>Ga0302308_10003582_pt1 | contig 12344 bp, 13 predicted proteins | sample III_Palsa_E3_3_FD_200531 | JGI IMG/M metagenome (GOLD analysis project Ga0302308, IMG submission 200531) | Peat permafrost microbial communities from Stordalen Mire near Abisko, Sweden - III_Palsa_E3_3 | ecosystem: Environmental > Terrestrial > Soil > Palsa > Peat permafrost | place: Sweden... | reverse complement strand
GCGCGGGCGTCCGGGGGCTTTCGGAAAAATCCTTGCCCACTGCGCTGAACGTCGTGGTGATGAGGTCGCCGGCCAAGGCGCGGACAGCTTCCGGCGCCTCGGGCAGCGTCTCCCGCATGAAGGCCTCGATAATGCGGTTTCCCGACGCCCGCGCCTGTTGCGCCTCCGGCGCGTCGCGATACAGCGGCGCGGCGTCGTTCAGCGCCACACGGATCGCGGCCTCCTCGCATTCCGAACGGATGAAGGCGTGGACCAGGGTGCGTAGCCGCGCCAGCGGCGGCCGCTCGACATCCTCCAGGATGTCGCGCAGCATTTGGCTGGTCTGCCGCCATTCGTCGCTCTGCAGCCGGAACAGGATCGCGGTCTTGTTCGGAAAATACTGATACAGCGATCCGATGCTCACGCCGGCCTTCTCGGCCACCCGCGCAGTGGTGAAGCGTGGCGCGCCTTCCTTCGCCAAAACCTGAACCGCGGCCTCCAAAATCGTCGCAACAAGCCCCGCCGAGCGGGCCTGTTTGGGCTGTTTTCGTGAGGAAATCCGGGTGCTTGGGCGATCGGTCATGGTGCGGCCTGGGAACGCGATTGGTAAACACGACGAATTAGTCGTATTTCCGGTCCAGCGCAACGACGCCCTCTTTTTTGACCGGAGACCCCCATGACCACGCTGACCAACGCCCCGCTAAAACCCTTGCTGGATCGCCTGTTCGAACAGGCCGCTGCGTCCGAGACCGAAACGATCTCTGCCATCGCCGATATCTCTGACCAGGAGCGGACGCGCCTGATGCAGAGCAAGACCGATTACCGCGAGCTCTATGGGCGCCTGAAGCATGTTCCGCTCGCGGTCTCGCGCGAGACCGGCGCGCTGCTCTACATGTCTACATGCTGGCGCGCAGCAGCGGCGCGCGGGACATCGTCGAGTTCGGAACGTCGTTCGGCATCTCGACCCTGCACCTCGCAGCAGGACTGCGCGACAATGGCGGCGGCCGGCTGATCACCAGCGAGTTCGAGCCCTCCAAGGTCGCGCGGGCCCGCGATCACCTGACGGCCGGCGGCCTGATCGACCTCGTGGAGATCCGCGAAGGCGACGCGCTGCGGACGCTGAGCCTCAATCTCCCCGACACGATAGACCTCGTGCTGCTCGACGGCGCCAAGGCGCTCTACCCTGACATCCTCAGCCTCGTGGAGAGCCGGCTGCGTCCGGGCGCGTTGATCGTCGCCGACAACGCCGATCACAGCCCCGATTATCTGGCGCGCGTGCGGTCGCCCGCCAACGGCTATTTGTCGACGCCGTTCGCCGAGGACGTCGAGCTGTCGATGCGGCTCGGCTGACCTCGAAAAGCCTTACTGGCGAACGACTTCGATCGTGAGATGGGAAACGGTGCGGAAGGCGGCGAGCCTGGCGCGATAATAGTCGGCCTCGCGGCGCGTTGCCGTGACGATCGACACGATCGCGCCGAGATGACCCGGCCCCAGCCGCCATAGATGAAGGTCGGCGAGCCGGTCGCCTTCGCGCTCGATCGTGGCGCGCAGATTTTGCGCCATGGCCCGGTCCGGATTCATGTCCAGCAGAATAGCCGCGGTATCGCGGATCAGGCCGTAGGACCAGCTCGCGATCACGCAGGCTCCGATGATGCCGGCGAGCGGATCCATCCAGAGCCAGCCGAACGCGCGCGCCAGCAGCAGGCCGACGATTACCAGCACCGACACCGCGGCGTCCGCGATGACGTGGATCACGGCCGCCCGCATGTTGTTGTCGCGGTGGGCGTGACCATGGGCGTGCGTATGCTCATGCTCTGCGAAAATCGTTGGATAAATCTCGCTGTCGACGCTGACATTGGCGGTGAACGCATGCGGCTCCGGAATTTCGTCGACCGATTCCAGGTAATCGCCTCTGTCCGCGAGCCGGAATGACTGGCGGGCGCCATCCGGCCTCACGGTTTCGATGGACACCGCCGCCGCCGACGGCGCCGGACCGGTATCGGCGTAAATGCGAAACCTCGGTGGCACGCCGTCTTCGAAGATATCGAGTACGATGCTGCCGTCCTTGGTCGTCAAGCGCTGACTTTCATCGTGCGCGTCAGCGCCGTGACCATGGGAATGCCCGTGAGCGTGGCCGTGATGGTGATCGCCGCTGCTCAGCAGCCAGGCACTGGCGACATTCACGACAAGCCCGAGGCAGGCAATCGGAATAGCCTCGCCGAAATGAATTGGCACCGGCGCAAATAACCGCCCGACCGCCTCATAGCCGATCAAGAGCGCAATCATCGCCAGGATGATCGCGCTGGTGAAGCCGGCGAGATCGCCGAGCTTTCCGGTTCCGAAAGTGAAGCGGGCGTCGTTGGCGTAGCGACGCGCATAGGTATAGGCCAGCGCGGCGAGCAGCAAAGCGCCGGCGTGTGTGCTCATGTGCAGGCCGTCGGCGACCAGCGCAATCGATCCGAAAAACAACCCGCCGATAATCTCCACGAGCATCATGGCGCCACAGAGCCAAATCACCGCCCAGGTCTTGCGTTCGCTGCTTTGGTGCTGCTGGCCCAAAAAGACGTGACTGTGAAACCCCGAAAGACCGTCGTTGCCACCTACATTCGCAGCCATGTTCGCGCTCATGTTCACGTTCCTCGCCGACTTCATTTTACGTAAGTTCGGATAACGTCCAGCAACTGGTCGGCAGCCTCGACGTTGAGCGCGCCCGGGTGGCGGTCGGCATCGACGAGGTGGGTACGCACGTGATCCTCGACCACTTCGGCCATCAGCCCCGACGTCGCCCCGCGCAGGCCGGCCAACAGGTGCATGACTTTTTCGCAGCCGGCCTCGCTCTCAAGCGCGCGCTCGATGGCTTCCACCTGGCCGCGGATGCGGCGAACCCGCGCCAGTAATTTCCGCTTTTCGCGGACCGTATGTGTCATGCGACAAAAATAGCATAGCCCCCTACCCTATACAAGCAGATGGCAAGACTTTGAACCTGAGCCGGCCTGGCAAGACTAATCATCGGCTGGAGGATTTGAGGGACTTCAGTGAAGAGCTCGACGCCGCCAAGCGATCATATTCCGCTTGAGCGGCGTTGTTGTTTGAACCTTTTCCGGTTTCGCGTGTTTGATTACCGAAGCCGATGATCCCCCCCGATCGCCGCTTCCTTTGAGAAGGCCCCGCTTCCCCCAAGGCGGGGCCTTCGCGCGTTTAACGCGCGACGCCGGCCCCGATGCCTGCCCGGCTTCGAAACCATTCGCACGGCTGACGAAGCCGTTTCGCGAAGCGCGCGAAGTCGCTCCGAAATAAAGCCCCGGTAGCAAAGACCCGCGATCAAACAACGGGGTTCGATCATGTGGGCATTCATCATCAACCTGATCTACGATCGATCCTGCAGGAAATATCTGGCTGACGTGACGCGGCACCAGCACCGCTGGATCTAGCCTCACTCCCTTGATCCCGCGCCCAACCCCAGCCTGAGCGCAGATAGCCTGGGGGGCCTGGCTGGTCAGCCTGCCATTCGCCCGGCAACCTCGCCCACAGCATCATTAGAGCGTTTTCGAGCGAAGTGGACACCGGTTCGCGTCAAGAAAACGCGTCAAAACAAGACTCTAGAGCCCGGTTCTGATTCCATCAGAACCGGAAATGCTCTAGCGCTGGCGAATCCCACTTCACGCCCATCGCCGGACGCCCGAGGGGGGCGCCGGCCCACCCCATGGCTGCCGATGAAAAGATGTGGATCATGGCCCGCGGGCCGGGTTAGAGCATCCGCAGGCCGGCCCATCTATGGCATTCAGGATGGCTCGCACCCGGCGCCATGCGCCTCGTTTCATTCGGTTTACGACGGAAGAGCCATCATGCGGATCACCCTCGTCGGCTCCCGCCATTTCGGCGTGACGACCCTGAACATGCTGCGCCAGCACGGCGTCGACATCGTCCGGGTGGTCGTTCATGACGGCGAGGACCGGCTGGCCACGACGGCGAACGCCGCCGGCATCGAGGTCGTCGTCCAGGCCGATCCGAAGCGCGTGGCCGCCTCCGAGATCGCTCCGGGAACCGACCTGATCGTGACCGCGCACAGCCACGCCCGGGTCACCCGGGAGGCGCTGGCTGCCGCAAAACTCGGGGGCATCGGCTATCATCCGTCGCTGCTGCCACGTCACCGCGGTATTGCCGCGGTGGAATGGACCATCCGGGAAGGCGATCCGATCGCCGGCGGCACCATCTATCACCTGGCGGACCGCATGGATGCCGGCGCCATCGCGGCCCAGGAATGGGTTTTCGTCAAAAAGGGCGAGACCGCCCGCCAATTGTGGGAGCGCGCGCTGGCCCCGCTGGGCCAAAAACTTCTCGCCGAAGTGATCGACCACGCCAAGGTTCATGGCAGCCTGCCGGCCAAGCCGCAGGACGAGGAGTTTGCGACCAGCGCGCCGAATCTCCCGGAGTAGCCGCTCTCTTCTTCAGAACGGTCTTTCGACTCTTCAGAACGGTCTTTCGACGAATCTTGCAGGTATCCTAGCACCGGGTGGCGTTTTACTGGTCACATGGAACAAATTCGAGGTCCTTCTGGGGAACCAACCTCACTTCTATGTGTTTGACCAGGTGGAACAATTTGCTTCGCCGCGGCGCAGCAAATTTTGAACACATTTGACCCGAATAAGCCCCCTCATCCAGACAAATTGAGGATTTCATTTCATGCGCCACGATCGCATTCGAGCGGCCTTTTTTGGTTCGTTTCTCGCCGCCGCCACCGCCCTCATCGCAGCTCCAGCCGTTGCCCAGTCCCCCTATGACGGTCTCTGGCAGGTTACCGTGGTAACCAAAACGGGTAGTTGCGAACCGCAGACCAGCTCCACACTTACTGTCACGGACGGAAGGGTTTCGGCGGCTGGCGCCGAGGTTTCCGGCAGCGTTGGTCGTGAGGGTATTGTACGTGTTTCAATCAATGGTGCATATGCGAACGGCCAGCTCAGTGGCAACGCAGGATCGGGGAAGTGGAATGGGGCATCGGCAGGCGTACCTTGCAGCGGCAGATGGCAAGCATCGCGTCAATAATGCACAACGGACGGCCGGTCGTTTTTCGGTCGTCAGAGGATTGATGGTCGGAGCCGTCGCGTTGTTCGCGGCTTCGATTTCGAGCTCTGCGAGCTATGCCCAGTCGGGACCATTTAACGGCCTCGCAGGGGTCTGGTCCGGCGCGGGCACCGTGACCCTGGACGACGGCTCGAGCGAGCGGATCAGGTGCCGCGCGACCTATGCGGTCGGCGCCGGCGGCGCGGGCCTCAACCAGTCCCTCACCTGTGCCAGCGACAGCTACAAATTCGATCTCAAGACCAATGTCGTTGCCGAAGGCGGCGCGATCACCGGAAGCTGGAGCGAGAGCAGCCGCGGCATCAACGGCAGCATCCAGGGCCACGGCAGCAGCGGCAATATCCAGGTCGAAGCCAGCGCCCCCGGCTTCACTGCGGGCATCACGGTGACGACGCACGGCAACAAGCAGTCCGTCGTGATCCGCGCCGAAAGCCAGTTCAAGGCCGCGACCATTTCGTTGACGCGCTCCTGACAGGTTATGAAGCTATTTCGGACCTCATCCTGAGGAGCGGCGTCTTCGCCGCGTCTCGAAGGATGAGGTTCCTAACTTCCGTCATCCTGAGCCGCACTCGGCTCTGATCAGCCCGGCCTCATTGTTTCGGCCGGGCGAGCCGATCCGCGGTTTCCTTGATGGTCTTTGCGACCAACAAAGCCTGCTCCTTGTTGAACGCAAAATCCTGAATGCCCTTATGGGTGGTCAGCGTCAGCACCATGATCTCTGGCTGGTTTTCGGGCCAGCCAGTGGCGAAGGCCGTGACAAAATCCGCCGAGGTCGATCGCTTCGTCATCTCCAGACATCTCCTTGTCGCAATTGATCCAGGTACTGCTGATCCAGGTACTGCTGATCCAGGTACTGCTGATTTCGGTGCTGCGTTTAATGCTGCCGCGTTGTCGCGGAAAAAACCCTGACCGCTATAAGCGCTGTGCCCAAGCCGGTCTACGCCTGCGGCACGAACGCGGTGACTTCGATTTCGACCTTCGCCCGCGCATCGACCAGGCCGTCGATGTAAAGCAGCGTCGAGGGCGGAAAATTCCGCCCCAGCGTCTCCTTCCAGGCCGCGCCAATGCCGGCGCCGGCGGCCTGGTATTCGCTCCGGCTGGTCAAGTACCAGGTCAGGCGAACGATGTGCTGCGGACCGGCCCCGGCCTCGGCAAGCAGCTTGATGATCCGCTGCAACGCCACGGCGACCTGAGCGGCCATGTCGGCGGGATAGTCCCCCTTCTCGTCGCCGCCGGTCTGGCCGGCCAGCACAATCCATTGGCCGGGACCATCGACCACGACGCCGTGCGAAAAACCACGCGGCTTCGACCATTCGGCGGGTTGCAGGATTCGCATCGGCGGATACTCCCGAATTTGTTGTTTGTCGTAACCAAAATGAGCCAGAGCGATCCTTAGCACCGATCAGGCGACGGCTCCCAGATCGAAATTGAGCGCACCGCCAGTTGGGTTGGGCGCAGCGCTGCATCGGCATATTTACGCGTTGCAAATCGGCATGAGGTCGCCGATACCGGCGCGCTCGCCAAACGCCTCCCGCCGAACGTGGCGGCACGCGAAATCAACAAGAAACGGCTCTGCGCTGATGAACCAGACACCTTCCAAACCAAAGGCCGCGCTCTGGATGGGGGGCTGGCTCGCCTTGATGCTGATGGTGACGGTCGCGGGCCGCGAGGCGTTGCGGGAGTTGAACGTATTTCAGGTCATGGAATTGCGTACGCTGGTCGGCTTCGTGCTGCTCTATCCCCTGATCCGCAGGAACGGCGGCTTCGCGACGATGAAGACCACGCGACCGGTGCAATTCATCGGGCGCAATCTCATTCACTACGGCGCCCAGCTCGGCTGGTTCTTTGCGCTGACGCTGATCCCGCTCGGCCAAGTGGTATCGATCGAGTTCACCATGCCGATCTGGACCGCGATCCTGGCCGCGACCTTTCTCGGCGAACGCATCACGCTCTGGAAGGTCACCGCAATCGTTCTCGGCCTGGTCGGCGTGTTCGTGATCGTTCGCCCCGAGACCGGCGAGATCAATCAGGGTCAACTGATCGCACTGGTCGCAGCGGTTGGATTTGGCATCTCGGTTGCCATGATGAAGTCGTTGACCAGGACCGAGAAGACCGTGGCGATCATCTTCTGGATGCTCGTGATCCAGTCCGTCGCCGGATTGCTGCCATCGCTGTATTTCTGGAAATGGCCGTCCGCCGTGACCTGGGGCTGGGTCGTCGTGATCGCGTTTTGCGGCACCTTCTCGCATTACTGCATGGCACGCGCGATGTTGTACGCAGATGCCACCGTGGTGCTGCCGATGGACTTCCTGCGGGTCCCGCTGACCGCGACCGTCGGTTGGCTGATCTATTCGGAACGGCTGGACCTGTTCACCGTGCTCGGCGCGGCGCTGATTCTCGCCGGCAATCTCCTCAACCTGAAACCGACGACGCCGATTCCCGCGCCGGTCGGAACCTGATCGCGTCCGCTTCCAGGAAAGCCCTCTCCTCGCGGCCAGGGTACTCTGGCCTGTTTTAACCCACAGTGGCCTAGTTTGAATTTGCGAGTGACCCTGATTTGATTTTTCAGAAGTGAGCAAAATGGAACAGACAACCAAGTTGTCCGGTTCCAGAATGCAACCCATCACCGCCGTATCTCAGGCCTCTATCGGTGACAGAGAGTGTTGCGCTCCCGCCTGATCCATGGGAGCAGCAGCATGTCGTCAAAGCAAGAGCGCACAGCGGCAGAGCGTCCCGCCTGCCCGGAATGTCGGATGCACATGATCCCGGTTGGCGGTCTCAATCGCGACCGCAGGACATTCGAGTGTCTGCGGTGCGGACATATCGAGAAGCCGCAGAGTAAGGCCGCCTCAGTTGGCGTTGTCCGATATGTGCCCCTTGCCTAGGCACTCCTTGCACCGAACCGGATAGATTCTAAAACCCGGTCGTGGCTGCACGACAGGCGGAAAGCCGGTTCCCTTACATCCCGGACATTCGTGCTCTCTGACGTTTAGCATCGGTTTTTTCATTTCGTCCTTTCAGGCCGCCTCAGTTAGCGGCAGGCGGTATTCGCTTATCATGTGATCTAAATCACGCAAGGCTGTCCCGCGATCGGCTCACGATGAGCCGTTGACGGATGGTGTCGCGAAAATCTGCGGGCAGCCCAAATTTTGTGGCGCTAAATGCGGTTTTTTCGTGTAATCTACAGCTACGTGTTGCAGCCGAAAAAATTACTCGATTTGAGCCAGGGGATTTTTCCAATGCGCTATTTCACCATTTTCCTTTCCCTCATGGTGTTCGCCGCCGACGCGGCCCAGGATTCCGCCAAGGCCGACAAGCGCGTCGCCTTCGTGGTCGGTAACGGCGCCTACAAGAACGTCGCCGCACTTCCCAATCCGCCGATCGATGCCAAGGCGATCGCGGCTGTGCTGCGCAATGTGGGCTTCGAGGTCGTCGAAGGCACCAACCTCACCCGCGATACCATGACCGAGCGGCTGCTCGAATTCGGCAAGAAGGCGCAAGGCGCCGACGTCGCGGTGTTCTTCTATGCCGGTCACGGCATCGCCATCAGCGGCACCAATTATCTGCTGCCGATCGACGCCGACATCAAATCGGAAATGGACGTCAAGCTTGGCGCCGCCATCAACATCGACCTGACGCTCGACCAGACCATGAGCGACGCCAAGGTCAAGCTGGTGTTCCTCGACGCCTGCCGCGACAATCCGTTTGCCGCCAAGATCAAGTCGAACGCGACCACCCGCAGCGTATCGGTTCAAAGCGGTCTCGCCGAAATGAAATCCGGTGAAGGCACGCTGATCGCATTTGCGACCGGCCCTGGTCAGACCGCGCTGGACGGCCATGAAGGCACCAACAGCCCGTTTACCCGCGCCCTGATCGACAACATCACGCAGCCCGGCGTCGAGATCCAGCAGGCGATGACCAAGGTCCGTGCCGAGGTCAATGAACAGACCAACAAGGGGCAGCTGCCCTGGGGCCACACCAACCTGACCGGTTCGGTCTATCTGAACCCGGCGCCAGAGCCCGCCGCCGCGGCTGCGGCGTCCAATGCCCCCACGCCGGTAGCGTCGGTATCCGGCAATACCGATGTCGAACTGGAATTCTGGCGCTCGATCAAGGACACCAACAAGCCGGAAGAACTCAACGCGTATCTGAGCAGCTATCCCAATGGTCAGTTCAAATCGCTCGCGCTGGCCCGGATCGCGTCTTTGGACAGCAACAACAACGGCAACGGCAGCGGCTCGAACAACAGCAATCCGCAGACCCGCAACCTGACCAGCGTCGATCCCGCGACCTTCAACGCCGAATCAAATCAGGTCACCGAAGACCAGATCGGCCTCGACAAGGGCCAGCGCCGCGACGTGCAGCGTCGGCTCAACGGCCTCGGCTTCGATACCAAGGTCAACGGCAAGTTCGATGAAGCGACCCGCGCCGTGATCACGCGCTGGCAGGCCGCCCGCGGCTATACCAAGAGCGGCTATCTCAACCAGTTGCAGCACAAGGCGCTGTTGACCGAGATCGTCTCCGCCCAGGCCAGCAGCAGCGACGAGGACTCCGATGATCACGCCTCGCGCCGCCATCACGGTGGTGGTGGCGGCGGCGGCCGTCATTATCGCGGCGGAGGTGGCCCCGGCGGCTTCATCGGCGGCGTGGTGGGCGGACTGTTCCGTTAACATTCGCGGTTCGCCAGACCGCTGGCTGACGAACAGGAAATAGACGCGTCGAACAGCGTGGCCCGCAAAATTCTTTATCACGCCAACGGCTAACCCTGTGATATGCATCACTTTAAATAGCTGCAGGCTTCGGTAAATTAGCCCGATAGAACGGCGCTCAACGGGGAAGATGAAAATGTCTGGATTTAGCGGGAGAAAGCTAGCGCAATCGATCGTGGTGATTAGCGCTTTGTTATCGACGACCGGATTTGCGCTCGCAGGCGACGACGTCACCGCTGCGACAATCGTGCGAGCCCTCCAGCCGAAGCCTTTGACCCGCAGCCTCTCTTTAGCACCAGCCGCAGATCCTGCAGCAGTCGCAGCGGAAGGACATTTCGTCGATACGCTCCGCAACCGGCGCACACGGTCCCTCTCGTCAAGCGAGCGGGAAGAGATCGCAACTATCGCCTCCGACAAACCGAATATCGACCTCGAAATCACGTTCGATTACAATTCGGCTGACATCAGCGTATCTTCCTTGTCCAGCGTCCAAGCGCTCGGCAAGGCGCTTTCGGATCCAAATCTAAAGGGCTCTACCTTTGTGGTCGCCGGACATACCGACGCTGCTGGAAGCGAGGGTTACAACCAAGATCTTTCTGAGCGCCGGGCAGACTCCATCAAGCGCTACCTCGTAGAAAAATATGGTATTGCGGCTAACGATCTTGTCACCGTTGGGTACGGCAAGAGCAAGCCCAAGGATCCAAATGCTCCGATGGACCCAGCCAATCGCCGCGTGCAAGTGGTCAATATGGAGAACAAGACCGCGTCGAGATGACAATCGAATCGTGCCTTCGGGATCTTTTTACAGGAGTCTTCTGATGCGTAAGATCGTTCTCTTCGCGGCAATGGTGTCTCTCGTCGCAAGTGTGCACGCGCAAAGCCCGGCCGCTCCCACGGCGGATTCGCCCACGCAAAACCCCACTGCTCCCACGGCGGATTCCGTGGCGCCGATCGCTTCAGAGCCCAAAGCAGAGCCTGCGCCTGCCCCAACCGTGGCCACGCCTCAGGCACCGGTATCCCAGACAACGCCAGCTCCAGTTGTCCCGACGGCAGCTAAACCTAGCAAAAAGCGCCTTGCGAAACACGAAACCGATGAGCATAAGGCGCGACGCATCGCGGCGAAGTATGGCGTTTATTGGTAGTCTTGTTTAGCGGCTGCTGAGCGCCACGAATTCTGCGCGGCCTTCAACGCATAGGTGCGGATGAGGCATTGGGCGACGAGCTCCGCTGCTCCGGCCTAGCAGCGGCACAGATGGTGAGATTCTTGTCGAGGAGCTTGTCGAGCCTCCTCTGTTCCGCATCGAGGGCCGAAAGCCGATCCTGCACCGCTTGTTCTGCTCGTGTCTTGCAAAGACCGTCTGCGTGCGGCCGAAGATGGCCGATCGCTGCCGGCAGAGGGTAACTCGTGGATATGCCGTTGAGCACCGCGGGACCGTAACCAGCACCCGTCATCTGTGGCGTTAAGGCGCCGATCGCTCCCTGCCAAACGTGGCGGTGAGTGTCGACGAGCCTAGGAATGACCAAGCGGCCCTTGCAGTCCATAACTTCCGCATGCGATGGCTCAACCCGCACGCTTCTTTTACGGTTCAGCGGCTTGAACGATTCTAAATTCCATCACCGCCGTTGAACTTGAACTCGGGTTCAACGCCCGCCAAAGTTGTCGTCATGAAAATCTTGACCGATGACCCTGACTGGAAGCGCGACATATACGAAGCGCGGGCGCCGGCGGTAACGTTTGTCGGCAAGTACGGGCATACGGTGCAGGGCGGTCGTCAAGCGACGGCAAATGGCTTGACGGTCAGCTATCATCCGGATCAATCACCTATGCAGCTCACCATCGACGCGACGGGCAATCGCGTTCTGTGTGTTGAGTGGAAGCCCGGCGACGCGTGGCGCATGGAAATCGAAACCTATCATCCCGGCCGGTGGCAATCCCGGCTAAAGACGGCGGCGCGCCCGCGCCCTTGGCTTGAACGGTGGCGATCGCTGGTAACTTTTACGGGAACATTGCCGCGCGGTGGCTCGGCATGAGCTTCACGCGGCCGACGCCGCACCAGCGGGGCGCTCACGCGCGGTTGTGATCATAAATCTTCCCGTAGGCCCTTGAAAGAACGATCGTTTGGCATCCGGAAAACTTTTTCAAATGCGACAAGCGCTGCGGATGGTTTGATGCCCCGCGATCTCGGATGGGTCGAAGATCACGTTGCCGCACCCGGCACAATCGGCTTGCTGTCAGGGGCGACCATCCACCAGCCAGCTTATCGTGAAACACGCCCCGGCAGACAGTTGCCGGGCCGGTGGATAACTCCCATGGGCCTACAATTTCGCCTTATTCGGAACTGTCTAATTCACCGCAGGATCTATGGCAGGGAGCGTTCCATGAAAAAGCGAACGGAGGCACACATAGATTCGATCGTCGCCACGTGTGATGGAGATTTGCGCGGCGCACTAAAAGCGTTAATGCTCGTCAACGAACATTTTGAATCTCAACTTGAACGGCTTCACGCTACGGGTAGTCGTGAAGAAAACACCGAGCGCCGCATGAGTTCGCTGCACTAAGTGCCCGGATTCCCCTCG
>Ga0302308_10003581_pt1 | contig 12345 bp, 10 predicted proteins | sample III_Palsa_E3_3_FD_200531 | JGI IMG/M metagenome (GOLD analysis project Ga0302308, IMG submission 200531) | Peat permafrost microbial communities from Stordalen Mire near Abisko, Sweden - III_Palsa_E3_3 | ecosystem: Environmental > Terrestrial > Soil > Palsa > Peat permafrost | place: Sweden... | reverse complement strand
TAAAAAGGCGTGTGAACGAACGCCCTCCGCGCAGGAGGCCCGTTCGGCAGGACATGGCTTCTAACCGGCGTTCGCTCTGTCTCTCAACATCGTCCAGACGGCGGTGTAGATCTTCTCGGTGGAGGCGCGGCGATAGTCCCAGCGGGGGTCCTTTTCGGGCACGATGACGGCCATGGTGGCGTTGGCCTCGAAGAGCAGGACGTCGCCTCGTTGGTTGAGGCCGAAGTCGATTCCGCCGTAGTCGAGGCCGAGGGTGGTTTGGATTTGCCGGAGTGCCTCCATGGCGCGGGGACCGAGGACGGTGGGCATGTCGTTGAGGAAGGCTGCGTCTTCGGCACGGTGGTCGGGACAGTCGGCCATGTCGGCGGTGTAGTAGTGGATCTTCCAGTTGCCGGAGATGGCGAGGTGCAGTGGGTAGAGCTGACCGTCGACCATCATGACGCGGTACTTGCGGGAGTTGCCGTCGGGACCGCAGGCGTCGAGGTACTGGATGACGAGGAGGTCGGTGCCGGGGAGCTCGTCGACTGCGGCGGGGAGTGAGTCGATGGTCTCTACGCGCGAGAAGTGCTCGCCGCCGTGGAAGCCGGGAGTGCGGAAGAGAAGCGGAAAGGTGAAGCCGTGGTGAGCCAGGGTGGTGGCGGCGTCGGAGGCGAGGAGCTGCTCTCGGGGCAGGATGGTGGTTTTGGCGGTGATGACGCCGGGGATATGGGAGAGACGCTGCGCGATGTCGCACCGGCCGGTGACGAGGACCGCTGAGGGGGAGTTGATGACAGGAGCGGTGGTGTGGGCGAGGACGGCAAGAGCGCCGTTGAGGGCTGCGGGAGCACCGTCGGCTTCGCCGATGGCGTTGAAGACGAGGTGGTGCGGGGGCAGGATGGTTTTGGCGTCGTAGAACTCGGTGGTGACGAGGATGCGCTGGAAGACACGGTCGCTGAGGAAGTCGTCGGTGCGGATGTTACCGCCGGTGGTGGAGATCAGCTCGAGGATGGTGATGGGGGGACGTTCGCCGCGGTAGGGAGCGATGACGACTGCGCGGCCCTGGAAGGCCTGGAGACGATGCATGGTGGCACGGTCGGGTTCGCCGAGATCGCCGAGGACGAAGGACAGGCCGGCGTGCGCGGGGCGATAGCCGGGGTCGATGAGGAGGGCGTGCTCGAAGTGGTCGCGGGCGGCGGCGGGTTCACCGCTCTTGATGAGCAGGTTGCCAAGGCTGGCGCGGCAGGGAGGGTGGTTGGGATGGTGCGCGACGGCAAGCTCGTAGATTCTGCGGGCTTCGGGAAGCTCGCGGGCGGCGAGGAGGAGATTGCCGAGGTTGTTGAGCGCGCCGATGTGCGTGGGGTCGCGGTCGAGGAGGTCGAGGTAGATGCTGCGGGCCTCGGGGATGCGGCCGGTTTGTTCGAGGAGGCAGGCGCGCTGAAAGAGGAGGGTGATGGAGGTGGGTTCGCGTTGCAACTGGTTCTCTACCGATTGCAGGGCGAGTTGAAGGGTGGTGTGTTGTTGCTGCTGCGGGGTTTCAGTGGGGCGTGGCTTGCTGAGGGCGCGGCCGAGGGCGAGGGTCTCGTCGATGAGGGTGTCGATCTCGGTGCGGCTGGTGCGGTGGTTGACGATGGCGGCGCGTATGGCGAGCTGGCCGTGGAGGGTGGTTGTGGAAGGAGCGACGCTGCCGCACTCCTGCAGGTCAACGACGATCTGCGCGTTGATGCGGTCGGAGTTTTCGGTGCTGTCGGAGTCCTCGGCGCGGTAGCGGAAGCAGACGATGTTGAGCTCTACGGGGGCGAGGAGTTCGAGCTCCGGGGTTGCGGCGATGCGGGCTTCGAGGTAACGGGCGAGCTCGCAGGTGTGGGAGATGACGTTGCCGAGGGCGTGGGTGCCGTGGACTTTGAGGGTGAACCAGGTTTTGAGCGCGTGGAAGCCGCGTGAGAGATCAGGGCCGAAGTCGCAGGGCCAGGGAGCGCCGGCGGCCAGACCGCGCACCTCGCGCCTGAGGTAGGCGGGGGAGGATGCGAAGGACCGTTGGTGGAGCTGGCCGTTGCGTATGAGGATGAAGCCAGCGTCGTAGGGAACCTGTCCCCATTTGTGAAAGTCGAAGGCGAGGGAGTCGGCGCGCTCGATGCCTTTGAGGCGCGGCGCGAGGTCGGGAGAGAGCATTGCGAGTGCGCCGTAGGCTCCGTCGACGTGGAACCAGAGGCCTTCGCGCTGACAGAGATTGGCAAGAGAAGCGAGGTCGTCGATGGCGCCGGTGTCGACTGTGCCTGCGCTGCCTACGACGAGGAAAGGCGTGAGGCCGGCGCGGCGGTCGTCGTGGATGGCCTGCTCGAGGGCTTCGATGTCGATGCGATAGCGGCTGTCGGTTGCGATGGTGCGCAGGGTGTCGCTGCCGAGGCCGGAGAGGTCCATCGCTTTGGCGATGCAGCCGTGAACTGCGGTTGAACCGTAGGCTGTCAGGTGTTTTGTGCTGGCCGCGATACCCTGCTCACGGACGCTAAAGCCGAGGGCGACATCGCGGGCGACGATGACGGCGATTAAATTCGCCATGGAGGTGCCGGTGACGAAGAGGCCGGTTGCGGACTGGGGGAAGCTGAAGAGTTCGCGTACCCACTGGACGACCTGGCGCTCGACCTCGATGGGAGTGTGGTCGCGGCCGCCGAGGTTTGCGTTGAGGCCGGCGGCGAGCATCTCGGCCAGCATGCCGACGGGGGTTCCTCCGCCATGCACCCAACCCATGAAGCCGGGATGGACGTTGCCTGCGGCGAAGGACAGGATGGTCTGCATGAACTCGTTATGGACTGTGGCGAGGCTGGCGGGATGGATGGGGAGGCCGGTGCGGAGATGCGCGCGGACTGCGTCCGGGATGGGCTGCCAGACGGGGCGCTCGCGAATGTTTTCGATGTAGTCGACCATGTCGTCGAGCATAGTGTGGGCCTGCCGGCGGAAGTCGTTCCAGTCGGATGGATCGAGGGTTACCGCACCGGGGAGTAATGTTTCCACGCCCATCGTTCGAGGTTTATGGTCTGTTGCGTGGGACATCCGCTCTCCATCTGCGAGCAGATATCGTCGTGCCCGCAATCGATCTAGAGCAACCGTGCGGCCAAATGAAGTTGATATTTTGACGAAGAGATTAGTGAATTCTTATGGACGAAGGAAGATTTTCCGGGATGGCTATCGGGAAGATCTTTCGCTGATTAAATTAATTGCTCTCTCGATCTTCATTTTTCTGAAGACCTGTTCAGGGTCTTTCCCTCTTCGGGAAAGGCCCCTGGACTTTGAGTAACACGAGCTGGGATTGAAAGGTTACAGTTTATTGGCGGCTGGCGGCTTCAGCCTGTTCGGCGAGTATCTGAAGAGTAGCGAGGAAGCCGTTGCTTTGGCCGGTGAAGAGTCCCGAGCCGGTGAGAGAAGCTACCGCGGCGGCGGGTCCGGCGAATTTATCGGTCACCGGGCGGATGGTTGCGCATTTGGGGAGGTTGGGATTGATGAACTCAGCGGGAACAGGGAAGATCAGGTTGGGCTGGAAGAGCGGAGTTCCGGGGGTGGCGAAAAAATTGGGGAAGGTCAGTCCCTCGTCGGTGACCGGTGCGACAGGCGGCTGGCATCCGTTGCCTGCGAAGTCGACCCATTCCAGGAAGTGAGCGATCTCGTCGCCACCGATGCCGAGGGTGATCTCGAGAACTTCTGCACTGGAAACCTTTTGGGAGAGACTGGCGTAGAGGCTTGAGCCACCTGCTTCGATGGAACCGAAGTGGAAGGCGGCAATGTTGGCGATGACCTGAATGTGGCTCGGGTTCTGGAAATCGGCGTTGGTGACCGGGATGGCGCTGCGGTTGGTGATGGTAACAGCCTGCTGAAACGTTGCACCGAAGTCTGGATTTGTCGTGCTGCGATAGCGGGTGAACCAGCTGGTGTCGACGGTGAGGTGCATGAGGTTGGTGAGGCGTCCGATGTTCTGCGCGCCCGTTGCCTTGCTTCCCTGGAGTGTACGGAACTGGTCGAGGTTGACCGGCTCGGCTCCTTTGGATTCGAGATAGGCGTTGATGAAATCGGCGTGGCTGACTTCGTCGAGGGTGTTGCTGGTTATGTACTGCGGGCCATCCTGATCGAGGTTCATCAGGGAACCCTGATAGGTATTCATTGGCACGAAGTTCGGGTTGTCCTCCACGGGGGTTTGGCCAGGGGTGAGACCGCCCAGCTCCGCATACTGCGTCCAAAGGTCAGACTCGATCAATTCTGCCGCCGCGAGAAAACGAAGGATAGCAATATCGCCCCGGTTCAGCTGACCGCCTGATGATTCTCCGTATTGCGCACGAGCTGAAGTTCCATTTGCTAACAAGCCGACGCCAACAGCGCCTCCTGCCAGTAGTCCGTTCTTCATAAATGAACGGCGACCTACTGAACGCTTCATGTTAATGATTGGATTTTCCATACGTCTCTACCTGTCCGGGGCCTTGTAAGAACGAGTTCGACCCGAGATCACGATAGGCTCGGTGAACAACGTACTTGTCATGGAAAGGTAAAGAACATGTCTTCTTCGTATCTTTAAATTGTCTCTGACGATCTGCAATCAATCGTTAGTTTTTTCGAATATCGCGGACTGGATTTCTATCTATCGAATGGGTTGTCTTTTGCTGTGAGACCTGGATCACTGATGCAATAATGCGGCATGGACGAACAGGTTTCTTCTGGGCTGGATCGGCGGCGGTTTCTTGGCGTGTGCTCCGTGGCGGGGCTGGGACAGACGTTGTTGCCAGGGGCTTTGTTCACACTGGCAGCGCAGGCACAGAGCTCGACTGCCGCGGTTGCAGGTGCGGTGGAGCTGAGCAAAATTACTCCGGAGATGATTGACGCGGCGGCGGTGATCGCCGGCATCAGCGTGACGGCAGAGCAGAAGACGATGATGCTCGAAGGGCTTGAGGCACAACGGAAATCGGTGGTGGCGATTCGGGGGTTGAAGCTGCCGAACGCAGTGGCTCCGGCGTTTGTGTTCGATCCGGTGCCGAGTGGGATGGTGCTGGATACGGTGAAGCAGCCTTTGAAGATCAGTGCGGCGCCGAATGTTGCGGGGCTGATTTCGGCGGGGGTTGCGGAGGAGCCGGAGGCACTGGCGTTCGCGACGGTGCGGCAGCTGGCGGAGCTGGTGAAGACGCAGAAGGTTTCGTCGGTGGCGCTGACGAAGATGTATCTGGCGAGGTTGAAGAAGTATGATCCGCAACTACATTTTGTGATTACGCTGACCGAGGAGCGGGCGATGGATCATGCGGCTGCTGCGGACAGGGAGATTGCCGCGGGGAATTATCGGGGGCCGCTGCATGGGATTCCGTGGGGTGGGAAGGATCTGCTGGCGGTGAAGGGGTACAGGACGACGTGGGGTGCGGGTGGGTTTGAGGAGCAGACGTTCGATTATGATGCGACGGTGGTGGAACGGCTGGATGCGGCGGGGGCGGTGCTGATCGCGAAGCTGTCGATGGGGGCGCTGGCGCAGGGGGATCTGTGGTTTGGAGCGAGGACGCGGAATCCATGGAATAAACGGCAGGGGTCGAGTGGGTCTTCGGCGGGGAGTGCGAGTGCGGTGGCTGCGGGGTGCGTGGGGTTTGCGCTGGGAACGGAGACGCTGGGGTCGATCTCTTCGCCTTCGACCCGGTGTGGCGTGACGGGACTGCGGCCTACGTTTGGGTTTGTGCCGAGGACGGGCGCGATGGCGCTGAGCTGGACGATGGATAAGATTGGACCGATCTGTCGCGCCGTGGAGGATTGTGCGCTGGTGATGTCGGCGATCTATGGGCCGGATGGTCATGATCGCACGGTGCAGCATGCGGCGTTCAACTGGGATGCGAACTTCAACTGGAAGACGCTGCGGGTGGGGTATTTGAAGAGCGCGTTTGATTTGCCGACGGCGCCTGATGGTACGACCGATGAGCAGAAGAAGAACTTTGAACGGCGGATTTACGATGCGAAGTATGGCGTGAGTGCGCTGGATGAGCTGCGCAATATGGGAGTGACGCTGATTCCGATGGAGATGCCGGATTTTCCGTTTGGCGCGATTGTGCCGGTTCTGGAGGCAGAGGCTGCGGCAGCGTTTGAGGATCTGACGCTGAGTGGGAGGGACAGGCTGCTGACGGGACAGAAGCAGGGTGACTGGCCGAATCAGTTTCGCGTGGCACGGTTTTATTCCGCCGTGGACTATGTGCAGGCGATGCGGGCGCGGACGCTGGCGATGGCGGAGATGGCGAAGCTATTTGCGCAGGTCGATGTGATTGTGACGCCTTCGAGCGGACCACAATTGCAGGCTACGAATCTGACCGGACATCCGGCGGTGATTGTGCCGAATGGCGTGCGGGGTGACGGGGCTCCGAAGAGCGATAAGGATGAGGATGGGGCTCCGACGAATGCGGGAGGGCCGGGGACGCCGGTGAGTCTGACTTTTCTGGGGACGCTGTATTCGGATGCGCGGCTGGCGGCGTTTGCGCGGGCGTATCAGGAGACGACGAGCTTTCACCTGATGCATCCGAAGCTGGATTGAGCCGGCGAGATCAGCCCATGTGGCGGACGGTCATCTGAAGGATGCGGGCGTTGGGCGGCTGGAGGCAGGCGAAGACGATGGCTTCGGCGACTTCGGAGGGGTCCATCATGGGTGAGTCGCGGACGTATTGTTCGGTGCGGCCTTTGCCGATGGCGAACTCGGTTTTGACGCCGCCGGGGCAGATGGTTCCAACCTTGATGCCGTGCTTGCGGAGTTCGGCGTCGAGGGCCTGGGCGAAGCCGATCTGGGCGAACTTGGTGGCGCAGTAGACGGCTTCGTTGGCGTAGCCCTGCAGGCCGGCTACGGAAGAGATGAAGAGGAGCGTGCCGCTTTTTTGTTCGATCATCGAGGGTGCGGCGTGGCGAGAGAAGAGGAAGCTGCTCTTCATGTTTGCGTCCATGAGGGCGTCGTACTCTTCGGCGGAGGTGTCGATGAGGTTTTTGTAGTTGCCGACGCCGGCGTTGTTGATGACGATATCGAGATGGCCGAAGATGCTGAGGGCGAGGGCGATGGTCTGCTGCGCGGTGGACTCTTCGGCGGCGTCTCCGACGTGGTGGACGGCTTTGACGCCGATGGATTCGAGCTCGCTGCAGAGCTGGCGGAGGCGGTCTTCGCGACGTGCGGTGACGACGAGGTTTGCTCCGTGATGAGCGAGCGCGATGGCTGTGGCCCGGCCGATTCCGGCGCTGGCTCCGGTGACGAGGGCGGTCTTTCCGGCGAGCTGTGTGCTCGGTTGCATCATGTTGGTTCTCTCCTGATTGTGGATGCTACCATCCGGCTATGTCGTTGAATGAGACGGTGCTGGTAGAGGCGCGAGGGCTGGTGAAGGAGTATGGCGCGGGACGTCGCGTGGTGGACGATGTTTCGTTTGCGATTCGGCGGGGTGAGACGCTGGGGCTGGTAGGGGAGTCGGGTTCGGGCAAGAGCACGGTGGCGCGGATGCTGCTGCGGCTGGTGGAACCGACTGCGGGTGAGGTGCGGTATGCGGAGCAGGAACTGCTGGCCATGGGTTCGCAGGAGATGCGGAGAATGCGGCGGCGTATGCAGATTGTGTTTCAGGATCCGTTTGCGGCGCTGAATCCGAGGATGCGGGTGAGAGAGATTCTGGCGGAGCCGTTTGCGATTCATCGAGAGAGGCCGACGGAGGGGTTGGAGGCGCGGCTGGCGGAGATGCTGCGGACGGTGGGGATGGATGGGTCGGCTCTGGAGCGGTTTCCGCATGAGTTCAGCGGAGGGCAGAGGCAGAGGATTAATATTGCGCGGGCGCTCGCGCTGAGGCCGGAGTTTCTGGTGCTGGATGAGCCGGTGAGCGCGCTGGATGTATCGGTTGGGGCGCAGGTGATTAATCTGTTGCAGGAGCTGCAGCGGACGCATGGACTGACGTATCTGTTTATCTCGCATTCGATGCCGCTGGTGCGGTATCTGTGCGACCGGGTGGCGGTGATGCAAATGGGACGGCTGGTGGAGCTTGGAGGGTGCGAGCAGGTTTGTGATGCTCCGCGCGAGGAGTATACGCGGCGGCTGATTGCGGCTACTCCGGAGATGCCGGTTGTCCTGCCGGACGGGCCCACTGCGCGTGGGGCGGTCACTTCGTGACGGGTGTACCGGTCTGGGGTGATGTGGAGGGCATGGGTCCGAGCGTTGCTCGGCACGGAATGATTCCGGCCATTGGCCGGGCCTATGCGGCTCGTGCTGCCTCGACAAGTTAAAAAGGCGTGTGAACGCCCGCCCTTCGCGCAGGAGGCTCGTCCGGCAGGACATATCTTCTGAGTGATCGAAGTCGATACAATAAAAGATGGATGATCTCAAGTTTTAGTTCGCACTGGCACTACGTCTGGCTGGTCGTGGCTTCGTCGATTGCCGGGGTGATGAATGCGATGGCCGGCGGCGGCTCGTTTGTCTCGTTTCCGGCAATGATGGCGATGGGTGTGGCTCCGATTCAGGCGAATGCAACCAACACCGTTGCGCTTTGGCCGGGACAACTTACCTCCGTGGCCGCACTGCGCGGGGATTTGCGGCGCGATCTGCTGCCGGTGGTTTGCGCAGCTTCCATTTTGGGCGGAGTGAGCGGCGCGGTGGTGCTGCTGAATACGAAGCAGATCACGTTTCTGCATCTGGTGCCGTGGCTGCTGCTGGTCGCTTCCCTGCTGTTTGGAGCGAGTGGGCCTTTGTCGCGATGGCTGAAGACGCGGTCGGCTGAGCCTCATGTGCAGAAGGCGCCTGCGATGGTGCCGCTGTTTTTAGTGTTGCTGCCGGTGTGCTTCTACATTGGCTACTTCGGGGCCGGAGCTGGATTTTTGATTATGACGGCGCTGGCGCTGTTTGGCGTGGAGGAGATGCACGAGCTGAACTCGCTGAAGGTGCTGGCGGCCTGCCTGTCGAACTTTTGTGCGGTAGTGACGTTTGTGTGGAGCGGTGCGGTGATATGGCACTACTGCCTGATCTCGATGGTGTTTGCCGCTGTGGGTGGCTATGTTGGGGCGCAGTACGCGCGGCGGATGAACGCGAACGTGCTGCGAGTGATTGTTGTCGTGACAGGCGTGGCGATGGCGGCTTATTTCTTCTGGAGGCAGTCGTGATGGGCCGCGCAGGGATTGCGCAGAAGGAGAATGAGATATGAGTCATGAAGGAATTCGAATCGTTAGTGCGGAGCAGGCGCAGCGAGAGGACGCGGAGCATGAACGGCTGCCAGGAGATGCGGTGACTCCGAAGAAGGTGCGCGTGATGAAGACGGAGGGCACGGGCGTCGAGATCGACTGGAAGGATGGGCACCAGAGCAAGTGGAATTTTTCGTGGCTGAGGAATGCATGTCCTTGTGCGACATGCCATGAGGAGCGCCAACAGACGGGGCGATTGCCGGGTGTACCGAAGCCGAAGGAGAAGACGCTGCTGGTGATGTATGAGGCTCCGGTGAAGCCACTGGAGGTGACGCCGGTGGGGAAGTATGCGCTGAAATTCAAATGGAGCGATGGGCACGAGAGCGGGATTTATTCGTGGGAGTATCTGCGGCGCGTGTGCCGGTGCGATGTGTGTCTTGCGAAGGTGGAGGGGCAATGAGCGAGGAGTTGCAGGTGCTTTCGGAGCGGTTGAAGCCTTTGTACGAGCAGTTGGCTGCGCATCGTCTGTATGGGGCCTTTGAGACGATCGACGACCTGCGGATATTTATGGAGTCGCATGTGTTCGCGGTGTGGGATTTTATGTCACTGCTGAAGACACTGCAGCGCGGGCTGACGTGCGTCGATGTGCCGTGGACGCCCAGCCGGTTTCCGGAGAGCCGCAGACTGATCAACGAGATTGTGCTGGGCGAAGAGAGCGATGTGTATGAGGGGGTGGCGATGAGCCACTTCGAGTTGTATCGCAGGGCTATGCAGGAGTGCGGGGCCGATACGGTTGCTATCGATCAGCTGCTGCGGGAGATTGAAGCCGGCGCGGATTGGGAGGAGGCTTTGTCGCGCAGCGGTGCTTCTGCTGCCGCACAGGCGTTTGTGCAGGCGACGTTCGCGTATATCGAAGAGGGCAGGCTGCATGCGGTCGCAGCGGCGTTTACGTTTGGACGGGAAGACCTGATTCCGGATATGTTTCGCGGGTTTATTCGCGACCAGGATGAGAGGCTGTCGGGCAGACTACAGACGCTGCGGTGGTATATGGAGCGGCACATCGAGGTCGATGGGGATGAACACGGGCCGATGGCGCTGCGGATGATCGGCGAGCTTTGCGGCAGCGATGCGGTGAAGTGGCGAGAGGCAGCGGAGGCTGCAGAGAGTGCGCTGCAGGCTCGGCTGGCGCTGTGGGACGGCATTACGACGATGCTGCAGGAACAGCGGGCTGGGCTGCCGGTTTAGATCGCAAGCGGTTTCATTCTCTGGATGGCGCATCCATCGCTTTGCTCAGGACGCAGCAGTTTGTGCGGAGCCGATGATGTTGAGTTTCGTCAGGGCTTCTTCTACGCTGTTGGCGACATAGAGGACCTCTCGGTTCTTCGGCTTGAGCATGCCCTCGTTGACGCAGTGGTCGAGGAAGACGACGAGTTGATCGTAGAAGCCGTTGGTGTTGAGCAGGAGAATGGGCTTCGCGTGGATTTTAAGAGTGTACCAGGCGAGCACCTCGAAGAGCTCTTCGAAGGTTCCGAAGCCGCCGGGTAGAGCGATGAAGGCGTCGGCTTTTTCCGCCATGAGGGCCTTGCGGGTGTGCATGGTCTCGGTGACGTGGAGTTCGGTGATGCCGTGGTGGGCGACTTCGAGATCGACCAGTACCTCCGGGATGATGCCGATGACTTTGCCGTCGGCGGCAAGAGCGGCTTCGGCAACGGCGCACATGAGTCCTACTTTGGCTCCGCCGTAGACAATGCCGATGTTGTGAGCGGCAAGAGTGCGGCCCAGCTCTTCGGCGGCGGCTTTGTAGGCGGGATTTGTTCCGTTGGCGGAGGCACAGAAGACGGCGACGTTACGAATCATAAGACGAGGATATCAACATAGATATCAAGATAGATACCGAGGGAACAGCCAAAGGACCTGAGACGCAGTTGAAACTGCGAGACGGTAGAGTAGAAGGAGAGGCCGACCGGTGCTCCTGACAAACGATCGGCCCTGTGAGAAAAAGCCCGAGGCTGCGGCTTTACTGCGATTGCACTAGCGAATGCCGATGGTCGCCCCGTTGTAATCGGCGATGACCTCTGCGATAACCGATCCCGCAGGATGATCCGCGGTGCTGCTCTTCGCGATAATGCGTGTGCCAACGGGCAGGGTGAGGCTGATGGGCTTGCCAGGGACAAGCGTCATGAGGTTGTCGCCGACGGAGACCTGGATCTCTGAGGTGGTGTCGTTACGAAGGCTGAGCGTGACTGTAGTGGCCTTCTTGAACATCGCGTGAACAGGAGAGGAGATGCTCGCAGGGGCTGCGTAAACGACCGGAGCTGCAAGGAGTGAAGCGGCAACTACTGTGAGGGTGAAGAGGTTTGGACGTTTCATAGTACGCTCCCGGTGCTTCAAGATTTCGACGGGAGCTTTCTGCCATGGATCAGGAAGCTCGTCGTGGGTTGAGTTACGCAGAATGGTTCGCGATGGTTCCCGAAAAAGATGAATTTGTGACCGATTTATTGCGCGAGAGTTAATTGATTCGATGCCTGTCCGCGCGTGGACACTTTGTTCGCAAATGGACAGTAAATACAGGTGTTTTGTGGGTTTTCAAGAGGGCAACGGCTGCGCAGCAGAGCAGAGCCTTAAAATAGATGTGGAGCGTGTTTCGAGTTGAGTCAACTATTAGAGAATATGAATCCGCAGCAGCAGGAAGGTATTCGCACGGTCGATGGACCGGTGCTTCTGCTGGCGGGCGCGGGGTCGGGCAAGACACGGGTGATTACGCATCGCATCGCTTATCTGATACAGGAGCGCGGTGTGCCGGCGGATTCGATCCTGGCGGTGACGTTTACCAATAAGGCTGCGAAGGAGATGGCCGAGCGCGTCGATAAGATTCTTGGCCACGGCAGCCTGGCGAAGCCGATGCTCGCGACGTTTCACAGCTTTTGTGTGCGCGTGCTGCGGCGGGATATCGAAGCGATGCGGGTGAATGGCGTTGGGCTGACGCGGACCTTTGCGATCTATGACGAGACCGATCAGCAGGCAGTGGTGAAGCAGGCGCTGAAGCGGCTGGGGATCGATGACAAGTCGCTGAAGCCGAGGGTGGCGCTGGGACGAATCTCGTGGGCGAAGAACCACATGATCGATCCGCAGGAGTATTTTCTTGCGTCGACCAATCCGATGGAAGAGAAGATCGCGCACATCTTCGAGATCTATAAGAAAGAACTGTTCAAGGCGAACGCGCTCGACTTCGAT
>Ga0302308_10003580_pt1 | contig 12346 bp, 10 predicted proteins | sample III_Palsa_E3_3_FD_200531 | JGI IMG/M metagenome (GOLD analysis project Ga0302308, IMG submission 200531) | Peat permafrost microbial communities from Stordalen Mire near Abisko, Sweden - III_Palsa_E3_3 | ecosystem: Environmental > Terrestrial > Soil > Palsa > Peat permafrost | place: Sweden... | reverse complement strand
GGAATACCCATGCGCACCACGGGATCGGAGAAGAACGCGTCTTCCGAGGCGACGATCAAATCGCAAACCCAGGCGAGCATCAGGCCGCCCGCGATACAGGCCCCCTGCACCATGGCAATCGTCGGCTTCGGCAAATCGCGCCAGCGGCGGCACATGCCCAGATACACCTCTTGTTCGCGGGCATAGAGAAATTCGCCGCCCTCCTTATTGCTGTGGTCGTACCACAGCGATGAACGCTCGAACGATTGATCGATATCGCGCCCCGGCGTGCCGATATCATGACCTGCCGAGAAATGCTTACCCGCACCCGCCAGCACGATCACCTTGACCGCATCGTCGTGCGCCGCGCGCCGAAACGCGTCGTCGAGCGCGTAGGTCATTTTCGAGTTCTGGGCGTTGTGATACTCGGGCCGGTTCATGGTGATCGTCGCAATACCATCTGCGACGGTATATTTGACGACTTCATCGGTGAGGTTCTCGGCGTTCCCGGAACCACTTTTGGACGAGGTGACTAGCATGATGGCTCTCAGGAACCGCGCGGTGCGGGATTGTTACGCACCACGCTGGCACGCAAATTATGCGGATCGAGCGAACGCACGATCTGTAAGTCTTGTGCATTGGGCGGCACGGTAAGCCCCATCTCGGGATGCGCGAACAATTCGAAACCGGTCGCGTCCTGAACTTCTTCGAAACTCACCCCAGGGTGTAGCGAACGCACTTGCAGCGCGTGCGCCGGGCCGCCGAAATCCATCACGCATAAATCGGTAACGATGCTGCGCAGATCGGTAAAGGCACGCATTCCGGGGATTTCCCGCGCCGGGTTGTAGCCGACACTGCACACCATGTCGACTTCGCCCGAGACAAAGGTCCGTTTGCTGTGCCCGCTGACAAAGAAGGAGTTCGCGTGATTAATGCTATTGCCGGGAAAACCGCGTACGCCGAGCAACTGGGTCTTGGGCCTCGCGTAATCGTCGCCGAGCCAGGAAATATTGGCCTGCCCGAAGCGGTCGATCTGAGTCGGCATCACCAGTGCGTGACGCCGTCCGTGCCAGACGCAGTCGAACACACGCTCATAGGTCATTAAACCGGAAGCCCGCACGCAATAACCAACTTCACGCGGCCCCAGTGGCACGGGGCTTTCAACCAGATAGGCTTCGCCATCGGTCAACATCAGACCGGCGTTATACGCCAGTCGCGCCAGACCGGCGGCGAGCCGCGGACCGGAGCCGATACCCGTGGCCAGTACTTCGCCATCGTCGCGCCAAACACGCGCGGCCGCGGCAATCATCAGTTCTGCGAGGGAATATTCGAGAGAATCGCTCACACGCGCTCCTTTACAGAATCGGCAGCGGCAAGGCCGCCACATGGGATGGATCGCCTGCGCCTTGCAGATAAACCTGCTCGTCACTACCGACAACATTCTTCAGATACGCCGTGGTTTTCTGAAGATCTTCGGCACTTGCGCAATAGGCTTTCAAATGAGGCAGATCCCAGCCATAAGCCGGCGCACACGACGTCGGATGCGCTCCCGCCGGTGTGTGCACCACGCCCGTAACCAGCGAACGCTCAAAGGTATTGCGGCGCGCAAGCGCGAGATCGTCGCTGGCCAACGACTCCGATAAAGTCTCGCAGCTGACGTAGCACTTCGTTGCGGCGCGCGCAAACCAGGCATCGAAAAACGGATCCGGCCCATCGATACGCGTATTGCCCATTCGATCCGCCGCATTGACATGCAGCAAGGCCGCATCAAGCTCGATCGCGGGCATGGCCAGCAAGGTCTCATCGCCATACGGCGACTCGACGGTGCGCAGGTGCGGTGCGTATTTCAACAAATCAGTGCCCAGTCCAACTCGTGTCGGCAGGAAGGGCAGGCGTGCCGCAGCCGCACGCAGGCCCAGTTGCAACAAACCTTCATCGAGTTCCCAGAGATCGATCTCGCCATTTTCGCGAGCACGCCGGAAATGCGCTTCAAGCGGAATCACATCGAGCGACACGAAACCGAACACCACTTTTCTGACCTTACCTGCGGCGCACAGCAAACCGACGTCCGGACCGCCATAGGCGACCACTGTCAGATCTCGCAGATTCGAGCGGACAATTTCGCGCACGAGGGCCATCGGCTTGCGACGCGGTCCCCATCCACCGATACCGATGGTCATGCCGTCGGTGAGTTGCGCTACGACATCGCGCGCGCTCAGTTGCTTATCTAATTGTTTAATCATTGCGCGCTACCGATATCCAACGCTAAAGTCGTGACCCCACAGGCTCACGCGGGTCGCCTCAAAGACAGTGTGTTGCGCCCAGTCCACCGTGAGCCCGCCGTAGCCGTACTCCAGATCGAAGCCGCCGGGCGTTTTCATGTAGAAGGAAATCATCTGATCGTTACAGTGCCGCCCGAGCGTGGCGGATAATTTCACGCCTTGCGCGGCAAGCCGATCGAGCGCGCGGCCGACCTCATCCATGCTGTCGACTTCGGCCATCACATGAACGCAGCCCGAAGGTACTGCGAGATCCATGATCGCGAGGCTATGGTGGCGTGCATTTTTGCAATGCATAAAGTGGATGCGTTTTTCCGCTTCGGCCGGGTCGGCCGTGAACCTGACGCGGAAGATATCCGACAGCTCGAAGCCGAGCACATCGCGCACAAAAGCATCGGTGGCGTCGAACTGCGGCGCCGGCAACACCACGTGACCGAGACCCATGGCCCCCGTGACAAAACCCGGCACACCCAGCGGCGAGACAAAGCGTTTGAATTCGGCGCGCACGCCCCAGAAGAACTCGTGGCGATTACCGGATGGATCAAGACACCACACCATGGCCTGCACGCGGCGCAGCGCGACTTCTTTGGCGTCGGCGCGCATCGGCTCAACCCCGGCCTGCTGCAATGCATGCACCGCTGCATCAAGCGCCGCGGCATCGGCCAGTTCCCAGCCCGAAGCGAAATAGCGATCGGTGTCGCCCGGCACCACCAAGTAGCGAAAATCGCGCTGGTCCATCTTCAGATACAGCGCGCCGTCCGCCGCATCGTGTGCCTGCATGCCCAGCATATTTTCGGCATAGTCGCGCCAGCTATCGACACTGGCTGACTGCACGACAACGTAACCCAAGGCCCGCACATCGATCATCTCCGTCCCCTCCAGATGCTGTTGTTGTCAGGCTTATTCTGGCGGCGCAGGGGGCGCACTACATCGTCTGTTGGGACTAGCGAGTACTACCGACTTCCTCAGGCTCGGCCCTGGCGGCCGACTCGCGCAGGCGATATTTCAATACTTTGCCGGCGGCGCTCACCGGCAATTGCTCGACCACCAAAATCTGGCGCGGCACCTTGTAATTGGCCATATTCTGCCGCGCCCACTGGCTCAGTTCGGCGACACTTGCTTGCGCGTCGGAACGCAGCACAATGTAGGGGTGCCCCACCTCTCCCAGACGTTCATCAGGAACGCCGATCACCGCCACCTGCGCGATCGCCGGATGCGCATTGAACAGCCGTTCGACCTCCGCGGGATAGCAATTAAAGCCGCCGACAATAAACATGTCTTTGATGCGGTCGGTAATGCGCAGATAACCGTTTTCGTCCAAGGAACCGAGGTCGCCGGTGTGCAGCCAGCCCTCGGCATCGATCGTCTCTTGGGTGCTATCCGTCTGGCGAAAATAGCCTTGCATCACGTTGTAGCCGCGTATCAACACTTCTCCGATCTCGCCTGGAGGCAGAGCCTCGCCCTCGCTGTCCGCAATGCGGATCTCAACGTCGCGCATCGCGCGCCCCGACGTTTGCGCCACGGTTTGCGCGTCGTCGCCACTGCGGCATAGGGTGGCGAAGCCGCACGATTCCGTGAGCCCATAGCCCGTCAGCACGGTTTCAAAGCCTAATTCGCGGCGCATACGTTCAATCAGGCTGGGCGCGATCGTCGCCGCCCCGGTCACAGCCACGCGCAGCGAGGACAGGTCAAGCTCCGCGAGACCCGGGGTATTCAACAAGGCGTGATAGAGCGTCGGCGGCCCCGGCAAGACGGAGATACGCTCTCGCACCACCCGCTCAAGCACCTGTACCGGGTTAAACACCAGATGCGGCAGCACCGTGGCGCCGCTTGCCAGTGCCGCGAGCCAACCGGCCTTGTAGCCGAAGGCGTGGAAAAAAGGATTGACGATCAGATAGCGATCGCCTTCCTGCAGGTTTGCAATACGAGCCCAATCGTGGATCGCGCGAAGATTCTGGCCGTGAGTCGTCATGACCCCTTTGGGACGTCCAGTAGTGCCCGAGGTAAACATGATGTCCATCAAGCTGTCCGGGCGCACCGTCGCTTCGCGAGCATGAAATACATCGATTGGCGTTGCGCTTGCGCGCATTAGAAACGCGCGCCACGTTTCGTCTCGGCCATCGCCGGCATCGGCTTCGCCGTCGAACACCACCACCCGCTCAAGCGCGGCGGGACGATGCGCTGCCAGCATCGCTGGATAAGAGTCGCCAAGGAAGGTTCCACAGCAAAATAGCAAGCGCGCGCCGCTATCCTCAAGTATTGCCCCGGCTTCAATCCCTTTCATGCGGGTATTGATCGGCACCAACGCCGCGCCCACGCTATGCACCGCCAGCGCTGCAATAATCCAGGCCGCAATATTCGGAGCCCAGATCGCGACACGGTCACCCGAGGCAATACCACAATCGATCAGCGCACGCGCCGCTTCGATGCGCGCCATATCGAGTTGCGCGTAGTTCACCGTATCGTGCTCCGTTTCGATGGCAATGCGCGCGCCGTAGCGCGCAGCGCCATGTGCAATCAGCGCAGGCGTGGTCGAGGTGTGGGTCAGCATCATGATAGGTATCGCAGAAGGCGGCGGCCATAGCTTTGGCGTTGTCACGCTGGAGCCATGACCACCTAGTCAGGAAAAACCACGCGCAACTTTGCGCAGGCCGGCGTTGCACTGCACGCAAGCGTCCAGCCGGCCGCCAGTTCGTCTTTATCGAGGACGTGGTTGGCATTTAGGGACACGGCGCCGGCCTCGATGCGACACATGCAGGCGCCGCACAAACCGCTGCGACATGAGTTCGGCGCAGCAACATCGGCACGCAGCATCGCGTCGAGCAAGGTTTCGCCCGGCTCGCACGCAACATAGAACGTGTTGCCGTCCAATACCGTTTGAATCGCGGCAACCGTACTCACACCGCTTTCCACCTCGCCAACGCTCGGCCCCATCGGTGTGATGGCAGGCGACTCAAGCACAGGTCCGGCAGGATTGACGGGTAAATCAGGCAGAGAGGCGAAGCGCTCGACATGGACCCGTGCCCGCGGCAAGCCGAGTGCAAGCACAGCCGCCAGCGCGCTCTCCATAAATAGCGACGGCCCGCAGATAAAACATTCGCTGGTGCTCCATGGCCGCGCCAACTCCTCCAAATGCCGTTGCTGCGGAATGCCCTGCACGCTGTCGAGCCAATGCATCACGCGCAACCTGCCGGGGTGACGCTGACCGAGCTGGCGCAGCTCGTCGCTGAAAATCACAGACTGTTCATCGCGGTTGGCGTAGATCAACGTCACCGCACCTCGACCGGCCACCAGTGCCGACTTAAGAATCGACAACACCGGCGTAATACCGCTGCCGCCGGCAAACAGCAGCAGGTCGTCGGCCAGTGAGCGCGGAGTGAACACGCCCGCAGGCGCCATCACTTCGAGCTCGCTGCCGGGCTGAAGGTGGTCGCACATCCAGTTCGATGCGCGTCCCTGACGCACACGCTTGACCGTGACCTTCAACGCGGGGTCGATACCGGGCGCACTGGACAGCGAATAGCAGCGCTGCACGGTCGCATCCTGGCAGGGCAACTTAAGTGTCAGAAACTGACCTGGGCGATAACTAAAGGTGTCGCGCAGAGCCGTCGGCAGATCGAACACGAAAGAGCGCGCGTCGGCGCTCTCCGCGATCACTTCCGCCACTTTGAGCCGGTGAAAACGTGATTCGGCCATGGCGGGCGAGCTCAGGCGACGCCCATGATGAGCTGGGCATTGTCGATCCGGTACTCGCTGCCGTTGATAAAACGCGAGTCGTCGGAAGCAAGAAACAACACCAGGTTCGCGATATCTTCCGGCAGGCACATCCGTGCACTCGGGTCGATAGCCTGTACCAGGGCTTCACGCGTGCCTTCCGGCGGACCGAAGAAAGGTGCCGTCATCGGTGTCAGAATGCCGTCGGGATGAATCGTGTTGCAACGGATCTTGTAACGCTGCTGCTTGCAGTGCGCAGCGATCGCCCGCGTCAACGCCGTCACGGCGCCCTTGCTGGCAGAATAGGCACAAAAGGCCACCGACGACATATTCACGATCGAACCGCCCTTTTCTTTCATCGCCTTGACTGCCGCACGGCAGCCTAGGAAATAACCTTCAGCATTAATCCGCATAACGGTCTGCCACTGTTCAAGCGTGGTGTCTTCGATGCTAGCCAGCAGCAGCACAGCAGCGTTATTGACCAGCACATCGGGCGCCCCGAAGTGCTTCTGCGCCGCGCCGAAAACATCATTCCAGCCGGATTCCGAACTAATATCGTGGCGCACAAACACCGCCGTGTCGCCAATCTGCGCCGCTACCGCGCGCCCGGCCTCCTCGTTCACATCGGTCAACACCACCCGCGCCCCTTCGCGCGCAAATAGCAACGCATCTTCGCGGCCCACGCCACTTGCGGCGCCCGTCACCACAGCGATCTTGTCTTTGAGTCGGTATCCCATCTTGATTCTCTCTTAGTCAGTGTTAGTCAGGGAAGCGGCGCGGTTCGCGAGAACCGAGCCCATTGCGGCCCGGCCCGCCTGGCGGCCCGACCAGATACAATCTGCAAGCGATAAGCCGCTCACGTAATGATTCGAAGCGATGCCGCATGCCGCGCGACCGGCCGCAAACAGGCCTGCCACCGGCTTGCCGTTTTCGGACAACACCGCATTACTGCTCTCGTCTACATGCAGGCCGCCGAGCGTGATCGATGGGCAGGGGAAAACTCGGCTATCCGAAGAAATATCCATGGCGTAATACGGTCCGTGTTCGAGTGGATGCAGCATCGCCGCAGACTTACCGAACGCGCTGTCGCTCCCGTCACGCGCTGAGGCGTTATAAAGATCGATGGTCTGTTGCAATACTTTGGGATCCATATCGATGCGCGCCGCCAACTGGGCCGGAGTATCTGCCCGCCGCCGACCGATGAGCATTAATATCAATGCCGGCACGCTCTGGAACGCCCACAGATTGCCGCGCAGGCATTCGCGCAAGGCCAACTTGACCAACCTTGCATCGAGAATCAGCCAGGCGCGCCCTCCGCGCGTTTCGCACATGGCGTGGCCGAGCGCAGCACCATAAACCTCTTCGTTGCAAAAGCGCCGGCCGCGGCAATCCACCACGCAACCTTGCGCCCATGCGTAAGGCGGATTGATAAAGCGCCAAGCGGACACGCGTTCCAAATGCTTGGTCGCACCACCCGCCGATATCCCGAGACGTATGCCCGCACCATCGCAGCCGCTTGCTCCGAGCCGCAAATTGGGCAGATAGCGTGGCGCATGCTCAGCCACCATCTGTCGATTGAAGATATACCCCCCGGTGCTCAACACCAGCGCATCGGCTTTGATGGTCAATATGCGACTCTGATGGAGTTCAAGACGATGCTGCGCGGCACGCAGCCGCTCCGCCAACGCGGGGAACACGTTGTGCAAACGCTCTGTCCAGCCGACAAGACGCCGATGACGCCGCTGCGCCGCCCCCGGCAGCACTTGCCAAACTTGCGCCCCAATGACACGACCGTTTTTATCGACCACCAGCCGGCGCACCGCGGTATGACGCATTGTCTCAATCTCGGTTTGCGCATTCACAGCTTGACGCAGTGTGTCGTACAGCACGCGGCCGGACATGCCACGCGCCAGCACGCGATGCCCGCGCGGCGCCGGCGGCACTTGGCGCGGTGCGTCGCCGACGGCCTCGTTGCCGGAGTAATACAGGTAATAGCGATTTTGCGGATAGGAAGTTTTGTGTGGCGGCACGGACGATGCGAAACGCACGCCGAGTTGTTCCAACCATGTCAGCATTTCTATACTGCCGGCGCAGAAACGCTTTAAGGTCGCAGCAGATACTGCGTCGCCGACTTCCTGCTGCAAATACTCATACATCGCCGCCGGCGTGTCGGTATAGCCGGCTTCTATTTGATGGCGCGTACCGCCGCCTGCGTATATGACACCACCACTTTTTGCGCTTGCGCCCCCTCCCTCAAAGCGCTCGACAATACGCACGCGGGCTCCCGCGGCCGAGGCTTCCAGTGCGGCACAGGCACCTGCAGCGCCGAAGCCGACTACCAGCACATCGTATATCTCATCCCATCGCATATCGGCTGTATCGTCAACGCGCAGCGGCGGCTCGACCGGCGTCGCCGAGCTGACGCTTGAATGGGCAGATTGCCTCATGACCCGATCGACCTCAAGCCGCCACGCAGCGCGCGGACGCCGCAGCGGTGGTGTACATGCCGTCCACATAAACCAGCGGATCAATCTCGCCGCTGATCAGCACCTCGTGGAGTTGGCCGATAAATACCGTGTGCGTGCCATAGTCGAAGCGGCCATCCTGCCGACAGATCAAACTGGCTTGAGCGTCGTGCAGATACGGCACGCCTTGCTTGGATGTCTGCCAGTCGCCCGTGCTAAAGCGATCTTCGCCTTTCAGCCGGCCACTGCAATCAATCGCAATATGTTCATGTTGCGCCGACAATAAATTGACGCAGAAATCGATGCCCGTATCAAGCGGCGGAAAAATCGATGATGTCCGGTTCACGCAGATCAACAAAGCCGGGGGTTCAGTCGACAACGAATCGACCGCAGTGGCCGACATCGAATAGCGCCGCTCGCCGTCGCAGCAACTGATCACCGTGACCGAGCGCGCCAGACGCCGCATCGCGAGCAACATGTCCGCGCGTAGCGGATGGGAAGAGAGTTCGGTCATGACATGACTCCGTGAAGTACGCTGCTTGGGTGGTTTAAATGACTTGCGTGATTTGAGCCCGGTGCAACATCGCCCCTGAACGGAGCCTGACGTGCAACGCGCTGATTCGCGGCAAGATGATTGGCCGCAATAAAACCGAATGTCATCGCAGGCCCGAGAGTGGAGCCTGCGCCCGGATAGCTCGCGCCCATGATCGAGGCGCTGGTGTTGCCGACCGCATAAAGGCCGTCTATCGGAGTCGCGTCGGCACGTAGCACTCGCGCAAATTGGTCGGTCACCAGTCCGCCTTTGGTGCCGATATCGCCCGCATCAAGGCGCACAGCATAAAAAGGGCCCTGCACAATCGGCGCCAGACAGGGATTGGGCTTGACGGCCGGATCGCCATAGTAAGTGTCGAAGGCGTTATTGCCCTTGCCGAATTCCTCGTCGACGCCGGTTTGCGCATAACGATTCATACTCTCAATGGTCGCGAGCAAACCAACGGCCTCGACGCCGATTTTCTCGGCCAGCGCTTCGAGCGTATCGGCCCGGTATAGCAACGCGCGCAGCGCAACGGGAATCCTGCCATCCGGCATTAGCGCGCCGGGCATAATCGGACCGCACGGATATTTGCGGCGGAACTGCGCATCGAATACCATCCACGCCGGCACGCTTGCGCCGGTTTTCGCGTGATCGCGATACATGGCGGGGACAAACTCCGAATACGGCGCGGCTTCGCTGACAAAACGCTTGCCCAGGCCGTTGACCACCACGCAACCGGGCAGATTGCGCTCGACAAACAAGGCACGCTGTTTCTCTTCGTGATCGACATGAATCGTCGGCGCGCCCCAGACATGCTCCATCAACGCGACCGCAGCGCCCAGCTGCTGGCCTGCGGTAATCGCATCGCCGGTATTGTTCAGCGGCGTCGCACTCCATTGCGCTTGAGTAGGATTCGGCAAATAGCGCTCGCGCATCGCCTGATTGCGCTCGAAACCGCCCGCGGCCAGAATCACGCCGCGCCGCGCTTGCACGCGCACTGTTTGTCCATTGCGCTCGACCAGCACGCCGCTGACGCGATCACCATCTTCAATCAGCTCGCTCATTGGCGCTCCGAGCCACAGGGGCACGTCGCGATCGAGCAATGCCAGGCGCAGCCCGCCCACCAGCGCGTTGCCCAGCGTCAGACGGCGATCGCGGCGCGAGCGGGTGCGGGCGCCCAAATCGAACCAATATCGGCCGAACTGCCGCAAGGCCAGACGTATATAACCAGGCGCTTTCGACAACAGCATGTGGGCTTCTTTCGAAGTCACGGCAACTCGACCGCCGATCAACGTCCCCGGTGAAGGCAGCCGCAGCCGCGCGAACTCGGCGCCCAGACTCGCGCCATCGACAGGTAACGGATCGAGCGCGCGATAGCCCGGCATCGAACCCGGCAGATGTTGGAAATAGTCTGCGTATTTCGGCAAGGCCTCGTAACGCACCGGCGTATAGGTCTCAAGGTAGCGCAACATCTCCGGCGCCGAATCCAGATACGCTTCGATTTTCGCCGGCGCCGTGACACCCTGCGTACAAGCATCGAGATACGATTGCGCGGCCGTGCGTGTATCGGACGCGCCGAGTTCCGCGATATGGTGATTGCAGGGTATCCAAATGCCGCCGCCGGAAACCGCCGATGTGCCGCCATACACCTCGCTTTTTTCAAGCACGATCACGGACAGGCCATTGTCGGCCGCGCGACAGGCCGCCAGCATGCCACCCGCCCCCGAGCCAATCACCACTACGTCAAATATATAATTCTGTGCGTATTTTTCTGTCATGGCCGATGCTCGTCAAACAAAGAAATCGGTGTTCGGACGACCGAGCATGACCGCGCCGAGGTTCTGGCCAAAGCGGTCGACGTTGTTGGCATAGTGTGCGCGCGCCGCATGCAGATCGAGAAAGCGCCGCACCAGCGGATTGCGATGATAGATCCCGTTGCCGCCCGCATAGCGCAGCAAGCTGTTCACAGCCTGCGCGCAGCGTTCGGCAACCTGCGCAGACTGATAACGGAAATGCACCCGGCGCTCAATCGACACTTCCGGCCCGCCGTTAGCCGCAGACAATAACTCGGCGAAATTGCGCGCCAACAGCACCTTCATTTCGTCGATCGCCACGGCCGCGTTGGCGCACGCTGCCTGTGCCCCCGTGTCGTCGGTGGTTTTCGCACCACTGTTGGCGCTGACACGCGTCGCCGCATACGAAGTAAAGTCGTCGAGCGCGCCTTGCAATGCCCCGATGCATGCGGTGCACACGGCGCGCACGAAAATTTGCGCGAAGGGCAGATGAAACAAAGGCGCGTCGTTCACTGCAAGCCCCGGACTGGTGCCCATCATGCCGTCGATCGCCTTGTGCGTGCGATAGTCGGGCACAAAGGCGTCGTCGACCACAATGTCGTGACTGCCTGTCGCGCGCAAGCCCAGCACATCCCAATCCTGGGCAATCTTGTAATCGCTTTTCGGCAGCAGAAAGGTTCGATATTCAGGCGGCTCGCCAGCCTGTGCAGACGGCACCAGCGCGCCAAGAAATACCCATTCGCAGAGCTCACTACCGCTGGAGAACTTCCAGTGACCGGACAGTCGGAAGCCGCCGTCGACCGGCTTCACGCGACCAACCGGCATATAGGTCGACGCGATCAGCGTGCTGGCATCCCGGCCCCAGACGTCCCGTTGAGCGCGCTCATCAAACAAGGCAAGCTGCCAATTGTGCACACCGATCACACCGTAAACCCATGCTGTCGACATGCAACCACGCGCGACAGCCATCTGGATCTCGAAGAAGGTTTGAGGATCCAATTCATAACCGCCATAGCGCTTAGGTTGCAGCACCTTGAAGAAACCCGCCGCCTGAAAATCGGCAAGCGTTTCGGCGGGAATCCGCCCGTTCGCTTCCGCCTGTACCACGCGCTGCGCCAACACGGGCGCCAGCGCCTGTGCGCGGGCAATCAGTTCGGCTGCAAGGGCGTTCGAATCATTGTCGCGATGCACGGCTGTCTCCTTAAGGTGCGCGATGCTTGCCGCGCTTTCTGTTGTTCTGTGGTATTGATCTTCGAACTCCGGCGGCGGCCTCGCATCGTCCGAAGAGACTATCGCAAGGGCCGCCGGCGTAAGGTCTGCGGGTTTATGCGTAAACCCGCTTCTTTTGGCGATTGAAGTAGGAAATCACGTGCTCGCCGATATTGCGTATCGTTTCCAGTTGCGCCTCTTGCGACACCGTTCCCATCTGGCAAAGAAACAGCACTTCGTCGACCCCGGCCTCCATCAGGCGGCCCACGTAGCCGATGCAGTCGTCGACCGTGCCGTAGGCATGATTTGGGTTCATCATCGACAAGGCCGGATCGCTGAAATTGACCACCACTTCTTCAGACGCAAAGCGCG
>Ga0302308_10003576_pt1 | contig 12350 bp, 6 predicted proteins | sample III_Palsa_E3_3_FD_200531 | JGI IMG/M metagenome (GOLD analysis project Ga0302308, IMG submission 200531) | Peat permafrost microbial communities from Stordalen Mire near Abisko, Sweden - III_Palsa_E3_3 | ecosystem: Environmental > Terrestrial > Soil > Palsa > Peat permafrost | place: Sweden... | reverse complement strand
CCAGCCCCTTGCCCAGCGACGACACAACTCCGCCCGTCACAAAGATGTACTTTGCTGACATAGCATCGACCTCTTCAGTTGTTCTTTTTGGTTGTGCTTGGTGTGCACGTCCAAGTATATCGCAGGCAGTTTTCCACCGAAATCGGGATATCCTGCTCCCATGACCCCGGCGATTGCGCGCCTCACCCTGAACCTCGAACGCCGCGCCTACTTTGCACTCCAGCGCCTCGCACACCGAAAATCTCCTTTGCCGCCCCACCTACTTACCGGCGAAAAAGGCGAAGACGCAGCTTTTTTCCATCTTCGAGCCCTTGGATACACCATCGTCGCCCGCCGCTGGCGTTCCGAGCGACTCCCCGGCGATCTAGACTTGGTCACCTGGGACGGCGACACCCTCGTCTTCTTTGAGATCAAAACCCGAACCGCCCACGACATGGCCGCCGCCGAGACACAAATCGACGGCCACAAGCAGCAAACCCTGCGCCGCATGGCCGCCGCCTATCTCCGGCAGATCCCCGAACTCCATCGCGAGCGCGTCCCCGTCCGTTTCGATGTGCTCTCGGTCTACCTGCTGCCCACCGGCGCCGAATTCGAGCACTTTCGCGCAGCTTTTCCATTTCGACAGCACGGCATCTGAAATTCTCATTCCGGTGTCTAATGAAAAGCGTAGTGACGCCTGAGTTCTCCACACCGCGCACAGAAATTGACCCAGAGGATCGACCATTATGACGTTGCTTAACGCTCCCGCCTACGACGCACGCCGCGAAACCCGCAACCGCAATATCCTGATCGCGGCCGCAATCTTCATCGTTCTTTGCGCAGTGCTCTTTGTTGCGGGACGCCTATCGGGTCACGGGTGGTTGTTTACGGACTTGCCGGCAGAGCACCGGGTCAATAACTTCTTCAATGCGCTCGAAAACAAGGATTATTCAAAGGCGTATGGCATCTACTTCAATGATTCCAAATGGTCTGAGCATCCTCAGCAGTACTCTTACACGCTAAAAGACTTTACCCACGACTGGACAACCGATCCCCGCAACTTTTACCCCATCACCTCGCACCATATCGACACGTCCGCAACCGACGGTAGTGGCTTCTGGGGAACAGGAGTGATCGTCGCGGTGCGCGTTAACGGCACAAACAAGCTCTTTATGTATGTAGACAAGGCCGACGGCACCATGACCTGGCCCGCCCCGCACGAGCTTCTATACAACTGAACCGGCCGAATTCGACCAAAAATGAGTAGTGGTGGGCCCGGAGGGATTTGAACCCCCAACCAAGGGATTATGAGTCCCCTGCTCTAACCGTTGAGCTACAGGCCCTTTGTGGTGCGCCATCAGTCGATCCAGGCAGTGCTTGCGAAAAACCCATACCTCGAATCGCAGCGCCGGAACGACCAACCAACTTCATGATTGTAATGCGTTTGGTCGCATCTTCCGAAAGAGCCATCGACACTGGCGTATCTTCAGAGGGTGGATCTCTCTCCGACACAATCTGCCGGACTTGTGCAGCCGCTTTCCTCGATTGATTCCGCGAACCCAGCGGGCGAGGCCCTGCCACCTACGCTCCTCACCGAGCTTTGGCGCGAAGCAGAAGGTGAGCGCGTCGGCCTGAGCGAGGCTTTATTTGCATCGGCTTTGCAAAACATTGGAGCAAGATACAACTTTGGCCTCGCACCCGACCGGTTGGCTGGTCAGGCAGAGAAAGCGGCGTTCTTTCGCGGATTGAAGCTGCGCGATCTTGCACTCGCCCAGGCTTGCGCTCTTGGCTCCGAGCGGGCTTGGCAGCAATTTCTGGACCAGTACCGCGCCGCGCTCACGCAGGCAGCGATCTCGATAACCCGGTCTTCCTCACTCGGAGAAGATCTCGCCGGCTCGCTCTACTCTGAGCTCTTCGGCCTGACTGAGCGCGATGGCGTTCGCCGCTCGCCGCTGGCGTCGTACTCCGGCCGCGGTTCCCTGATGGGATGGCTCCGCACAACGCTGGCCCAGCGCCACGTGGACCACCACCGCCGCACACACCGCGAAATATCCATCGAACACGAAGATTTCGCCGCCGAAGCGCCACCCCCACCTCCGGCAGACACGACGCTCACACAACTAAGCGCCGCTCTCAAACTCACGCTGGCAGCGCTGCAGTCCGAAGACAGGTTCCTCTTGTCGGCTTACTTTCTTGACGGCCATACGCTGCTTGAAATGTCCCGCCTGCTCCGTGTACACGAGGCGACGGTAAGCCGCAAACTCAAGCGGCTTACGACAGATCTGCGCAAACAACTCCTGCGCAAGCTGGAGAGCTCCGGCATGAAACGGCGCGCGGCAGAAGAGATGCTCGGCACCGATCCGCGGGATATCAGCATTAATCTGCGAAATCTGCTGCAAACTTCGGCCGTCCCGGCGTTCTCTAATCAGGCGGCACAGAAAGGGGAAGGGCGATGACGACGAACAAAGACTATCGCGAATCCCATCTCGATGTGGACCAGCTCAACGCCTTTATCGAAGGTGTTCTTCCGGAACATGAGCGCCAGCAGAGCCTGGCGCATTTGGCCGAGTGCCAGGAGTGCCGCAAGGTGGTCTTCCTCGCACAGGAGGCTGCCGCTCCAGAGCCGGCAAAAGTTGCCGATATTGCTCCCAATCGCCCGTGGTTTGCCTCATTCTGGTTAGTTGGCGCTGCCTTGGCATGTACCGTTTTGCTGGTCGCTGTGCTGCATCTGCATCATGCTTCATCGCGAACAACTCCCAGCGAGACGGCAACCCTCAACAAACCACAAACTCCTGCCGGTACTCTTTCCCAGAATTCAGCGGAATCGGTCGTAACGCAAGAGGAGGTGAACGGGCTTCCCGTATCGCCGAAGATTCCGCCGCCGCCCCCGATTCCTGCGACTCCTGAATCAAAGCCAAGTCCTCGGGCTTCCGCGACGGCCATGACCTCCGACGAAGCAACTGTCAGCCAGACATCAGGTTCTGTAGTGAATTTGCCCCTCGTGGGCAGATCGACCTCACCAATGGCATCCCAACCACCTGCATCTGCTCCTCCTGTCGCTTCCGATGCGCTTGCTAATAGTGCTGCAGCAGGTATGGCGTCTGCCCCTTCGAATTATGTAGCTGGTCAAGAGAAACAGCTCGCCCAAAGCACGACCAGCATGGGAGGTCCACTATCGGCGGCGTCCATGCGCGGCAGCGGTCAGGCTGCCGCACCGGCACCGGCACCGGCATCCAACCAGCAGTTCGCGCTTCAGATGGCGCGCGAAACCAACACGGCGAACGCGCTCTCTGAAGCCAGGGGAAATGTGACAGATCAGTCCGGCGCCGTTGTACCCGGGGCAACCGTTACACTCCAGCAACTCTCTGGGACGGCAAGCGGGAAAGCCATAACAAACACCAGCGGCCAGTTTGTGATCGCATCCCTTCCGCCAGGTCGTTACGAGCTACAGATTGCCTCTCCCGGATTCCAGACGATGACGCGCAAGTTCGACTTGGGCGCACACGATCTCGCACAACTGGACTCCAAGCTGATGGTGGGTTCTACCTCACAGACAGTAGAGGTGGCCGCATCAACCATGGAGATCACCAACGCCACCTCGGGTGTCTCCTATGCTGCAATGATCCCCGAAGGACGTGCGAGGGCCCAGAGACCTCTACCGAGCAAGCTATCCGTGGCAATTACGTTGGAGAACGGCGGCCACACGCTCGCAGTAGATTCTGCGGGCGCATTATTCGTCAGCAAAAAAGCCGGAGCGCGTTGGAAGGCTGTGAAGCAGCAATGGTCCGGCAAAATTGTGGCGCTGACGGTTACGCCAGCGGGTGCCGATAAGGCGAAACAGAGCGATACCGGATCTGCAACTGCTGCGTCTACCTTCCAGCTGACCACGGAAAGTGGCGCTGTCTGGGTGAGCGCGGACGGCATGCATTGGAACGCCCGATAAACATCCCTGGCTCTTTTCCCTCGCGAGTGAACGAATGAGATGCGTCTAAAAAATATTTTTAGAGAAGCTCTATACACAAGCCAGAGGTATGCTACGCTCTGCTCACTCTCCTGACGGATGCCGGGAGACGGAAGAACCCCTGCACATGCGATTCAGGCGAACTTTGCCGCTTCTGGCGCTCCCCGTTACGGTCCTCGTGGGAGCGTTGGCGCTCGTTGTTTTGCGGGTTCACCACACGCTCAATCGGGTTGCCGTCAGCGTTCAACAGGCCGGCGAGCTCGGATTTGAACTGCTCCCCTTGGGGCATATAGAGAACGCCGGGTTCCAGGCGATCTCATCGCCTTCGGCATTTACCGATGCAGCATTCTTCAATGGAAATCTCTATATAAGCGGACCCGCCGGGCTCTTTGCCTATGGCTCCGACGGCGTTTTACTCAAGAGTTGGCATGTCGGCGCCGATCTGCCACCCTCCCCATTGGGCAGGATGGCGGTGGGGAGGCTGCGCGGCGCAAACGCACCACAGCTCATCATTGCGACGGCGGATCAGGGGCTCCTCCTGCTGAATTCAGACGACACCCTGCGACAGTTGCGCGCCACCGACCCGCAAGCGCGCGAGATTACTGCGATCCTTCCACTGCCTACAGGCGATCTGCTGATCGGCACACGGCGTCAGGGATTGCTGGTGTGGAATGGCAGCGAGATGAAGCTGTTTCATCCTGAGTTTGCCAACCTGCAGGTGACGGCACTCGCAGCCGGTGCGCAGGGTTTCTGGGTAGGTACGCGCAACGCCGGCGTACTGCATTGGAGCGCAGGAACCGTGCAACACTTCGGCGTCGAGGACGGCCTGCCTGACGCCGACATCGAGTCGTTGGCAGCGCACGGCAATTCGGTCTTCGCCGGAACACCAGTGGGCGTCGAACAGTTCGTCGACGGCAGACCCACGCACGTTGTGGCGAAGGACCTCTTCGCACGGGCGCTGCTCGCGGAGCCACGAACGCTCACAGTGGCGACCATCGACGAGGGCCTGCGTACGGTAGCGCTTGGCCCGTCTCCCCGCCTGTCCATCGCGTCGACAGATTCCAACGCAGTACAGACGTTTCTAACCACCGCCGACGGCAGCGTCTACGCAGTGCTGCACGATCGCGTAAAACGGCGCGACGCGGATGGCGAATGGAGCGACGTCGTCAAGCCCGAGCCGTCGGCATTGACCGATGGCGACATCAGCGCGCTCGGCTTCGACGCCGATGGAAGGCTCTGGGTCGGATACTTCGATCGCGGGCTGGATATCGTCACAGCTGACCACACGCAGCATCTGGAAGACGGACATCTGTTCTGCGTGAACCGCATCGCGCTCGACCCGGTGCGTCACACCATGGCGGTAGCCACGGCGAACGGCCTGGTGCTCTTCGACCGCGACGGCAAGCCCCGGCAGGTGATGACTAAGCGCGATGGCTTAATTGCTGATCATGTGACGGACGTGGTCTTCCGTCCGAACGGCATGACGCTGGCGACCCCGGCTGGGCTCACCTTCGTCGACGCAGGCACAGCCCCGCAGAGCCTATACGCCTTTGAAGGGTTAGTGAATAACCACGTCTACGCGTTGGGAATTCAGAGCGACGGCGAAACACTGGCCGGCACATTGGGCGGTCTGAGCGTGCTCCAGCACGAGGCCGTGCAACGCAACTTGACCGTTGCCAACTCCGGATTGAAGCACAACTGGATCACCGCCATCGCGCCGGATAACAACGGCGGCTGGGCAGTAGGAACCTATGGCGCCGGCGTCATGCAGGTGAATCACGAAGGCAAAGTACAAGCGATGACTCCCAGCTTCGTCGTAAACCCCAACGCAATCTTGCGAACGCATCAGCATCTACTAGCCGGCTCGCTCGACAAAGGTCTGTGGGTTGAAAATCTGGCAACAGGCCGTTGGACAAACGTGACACAGGGTTTGCCTTCAGAAAACGTGACGGCGCTCGCCGAGCACAACGGCATGATTTATGTGGGAACCGAAGGCGGTCTCGTAAAGATCGCCGAGGAGAATTTGGGACAATGATGCGGCACCGTGCAATTCAATGTTTCTTGCTAATTTCGATGGCATGTTCAACTGCTGCGACGGCCCGGGCAGACGCAGGCGTGCTGATCCCACGCGACGCAACAACGCCCAACCCGGCAGTGCTCTCGCTCGAAGAGATGCATGTGGATGTGCTGATCGACAACGGCGACGCCCGCGTGCGCATCATTCAAATATTTTCCAACCACACCCCCGGCGTGCAGGAAGGAACCTATCAGTTCGCGCTTCCAGACGGCTCCACGGTCAGCGACTTTGCCGTATGGGACGGCCCAGTGCGCATCCCCGCCGTGGTGTTGGAACGCAAACGTGCAGAGGAAATCTACGACCAGGCCCGCATGCAATCCATCGATCCCGGCCTGCTGGAGATGGGCGAGCGCACCGATGACCCGACAACAACCTCGATGTTCACCGCCAAGATCGTGCCCATTCCGGCCTACGGCACGAAACGGCTGGAGTTGGAATATCATCAGCGCCTGGTGGTCAACGACTGGAAGCAAATCTTTCTGCTTCCACTAAAGCCAGACATCTATCAGAAGCAACTAGCCAAGCACTTCACGCTGCGCTTTGAAGTAAAGTCCGCACACGCCCTACAAGACTTTGAGTCAGTGTCCAAGCTCTTCCCATTGAAGATGTCGGAGGCAAACGCGCAGCACGGCGTTGGCGCCTTCGACGCAACCGACTTCTCCCTCAACGAAGATTTTGTCGCTCGATGGAAGGTGGATCGTGCAGAAGCAGATTCGCTGGATGTAATCACCTATCGCAGCCAGCACGTATCGCTGCCTCAGGCCGACGAGAAAAGCCCGATTGCATCAACAACTCCTGAGCCCGGTTTTTTTCAAGCCGAAATGCTGGTCGCCGACGGCAAATCGATAGCAGCCACCGGCGCAAACGCTGACCTCGGCGCGCCGCGCACCATCATCATTCTGTTCGACAACTCTCTCTCCATGCAGTGGGAAAACTTGGAACGCAGTTACGCAGCTCTCGAAGGCGTACTGAACAAGCTGCGTCCCGTAGACCGCTTCAACCTCGTTCTCTTCAATCAGGATGCGACCCCATGGAAGCCCGCGCCGGTCATCGCGGATGCAGCTTCAATCACTGCGGCGCGCGAGATGGTCCGCGCCAGCCGCCTGCGCGGTGGTACCGATCTAAGCAAAGCACTCGATGCGGGACTGAAACAGTGCGACGCCGAAGACTCCGTGTTGGTCGTGCTCACCGATGGCGGCAACGACCGCGGCGTAACAATCCTGCCTGGAAAGATCGCCGCCGCTTATGCGAAGGCATGGAAGACCTCGCCGCATAAACCCAAGACCGACATCTTCGCCGTTGGAGATGACGCGAACACCGATCTGCTGACTCTGCTTGCACGCAACGACGGCGTTATGGAGCATGTTCTCTCCACCGAACCTGTGGATTACAAATTGGAGGCCTTCCTCAGCAAGCTCACCCGCAGTCCCGTTGGCGGACTGGCCTTGCAGATTCAGCCGCAGTCCACGCAGATGGTCTACCCACTGGATGAATCAGTCTTCACCGGATCGATGGCCTCATGGGTCGGCACGTATGACAAGCCAGCGAAGCAAGTCACCTTCACAGCCACAGGCCGCCGTGACGGTGTGGCCTTCAACGCGAAGACCAAGGCCGATCTCCCCGCTATCGCCGAAGAGCACACGCAACTACCACGCTTGTGGGCGCAGGCCCGCGTTCATGCGCTGCTGGAGCAGATTGCCGCGGACGGTGAAACGCGCGCTGCAATCGACGAGATCATCCGGCTCTCGCGAAAATACAAGTTCGTCACGCCATACACCTCATTCCTCGCGGTCCCACGTTCTCTATTGCGGCCAAGAGTCATCCGTCCCGGCGACCCGGTCCTCCGAGTCCGCACCGATGACGCAATCGACAGCGTCATCGCACTCTTCCCCTTCGGCCTTACAAAAACGTTACGGCATCTCTCCGACGAAGATACACAAGGCTCCGAAGGCGGCAGAATGTGGGAGACACGCTTCCTCGCGCCACCCGAGATGAAGGACGGCACCTACAGCGTGCGTCTGGTCCTGCGCGATACACACGGCAACACCTATCGCGAAGAGAAGACCTTTATCATCGCAAGCACGCCGCCAACGGTAAAGGTGTTGCTGCCAGATAAGCAATTACATCGTGGCGAAGCAGTGCTGATCAAAGCATCAGCCAGCCAAAGCACGCGCACTCTCTCGGCACGGCTCACCGGATCGGGTTTCGATTCCATGCCGGTTACGCTGCGTTGGAACACGGCGGCAGCCGCAAACACCGGCACGCTTAACGTGCCCCCTGATCTTCCAGTAGGCCACTATCAACTTTCAGTTACCGCAGAAGATATAGCTCACAACATGGGCAGCGAGGAGGTGCAGGTCGATGTCATCCCTTAATAGCCTTCGCAAGTTCTCACGCGCGCCGCTAGTCCTTGCTGGAAGCGCTACATTGCTGTGCGCCGGATTCGCCGCGCGTGCCGAACTGCCTGACTTCCTGCAGCATGTGGTCAGCGCCAGCTCCCTTGAGGCCGCACTCTTCCGCATGATGGATCTACCCGGCGTGAAAGCGCTCTATCCTCGCCCACCCAAAGAAGCACAGGCCGAGCTCCAAAAACTGCTTGCCCAAACTGCGCAACAGGCAGAACTCTACAGCCTGAAGGCAAGAGAAGATGAACAGGCTCTTGACTTCACCGCAGCGGAAGCCGACTGGAAGGCTTACGCTGCGCACGCAAAAGATCCATTGCCCGCAAAGCTGCAACTCGCAGCGTACTATCGTCGCCACTTGCAAGGTCCAGACGAAGTACGCGTACTCCTGGAAATCGGCGCTGCTGCACCCGTTTCGGACGAGACCTTCATCTCTTCCGATAAGCAAAAGAGCTGGACAGCCTTCTCACGCGTCGTCGCCCTTGCAAACGAAGATGCCATGGACCCAGCTGTCACACAGCAAGCCTATGACGCATGGATGGCGCGCTATCCACACGAAAGCTCCATCAATGCCAACTACTTCGATTGGCTGCTTGAAGCAAAGCAGTACGACGCAGCAACAGCACTCGTAGCACGCTACAAGACCACCTTCCCAGACGATGCAATCTTTCCAGTAAAGGCAATCGCACTAATAGAGTTACGTCGCGGAAGCATATCCAAAGCGCTGTCGGTCTATGATGCGAGCTTTCAACCGCTCTGGCCGCAGGAGCTTATCGACAGCTACTTCAGCCTTCTCGCACAAACCCATCAGCACCGCACATTCGTGGGTGAAGCCAAAGCACGGCTCGAAAAGAACCCTGACGACTTTGATGCACTCTGTCGTATCTACTTCTATCAACGGCAATCGGGACGCAACGATGCCGCACAGTCTGCCGTCGATCAATACCGCTTAAGTAAAGACACACGTAAAGCCGCTTGGACCGCCGACGAACTCTACACCCTGATGTCGCTAATGCAACGCGCCAGCGTTTGGCCTGAGGCCGCGCGCTATGCCTTCGCGCTCTATAACCTTCCTGCCAACGCAACAATAAATGGCCGTAGCGCTCAGGAGGCCGGCCTCTCCGCGATGACCGACATTCTGCTCACCGCACCCGACCAGCCGCTGCTGCTGGGAGCGCAGAACCTCACAATGTATCGCGACATCGCCACGATAGACCAGGGACCCGGCTACTGGAACGGCATTCTCTCACTATGGCTCAACTCAAGCTCTCCTGCAGCGGAGTACTCCAGCGAAGAGAGCAAGGCACAGTCTTACTTCCATCGCACAAAGGCAGCAGCCTTACTGCAAATGCTCGATGCAAAATTTCCGCAAGCCGCCATGCGACAGGCACTTCATGCGCGTCTCATCTCCGTCTATGCCGAGTACGGCGAAAATGCCGAAGTGATCCGTGCAGGCAACGAATACCTGCAGCAGTTCCCGAACGGCAACGAACGAGTTCCTGTTGCCTTGCAGGTCGCCGACGCCTACGCGCGCCAGAATGATTCAAAGGATGAGCTAGCCGCCTACGATCGGCTGCTTGTAGAACTAGGCGTCAGGACAAAAGGAATGCCACTGACAGCTGCCGCCACAGTCACCTCGACACCAGGGCCGAGCGTAAACGCGAACGCCTCCGATGCAGAGACAGAAACTACAGACGGGGCAGCCAATGACGGCACAAACGTTGCAAACAGCGACGCCTTTGAGATCACACCAACTCCCAGCGCGTTGCATGAAGAAGGCGCAGCCGAATACAGCCAGGTGCTGGAACGTTACCTCAGCAGACTAGTGATGACCGGACAAATGCAGGCTGCCCTCGCCGTTCTTCGCCGGGAACTGGATCGTAATCCTAACGACCCACTGTTATATGAGCGGCTCGCGCAGTTTCTCGCGCAGAACAAACTGGACGCCCAACAGGAAGAGGTCTACAAAACCGCCATCGCGCGCTTCCCCGACAAGAGTTGGTACGACAAACTAGCCCGCCTCTATCTGCGCGAGAAACAAAACGAAGCCTACGCCGATCTCACACGGCAAGTGACGAAGATCTTCGAAGGCACAGACCTTGAGAACTACTTCCGCAACGCCTCAGGTGGCGGCGCGCAGATGTCGCTGCAACTAAATCTCTATGCAGCACAGCGATTCCCGCATGACCTGGTCTTCATCCGCAATCTGCTGGAAGCCTACCAGGCAAAGCCAACACGCGACGAAGCAGCCCGCCTTGCACTACTCCGCCTCCACTGGTGGGAAGCAGAAGATCTTCAGGCCGACTTCTTCGAAACATTAAACAAATCCGGCAAGCTAGCCGAGGAGCTACAGCAATTACAAGGCACGGATGCCAATACCGATCCCGCAGCCGGACGTGAGCTGGCTGACATCCAGATGTGGCGCAGCCACTTTGAAGAGAGCGCGGCACCGCTCGGTGCAATCGCCAACCTGTATCCCGCTGACACGGAGATCGGTAACAATGCCGCCAGCATCTTCCGCTCGCTTGCCTACTATGACAACACGCAGACAGCGAAAGCCGTAGCTGTAGAGAAGAATCTGCTTGCGGCAAACCCTGGTGACCTCGATCGTCTCGCCACCATCGGCGATATCTATGCCGACTCTGGCGCAGTAGGATCGCCGGGTCATGAAGACCTCGCTGCCGCAGCGCCTTACTGGCAACGAATGACAGAAGTAAACCCCGGATCAAAGGACGGTTATCTACAAGCGGCCACAATCTTCTGGGACTACTTTGAATTCGATAAAGCGCTCGACGAAATCCATGCGGCGCGATCAAAGTTCAGCGATCCCACGCTCTTCGGCTATGAAGCCGGCGCCATCTGCGAAGGCAAGCGCGATAGCGCCTGCGCTGTGCGGGAGTATACGGCCGCTACTCTAAACAACAGCAGCGATGCACGAGATCGCCTGCTGACCCTCGCCGCCCGAACCGAATTCGCCAAACCAATCGATGAAGCAATGGAGACCGTCGGTAACAGCGAAACAGCAATGATCCTGCGCGAAGACATCCTCCATGCGCAGGGCAACGATGCTGCGATCGCTCCATTCTTGGAAGCCGAGCTCGCCCGCGCAGCAACGCTGGATGACGTATCCACAATTGCGGACCGTGCACACACGCACAACTTCCCGATGGTCTACGAGAAGGCTCTCGCAAAAGAAGAGTCGCTCGCTGTTGACCCAGTACAGAAGATTCAGTTGCAATACGCACTGGCGGCCAGTGAGGAGCAGAGGAAAGACACAGCGAATGCCACACACATAATGGCTGCGGTCTATGCGGCCAATCCAAAACTCCTTGGCGTAGTGCGCGCCACAGTGGACTTCTACTGGCGTACTGGCTCGCGCAGTCAGGCCGTCACGGTCCTTACAGACGCCAGCAAAGCCGCCCGCCCCGATCTTAGCCATCAATTCGCGCTCGAAGCCGCAACCAAATCCAACGATGCCGGTGAGTACGCGCAAGCACGCCAGATCGTCGCGCCACTTCTGGATGCAACTCCATTCGATCCACAGATCATAGCTATCGTCGCGGATAGCTATGCACGAGCCAGCGATGACGCAGGCTTGCGTGACTTCTACACCGGCAAGCTCGCGGCGATCAAAACCGCCAGCATGAACACTGATTCAAAGAAGCAAACAACGCTGCTACTGCGTCGCGGTCTCATTCCGGCCCTCACGCGAATGAAAGATTACGCCGGCGCTACCGATCAGTACATCGCGATGTTGAGCGCATATCCCGAGGATGCAAGCCTCACGCAGGAGGCAAGCCTCTACGCCCTGCGCTGGCAAGAGAAGGATCGCCTCGTCGGTTTCGTGCAGCGCACCGTAACGCAGTCGCCCAAAGACTCGCGCTTTGCCGCCATGCTGGCCCAGATACAGACACTCTTCGAAGATTATCCA
>Ga0302308_10003570_pt1 | contig 12353 bp, 14 predicted proteins | sample III_Palsa_E3_3_FD_200531 | JGI IMG/M metagenome (GOLD analysis project Ga0302308, IMG submission 200531) | Peat permafrost microbial communities from Stordalen Mire near Abisko, Sweden - III_Palsa_E3_3 | ecosystem: Environmental > Terrestrial > Soil > Palsa > Peat permafrost | place: Sweden... | reverse complement strand
GGCAAATGATGGTTGGCCTGGTCTGGGAAACCCGCGGGGAATGGCGCCGAAAAGTCAGCGAAGCCACCGGCCTGCCCTTCAGTCGTACCCGCGTATTGCGGCGGCTACTCGATGCGCCGATGACGTTAACGCAGTTAGCTGATGCGACCAGCAGCGATGCGCCCGCCACCACCGTCGCCGTGAACGATCTTGAAAATCGCGGCCTGGTCGAACGCTATCCTCACCCGGAGAACCGCCGCGCGAAGCTGGTGTCGCTCACGCCAGCGGGCCGGCAGATCGTCGAAGTGGCACGTCGTACTGTGCGGGATGATGCGCCGGCTGGCGTGCAGGAGCTTTCCAAGACTGACCTTGCGCATCTGCGGCGTATTTTGGAGCGGATTGGGCGGGAATAGCGGTGGGATTGGGGATTATGTGTTACCGGAAATTGTTTCTGGCATCTTTTCCCCGACACCTTTCCCGATCGTGACTTTGTCTTCATCATCAACGCCCAGGCGTTTGCACTGGCTGCTGCATCTGAGACGCTTGTTGCTGCACTTGCTGCTGCGCCTGCACCTGCTGTTGCGCCTGCGCTTGGTCGACCTGTTGCAAAGCCTGCGTGTGTTGCGCGATCGGTGTGTTCACCGCCTGCGCCGTGTCCACGCCATTGGCCACTTGCTTCAACGGCGAGCGTAAGTCTCCCTGCACGGCAAATGCCTTTGATCCGTCGTCACTCAACACGACATGGTGCACATCCGTCAGACCGTAGGCCTTCGCTCCCACGGTGACGCCGGCCGCCAAGTTTGCGCTGTGCTGGTCGGGCGTGCGCCCGTTCTGCGCATCGAGCCGGTGCACCGCGCCCAACGACTGCTGATAGATCGCATAGTCCGGATGCCCCGGGTGGTCAAGCAGGACAGGATGTTCTTTCACGAAATGCACCGCGCCGTCGATGCCGCGCAATGCCGCGTTGATCGTGCCGTGGTAATCCTCGACCGCTTTGTCCTTGATCGCTTCGAGAAGTTCTCCGGTTTGTTTTACGTTGTTCTCTACCCGATGAACCACCGCTCCGGTCGCGTTGATCAGGGGTTTTTGAATTTCATACTCGATGTGTGCCATCTCTACCGTGCGTTCGATCTGCCCTCGGTAGTGCCCGATCATCACGCTGTGCTCAGCGGCCAGCGCTTCGTTTTGTGGCGTCAGAATGGAGTCGCCGATCACATTGTTGTGTGGCAGGTAGTTCCCCATTTTGTGGGCCTCACCTTGAATCTTTCCTAGCATCGGCTCATCAGGGGTGACCGCGTTGAGAAAACGGCTGTCGTGGTATCCAGCGCCTTCCAATACTTTGATGTCTTGCGGCACGGCATAGACGCGCACCTGGCCAAAATGCGGGCTGCCGGCGCTCACCACATCTGTCGCGCGCACGTGGTCAATGACCTGGGTGCCACCCTCGGGGATGCCCAGGCCGCTCAGACCCGCGGCTCCGAACGCGTTGAAGGTCTCGCCTCGCAGTTTGTATTTGAACGCGTTCATTTCCGCTTCCGTGCCACCCAACGAATGCCCGGTGACAGAAATAGACGGCGGGTAGCCGTATTGCTCGGCCTTTTGAGTGGCCTGCGCGATCACTTTTTTAGTGAAAGCATCGGCGTCAGCGCCCTGCGTGTTGACCCCTTTGATCGCCATGGAGACGTCGGTGGTCAGCAAGTCCTGCTTGAACTCGCGATCCATTTCCGTTCCGCGATAAGCAATCACCGTCTCATGCGTGGCGTCCATTCGCTCATAAGCCGTCGCTTGAAAGCCTGTCGTGGGATTGTCGGCATGGGCGATGGGCTTATACCAAGCGCCATTGAGCTCCACGGGCCGATAGGTCAGAACCCGACCGTCCGGCGCGCGTTGATCGACTTGCGGATCAGCGTAGACGGCATTGCTGATCGCTGCGTAGTCCGCCGTGCGAAGTGTCATTGGACGTGCGCCTTAGCTTCCAACGTGACCGAGAAGGGATGATCCGATGGACGCAGCCTTCCGTCTTCTTCAATGCCAGCGTCCACGCGTTCGGCGCCCGCATCGGCATACGAAAGGCCTGAAAAATATGTGGTCTGAGGTTTTCCGGCGAGGATGTTTTCCCACGAAATGACAGGCGGCATGGTCAGCTTGTTGTGTTGCAAATACATGGAGACAGCGCTGAGCTTCCAGTGACACACACCCTTTCCGGAATAGTCCTCATCCTTGATCAGATCGCTGTAAAACGTTCCCGTGTAGGTGTTCTCGCCGACTTTCGTCAGCGTCAGCGGAACGCTTTTGTTGGGTGCATTGGTTGCCCCACTTCCCGGGCGTGTCGGCACGCAAAATGGATCGGTGACATCGTAAAGCACGAAGGTCTGCATCGAATCGAACGGACCCGGAGCATCTTTGATCGTGACCGTCAGCTCGTAGCGCTGGGTCGGATGTGGATTGAATTTGATGTCAGGAGTTGTCATGGTTGATGAGCCGCAAGCAGTCGTGGTGATGAGGATGGCCAGTGCAAGCGAGGCGGCCAAAAGTGTTTTGGTCATAGGTGTTTCCCAGACGCGGGCACGCCAATGGCGCCCAGTGTCATCAGGCGATCAAGAACAGGAAAGTGGCCCGTGGCCAGACGAGCATCGCGTGCTCGGTCCGTGCGCGTTTCTGCGCTCATCCCTGGGATTGGGATCGACGTGATGCGTGAATCCATCACTCTGCTCCGTGCGTCTTTTGCCCGAGTGTATACCTAACCGACTTCGCAACCATCGGCGCTTTCATCTTGCTGATGAAAATGCCGTTGCGTCGTCGGCATTTGACGGAAGCTGCTTCGCCAACTCAGCGTGTAAAAAGTCGACGAAGCGGCGTACACGCGGCGGCTGAAAAATATTCGGGTGGTACATCGCATGGATGGGCGTGGGGGTAGACCATGCGGGTGCGTTGACGAGCATCAACCGACCTTCGCGTACATCCGCCAGCACCGCCCAAAGCTGTCGGTAGGCAAACCCGCGACCGAGCACAGCCCACTTGCGGATGACTTCGCTGTCGGTGCACTCGTGATATCGCCGAACCCGCACGACTACCTCCCCAAGACGCCACTCATTGCGTGGACCGGCATTCGTGGTCAGTACCAGCGTCGGCAATTCGACGAGATCCTCGGGGTGCTTTGGCATGCCATACGTCTCGATACATGTGGGCGAAGCACAGACCACGCGCCAGCTGTCGGCCAGATGACGCGCGACAAGATCGCTGTTCTCCAATGGACCGACGCGGATGGCTACATCGATATCATCCGGCACGAAACGCGAGAGCGAATCCGAGAGCGTCAGCACAATGCGCACCTCCGGGTAGAGGTCCATGAAACGGTCAAGGATGTCGACCAGCAGGTTGCGCCCCAGATCGGATGGCGCCGATACGCGCAGCGTCCCGCTTACACCGTCGGTGCCGCTGCGAACCGCGCGCTCGGCCTCCCGCATGGTCTCGATAGCAATCCGACAGGATGCGATGTAGATGCGCCCCTCATCGGTCAGGCGCAATTGACGACTCATGCGTTCGAACAGCCGCGCGCCGAGCATGGCCTCGACCCGTTGCAAACAGGCACTAGCGGCGGCTGGCGAGAGCCCTGCCCGACGCCCGGCCGCCGACAGGCTGCTGAGGTCGGCCGTATCGACGAGGAGCTGCATATCGCTGAAGCGGTTCATGCGGTCAGGTCCCAGTGCAGAAGGCACAGGCGGGATGATCTTCAAATGGCATTTGAAGATCAATAAAGATCAAAGCCTATTATCAAAATGGGAGGCGCGGGAGACGATGCCATCCACCCCACACACGCAAGGTGTCGCCATGTCACGCGCAAAACTCCTGTTGCTCGCCTCCCTCCTTGTCCCGATGATCGCGTTGTCGATTCCGGCCGCCGCAGCCACCCAGGACGCAGCGATGAAACACCGCGAAATGATCGGTGATCACGCGATGGTGCCCAAGGAACTGATCGGCGCCTGGACCCTCGTCCGCTGCGACAACGTCTATCCGGATGGTCACCGCGTCGAACTATACGGTCCCCACCCCGAGGGCATGTGGCTGATCGATGCCCAGGGCGATTACATGATGCAGATTGTGCGGGCGAAGCGAATGCCATTCGCAGTGAACGACAAATCCAAGGGAACCCCGGACGAGTACCGTGCCGCCTCGATGGACAGCAACGCCCACTTCGGCCACGTCAGTGCCAACGCCATGGTCATGCACAGTCAGATCCTGCATGCATCGTTCCCGAACTGGGACGGCAAGAGCGGTGACTCGAGTTACACCATCAACGGCGACGAATTGACTTATAGCGTGGCCAAGCCGTCGAGCGGTGCGGCTGAGGGAGCGCATGGTGAGGTGGTGTGGAGGCGGGTGAGGTCGTAGGGGCTGAGCCAAAGAATGGTGAAAGATAAGTGGCTCTGACCCGGACAGTTGCCCAACGCTGGAGTTAAGCGGCGGCGAAGCCGTCCGCCTTGAACGAAATGTTAGACCTCACCCGCGCCGACCAAACGGGCAATGTCTATGGGAAGGTTCTTTGGCCGGATAATTGAACCAAGCTTTTTTTGTAGGGCCGCCACAAGCAGCCAGACACTTAACCGCATGTCTGTCATTACCATCATGAACGCCATCTGGTCGACTGACCACATATCCCCGCCTTTGGCGGCCAGCTTTTCCGCTGCCGTGCAGTACTGGCTGAGAGTTGCAGTTATTTCTTGAACAAGAACCTCGCAGGAGGGGTTTGCCCACACGCCCTTAGAAGCATCCACGATTGACCTGCGAGCCTCGTAAAGGCTTTGCATGGCGTAGTGCGGAGACTCGTCTTCCCCGCATGCATAGAACAGCCGGCGAGAGTCGATCTCGGTGACGATACCGTGGACTCGATTTAAGTCGTGGTCTTGGAGGGTGATACCGCCAAAACTGAAATGGCCATTCGCGGCAGCTTGGCGAAAAGACGCGACAAAAGTTTTGAAAAGACCATCAGAGCGCTTCAGAAGGTCGGCGTCAGTGACGTTCGAGTCAATGTGGAAATTCCGAAGGCTCATGTAGCTCCTTTGAGGTCTAACTACCTAATAGACGGACCCAAGGGTCCGGTTATACATCCCTGAACTCGCGAAGCAATCGCACCGCAACGTCCTGATTCCACCGGAGCTTATCCATGCTCGGTCCGGCTAACAACCAGACGTATAACCGGACCGAGCCCATGCAACGGCTCGGCTATCACCAGTTCGGCCACGAGGTCGGTAGCATCGGCACGGTTGTCGAATCGCATGATCGGCTCTTGCTCGGTTGTGTCGAACACGACGAAGCCTTTGGGTGCTGCTCTGATCTCAAGCATGGTGCGCATCAGCATTTCACCTGAAGACTGGGTTTCCCCTTATTCGCGCGGTGCCTTGACCCATGCTAATTGGATGGTTCCCATAAGTTGCGCAAGGTCATATGGCTTTTGCAGGCAAACAGAATAAGCGGGATAAAAATGCCTGTAGTAATCCGGGTCGGCGGAGACAAGGACAATTCCGGCGCATGCGTAACGTTCGGCAAACCGAGCGATGAATTCAGAGCCAATTCCGCTTCTGGGAGTCCTAATGTCCACGACCAGCACATCAAAGCTGCCGGAGTGCAGATGGCACTCGGCGAGGTCGTAGCTCCCGGCGACATTCAAATCAATGCTGCCCTGTTGCTTCATCGCGACAGCAACAGTCGCCGCGACGCCTGGATCACGGTCGATAAAGAGCACTTTCAACGAAATCTCCACCGCCGCACCGCTTGCAGGTTGTGGCCCCTGGCACGATCTTAGCGCGCGCTACACGCCGCGTGCGCCACCGATCCTTGACCCTGTCGAACACGATGAAGCCTTCGCGTGACGGTCTGATTTCAAGAATGGGGCGCACCGCATCGGAGAGAAGTGCCCCGCTCGTCGGTTCCACCTGACGTTGCAGCGTCGGCTACTGCCGGACACCTGTCGGATCGGGCCAACTCGCGGCGCAGTTTCAAGGTAAACCTGCTTCCGTTGCGACTCTGTAGGGGGATAGCTCAATTTTTCGTAACCTGCGGCAGTCGATGCCAGCGACCCAGCTGCCAAGTAGGGTACAAAGCTAGGTACATCAGTCTACAGGTACAAAAAAGCCCTATATTCAGGGGCTTAAATGCATATTTGGCGGAGAGAGTGGGATTCGAACCCACGGTAGGCTCACACCTACGGCAGTTTTCAAGACTGCTGCCTTAAACCACTCGGCCATCTCTCCATAAATTGTCCGCTGCAAGTCGCGCGTTGCGCGACACTACGGCAGTTTTATTCCGGGCCTCCTGCCCTCCACCCCTTCGGGGCCATCGACTGCGTCGATGTTCGCTTCGGCTTCCTGCCTTCGCGTCAAGACTGCTGCCTTAAACCACTCGGCCATCTCTCCTTAACTCGTTGTCTGCGGCAAGGCGCGCGATGCGCGCCACTACGGCAGTTTTGCTACGGGCATCCTGCCCTTCGCCCCTTCGGGGCTAGCGACTGCGTCGATGTTCGCTACGGCTTCCTGCCTTCGCGTCAAGTTTTTGCTGCCTTAAACCAGTCGGCCATCTCTCCAAAAGGTGTTCAAGCAAGATTGTTGTTTTCTTCAGCGCAGCAGTTTATCAGGAACCTGGCGCGGGACGAACTGGCGCGTCTTTTTTTGATAGTGCGACCAGACAGCCAACGACGATGGCAATGGGAATAGCGGCGGCCAGCAACGGGAATAGCAGTACGGGTTCGCGGCAGACCATCGGCACAATCTGCGTGGCGCTGGCCAGGGCAATGACCCACAGGCGCCAGCTGCGACGGTGGCGGGCGAACCAGAAGCTGGCGAGCACCAGTACCAGGGCAGCGATGGAGAGAATCAGATCGAGTGTGGGCAGCTGCCACACGGTAGCGAACGCGAGCCGCGTGCCGATGAACGAAGCAAGCACGACGAGCAGGCAGATGCTGGTGACTTTCTCCACCTTGCGCCAGCGACCCTGCGGCGGCGTGGATGCGTTCGTCGCAGTGGAGTTCATGCAATGCGTTCCAGCCCGGCCATGTACGGGCGCAGTACCTCGGGCACGGTGATCGAGCCGTCGGCGTGCTGGAAGTTTTCCATCACCGCAATCAGGGTGCGGCCGATGGCGAGGCCGGACCCGTTCAAGGTGTGCACGAGTTCGGGCTTGCCGGTGTCCGCATTGCGCACGCGCGCCTGCAAGCGGCGGGCCTGGAAATCCTCGCAGTTGGAGCACGAAGAAATTTCGCGATAGGTCTGCTGACTCGGCAGCCACACTTCGAGGTCATAAGTTTTGGTTGACTGAAAACCCATGTCGCCGGTGCACAGCAGCAGCTTGCGGTACGGCAAACCAAGCTTCTGCAAAACCTTTTCGGCGTGGCCGACCATTTCCTCGAGCTGCCCATACGAGTCAGCCGCGCGGACAACCTGCACCATCTCCACTTTTTCAAACTGGTGCTGGCGGATCATGCCGCGCGTATCACGGCCGTAGCTTCCGGCCTCAGCGCGAAAACATAGCGAATGCGCGGTGAAGCGCAGCGGCAGCGCATCCGCGTCCTGGATGGTGTCGCGCACCAGGTTGGTCAGCGAGACTTCGGCGGTGGGAATCAGGTAACGCGTCGTTTCACCGATCTCGGTAGCGAACAGGTCGTCCTTGAACTTCGGCAGCTGGGTCGTGGCCAGCATGCTGTCGGCGTTGACGATCACCGGCACGTTGCATTCGAGGTAGCCATGCTCGCCGGTGTGCAGGTCGAGCATGAACTGGCCGAGCGCGCGGTGCAGGCGCGCCAGCTGTCCGCGCAGCACGGTGAAGCGCGCGCCGGAAAGTTTGGCGCCGGCATCACCGTCAAGCCAGCCGTGCTTTTCGCCGAGTTCGACATGGTCCTTTACAGCGAAATCAAATGTCGCTGGCGTACCCCAACGGCTGACTTCAAGGTTATCGCTCTCATCCTTGCCGATAGGTACGGACTCATGCGGAATATTCGGAATCAATAGTGCGATATCGGAGAGCTTCGCTTGGACCTCAGCCAGTTCCTGCTCTTTAACCTTGAGCAGCTCACCATGGTTGGTGACCTCAGCCATGAGCTGTCCAACATCGCCGCCGTTGGCCTTGTACTGACCAATCATCTTTGATTTTGTGTTGCGCAGGTTCTGCAGTTCTTGCGTATCCATCGCCAACTGCTTGCGCAAGCTTTCCAGTGCATCCATTGCGGACACGTCGAGCGAGTAACCACGAGTTTCCTTCAGGCGTGCGGCGGTTTCGGCCAGGCGCGAACGCAGCAGTGCGGGATCCAGCATGATCGAGTCCAGAGAAAGGCTTGAACTGCGAATTATCGCCGCCGGGCGGCAATACCCGCAATGACGATCGTTCAGGCGGCGCGGCTACTTGCCGCGCGCTTGCGCCCGTGCGGCACGCAGGGCCAGCAGTTTTTCGCGCAGCTGCAGCTCCAGTCCGCGTTCGACCGGCTCGTAGAACACGGTGCCGGCCAGCTCGTCGGGCAGGCATTGCTGATCGAGCGCGATGCCGCCTTCGGCGTCATGGTCGTACTGATAGCCCTTGCCATAGCCGAGGCCTTTCATCAGCTTGGTCGGCGCGTTGCGCAGGTGCATCGGCACTTCGAGCGTGCCCTGCTCCCTGATCGCAGCGCGGGCCTTGTTATAAGCCACGTAGGCCGCGTTGCTCTTCGGCGCGATGGCCAGCCAGATGGCGAGCTGCGCCAGACCCAGCTCGCCTTCGGGGCTGCCCAGGCGTTCGTAGGTATCCCACGCGTCTAACGCCATGCGCCACGCGCGTGGCTCGGCCAGGCCCACATCTTCCACTGCCATGCGCGTCATGCGGCGGGCCAGATACAGCGGATCGACGCCGCCATCGAGCATGCGGCACAACCAGTACACGGCAGCATCCGGATCGGACGAACGCACGGATTTGTGCAGCGCTGAGATCTGGTCGTAGAACTGCTCGCCCTGCTTGTCGAAGCGGCGCGTGCGGTCGGCCAGCACCTGGCTCAGCGTAGCGTCGTCGATGTGGCCTTCTTCGGCGAGTTCGGCGGCGATTTCCAGCAGGGTCAACGCGCGGCGCACATCGCCATCAGCGGCCTGCGCGATGGAATCCAGCGAGGCATCGGCCACTTGCAAATGCAGATCGCCGAGGCCACGCTCGGTATCGACCAGGGCGCGCTTGAGCGCGGCGACGATGTCGTCCTTCGAGATCGGCTCCAGCACGTGCACGCGGCAGCGCGACAACAGCGCGGAGTTCAGTTCGAACGACGGGTTTTCGGTGGTAGCACCGATGAAGATGATCACGCCCTTTTCAATATGCGGCAGAAAAGCGTCCTGCTGGGTCTTGTTGAAGCGATGCACCTCATCAACAAACAGCACCGTCTGCCGGCCTTGGGCGAAATTCACCTCGGCTTCGGCCAGCGCCTTGCGCACGTCGGGTAGGCCGGAAAGTACCGCGGAGATCGCGCGAAAATCCGCATCGGCATAACGCGCTACCAGCAACGCCAGCGTGGTCTTGCCGCAACCGGGCGGACCCCACAGCACCATCGAATGCACCTTGCCCGCTTTCAAAGCACGGCGCAGCGCCTTGTCGGCGGCGACCAGGCGCTGCTGGCCGACGATCTCGTCGAGGCTGCGCGGGCGCATGCGCTCGGCCAGCGGCTTGAGCGCATCGGATTCAGGGAACAGGCCGGCGGTGGGTGTCATGTTGGAACGTGGCATCTGCCGATGATACGACATGCCTCTTCAAAGGCCGGTGCGCGCATCCCGTCGCAAGATGGACTGTCGGTAGATACCGTAACCAAGCCCACACAGGCCGGTGAGCGTCGCCGGAATCAGCAGGGTACGCTCTTGCATAACCTGAAACAGCAGCGCGCCAACGATACCGCCGAGCAGGAAACAACCCGCCACCAATAGGCAGACGCGGATGCGCAACTTATCCACCTCCAGCCCACGCAGGCGCTGCCCAAAATAGATACCCAGATCGGTGAAGATGCCGGACACATGGGTGGTACGAAACACCATACCGCTGTATGTGCTGGCCATGCCGTTCTGCAACCCGCACGCCATCGACGCCAAGTACAGACCCAACGAATGCTGTGCCACTAGCAGCGGCACCGACGCGAACAACAGCAGCGACTCGAACACCAGCGCCACGCCGTAGCGCCGGCCGAGCTTCAGCGTGCTCTGCTGCACGATCATCCCGCTGAGCGTGGCACCGACCACGAAAGCCGCAATCGATAGCACCCAGTGCAGCGCCTCCCCGCTGCTGCCGGTTGCCACGGCAATACCCAGCAGGCTGGTGGAACCGGTCAGGTTGCTGATCGACTGGTGCCGAAAGCCCATATAGCCCGCGGCATTGATGATGCCAGCGATGAAAGCGAGGATGCCGCCGCCGATCCATGCCCAGTACTGCAACTGCCGCAGTACGGGCATGCCGGGCTCAGTCTTTCAGCGGCTGCGTGCTGATCACCGGCGCGTCACCGATCACGTCGGTGCCTTTCGGCGGCACGAAGTTGAAGGTGGCAGCAGGCACAGCCGGGTTACGCTGCCAGCCGGAAAAGCGGATGTCGGTGGTCGAACCGAGTTGATCGCGGAAGGTCATGCGGGCCAGACCGTTGGTGTCGAAGCCAAGGTCGGCAAAATCGAACTGCGGATCCTTGCTGGTCGAGGTAAGCCGCAACCACACCAGGCCATCGTGCGTGCCCTGCTCGCTTACCTTGAAGTTTTTGTCGATCTGCTTGACGTCGGTGAGCACGGTGAGCGGGCTGTGCGCCTCCTCGCTGCTCTGCACACGCACGGTGACCTGCTCGAGTTCGGGGTCATAAATCCACACGCGGCTGCCATCGGCCACGATGGTCTGCTTGTACGGTGTCAGCGTGTCCCAGCGAAACTGGCGCGGCGCCTCCAGCGCCAATGTGCCGGCGCTGGTTTTGGTGGACTTGCCGTTGATATCCGTCAGCGACTGATTGAACTGCCCGGTCAGCGAATGCAGGTTCTGCGCAAAGGCCTCGAGTCGCGCACGCGCTGCGCCGGTCGTCTGTGCCTGGGCGCTGATGACAACGCATATAGCCACGCAGGCGATCGAAAGGACGAGCATCAGGCGCTTCATGGAATTCCTTGGCAACGGTTCAAGAGAGGATGCTGCGCAGTTTGCGCAATCGCGACTTAACGGCGATTAGTCTAAGGCCGAGGCGATGGCCCCCGATATAGCCATGTGCACGACCCACCGCCTGCAACAGAATCCTGCTATCGCACGACGACGCCAAAATTTCTGACAAACCATTCTGCGCATCGCCGTTGCAAACAACCCTTTCAAACAACACATATGAAGAAGTTGATTCACCAACCCCCTCGATCATCCAGCAAACCGAGCGCATGAATTCAAAACCCACAACACATCCTGAAATCTGGCTGATCCGCCACGGCGAAACCGAGTGGAGCCTGTCCGGCCAGCACACCGGCCGCACCGATATTCCGCTGACCGACAATGGCCGCCACCAGGCCGAGGCGCTGAAGCCGGTGCTGGCCCAGCAACACTTCGATCAGGTGTTGTGCAGTCCGTTGACCCGCGCGCAGGATACCTGCCGACTGGCCGGACTCGGCGGACAGATGGAACTGGAACCACGCCTGCTGGAATGGAATTACGGCATTTATGAGGGCCGCAAGACGCCAGACATCCGCAAGGAGACACCAGGCTGGTCGGTATGGGATTCGCCTATTCCCGACGGCGAGGATGTGGCGGCGATCCAGCAGCGCGCCGAATCCCTGATCGATCGCCTGCTGACGGTCGAGGGACGCATCGCCCTGTTTGCCCACGCGCATATTCTGCGTGCGCTGGCTGGCTGCTGGATGGCCGATGACGCCCGGCTGGGCGCGCACCTTGCGCTGGGCACAGCGTCGGTTAGCAAGCTCGGCTTTGAACGCGAGGACCGCACCATCACGCAGTGGAACGTGATGCATAACTGAGTCAGTCTCTCATTCCACCGGGCATGTCCGGTGGAATGAGACTACGAAGACGTCATCAGTTTTTCGGCGGTGGTGGCGCCAGCACTTCGCGGTTGCCGTTGTGCTGTGGCGCGCTGACCACGCCATCGGCTTCCATCTGTTCGACCAGTCGCGCCGCGCGGTTGTAGCCGATGCGCAGATGACGCTGCACGCCGGAGATGGACGCGCGACGGGTCTGCGTGACGATGGCAACGGCCTTGTCGTACAGAATCGTTTCTGCATCGCCGCCGCCTTCTTCGCCGTCCTGCGGCAGGCCGGAGTCGTTGATGTACTTGCCGTCGCTGGTGGCCTGCACTTCTTCCAGCACGCCTTCGATGTACTGCGGCGCGCCCTGCGATTTCAGCCACGCGACGACCTGATGCA
>Ga0302308_10003565_pt1 | contig 12356 bp, 10 predicted proteins | sample III_Palsa_E3_3_FD_200531 | JGI IMG/M metagenome (GOLD analysis project Ga0302308, IMG submission 200531) | Peat permafrost microbial communities from Stordalen Mire near Abisko, Sweden - III_Palsa_E3_3 | ecosystem: Environmental > Terrestrial > Soil > Palsa > Peat permafrost | place: Sweden... | reverse complement strand
CAGACCTTTATGCAAACAGTCCAGACATTCGCCGAATACGCGGGCGCAGTGATCTGTCTCATCGGTCTCATCTTCGCAGGAGTCAGCTTCATGAGCGGCAACATTCAACGTGGCGTCATCGGACTCTTCGGAGCCATCTTTGGCGCAGGCGTCCTGGGCTGGGGAGCAGGCTGGATTAGCTCTCTTACCGGGCAGAGTGTGAGCTAGCCATGCAGGCAATCCAGCGAGGGGGGAGGAAGGGAAGCAGCTGCGCTCCGATGATCATCTCCGCAGCCCTGCCGTTACGTCGTAAGAGAATCGTCAGCGCGGCAGAACGCTGGAGGCATAACACGCGTTTGGGGTAGAGGACGCAGGCGAGATCCACTGCATGAGACAGGACGCCGTCACCTGCGTAGGTCTCCGATTCTCTCCTGAGGGCTTGCCGACGAACGGCTTCATAGACGCTTGTGAAGCCAGCGAAGCGCATGAGCCAGTCAAGGTGTAGCAGCAGCAACCAGCCTGCCAGAATATATCGAACCGTTACTTGTCTCATCGCCGCGTACTCTCCTGGTCCTCGAACAGAAGGCGTCTGATTAGCCGTTAGATCGAATACCAAGCGATTCCAGCAGGCGCGGATCGCGTGCGTACCGGTCCATATACCGAGTGATACAGCGCGCATATCGTTGCCACTGCGAATCATTTCCAGGATCTCTGTGCTGCCAGTCACCTCGTCCGTAGAGCGTTGAGAAGGCGGCTATGAGCGCCATGCAAGAGAATCCTTCTTCTATCTGGCGGAAATCACACGCCGAGTACAAGGCGGTCTGGTAAATCTCCTTAAGGGCGTTCTCGACAGAAGCTTTGTCTTGTGGGTTCTCTACCGGGTTGAGAAGGAGAAGGTGTTGAAATGTCACGAGTGGATGTCCAATGTAACCTTCGGACCAGTCGATGAGGTGGCAACTATCCTCTGTAAATACAAGATTGCCCAGATTCATATCGCCGTGCACGATCGTCGACGGAATGCCAAGGCGCTCGGAGTGATCGAGCGCTCTGCTCAGAAACTCTCGAATCTCTTGCAGCCTGCCCAAGCCAATACGCGACACTTTGGTCGAGCTCTGAAACAACGTGGCCTCGCCAAGATATGAAAAAAGCCCATCCAGATTCGCTCGGAGGACATGCGGCCGTTGATCGAAAGCACCCGCAGCGAACAACTGTGACTCCGCGCCGATGGACGCGAGTTGAAGTTCTGCCAGCGATTCCACGGCCCGTCCGAGCAGTTGCACCAAACGCTTCGGTTCCGTCGGGAACGCGGGAAATGAACAGCCGTCGCCCTTCATCAGCCATGCGTTCCACGCGGGCATCTCGGCGATGATCTGGGGAAGAGAACGAGGGCGCAACGTGGACAACAGTCGCGTGATTTCCCGTTCGTGACCGTTTGGCGCACCCGTGGCCTTCAGCCAGTAGCTCTGTCCATCTTCCATGCGAAAATGCAATAAGGTGAACGGACCACCAGCATTGTATTGCTCGACTCCTGCTTTGGCATCAGCTCGACGGCCTGTCGCGTTCTCTGTCCATGCGATGGCTTCGTTCCTCCATCCGATACGGGAGATTGGGCAGTTTGCGTGACGGCCGAGGATGCGAAAAAATAGTGTGCGTTCAAGCTCGGAGACTTCATTCTCGGGGATTTGATCCAGGTACGCGGTGGCGAGTTCGGCTGGAATCGTTCTTTGCAGAAGTTCCGCGACGACAAGCGGGCTGCAATCTTCACTCGTCTGTAGGAAGTCCAGGATGAAAACGTCCACGTCCCACAATCGACCTAGTTCGCGCCGCAGCTCTTGCGCAACGCGGCCTCCCGGCGCAATGGAAACCCACAAGACACGAAGTGAACCACCACCGTCTCGCACCAAGACCTTCTGTGATGAAGGGACGACCACGAGAACGCGATAGGTGACTTCATCAGGAGTCGAGACGTGCCTCATGCGCGTTTCCCCTCTTCCAACTGCGGCAATAAGTTGTGCTCTCGCAACGCCGCGATGAAATTGTCTACATCAAGCTGGATTGTGTCTGAGTGTTCGCCCGTTTCTCGTCCAAGCGCAGCGACGATGTCTTCCAGCTGCTCGCCAAGCTCCAGGGCGCGCCAGATGTAAGCCCCGGTTGGGTTCAACGTGGAGATCGTGCCCTTCATCGCGTCGAGGATTGCTGCTCCGTCCTGATTGACGACGGTCTTCAGATGAGCGCTGCCATCGGCCATATATGCACTCCGGAACACCGGTCCGTTCGAGCTCGGAGGTCGGTGGAATTGAGCATGGTCTTGTTGTCGTCAGGGCGCAAGCGGAAACAGTCCTGCTGGCCAAAGGTACTTGCTTCTGCATTTGCGAGGCTTAGCAGTCTGAAATGCTCTGTATGCTGTGCAGACGATGCGTTCGTTTGGCCAAGCTACCTTGAGGCCGGATTCGACGATGGGTTGTCAAACGGGAGCGATAACTCCGCAAACGCGACTGAGGTTGGGAAGTTCGCTCTGGGAAAACACGAACCTTGTGGATTGCGAACCAGGGGCGTTCAGCAATGCAAAATTGCTTCCATCACGTTCCAGATGCCCGAAGACCATATTCAATCCTTTCGCGAAAACATAGAGCGGACGGGACCAACCGTGTTTACTGGAGTCGCTTCGGGTGTCGGGCACAGTTGAGAGCTCTTCCGTCAGCACCCAAGACCCGGAACGGATGGGTGGGTTAACGCCGCGAATGTCGTCTCCTTCTCCAATGCGAATGACTCGATGGCTCCACGAGCTCGGTCGCGGGAACTTCAGTGAGAACAGCGCCGGCCACTCGACGATCTCTTTCCGCCTTGCCTCCCATACCTCTGGAGGAATGGGGTGCGCCGGTTCGGAACGAACCGAACGCAGATCCTCGTAACGCGCGGCCCTAAGAAGCGCTTCGAGAGAATATCGCCCCGCATCGCGTAGCCGATATCCGCCTACTCTCAGTGCGTCACTGTATCGAGAGTTGTGCTCGATGGACATCTGAATCAATGATGCAACATGCGGTTCCGAGTCTGTTTCGCGGCGATATCGCCGCCTTGATCGATCACTCAGTTTCGAATGCAACGTCAGCTGCAAGAATTCTTCGACCTGCTCTCTCTCTTCCCGTGGCCGAACAAACCGTCTGTGCTTCGTCGCGAACAGGTTGTGACGCGTTCTGTTTTCCCAAGGCAGTACCAGGTTCGCGCTTCCGCTAAAGTGTGAAAGTGGGCGTTGGAGCGGAAAATCGGGTACTGGAAGTCCGAGCGCGAACACGGCAATGCGCCCCACAATGCGCACGGACATTGGATAGGAAAATATCTGCCGACCGAGATAGGACCGGTCCGACGTCAAGAGCTGCAGCTTTCGTCCGGCTACGACGCAACGGCAGCAACTATACCCATTCGGAAACTGGAGGAGATAGATGTTGCGGGGATTTGGCCGCAGTGTCTCTTCTTGATCGATAGGCTCCACGAGTGCAGTGGCTCCTGGTGGAAGGCTCGAACCTAAGCTGTCGTCCGTTCCCACGCGCACGTAAAACGTTCCGGGTCGACGCCACATGGGCCGATTCAGCACTCGCAGAGGAAAATTGCCCTGCCACCGCAAGACCAAGGAGTCGAGCATGGCGCTGCGCCGGAATGCTTCTGCAGGAGCAAGCTCTAACGGAAGCTCCACCATTAGGTCTCGATCGAAGACATAGCTTTCCACGATGTGGGTGCGGCTACGGTTGAGATGAAGATCAAATTCTCGGACGCCGTCAAGCTCGTAGCCGAAGAGCCGGTATGCACCGTCCGTCGTCAGAGAGCAGATTTCCTCGAGGCTTCGTACCATATTGGTCATCGGGCGGGTTCCCGCACGTCTCAGATTCGAGATGAAGTCTCGTATCTTCTGCTCGCGTTGGTCGTGCGCGAGTCGTTTCCGATCGCTCAATCTGTCTACCTGCCGATGGAGCTCACGGATATGTTCAATCCGAGCAATGATGTCTGCAGAGCTGACAGGGCTATACATAGCGAGGGCTTCTCCTAGGACGACTCAACGGGGAGTTGCAAGATCGCAGAGAGACAGTAAAGAACGGGGTCGGCAGGCGAAAGCTCGAGGCCGAGCGACAACCGCACTCAAACTCGGTCCCGCTGAAGATATAATCCTTGAAAATGGCAACGTTGTCACTGGACCCATGCAAGCAACCGATAGGAGTGGGGGGAAGACGATTATGCAAGTAACGCGACGCAGCTTGTTGGAGTCAGGCCTCTCGGCGTCGGCTGATCTTGTTGTTGCCGACAATTTGCCCTTCCAGCGCGACGCAGATGCTGCGATCTCAGACTCCCAAATCTCGCCCCATCAATCCGGTTTCGAAGAAAGAGTCGAGGATCCAGTCTCTCCTCGTGAGCACTTGCTGCTCGACTTTGGCTGGCGCTTTCACCTGGGAATCCCCTACCCCTGTGAAATCGAATACTCCGCCTCATTACTACTGTTGAGATCACATGATTGAAAATACATTTCAGGCGTCACCGCATCGTCGCTGGAATCCGTTGAAGCGTGAGTGGGTAATTGTGTCTCCGCACCGCACAAAGCGCCCGTGGCAGGGGCAGACGGAGACCCCTACTGCACCTCTGTCAGTATCCTACGATCCTGAGTGCTACCTGTGCCCAGGCAACAGTCGTTTCGGCGGAAAGGAGACCCCAGAATATAGTGGGCCCTACGTGTTTGAAAACGATTTCCCCGCGCTTCTCAAGGATGTTCCTCGAGAAGAACTCAATCTCGGTGACGTCGGCTTATTGCATGCGCAGACTGAGAGCGGCTGCTGCCGCGTGATCTGCTTCGATCCGCGTCATAACTTGGCGCTAGCTGCCATGGACTTGACTGCTATCCGTCGTGTCGTAGACATGTGGGCCGTGCAAACAACTGAATTAGGAGCATGTGTAGATATTGAATATGTTCAAATATTTGAAAATCGTGGCGCGATGATGGGCGCGAGCAACCCGCACCCGCATTGTCAAATCTGGGCCACCGAACACTTGCCCAACGATCCCGCTATCGAATTAGCAGCTCAGCAATGCTACCTTGCGGACCACAAGACCCAACTGCTCACAACCTACTTGCAGTTAGAAGTCGTGCAGCACGAACGGGTCGTTGTAGAAAATGACACATGGGTGGCTCTTGTGCCCTTCTGGGCCGTCTGGCCGTTCGAACTGTTATTGTTGCCAAAACAAAACGTCTCCCGCGTAGAAGCGCTGAACGATTCGCAGCGCGATGGGTTGGCTTCAATCTTGAAGAAAGTAACGAGCGCCTACAACCGTCTGTTTGATACACCCTTCCCCTATTCGATGGGTCTGCATCCTGCGCCGGCTGACGGAAAAGAGCATCCGGAATGGCTGCTGCATCTCCACTTCTTTCCTCCGCTGCTGAGATCTGCGGAGATCAGGAAATTCATGGTAGGTTTCGAGCTGCTGGGATCACCGCAGAGAGACATTACGCCCGAGTCAGCGGCCTCCACCCTGCGCGCGTTATTGGAGGAAAGAGGTCACGTTTGAACAAAATGATGAAGAGATTTTACCTGCCGAATTCGAAAGCTGCCCCTGTACGAAACGTCAGTTGTTTGCGAGTTGAATCATCAATACCGGATGGGTATTACCAGTTATGACACCGATCATTTCTAACGTTTCAATCCTGCCAATGCGAAAGATAGGAGTGCAATTCTAATATGGGATCCAAAGAGACGAGAGGTCCAAAAACATCGCGGCGCGCGGTTCTGAAGGGTGGCCTTGCAATCTCAGCCGGAGCGCTGACGTTCGGACGAGGTGGTACCAGTGAAGCGTCTCCTTCATCCTTGGTAAGAGGTGACCAGCGGCTCAGCCCGGAGATGACGTCTCTCTTTGCAACCTCGAGCGGCCTACATGCTCCGCGGCAGCGGGCATTGCTGGACTTCGGCTGGAAATTCAGCCTCGGGAACGCCTCCGACTTCGCATTGGATTTCGGGTTTGGGCGTCCTGCGAGGGAACGGACGTTTGCCAAAGCTCGCTTCGTGGCTGAAGTCGGCGAACGTGACTTCGATGACAGCAAGTGGCGAAGTATAGACCTTCCTCACGATTGGACCGTCGAGCTACCGTTCATAAGCAACAACGAGAACTCGGCGCAAGGGTGGAAACCTATTGGACGAGACTTTCCAGCGACCAGCATTGGTTGGTACCGCCGTAAATTCGTGATACCCACGGATGCGCGCAGCAAGCGCCTCTCGCTCGAGTTCGACGGGATCTTTCGGGATGCGATCATTCTGCTGAATAACCACTACCTGGGTCGCAATTTTAGCGGATACGCTCCTGTCAGTTATGACATTACCGACTATGTGCGCTTCGGTGAAATCAATACTTTGGTCGTGCGAGTGGACGCAACCCTTCAAGAGGGGTGGTTCTATGAGGGAGCCGGTATCTACCGCCACGCATGGCTGACCACGACCGAACCTTTGCATATGCCACAGTGGGGTACGACAGTGCAGAGCGATCCGGTCGAAGAAGACGCAGCGCGCGTCCGGCTGCTGACCGAGGTAGTCAACCACGGAAAGCAGCAGCGCAACTGTCGTGTGTCGGTGCAGTTACTCGATCCTTCCGGCAAGGAGGTCGCCGCCTTTCGCAGTGCGCCGCAGGATCTCGGTGCCTGGGGTAAAGCGACTTTTGAGAGCGAAACTGTACTTACAAAGGCGCACCTTTGGTCTTGCGAGGATCCGAATCTCTATACCGCCATCACGGTTGTTGAGGGCGAAGCAGGGGTGAGCGACAGGACGGAGACCATTTTCGGCATCCGTTCCATTCACTTCGACGCCGATCGCGGCTTTCTTCTGAACAACAAACCTGTCAAGATCAAGGGCACCTGCAACCATCAAGATCATGCCGGCGTCGGTTCGGCAGTTCCCGATCGACTTCAAGAGGAACGGGTGGCACTCTTGAAAGCGATGGGCTCGAACGCTTGCCGCACAGCGCATAACCCGGTGGCACCTGAGTTCCTGGAGGCGTGTGACCGCGCCGGCATGTTGGTCATGTCCGAGACACGCATGATGGCTTCCACCCCTGAAGGTTTCTACCAGCTCGAGCGAATGATTCGTCGCGATCGCAATCACCCCAGTATCGTCCTTTGGTCGCTAGCCAATGAGGAGCCAGATCAGGGTTCGCAAGTGGGTGCAGATATCGTTACTTCCATGAAGCAGCGTGCGACAGAACTCGATCCAACCCGCCCGGTCACCGCTGCTATGAATGGCTCATGGGGCCTCGGGATCTCGAACGTTATCGATGTACAGGGTTTTAATTACGGAGGAGAGGGCGGGGAAGGTGGTCGAGGAACGGCAGATTCTATTGACCGCTTCCATAGGAGGTTTCCTCATCAACCAACGATCGGTACTGAAACCTCCAGCGTCACCACGACGCGCGGCATTTACGAGGATGATCCAAAGCGCGGCTACGTAAATGCCTATGGACTCACCTTTCCCGGATACACGTTGCCAACAAACGAATGGTGGTCGATCTATGCTGAAAGATCCTTCTTGAGTGGCGCATTCGCATGGACAGGATTCGACTACCGGGGCGAGCCAGATCCTTTCCATACCGTTTCAGTCAGTTCACAGTTCGGAGCGATGGATACCTGTGGCTTTCCGAAGGACATGTACTTCTATTACAAGGCATGGTGGAGCAAGGAACCCGTGCTCCATGTCTTTCCTCATTGGAACTGGGCTGGGCAGGAGGGTCGACTCATCAAGGTATGGTGTTATTCAAATCTAGACGCCGTCGAACTCCTTCTGAACGGAAGGCGATTAGGTTTGCAGACGATACAGCCCAATGGTTATCTGCAGTGGCAGGTGCGTTACGAGCCGGGCCAGATTGAAGTGCGTGGCTATCGTGCTGGTAAGGTGGTACAAGCCGAGAAGCGCGAAACAACTGGGCTTCCAGCGAAGTTGCGGCTCACCAGCTCAAAAGCCAATCTGACCGCAGACCGCGAAGATATGACAAGTGTGCGTGTGGAGGTGCTCGACAATGCCGGACATGTGGTTCCGGTGGCCGCAAATATGGTCGAGTTCACGCTTAGCGGGCCAGGTCGGATTATTGGACTAGGCAATGGTGATCCAAGCTGTCGGGAAGCGGACAAGCCAGAGACATCATTCAGCGGCAAGCGCAGCGTATTCGGGGGACTTGCGATGGTTTATCTGCAGGCGCTCGATGCGCCGGGAACACTTCTACTGAATGCGACAGCGGTAGGGCTTGAACCTGTGCGGCTTTTGGTCCAAACCCAGTCCGGTCAACGCCGATCAGCGGTGCCAGCGGACTCCGGCTTGGCGCAGTCTTCATCATGAACACCAAGCTGCTGTCCGACGTCGCTTCAGTGCAGATGTTTGAGCCTTGTCACGAGCCTTCTCTAATACGAGACCATTGAGCTTCCCACGATGGTCAAGAGTGAAAACGCTTTGTTGGGTCTAACTTTCCGCCGATCGCCCCGGTTCGGTAGTCTGGCCGACGCAGAACTCGCCAAGGCCATGTTGATTCCACCGGTATGGGTGAAAAGAAAATGCAGTTGTCCTACATATACTAAAGTAGTCGATTGTGCTGCCGTTGCGGCGTAGGTAGTTCCCACGTCTTATTGGTGATGCACCGAATCCCGCGCCCTTCCGAGCCAATTGGAGGAATCGATCCGGAATGAGAAGTAGAGCAGCCGCTGTCCTGGCTTTCTTTGCTGCTGTAGCTGGCTACGCCTTGTGCGGGCAAGTCGCTTCGAAAGCGTCAGCCACCGATGGCCTGAGCCTCGCGACTCCAGACAGGCTGGAGGATGCGGGATGGTGGCCGACGAAAGGCGACCCCTCCCGAAGCCAATATGTTGGCGTGGCAAGCTGCTCAGGCTGCCATGTGGAGCTGGCGGCCGCTCAGAAAGCGACTCCGATGTATCACGCGGCCGTTAGGGCACTCGATTCGACAATTCTGCAAGCGCGCACACCGCTCACCTACAAGGAATCGAAGTATCATTCCACGCTATCGCGAAGCCCCGGCGATGGAGTGACATTCTCAGTCAACGACGGAACCCGTGCAGTCTCTCAGCGTGCGGAATGGGCGTTTGGGATCGGTGAGGTAGGGCAGACCTTCCTCCTTGAAAAAGACCGCGTTTTCACCGAGGGGCGTTTGAGTTACTATACTGCACTCGGCGCGCTCGCGGTCACCACTGGGCAGCCACTCGATGCGCGGTCTTCGCTGGACGAAGCACTGGGCCGTCCTCTGGATTCCGGGACCGCCCAACGCTGCTTTAGTTGCCACACCACTGCAGCGGTCGCTTCTAATAAATTCGAACCGGACAAGGCAACGCCGGGGGTTATATGCGAAGCTTGCCATGGCGCGGGGGCTCAACACGTCGCCGCGGTGTCGACGGGCCATACCGACGTTGCCTCGCTGGCGATCTTTAACCCGGCCCGGCTTTCTCCAGTCGACTCGGTCGATTTTTGCGGCTCCTGCCACCGCACATGGGCTGACGTAGCGATGGAAATGCCCGCAAATATCGGCCTTATTAGCGTGCGATTTCAGCCTTACCGGCTTGAGGAGAGTCGGTGTTGGGGAAAAAACGGCGATTCGCGCATTACCTGCGTGGCGTGTCATGACCCTCATCGCCCGCTACAGCGCGAGTTGCTCTCGTATGATTCGAATTGCCTTGCATGTCATGGAACCAGGGGTCACCCCGAAGCAAATTTAGCTCGAACTTGCAAAGTGAGCGCTAATAACTGCGCTTCATGCCACATGCCGAAATACGAAGTGCCGCAAACTCACGCGATTTTCACCGACCATTACATACGCGTCGTTCGCACCGACGAAGGCTTTCTGCCTTAGCGGTTTGACTCTAATGGTCTGCCGCTTGCTGAGCCTCCTGAACGGCGATCACCGCCCTCGCCCGACGCTGTTGGGCTAGTGACTTGGCCTGGTCCATGGCCGCCGCCGCGGCCGCGGTATCACCCGTCTGACGATAAAGACGCGCTAATTGATAATGAAAACTTCCAGTCTCATCTGCATCCAGACCAAGCTTCAGGTTGGCAATCGCCTCGGGGACGCGGCCGAGTTCTGCATAGACCTGCCCAAGCAGCGCATGCGCCTGGGGCAACAATTGAGGTTTTCCGCTGAGGCTCTTTTGAAGCGGAGCTTCCGCCTCCTGGTACTTATGCTGGGCAACCAGCGCCTCGCCAAGCAACAGGCTTAACTCCGGATTGTTGGGCTCGAGCGACAGAGCGGCTGTCGCTGTCTTGACTGTATCTTCGATCTTCCCGTCAAGCAGATAAGCGGATGTCAGTCCCTGTAGCGCCGCAGGATCGTTTGGCGCCTCATCCAGCGCCAACTTGTACTCGGAGATTGCGTCGTCATAGCGATGACGTTGCCGGTCCATATCGCCTAATAGAAGGTGGGTTTGCGGCGAATCCGGGGCAATCCTTTGGAAGCGCTCCAGTGCCTCAACCGCGAGCCGTTGATCAGCGCGGATCGACCAATATAGAACCTCCGGATCAGCAGGTAGTTTGGCTCTCGCGAGACGCGCCGCAGTTGCCGCTGCTAGATAGTCTCCGGTCATGTAGGAGCACCTGGCTGCCAGCAGCAGTTCAGCACTCGAGTGTAGGCCGCCGGACGAGCCGATCCACCTGGCGCACTGGCGATAATGCCTGGCCTGGTAAGCCGCGAGCGCTTTTCCACGCTGCACCGAAGACGACCGTGATGTGGCCGTCTCTCCTGCCGCAGTGTTCTCGGCTCTAATGTCTTTCTCTCCCAACTGGCTTGAAAGTGCGTCAAGAAAGCCTCGTGACTGGCCGCCGGCCTGATCTTTTCTTGCGGCGACGGCCTTTGCCAGCTCCTCCCTCTGGTCCGCAGAGAGAATTTCCAGCATTGAGGATAGATTCGAGGTCGTATACCCAGGATCGCCGCTCCAGGATTGCTCAAGTTCTTGGAGTCCCTCATTCTGCCGTGACGCAGCTAAGTCAATTTCCGCCATCCCCAGGTATGTCGAATTGCATTCGGGATGAAGTCTCTTATCGAATTGGAACTGTTCCATCGCCTCAGGGGTTTTGCCTTGCCGCAGGTAGATAAAGCCGAGAGCGGAATGAAGGCACGGTGGCTGAGACTGCGCGTCGATGGCGCTCAAGTACTGTGTAGTGGCTTCAACATACCGGCGCTGTTCCGCGAGCGATTCTGCAAATAAAGCTTCGCTGTAGCCATTAGCAGGAGTCATTTCGGCCAGCGATCGTGAGTCATTTTCCAGATCCGATAGGTATGCCATTCCCGCATCAAACCATGCCCTGCTGTTTTCCGGATCCAGCAGCAACGCTTTGCGGTATGCGTTTGTCGCTTCCGCATATTCTTTCAGCGAGACCTCCGCGCGCCCGAGCGCGAGTAGTGGCTGGGGATCGGAGGCATTCAGCTTTTCGGCCTTCTGCAGATATGGAAGGGCTTCCTTTGGGCGTTCCAGCCGTAGCTCGTCGAGGCCGAGGAACAGAAAAGGGGAATAGAGCGAGGAATTTAAACGGATCGCAGATGACAGGTCCCTGGCAGCTGCTTGATATTGATGAGCTTCGTACTCCATAATCCCCAGATTCGCCCAAAGTTCCGGGGTGTCCGGTCGGACTTTGACTGCAGTCCGATAGGCTTCTGCGGCGGCGGCGAAATCCTGACGTCCCTGCGCCTCCTGGGCCCGGCTTAGGAGGGGGTCTAATTCGGTCTCGCCTTCGGTCTGACAGAAACCGGGCATGACCACTGCCAAGCAACAAAGAGCGAGACAGAGACTATTCCATCTGGGGGTATTTCGCCGCATGATCCGATAAAAAGTTGCTGGTTCGGCCATCCTCCGAATTATCTCTCATGAAGGATATAAAGGGTGCTCAATAAGACAAGAACCACGTTGGACCCACAAAGCGAGACCCTCGCTTCGCGGAAGTCCCTGCACCATCCTCGTCAGGATGCGCGGTCTCTGATCGAGACGAATCCTTCCTTGCGCTTCAGACAGCCAAGTGACTCAAAGACGTGTCAGAAAAATACCGGAGCAATTCTTTAGCGCAACTTCTATGGTGAGCCACATTGTTCGCGAGATCTCAATGTGTGTGTGGAATCGGCCTCGACGAGGAGAAAACTGGATGCACAGGCCACCAGGCTCTGACAAAGATAGATTCGACCATCTTCCATGGTCGTGAGAGTGGCTTGGCTCAGTCGAGATTGACACTCGACTCTGCAGCCGCCGATTTATTTCAAAAAAACAGACTCCACACTTACCACATTCGAAACGCCATAGCCTGCTTTGACGTGAAGCAGTATCTGCATATTCTTCTGATTCCAGTTTCGGGGCAATCCCTGGACTGCATTTGCAATCTGAG
>Ga0302308_10003560_pt1 | contig 12367 bp, 15 predicted proteins | sample III_Palsa_E3_3_FD_200531 | JGI IMG/M metagenome (GOLD analysis project Ga0302308, IMG submission 200531) | Peat permafrost microbial communities from Stordalen Mire near Abisko, Sweden - III_Palsa_E3_3 | ecosystem: Environmental > Terrestrial > Soil > Palsa > Peat permafrost | place: Sweden... | reverse complement strand
GCGGTGGTCGCGGGCCTTGACCTCTTCGAGGTGCTTGAAGTGGGCTTCGAGGTCTTTGGGATTGAAGAACGCTGTGCCGTAGATGCGCTGGAGCTGCTGGTTCTTTTCATCGCCGAGCCAGTAGGCACCGGCGATGGACATGACCTTGAACGCCTTGACGCGGCCGGTGGAGGGGACGTGCGGGCCGCGGCAGAAGTCGGTGAAGTTGCCGTTCTTGTAGAGAGAGATTTCGTCGCCGGGTTTGGTGAAGCGCTCGATGAAGTGAAGCTTCATGAACTCGCCTTGCGCGGCGTAGTCGGTGAGGCCTTTTTCGCGGGACTCTTCTACGCGGACGAAGGGTTCGTCGCGTTTGACGACGTCGGCCATGCGGGCTTCGATGGCGGCGAGGTCGGCTTCGGTGAAGGGGACTTCGCGGTAGACGTCGTAGAAGAAGCCGTTGTCTGTGGCGGGGCCGTGGCCTAGCTTGGTTTCGGGGAAGAGCTCGAGGATAGCTGTGGCCATGACGTGTGCGGCGGAATGGCGGACGACCTTGAGGGCGGCGGGGTCGTTCTCTTTGAGGAGCTCCAGGGCGACGTCTTCCGTAAGCGGCAGGTTGAGGTCGACGATGCGAGCGGCGTCCGAGCCCGGGGTGTGGCTGGAGTACATGGCCTCTTCGCTGGCTTCGAGCGCGGCTTCGTTCGTGTTTACAGCTACCGGGGTTAGGGCGCGGATGCGGGCTACGACGACGGCTGCGGCCAGTCGTGGAGAGATGTTGTTGGCAATGTCGAGGGCGGTTGTGCCGGAGGGGACTTCGCGTATGGAGCCGTCTGGAAGCTGGATCTTGATCATGTCACTCACAGCTATAAGGATAGAGCAATTGGCGGGGATGGATGGTTGTTGCCTAACAAGTAACACTTTGGTGGTGACTATTGCTCGACGGTTTTATACGAGAAGTTGTATTGGCTTTGTGCTGGGGCGGACGTATGGTCTTTCTATCGGCAGGAAACAGACCGAGCAATAGAAACAATCTTCAAACAAACTTCTCCCAGGAACGTGAACTATGCAGGTTCTTTGTAAGGCTTCAAATACGGTTAGCGATATACGGTGCAAGATCTGCGGCCAGGGGTTTCTGGTGTACTTTACGCGGAGCTCGGCGCAGGAACGGGCGAATGCGCGGTATGACATTCAGCAGGCGTTGCGGGACCAGCATCTTGGCACGGACGCGCCTGATGCTCATCCGGCGGCTGGCTTCAATGTGCCGGAGTGGTCGGGAGCGCCGGAGTACTCGGCTGCGGCGTTGCTGGGTGGAGCACCGGCGTGGGCTGTGAGCTAAGTGGCTCATCTGTAAGAGTCTTCCAGACAATTCAAGCAGGACTGGCAGGGCCTTCGTTACAATGACGGAGGCCCTTTCGGCATTCTGCCAGGCCCGATCTGTCAGGAGCTTTTTCCGCCTATGACTTGGTTCAAGCGAGAAACCCACGAGATTCAACCGACACCGGACCATGAGGTTCGCACCGAGGGTCTGTGGACCAAGTGCGGGCAGTGCGGCAAGGCGTTGTGGAAGGCCGATCTGGAGGCCAATCTGCAGGTTTGTCCGCATTGCGGGCAGCACTTCAAGTTCGACGCGCGGGCGCGAATTGAGAACCTGCTCGATCTTGGGTATGAGCTGGTCGATCTGGAACTGAAATCGACCGATCCGCTGCAGTTTACGGACCTGAAGCCCTATGTGCAGCGGCTGGCGCAGGCGCAGAAGAAGACCGGACTGAATGACGCGATCATCAATGCTGTCGGCAAGATCGATGGGCAGGATGTCGTGCTTTCGGTGATGGAGTATGGGTTTATTGGCGGGTCGATGGGCGCGGTGGTTGGGGAGACGATTGCCCGGGCTGTTGATCGTGCGCTGGCGGCGAGGGTTCCGCTGATTATTGTTTCGGCTTCGGGTGGGGCGAGGATGATGGAAGGTATCGCCAGCCTGATGCAGTTGGCGAAGGTGTCGGTGGGGCTGGCGAAGATGGATGACGAGAAGATTCCGTACATAAGCCTGATGACCGACCCGACTACCGGTGGCGTGACGGCTAGCTTTGCGATGCTGGGCGACCTGAATATCGCTGAGCCGGGGGCGCTGATTGGGTTTGCGGGGCCGCGGGTAATTGAACAGACGATCCGACAGAAGCTGCCGGAGGGCTTTCAGCGGTCGGAGTTCCTGCTGCAGCATGGGTTTCTGGATGCGATTGTGGCGCGGAAAGATCTGAAGGCTTATCTGGCGCAGGCGCTGGGGTGGATGACGGCCAAGAGCTAGCTGGCTTTGGATAGCTGTTCGATTTCGAGAGGTTCTTTTTCGAGGGCTTCGTGGATCAGCATTTTTAGGTATGTCTGATATCTGAGGCCGCGTTTTGCTGCAACAGCGCGAGCTTTGGAGATGTCTGCGGGGTCAAGGCGGATTGTTGTCGTCGGGGTCTTTGTTTGGGATTGTGCGCGGCGCATGGCCGTCCCTACTCCGAGTCGTCCTTCGGCGGCGGCACGCTTGAACTCTTCGAGCATGAAGTCCTGATGTTCAAACCACCATTTTGCCTCTTCCGCTTCAGTTGCAAACTTGGGAATGGTCGTCGTTGATGTTGTCATGAGGATGTCGCTTTCTGCATGAGATAAAAGTCTTTGTAGGCTTTGGGAGCATTCCAGGCGGTGATGATGCGAACTGATTCGCCGCGGACGGTTGAAAGAAGGACCAGAATCCTTCCAGAGGTGGTTTCGCCAATCTGACGATAGCGATAGCCATCATCATCGTCTTCCTGAACTTCCAGATCGACCGGATCATTCGTGAAGGCCTGTTCCGCTTCTTCCGGCTGAACGTTGTGCCGGGTAAGATGCGTCCGGTTCTCTTCGTCCCAATCAAACTTCAATATCGGTGCTCCTCTGCGTGATTCCGACAAAACAAGTGTAGCTACACTGTTGCTACATAGCAATAGCGAGACGCTAAACTTAGCATGTGATTGAAGCTCAACCATCGAAGACTGCGTTGCGGGTTGCGTTGCGGCGGGCGGCGCACCAGATTCATGACAAGAAGCCGCTGGTGTTTGAGGACCCGCTGGCTGTGCCGATACTTGGGGTGGAGTATCGGGAGGAGTTGAAGCGGACGCCTAGTGCGGACCGGCGGCCGTTTTCTGCGGCGTTGCGGGCGTTTATGGTGGTGCGGGCGAGGCTGGCGGAGGATACGCTGGCGGCCGCGGTAAAAGAGCTGGGTGTGACGCAGTACCTGGTGCTGGGTGCGGGGTTGGATACGTTTGCTTATCGCAATCCGTATGCTGGGGTGAAGGTGTTTGAGGTGGACCATCCGGCGACGCAGGCGTGGAAGCTGGAGCGGCTGGCGGCGGCGGGGATTGGGGTTCCGGAGAATGCGGTATTAGTGCCAGTGGATTTTGAGCGGCAGGCGCTGGCGGAGGAGTTGCTGGGGGCGGGATTCGATCCGAAGGCACCGACGGTGACGGCGTGGCTGGGGGTGGTGCCTTATCTGACGCTGGAGGCGTTTCGGGATACGACGGAGTTGCTGGGGAGTTTTGCGAAGGGGAGTGAGGTGGTGTTCGATTACTCTCAGCCGAGCGAGGCGCTGCCGCCGGTGGAGCAGTTGATGCTGGCGTCGCTTTCTTCGCGGGTGGCGCAGGCGGGAGAGCCGTTTCGGCTGTTCTTTACGCCGGATGCGCTGGAGACGGAGTTGAGGCTGGCTGGGCTTGAGGTTGTGGAAGATCTGGATGGGCCGGCGATAACGGCGAGGTATCTGGCTGGGCGGAAGGATGGGCTGCAACTGCGCGGGCGTGGGGGTCGGATATGTGTGGCGCGGGCAAGGTGATAATGGATGATGGTTACGGACTGGAAAATGTGATTGATGAATTATGAAGAAGTAATTGCAAGGCTGGCGGCGTTGGGGCCGGAGTTGGCTCCGGGTAAGGGCGCGAAGGGTGTTTCGCCGCGGAAGTTTTCGCTGGATTCGATTCGGGCGTTGCTGGCGGAGTTGGGTAGTCTGCAGGAGCGGTTTGCTTCGGTGCTGATCGCTGGCACCAATGGCAAGGGCTCGACTGCGGCCACTCTGGCGGCTATTGCCGGTGCGGCTGGGCTTCGGACGGGGCTTTATACGTCGCCGCATCTGCTGCGGGTGAATGAGCGGATGCGGGTTTCAGTTGAAGGCGCGAACGGTTTGCTGGAGGAGATAAGCGACGAGGACTTTGCGCGGCTGTTTACGCTGGCCGATGACACAGCGAAGAGACTGGTGGATGAGGGCAAGCTGCCGAACTATCCGAGCTTCTTTGAGGTACTGACAGCGGTGGGCTTCTGCTACTTTGCGGAGCAGCGTGTGGAGTTAGCGATTGTTGAAGTGGGGCTGGGTGGGCGGCTGGATGCGACGAATGTTGTGGAGCCGGTGATCTCGGTAATTACGGATATCGGCATGGACCACATGGATTATTTGGGCAATACGCTGGGGCTGATCGCTGCGGAGAAGGCTGGGATTCTACGGGAGGATGGTGTGTTGGTGACGCTGTCGCAGCACCCGGAGGCCAATGCCGCTATTGGTGAGGCGGCGATGGCGAAGGGTGTTCGCGGGGTGGATGCGGCTAGGTGCTTGCCGGGTACGAGACAGACAGTAGACAGTAGAGAGAAGACAGGGGTTGGGTCGCCGCTGCCTCGGAATCGGTATGAGCTTTCGATTGATGGGAATGTGATTCGGGTTGATTCGCCGTTGGCGGGGCAACATCAGCAGAGGAATCTTGCGCTGGCGATTGCGTCGGCGATTGAGCTTAGAACCAACCATGGGTTTGCGATCTCGAATGCGGCGATTGAGACCGGGATACGAGTGACGAACTGGCCGGGACGGCTGGAGTGGCTGCCGTCGAAGCGCGGACATGCGCCGTTGCTGCTGGATGTGGCGCATAACCCGGCGGGTGCGTGGGCGTTGCGGGCGGCGCTGGCGCAGTTGCCGGAGGATATGCCGCGCACACTGATCTTTTCTTGCCTGGCGGATAAGGCGATCGATGAGATGGCGCAGGTGTTACTGCCGCTGTTTGACTCGACTTCGGGCGATCCGGCGCGGGCGCGGGACCATGTGGTGCTGGCGCCGATTCAGAATGCTCGGGCGGCGAGTATCGATGAGTTGCTGGCTGCGGCGCACAGGCTTGATGTGCCGGCACATGCCGCGCCGCATGTTCCGGGAGCGTTGGCGCAAGCTGAGGCGATTACGCCGCGCGATGGCGTGATCGTTGCTACGGGTTCAATCTTTCTGATTGGCGAGCTGCGTGCGCTGGCGTTGGCGGAAGCGGTAGCATAACGAGAGATGCCAACCACCGAGATACTGCAGCCGGAAGAACATGTTGCGCCCGAAGAGGCTCCGCGGCCGGCGATTTCGTTTCTGCTGCGTTGGGCGAACTATCTTTTCTTTCTGCCGATGGTGGGGTTGGCGACGGTCTTCTTTGGAACGATCTCGCTGGTGTGTGGGCTTTGGGATAAGGATGGCAGCCAGCAGCATCTGTGCGCGCGGCTGTGGTCGCGCGTGCTGCTGCGGATTGCGCTTTCGCCAGTGACGCTAGAACATGCGGAGCGGCTGCACTCCGAGCAGCCTGCGGTTTATGCGAGCAATCATCTGAGCTACTACGACACGCCGGTGCTGTTTGCGAAGATGCCGTTTCAGTTTCGGATTCTGGCGAAGGCTCCGCTGTGGAAGATTCCGTTTATTGGGTGGTATCTACAGCGGTCGGGGCAGGTGCCGATCGATCAGAGCTCGGCGAGGGCTGGTGTGGCTAGCCTGGGCAAGGGTGTGAAGACGTTGCAGGCTGGGTTGCCGTTGATGATCTTTCCGGAGGGTGGACGGGCTGCGACGGGTGAGTTACAGGTTATGGCGGCGGGTGCGGCGTGGATCGCGATCAAGGCGCAGGTGCCGCTGGTTCCGCTGACACTGGTGGGGACGTATGAGTTGTTGCCGATCCACGTGTATGCGTTGAGGCCGAGGCCGCTTAAGTTGATAGTAGGGGAACCGATCTCTACGGTGGGGATGACGACCAAGGGTGCGGAGGCGCTGACGGAGCGGCTGCATCAGGTGATTTACGAGACGTATGTGGCGCAGCATGATGTTCGGCGGGGATAGAACATTTTTATTTGGAACGCTCGTGATCCAAAGCTTCGCCGGCCGTGCCGTGACTTCTCTAAGACCTACCCGCAATAGGTTGGTTTAAAAGATTTGCACCTCTTGAGGCAAGTCGTGCGTCACACATACGCTGCTGCAATAGAAGAAAATGACTCGCGACGATTTGGCATGCCGCCGAGAAATCGAATGCTGACAGACGAATGCGACGGGAGAACTGCGGTGCAACCATCTGAGGACGAAAACTCTATTCGCTTGCTTCTTGCTAGTTTGTACGATAGCTGGGCGCGCGGCGACGGCGAAAGCTATGGGGCGTGCTTTGCTGAAAAATCCGACTACATTACGTTCAATGGAGTGCATCTTCGCAGTAGGGCCGAGAATGCGGAACTGCATGGCGCACTTTTCCGGGGCGTCCTCAAGGGCACTAAACTGTCGGCTGAAATCGAGAGCCTCGAATTACTTTCAAATAGTGTTGCGCTCGTTCATACCGTGGGTAGTGGGCGCAAGAAGTCTTATCAGACCTATGTCCTTGTGAAATCGGATGCCGGCTGGCTGATCAGGTCATTTCAAAATACACGCGTGCAACCATTCAGCATCTGGGTCACGCGGTGGATGCAAAGAAGGGCCAACCATTCCGGTTAGAGCTGTGTGCCTCGCGACTCTTTTGATCGCCTGATGCCTTGGGCCCTCCACGCGATATCCAGATTCGGTTATTCCACCTAACGCTCTGGCCCTACAATCTCTATTGTGATTGCGCATATACGAGGACAGATTCTGAGCAAGTCGCCCAACGCGGTTGTCGTTGAGTGCGGCGGTGTGGGTTATGAGTTGGCGATTTCGGTCGCCACGTTTACTGAGCTTCCTGGAGAAGGCAAAGAGGCGAAGCTGCATGTGCATACGCATGTGCGGGAAGACGCGTTTCTGCTGTTTGGCTTTGCGGAGCTGGCGGAGAAGCGGCTGTTTGAGAAGCTATTGACGATCTCCGGTATTGGACCGAAGCTGGCGATTACAGTGTTGAGTGGGATCTCGTCGGAGCGGCTGGTGGGGGCGATTCGCGGTGGGGATCATGCGACGCTGACGAAGATTCCTGGGGTTGGCAAGAAGACGGCCGAGCGGGTGGTGTTGGAGTTGAAGGACAAGCTCGACGATATGGTTGGGTTTACGGCTGAGACTGGTGCAGCGCCTTCGTTGGGTGGTGTTGCGGATGATGTGTTGAGTGCGCTGGTGAACCTGGGGTATCCGCGGCCAGTGGCGCAGAAGGCCGTGGAGACGGCGGTGAAGGATTCGGCTGTTTCGGGGGATTTCGAGCGGCTGTTTCGGGCGGCGATGTCGGCGGTGCGCTAGGCGCGACGGCGGTACTTTACGGCGAACTCATACTCTGCGTTGGGTGGAAAGAGTTCGGCGACGAGTTTGAGGCGGGCGGATAGCGCGGCGGGGGCGAGCAGGGGGTACTCGCGCTCGCGGAGTTCGCTGTAGTCGAAGTCAAGAGCTAGCGATAGCAGGTAGATGGCTACTGCGTCCGAGAAGGCTGACTCGACGAAGAGGGCGCGTTCTTTTTCGTCAACTGCGGGGATGGTTGCGGCGGTGGCGCCGAAGGAGCGCGACCGCGAGGTTGCGGCGAAGGCAGAGGTGGACATCAGCGCGCGGGTGCGGCGGGGATTTGATGCGGCCGCTTCGGGTTCGGCGTTGGCGGGGCGGCCCATGGCCAGGTTGCGGGACTCCCAGGCGTCGAGGCTGGTTTCGCCGCGGACGTTGGCGAGTGCCTGCTGCCAGACTAACGTGGCGAAGGCTTCGGGGACGCCAGCTTGATCCACGAAGGCGTGGGCGACGTTGATGAAGAACTCGAAGCTGAGGGCGAAGCGGTCGCCCATGAGGCGGGTGGAGATGAAGACGCCGTGGTTGCCGCTGCCCAGCTCGACGTTGCGATGGCAGATGGCGGCGTCGGAGAACTCGTCGGTGTAGGCGCCGGCGACCATGGCGTGATCGGGCGTGGTCTTTATGGGCTTTGCGGAGGTGTCGAAGGTGTCGGCGTGCTCGCGAAGGGCTAGCGGAACGAAGTAGTAGGTGTTGGCCTTGAGTGCGGCGACGATAGCGCCGGGGACGGCCTCCAACATGCGGTCGAGATCGGGTGCGGCGACGCCGGTTTCGCCGTAGGTGGCAAAACGGACGCCGTTGGCCGATTGGCGGACCTCGGCCTCGCGCGCAACCTGCGCTGCCCGCACGAGTTGCGGGGCGCGAACCAGTCCGGTCTGCAGCGTTTCGGCCATTGGCTTATTCTAAATGAGTATGGCTACTCAAAACGATGTCGAACGTGCGCGCCGCGACGGTGTTCTCTTTGGAATCCCGCTGGGCGATCTGGGGTGGTTTTCTTCGCTGCTGATGGGTGCGGCTACGGGTATGGCGGCGTTCTTCGCGACGACGTTTTGCGCGATCGTTGTGCTGCTGGTGGAGCAGACGGTGACGCACCGGGTTCCGCAGTATCAGCTTGCGTATCGCGACGCTGGATTCCCTGTTGGCGTGACGGTGATGGCGCTGGCGCTGGGGTATCTCGGCGTACAGTGGTCCAGGCGGATGATTCGTAAATCCCGCCGGGCCTGAACTGCCAATCATTTCCCTAAAATCTCAGGGGTTTTCCGGATGCGTAAGCTCTCGTGTACCCTGCCGCGCTGGTGCTGTACTTCCATAGCGATTGTTGCCTCTGTCTCCGCGGTTTATTTTTTTGTGGCTCAGTGAGCGGTGACGAGTTGATAGCGCGAAGACTTTGTTCGTCCGGTCGCATCGAATGGAAATGTCCACACACTTCAATCCCGAAGCGCTGAAGTTTCTGAAGAGTCTTGCTCGCAACAATGATCGTGAGTGGTTTAATCCGCGTAAGGCGATCTACGAGCGCGAACTGAAGGCGCCGATGCTGGCGCTGATTGAAGAGATCAATCATGCGATGGTGGAGTTCGCGCCGGAGCATGTGCGGCCGCCACATAAGACGATGATGCGTATCTATCGCGATACGCGTTTTGCTGCGGATAAGCGGCCTTATAAGCATCAGGTATCGGCGTGGTGGGCGCGGCGGGGGATGGAGAAGACCTCTGGCGGCGGCTTTTATATGCATGTCCATCCCAAGGAGGTGCTTGTTTCAGTTGGGGTTTATATGCCGGAGCGGGAGCAATTGTTGGCGATTCGGCGTTGGATGGCGGAGCATCACGTGGAGTATCGCGCGCTGTTGAAGTCGTTGACGAAGCAGCGGGGGAGCTCGCAGGCCTTCACGGGGATCGATGCGGAGGCGCTGACGCGGATGCCCAAGGGCTTTGCTGCGGATCATCCGGCTGATGAGTTGCTGCGTGCGAAGAACTGGGGTGTGCATGTTTCGCTGCCTGCTTCGTTAGCGTTGGAGCCTTCGCTGGGCAAGGAGATTGTGAAGCGATTTAAGCTTGCAACGCCGCTTATCGATGCGCTGAATGGGGCGATTCTTGAGGGCACGACTGCCGGCCTTGATCGCAAGCCGGAGAGCCGACGGCCTCTATTTTAGGGCCGGTTTTCACCGAAATTTAGCGGTTTGCGGACGAAAACAGGAGATTTCCGCAAAAACCCGCAAAATACCTGTGTAAAAGCCATTTTTGCCGTTGACAAAGAGTTCGTAAAGGTTGAACGTGGATTTCGGCGCGGTTCTCCGCACCCGCATAAACACTAGCGATTCCTCTCTTCAGGGAGAGCGCGTTGGGTGCATGAGCGGGAGATGGGCGAAAGCTCGTGCTCAATCTAATTTTCGATTCAAAGGAGTTACACACATGGCTAAGGGAATTACAAAGACACAGCTGGTTCGTTTGCTGGCAGAGAAGCTGGAACTGACCAACAAGCAGACCGCAGCCTTCCTCGAGTTGCTCGCGGAGACCGCAGTGAAGGAAACCAAGAAGAATGGCGAGTTCACGATTCCTGGCATCGGCAAGCTGGTTAAGGCTGAGCGCAAGGCTCGCGTAGGTCGTAACCCCCAGACCGGCGAGGCCATCAAGATCAAGGCCAAGACCGTGGTCAAGTTCCGCGTGGCCAAGGTTGCGAAGGACACGATCGCTCCGCCCAAGAAGTAAGCACCCTTTCGAACCATTCAACGCAATAGGCCGGAGCGATATCGCTCCGGCCTATTGTCTTATGGGATTGCATGATCTCTATGTGGTGGCTGGAGGCTTCGGCAGGAATGCGCGCAGCACGATGGAGAGGCCGAAGACGATCAGGATTCCCTGCCAGAGTGGGGTTCGGTTGAAGTCCCAGCCGAAGACGGCTATGACGATGAAGACGCCGAGGAAGTAGAACTCGCCGATTACAGATTGAAGCCAGTGGGGAGAGACGCCTGCTGCGGGGACTCGTGGGCAGAACATTGGCAGGAATCGCGGTACTTTGGCTGCATAGGTTGCGTATTGTTGGCCGAAACGGGTGAGCAGGAAGGGTTCTTCTGCCAGTGCGAGGCGGAATTGGAAGATCCAGAGTAAAGTGACTGCGAAGATTGCGCCGCTGGGTGGCATGAGCAGTGCGATGCCCAGAGTATGCAATAACGTGCCTAGATAGAGTGGGTTGCGGGTGTGGCGATAGGGGCCATCTGCTAACATGGCTTCACCGTGCATGGAGCTGGATTTGACTATCCCGGATCCGACGTAGGCGGAACCCCAGATGCGCAGCCAGGCACCCAGGCCAGTGAACAGGAGCGCGATAGTGAGCATTATGTAGCCGGTGGTGCGGCTGTAGGCCGGGAGCCACCCGATGCGGGCGAGGCTGAGGGGCAGGACTAGCATGGTGGAATCGGTGGTGAGATGTAAGTTGTTCGTGACAAAGGGGATATAGACCCATGGCGCGGTGAAGCCGAGGACGTAGATGAGGGCATGGATGGCAAATCGGAAGCGGTATTCGAAGGGGCTTGCTTTGAACATGGTTAGCCCTTTGCCTGGTTGCTGAGGGCGGTCAGGATGGCGTCGAAGTCTTCTATGCCGGAGTACTCGATGATGACTTTGCCTTTGCCTTTTTTATCTTCGATGGTGACTTTTAGGCCTAAAGAACGGCGGAGCTGGTCCTGGGCTTCGCGGACGTTGGGGTCTACGAAGAGCTTTGGTTTGTTGTCTTTGTCCTTGATTTCGGGGTCGAGGAGGCCTTGAACCATGGTTTCTGTGGCGCGGACAGAGAGATGGAGGGACAGGACGCGCTGGGTGGCGACGAGGATGGCTTCGTGGGACTCCAGCGCGAGGAGAGCACGGGCGTGGCCGAAGCTGAGGTAGCCCAGTTCGACGTTCTTCTGGGTAGATTCTGGTAACTTCAACAAACGAAGGAAGTTAGCGATGGAGGCGCGGGGCTGGCCGGTGCGTACAGCGATCTGCTCCTGCGTCATGTGGAAGTCCTGGCCGAGACGCTGGTAGGCGTTGGCCTGCTCGATTGGGTTGAGATCGGCGCGCTGCAGGTTCTCGACGATGGTCATTTCCATCGCCTGGACGTCGGAGACCTCGCGGACTACTGCGGGGATGGTCTTCAGGCCGGCTTTTTTGCTGGCGATGAGGCGGCGCTCGCCGGTGATGAGGGTGAAGCGGCCCTCTTTGCCCGGGCGGACGGCGATGGGCTGGATTACGCCTGAGACTGCGATGGAGTTGGCTAGTTCGGTGAGCTTGGCTTCGTCGAAGTTGGTGCGGGTTTGAAAGGGATTGCGGTCGACGAGGGTGACGTCGATCTCAAAGGGCTTGCCGGTGGGAGCTGGCGGCGGTGGTGGGGGCGCGGCGGGGGCAGAGGGTTTGGAGGGCAGGAGAGACTCAAGGCCTCGGCCGAGCGCGCGGCGCTTGGGATCGTTAGTTGACATGGGCTTCCTATTCTTTCGGGACTACTGAAATGGGAGTATTGCGGCCAAAGGGCCAGATTTTGGACTTTTTCTTGGGCTCTTCCGCAGCCGCTGCAATATCGCGTGGAGGGGGGATCGGGTCTACGATGAGGCGCTTACGGGGGCGCTGGGTGGCGGTTCTGCGACCGTTGCGCACCAGGAGCTCGTGGGCGAGCTCGAAGTAGGCTTCGGCGCCACGGCTGCGGGGATCGTAGACGACGCAGGGTTTGCCGTGGCTGGGGGCCTCGGCAAGACGGATGTTGCGCGGAATCATGGTAGTAAACAGCTTGTCGGCGAAGAACTCCTGCAGGTTGGCGCGGACCTGCTGGGAGAGGATGGTGCGGTCGTCGAACATGGTGAGGAGGACGCCTTCGAGGGTGAGGCCGGGGTTGAAGGCTGCGGCGACGCGGTCGAGGGTGGAC
>Ga0302308_10003559_pt1 | contig 12370 bp, 7 predicted proteins | sample III_Palsa_E3_3_FD_200531 | JGI IMG/M metagenome (GOLD analysis project Ga0302308, IMG submission 200531) | Peat permafrost microbial communities from Stordalen Mire near Abisko, Sweden - III_Palsa_E3_3 | ecosystem: Environmental > Terrestrial > Soil > Palsa > Peat permafrost | place: Sweden... | reverse complement strand
TTCAGGTTGTAATAGATGGAACCTGGCTCCTCTACGGCTCCAACTTGAACGAGTGGATGCTTTGCCATTCGCAAGAGCCAATCGGAATCTTCCACATGTCTCAGCCCCTTCGTGAAGGGTACTGCTATCGCGAGTGCCCGGGACATAAAGTAAATCGACGGTTGGAGGTACCCACCGTCGCAGTAGATGTATTCAGAGAATCTTGCTGCACTTTCTGGGAGCTTAGCCGGCATGACACGTTCGAGGGTCAGTGTCCTTTCGATGAATCGGCAAGGTACAAACACATAGTTACTGGCAAGATCGATTGCTTTCTTTACCTGTAGCTCCAGCTTTTCTGGAAGCCATTCGTCGTCATCGTCGAGCAAGGCAATCCACTTACCCTGAGCCACGCAGATGCCCTGATTACGGGCTTCAGCCAGTCCGACGTTTTCGGGAAGTTGCAATACCCGAATGCGGGCATCCAGCACCTCAAGCAAGGCAGGATCTGTAGTGGCATCTGGTCCGTCGATGACGACAATGATCTCGAAGTCCTGAAATTGTTGCGCAAAAACGCTTCGGATGGCGCGTTGGACAATTAATGGACGTCTGATTGTAGGAATAATTACGCTGACGGATACCATATTGAAGCCTTTCGCATGCACGATCTCTTTGGTTGTAATTGTTCAACATAGTTCAACTGTGACAAAGCCATGCCCATCCATAACGGAGGCGAAGTCGTAGGACCTCCGGAACGGTAACGGAGAGCATAAGATCTGCGATCATGAAAATTGAAGGTTGGCCCGTTAGAAACAATTCACGTCCCAATAGTGCGAGCGCCTGCCTTCCTTCCTTTTGGATAAATGCGGCGCGAAGGCAAATCTTCACCAGGAAAGTCGAGTATGCCTTGCGAGTCATTAATGAGAGCTGAGACTTGGCCCAGGATGCGCTGAATCTCCAGTCAAGCTTGCCCGAAACGCTGGAACGTGACCGCAAAGGCACCCAATAGATGGAAAGTGGCGACGCCACGACAAGTAGCCTGAAATCAGGGAGCGACGCCAGGCGCAGGAACCAATCCCAGTCTTGATGCTTTTTAAGGCCTGCAGTGAATGGGTTCGCTAGAAATAGGCTGCGAGGACAGAGATAGGTTGAAGTCTGAAAGCCACCCCGAGAACTGAAGAGGAATTCAGACAGCGGTTCTCCTTGCATGGGCAAGTGGCCGGGCCAAATTTCGTCTTTATGGTCTTCAAGGCGGTAGAGATACTGGGTAACGACAACAAAATTGTTCGTCGAGTTGGCATCGGCTATCGCTAGTTGTTTTTCTAGCTTTTCAGGTAACCATTCGTCATCGTCATCAAGTAATGCGATATATCGTCCTTTGCCGGCACGCGCGCCTGCGTTGCGAGCTTCCGCTCCGCCCACAGAAGGTGAAAGTGAGATGAGCGAAAGGCGGCTATCGTCAATTTCTCTAACCATTTCGACGGTGTTGGCGTCGGTGCCATCCAGCACTACGACTATTTCAATATTGTGATGCGTTTGCTCCAAAGCACTGGTGATTGCGCGTTTGAGAAGGGCAGGGCGATTGTTTGTGGGAATTACCACGGTGACGTCGATGGTTTCAGCAATCATGCGATTTATTCTTTCGGGCGTGGATTGGATAAGACTTAGCATGGAGATACTTCAAGTTCTGTAGCTTTGCAGTGTCTGAGCGACTGAATTGTAGGCCGTTTTCGGGATAAGCGCGCTATCAAATAATCCTGGACGGTGCCTCTCCCCGTCTCTCCGTACATAAGCAGCTTGGTGTACCGAGTCATACCAGTTACGTTGATCCCCCGGGGAGAAGAAAATGACGCGGCTTGGAGCTGCTTCTTCGAGGATGGCGGCAAGGTATTCGGCATAGCACTCGCTCACGATCGCATCCCGCCTGGTGATCTCAGAAGGAAGCTGAGTGTCATCGATGTCCAACTCGGTAATCAGAATTTGAAGACCGAGTTGGCGGAGGTTGTGAAGAAATGAGGAACGCGATCTTGTGCTCAGGACTGAATAGTTGCCGTTGAGGTGAGACTCGAGGCCAATTGCCTGCACGGGCACTCCACGCCTCAGCAAGTCTTCGACTAAACGAAGAGTCATCAGGCGAGCTTTGTCAGATCCTTCTCCCCCTTGTTCAACATGTGCGATATTGAGCACGCGTAGAGCCTTTGGGTCAGCTTCTGCGGCTGCGTGGAACGCTATGTCCATGTACTGTGGTCCCAGGGCATCAAGCCAAGGTCCTCTGTAAAGACCATCGGATCGTCCCATCCATTCGGCAACCGGTTCATTTACAACGTCCCAGGACGTGATGCTGCCAGCGTATCGCTTCATCACAGTGTGAATGTGATCCGTGAGGATATTGGCAGCGTTGTTCCGGTTGAGCGCTTGTGCGAGCCATTGTGGGTTGTTTGCGTTCCAGCAGAGATTGTGACCGTGCATGGCGATCCGCTTCTCATGACAAAAGGAAACCATCCAGTCCGTCTCGCGAAAGTCAAAGGCGTCGGGTGTGGGTCGCACGTAGCTCATCTTCAACTTGCCAAGTGTGACGAGATTGAAGTTGTTCAGGATGATCGGACGCCAACGGGAATCTTCGATTTGCCATCGATCTACAACTGCGCCGATCAGCATACTCGGAGGGACAAGATTTTTAAGGCCGGTTACGCCCGTGGAGATACTGGCCCAGGCAAGCTGAGATGGAAGATTTGCAGCAGCGAGCGCAAGAGCCGAGGTATTGATGAAACTTCTACGGGTCATCATGCTGGAACGCACCATTGCCCCTCTGCGACATCGACCGGAGCTAACCCTTTACTAGCGAGAATGCTGCGATAGGTGTTGTGGATTATCTTCCATGTGAAGTTGCGCTGGAATGAGGCGAGGCCTTCGCGTCCCAGTACCTGACGGCGCTGAGGATTCGTCGCGAGTTCAGCCAACGCAGCGGTCAATTCTTCAACGGAGTTGCGTGCGACTAACAATCCTCCGCCTTCGGCAAGCTGTGTGGGAATTCCTCCACTCCTGCTCGCAACAACCGGAACTCCGCTTGCCATGGCCTCAAGCACTGTAAGGGGGAACGGATCATTCCAGCACGCAGGAAGGCAATAGATATCGGATTCACGAAAACGCTTAGCCAGAGGCGCGCCTGCGCAGTAAGGTTCGAATCGAACATTGGGAGGTGTCGTTGCCTGCATCTTGAGAAGGTACGGGGTTGGCGTGCTGCCTCCGAAACCGGAGCTACCGACGACGACTCCCTGTAGAGGGATATTTCTTTCCCCAAGAATTCGCATTGCATCCATAAAGATATGCAAACCTTTGTCTGGAACGAGCCTGCTCGCAAAGAGCACGGTTGGAACAGCGTTCTGCCGCTTCAAATCATCAGATGGATAAAACATCTGCTCGTCTGCACCGTTGACCAGGACAGCAGTTTGCCCAAGGTTTGGGAACTTTGCCAGCGCTTCTTCTTCAAGAAAGCGGCTGTTGAAGACATAGCAATCGGCATAGACCGCAGTCGTAACACGGGTGGACCATTCTACTAAGTGAGAGTTATGTAGATGCAGAATCAGTTTTGCTCCACGAGCGTGGACGAAATCAGTAATTGCGGCAGCAAACTCCGGACGGCTGTGGACCCAGACGGTATCTCCGGGCTCGAGCGCCATGAGTGCGGGCTGAAGGATTCCTCTTAGCATCCAAAGGCGGACGAACCACGGAAGATAGTGTCCGCCGTTTTCAATCAGGCGCTTGTGACTAATGAGAGCGGGAATATCGATGACGCGAAGAGGATCGAATCCCCAACTCTGGTCGCTGGAGGGAGCGAGCACGATTGCGTCGTCGTCAAAACGAATGACGTTGGCGACCCATCGAGAGATGGCTCCTCCGTTGTACTCGGAGAAAGGTTCGGACTCGGTGAGAAGGTGATAGACGCGTGACATGTCAGGTAAGTCTCCTTGCATGCTTCTTAGATCGCTACCGGCGAAGGCCATTGCCGGTTGTGGGAGGTGGATATGGGCACAACGCTGCGGAGCGATTCATTCAGGGCCGCCGCGCGAATTTGACGAGCGCGATCAGCGAGCCCTGTGCATGCCACGATATAGAGGAGCCAGGGCAGGGAATGGGCCGATGCGAGAAACGTTTCATCAATGTTGTAAATAAGTGTGAGCCCAAACATGGCTATGTACCAATTGGTGATGGGAGAGTAGCCATGTTGGAGACAGATCATGGCATCCTTGGCCGCTCGAAGAAATGTCGAGACCACCAATACCACGCCGACTAGACCCAGCTCGAGCCATACTTCCAGAATGCCGTTTTGCGCCTGGTAGATCTCAAAGTGGGTGGCCATGTAGATGTTGAGTGACTCGCCACGAAGCCCGGTCCAGAATGCTGCGTAACCATATCCCAGAAGTGGGCGCTTAAGAGCGGAAGTAATAACGGCTTTCCATAAGGGTAATCTTCCGCTCATTTCCGGATCTTTACCGATCAGGCCGAGCAAGATAGGCATCACATACGGCATGACGAGCGTGCCGGCAATAAGCAGAACGACGGCGGCACCAACGATAAAAACCTTGTTGCGGCGATCGTAACGACGAAGTCCGGTAAGGAATGCAATCAACAATAGAAGCCCGGGAACCATCATGTAAGCTGTCGCCGCTTTCGACATCACGATCAGAAGGGCTGTGATGGGGTAAAGAAGCAGTCGCAGTCGGCGCATTCCAGGAGAACGAAAACGAAAACAGACAGAAGCCGAAAAAAAGAAGAGCATGATTTGCGCGCAACCATTTTTGGAGCGAAAGATACCTTGCCATGCTCCGCCGTTGAAGTTGTCACGTCCGTAGGAAGGTAGTGCAATGGAGACGAGGATTCCGGCGATGCCAGCAACGACGCCCGTAAGCACTACAATCTGGGCAAGCTCTTCAACGCCGAAGCGGCGGACTAAGTAGAAGGCGAACATAGTCCCGAGAAAAAGAAAGACACCCCGTCGAATTGTATTTATGGGGTCAAGCGACCAGGCGGCAGACATGACCGCCAATACGGACAGGTCAACGATCGCCTTCATTTGCAGGCAAAGCTGCACAATGTGCTTTCGGTATCGCAACATCAAGATCGACGCGAGTAACCATGTGCCAGCCTGAAAGATCTGACCGAAGATAGTGTCGGAACTGCTGGATGTTGCCTGCAATGAACTGACGCGAGTGGAGGGTGTAGGGAGATAGCCACCCATGACGAAAAAGATAAGGACGAAAACAATTCCATAGGTCAACAGATGTGGCAGCACCGAATCCGAACCGCTCTCGGACATTGCCCCGGAGTCTTCGCTTAGTGCTCGGCGCTCAATGTTGTTGACGTTCGTCATGGTTGTGTCCGTCTTTGCCACTTGGGTGCTACGGGATGAACAGCGCGGCACTGGAGGCCGATGTCGCCAACGCTGCTGCGTTCAGAACGAAGTTCTTCGAGTAGCTGAAGGGAATAAAGAGAATGTCGTTGGGTTGTAACGCGACATCCGGTGACTTGCCGACCTGTATGGCTCCGATATTCACGGACGCCACCATGTAGCCGGTATCTGTCTTACGCAACAGCCTGACATTTGAAAGGACCGCGGTTCGGTTGGTAGACCCCGCCTCTGCCAGTGCGGCGAGGACCGTTATGTTTGCATCATTGCTCGTAAGCGCGTAGCCGCCGGGACGAGCGACGTCTCCGAGGACGTATACGAAGCCAACTTTGGGCACAATGACCGTGTCTCCCGGATAGATTTCGAGATCGTTTGCGATGCCGCCGTTGGGTGTGTTCGCCACGAAGAAAGTCACTTGTGCGCCCAGGCTGCCTCGGCGTCGAACGATGACATGACGATCGGCAGTCGCGTCAAGCCCGCCGGCCATGCTCAGTACCGCAAAGATGGAACGAGGAGTCCCGATTGGATAGGCCCCGGGCTTATCGACCTGACCAAGAATTGAAACATCCTGTGTCGCGAACTGCTCTATGAGCACACTTACCTGGGGATGAAGCATCAGAGCGCTGGATACGAGCCTGGCTGAGATCGTGTCGGCCGCCTGCGCCGGAGTTTCTCCGACAACGCGCACATCTCCAAGAAACAATAATGGAACATCGCCCGAGTCACTGACACGAGGGTGCTGCTCAAACTGTGGGGTGTCATACACCTGAACATGAAGCATATCTCCCGGCCCTATGAGCAAGCTTTCAGCTGGGGTGGGTGTTTGTGCGTCAGCGATGCTATGGATCATTCCCGGAGCGCAGGCGATTAGAGATACAACTATGAAGAGCCCCTTATACATTTGCGAGTCCTTTCAGATTGTTGACGTTTGAAGCGAACTGCAGATTGATATGGTCTTTTGACGCACCTTGTTTTACTCCGTTGAGAATCACGCTGATAGAAGCGCGTGGCGCCCGCAACTGCAGCAATTGATAACTGCGATCGAGGTCTGTAACCTCCGTGGTGCCGTAACGAGCGACCAGCAACACTTGATCCGCAAGGGAAGAGAGAACTACGGAATCGGTGACAGGAAGTACGGGTGCCGTGTCCATCAGGATGAAGTCGAATGACTTGCGAAAAAGCTCGATGAGGTTACGCATCCGGTCGGATCCAAGCATCTCAGATGGATGTGTTGGCAGAGGGCCTGACGGGATGAAATAAAGTCCCTTTACTTGTGGAATCTGCTGTGTCAGAGACAAAATGGGATCAGTATCCTGGCCGAGGATGGCACTCAGGCCTTCAGCTTGATATTGCTCACCGTCCAGTCTCGCGGTCTTGCTTCGAAAATCAGCATCAACAAGCAAAACTCTCTTTCCTTGTTGCGCCAATTGAACGGCAAGGTTCGCGGCCGTCGTGCTTTTGCCTTCCTGCTGGGCCGCACTGGTAACGAGCACGACCTGTGCCGGGCTGTTTGTGGCGAACAGCAAAGCCGTTCGCACCGAACGCAGGGCCTCGCTATAGGGCGATTGCGGACGGACTATCGTGAAAATGGATGATACCGAAGGCTGACTGGAGGCGGCGATCTTCCTCGACGGTTTAATCACGTCGAAAGGGAGTGCGCCGAGGAAGTTGATGCCAAATCGATCCGCGATCGCTCTTGGATCGCCAATTTTTTTGTCCATAATGTCGACGCAGAAGATGCATGCGACTCCTATGAAGGGTCCGCCGAATAAGACCGCAAGTAGAAGCAACATGGGACTCGGCGAGCTGGGCCGCGCGGGAACGCGGCCGGGCTCGACGACCGTAATGTTGCTGGAACGGAGACCCTCAAGCACACCAGCTTCTTTAAGACGGCTTTGCAATCTGGAATAGAGGTCGCGGCTTTGGTCGGCTTCGCCACGGACCAGCTGGTATTGAATGGCTTTGTCATTGAGCGCCTCGGCGCTTTGTTTCTGTTGCTCAAATGTCTTGCGTGCGCCGTCTGCTACCTGCTCCGCTATCAGGTAATCGCTCTTGGCCTGAGCCTGTAAACGGCCTTGTTCCTGGGTAATGGAGTGCTGCACGGATAGCAGGTTCGCCTGCATTTCTGCCAGCCTGGGATATGCTGGTCCGAATTTGGCGGAAAGTTCGCTGATGGAGGCTTTTTGCGCGGCTTCCTGAGAACGAAACGTTTGGAGCAGCGCAAGCGACTGGCCTACGGCAGCGGATCCAGCTCCTGCCGTTCCCGAAGTGACAAGAGATGCGATCGACTCAGGGTTGCCAGATTTAGAGGCCTCATAGATGGCGCCGTGAACGATGCGATTCGATTCCGCTTGGGTAAGATTTGCCGTGGCCTGCTGCAGTTGATCCAGGACTGTGCTGTACACCATACCTTTCCCGGCGAGATCTTCTCCTCCAAAAGTGAAGACACCTGAACTGCGCTGGAGGTCCGCGACCTGTTTTTGAAGGTCGTCGCTCGTTGTACGAAGTTCGGAAAGCTGTTTGCTCAGCCAATCTGACGTCTGAGACGTGGCTGTGTAGCGGGTTTGAAAGTTGTAATCAACTAACCCTTCGATCATTTGATTGACGACTGCTGCTGCAACGTGCGGGTCGGTGCTGGTATAGCTTATGTCGATCAAACGTGTTCCTGAGACCGGAACGATTTTTGTGTTCTTTTTGAACGCGCTATAAAGGCGATCGCGTTTCTTGGGGGAATCTCCCAATGGTTTTCCGGCAGGATCGGGCGGACCGGCCGGCGTAATGAAGCTTAGAGCCCAACCGATGGGATTGAAGTGAGCTTTGAAGTCCGGATGAGCCGCAATTTGGAGCTTATCGATGACCGTAAGGGCCAATGTTTCAGATTCCATAATCTTCGCTTGAGTCTGAAGGGTCACATTCGCGTCGAGTGCATCTGAATCCGACGACACGGTCCCGGCCATCATGGAATCGAGCCCCAAGGCGTCGGTTGAATCCTTTTGAATCTGAATTTCTCCCTTGGCTTCGTACCGTCTTGTACTAAACAAACCAACCAGCACCGCAAGCCCGAAGAAAATGGCGGTCGTAATAGCGATGATCCGCCTGCGGCGCTTGACCGTGTCCCAAAGGTCGAGAAGGGTGAGCTCGCGTGGCAGACTCTGGCGTGGCTGACGGCGCTCTGTGAATAAAGCATTCATAGTGTCACGTTCGATTCCTCAGTACCTTAGGTGAGACTGCAGCGTTCCTTGAAGCTCTAGAAACGTTTGCAGCTCATGCCAGTTCCCATGAAATAGCCACTGGTTTAGTTCATACAAGGATATGGTACCTTTCAGTACCCATATAGTACTCCGATTTCTAGTCGGAGATGTAACACTTTTGTCCGATCAAGTGATCCCGAAGACCGGAAAGACCTCTTTGAAGCAAAATGCGGGGAATTAGAAGACCCGAGGCAGGCATTGCGGGGCTCATACTCCGTTCTTGATGAGATGCCATCGCTTGTCTTATGTCGTGCAGGGCACAGTGCGAGATCTACTTCGGAAAGCTTTTCCCCACACATCCACGCGCTGGTATGAGCGCTATCGGGTTCTTCCAGAACCCTACATTTTTCGCGATGCTCACGAAACGGTTCGTTTCAGTTATACGGAAGTTGTAACGCGCCCGGCGAAGTGTGCGATAGTATTTGTGGTACTCATAAGTACCAAAATGTTTGAAGAAGTCAGCAGCCTTCGTGAAAGCGGGAGTCATCCGTAACTGCACTTGTTTTCTTGCCTTGCTTCTCAGACAAATCTGCGTTCCCGGAGTTCTTTGGATGCTCAAGCTCGTCAGCTTCTTCCGCCGTATCACCCTTCTCCTCCTTCTTCTCTTGACCTCAGGCCTTGGTTTGTTGGCCGTCACCGGATGCGGTGGAGGTTGGGGAGGCACCAGCATTGCGGCGACGGGATCGCTCCTGATCGTCAGCCAGCCCGCCAACCAAACAGTTGTCGCCGGTCAATATGCCAGCTTCGCGGTCACGGCGTCCGGCACCGCTCCGTTTAGCTACCAATGGTTCAAGGCGGGAACAGCAATCACAGGGGCTACCTCCAGTACCTACACGACACCGGCCACCGCTGGTGCGGACAGCGGAACGCTCTTTACCGTCGCGGTTTCCAATACCACCGGAAGCGCCACAAGCACTGTCGCCATGCTTACGGTAGACGTGCCGCCCAGCGTCACAATTCCACCGGCAAGCCAGACCGTCATTGCAGGCAAGCCGGCAACATTCAGCGTAATCGCAGCCGGGACTGCTCCACTCAGTTATCAATGGTTCAGCAATGGTACGGCTATCAGCGGAGCCGCGTCTGCTACTTACACTCTTTCCGCTACCGTCAGTGCAAATAATGGATCGCTCTTTACTGTCGCCGTCAGCAACATGGCTGGAAGTGTCACCAGTATCGCAGCCACACTGATCGTCAACACACCACCGATCATTACGACGCAGCCCCTGAGCCAGACCATCAACGCCGGGCAGACAGCATCGTTTTCCGTTGCTGCAACCGGAACAGCTCCGCTGACCTATCAATGGTTCAAAGCCGGAGCCCCTATCGCTGGCGCTACCTCAGCCATCTACACAACCCCCACTGCCACCATCGCAAACAGCGGAATCCTCTATAGCGTGACGGTCACCAATATTGCGGGAAGTGTCACAAGCAATCCGGCCGCACTTACGGTAAACAACTCGGCTCCCATTGCCTCCAGCCTTGTCTGCAGCGCTTTGACACCACCGTATAACTCCACCATTACTTTGGTGCCGATCTTCAGCGGAGGCACAGCCGCTATCGGATCTACAGGTCTCGGCTCCTCTGACGTCACCTCCTCCGCAACGAGCGGCAACTCCTACACCACCGCAGCCCTCAAATCTTCCAAAACCTTCACCCTCACCGTCACCGGAGCCAGTGGTGCCACGGCGTCCGCGTCCTGCACGGTCACGCCAACCAACGTCACCGTCTCGCCCATCTCACCGGCCAACATAACCATTGCGCCCGCACCACAATCCTTCTCATCCAATGCCACCGGAGGCCTTACCAACAAGCTTCTGTGGACCGCGACCGGGGGCTCCTTCCAGGGCGATCTCTGGACACCACCTTCAACCGCCCGCGTCTACATCATCACCGCAACCAGCGTGGACGAGCCATTCGTCTTTGTCACCACCACCGTCACGCTTACTCCGCCTGTCATCCTCACGCAACCAGCTAGTCAGAACCTCTGCAAGGGTAGCAGCGCCACGCTTTCAGTCACTGCCAACTATGCCGCCAGCTACCAATGGAACCTCAACGGTGTTGTCATTGCTGGCGCCAACAGCTCCTCCTACTTCATTCCCAGCGCAATTGCCATGGATGCCGGTTCTTACAGTGTGACTGTGACCAATCCTGCCGGTAGCGTCACCTCCAGCGTAGCGATCGTGTCGGTTGGTTCCGTCATCACATCCAACCCTGTGAACGCCACTGTCTTCAACACTCAGACAGCTACATACACGGTCGCTGCTTCCGGTGTAGGCCCCTTCAAATACCAGTGGTATCTCATCCCTCCGGGCCAGCTCTCCGACTCTGTCATTAGCGGTGCTACCTCGAGTACATACACAACACCCACGGTCAACTCGGGTTACAACGGCGCCCAGTACTATGCCACCGTGACCGATGCCTGCAACGACGGCTCTCTCACGAGCACCGCTGGGTCGCTCACCGAAAAGAGTGGCAACGTTCCGCCCACCATTGTCACCAACCCGATTGGCGTGACAGTATCCATCGGCACCACCGTTGCCTTCAGCGTGGCCGCATCGGGAACTCCCGCGCTGACTTATCAGTGGTACTGGATTCCCACGGGCTCCGTCACCGGGACAGTGATCACGGGTGCCTCTACCTCCAGCTACACGGTACCCGCAACTTTCACCAGCGCCAGCAATGATCAGGACTCTTATTACGTCATTGTCAGTAATCCGTACGGGAGCGCGGTCTCACAGCATGCCACGCTCGCTGTAGGCAACGGTGTCCTCATCCAGGTCACCAACGAACCCGTGACTCAGTATGTCAACCCTGGTGACTCCGCAACGTTCTCCGTCACCGCTACTTCTAACCTTCCACTCACATACCAGTGGTATCGTGCCGCGCCCGGCAGCGCTTCGTTTGCTCCCATTCACGGAGCCACGGGTTCCTCTTACACCGAGCTCTCCGCTCCCACGTCGGACTCTGGTTCCGTCTTCTACGTCGTTGTCAGCAACGGTGTCACTACGCCAGTCACGAGTACGACCACTGGCCTCTTCGTTGGCGCGCTCTCCAGCATCGGCAATCTCTGCAGCGCCTGGCAGTCCCTGGGTAACGCCACAGCGCTTTCCGGCTGCAGCTACCAACTTACGGCCTCCGCTCTTACGCAGCATGGCGAGATTGTTTGGCCTAACCTCATTTCCACTGGCAACATCCAGCTCAGCTTCACCGTGGCTGTCAGCAATCCCAGCGTTCTTCCGGCCGATGGTTTTGCTATGGTGCTCGGCGATCCATCGCTCGGCGCCACCACCACGAGCCTCGGCGCCACCGGCATGGGGCTCGGGGCGGAAGGCATACCCGGCTTCGTCCTCGGATTCGACACTTACCACAACCCCGGCGACCCGCCTGTGCCGTATCTCGGCGTCGGTCGCGGCGAAACGGCGCTCTGGGAAAATCCTTGGTTCTTCGTCAACACCAATATCGCTCCACTCGCCGAAGGAAATACCACGGTGACACACAGCTACTTCGTCTCCATTGTTGAAGGTCAGATGGTCGTCACCATGGACGGAGCGCAGGTTTTCTCCGGCAGCGTTACCGTCCCACCTGTCGCCTACCTCTACGTCACCGCATCCACCGGCGCTTCGTATGAGCAAACCGTGATCAGCAACCTATCGGCCACTGTAGTTGCACCCTCTAACTAATTCTTTCAAGAGAGAAGCATCATGCGCATCCATATTCCTGCACTCCTTATAGCTGT
>Ga0302308_10003554_pt1 | contig 12382 bp, 14 predicted proteins | sample III_Palsa_E3_3_FD_200531 | JGI IMG/M metagenome (GOLD analysis project Ga0302308, IMG submission 200531) | Peat permafrost microbial communities from Stordalen Mire near Abisko, Sweden - III_Palsa_E3_3 | ecosystem: Environmental > Terrestrial > Soil > Palsa > Peat permafrost | place: Sweden... | reverse complement strand
CGTCGCGGTCCACCACCGGCCGCAGGGCCGCGAAATAGAGCGGCACCAGCGGGATTTCTTCTTGCAGGATGTATTGCCAGATGTCCTGTTCGGTCCAGTTCGACAGCGGGAACACCCGCATCGATTCGCCCGCGTTGACGCGGCCGTTGTAGAGCCGCCAGAATTCGGGGCGCTGGTTCTTCGGGTCCCAGGCGTGGGTCGCGGTGCGGAATGAGAAGATCCGTTCCTTGGCACGGGATTTTTCTTCGTCGCGGCGGGCACCGCCGAACGCGGCGTCGAAGCCGTAGCGGGTGAGCGCCGCCTTGAGCGTCTCGGTCTTCATCATATGAGTGTAGTAGCCGCCATGGTCGAACGGGTTCACCCCCGCGGCTTTTGCTTCCTGATTGGTCTCGACCAGCAGGCGCAGTCCGAGCTTTTGCGCGATCATGTCGCGATGCTCGATCATTGCCTTGAATTTCCAGCCGGTATCGACATGCAGCAGCGGAAACGGTAGCGGCGATGGGTAGAACGCCTTTTCCATCAGCCGCAGCAGCACGGAGCTGTCCTTGCCGATCGAATAGAGGAACACCGGCGCCCGGCACTCCGCCGCGACCTCCCGGATGATGTTGATGCTCTCGTTCTCGAGCCGCTTCAGGTGAGTTCGATGGTCGGTAGCAAGCACTGTCATGCAAAAGATCCAAGCCAAAAGCCACTCGCGCGCGCTCAAAATTGAGACAGCGTCTCGGCTTCCGCACGATAAATGGCCTATCGACCCAGCGCTCGCAAGGACTTTTATCAGGTCAATTGACCGTTGGGTCAGCCTGATTTGTGGTCTGCACCGGCGTCAGGAACGCTGGCCTGGCCGCGCCCCACAGCGCTAGCAAGCCGATTACCAACAGTGCGACCCGAATGTAGCGCACAAAAGCCTCTGTCGTTCAAACCGCTAAGTCGTCTCAAGCGATGAGATTATCCAATTGACCGCTTAGCAAACGATTAAGACCGACCCGGTCGCTGCCGGCGGCAAATTGATGGCACCGGCGAGATTTTGCGGATTGAGACATCCCAATGAAGTTTTTGCGTCACGCCGGTCAACTCGTGGCGATCGCGGCTGAGTTTGACGGAAGGGCGAAGCTGCCCGTAATGTCGGCGAGCCCTGCCGGGAAGGGGCACCGACGAGGAGGTCCGATGGACGATTTATCTGATGTTCTGGTGCGGGAGCAGCCCGCCCACGACCTTCGCCGGATCGGTTCGCATCCGGACCATTGGTATCCGGTGGCCTGGTCGACCGAGCTCAAGGCCGGAAAAACCTATGCCGCGAGCTTCGCCGGCGATCCGATCGTGCTGGTGCGGCCGGAGAGTGGGCCGGTTTTTGCCCTTGAGGATCGCTGCGCCCACCGGCAAGTACCGCTGTCGCAAGGCGTCGTCACCGGCTGCGCGGTGCGCTGCTGCTATCACGGCTGGACCTACGCGGCGTCCGGCGCCTGCATCGACGTACCCTACATCGGCAAGGGCAAGCTGCCCAACGGCGTCCGCTCCTATCCCTGCCGCGAGCAGGACGGGCTGATTCTGATTTGGCCCGGGGACCCCGAACGGGTGACCGAACTGGGCCCGCTGGGAGCGGCCGGCGACAGCAGCTACAAGACTCGCCGCTTCGGCAAACAGGTCCATTGCCACTACACCTTCATGCACGAGAATCTGATGGACATGAACCATCAGTTCCTCCACCGCCGCCAGATGGGGCAGATCGCGCCGCGCTATCTCGGGCGCCGGATGGGCGATGAATGGCTCGAGATCGACTACAGCTTCGCCCGCACCGACGGCAAACAGCCGTTGGGCGAAGCGGTGATCATGGGCAGCCGCAAGACCAAAGCCGACGCCCCGGCGCACCGCGACCTGATGACCATCCGCACCGAATATCCCTATCAGACGCTGCGAATCTGGACCGCCGGCGACAAGCCGGTGATGCATCTGTGGATCTGCTACACCCCGGTCGACGCGGCACAAACCTACAACCGCACCTTCGGCCTGCTGTCGATTTGCCGGCCCAAGCTGTCGTGGCTGCTCGATCTCGGCTGGCCGGCGCTGATCTGGTTCACCGACCGGATCTTCAAGGAAGACCGCGAGATCGTGGAGATGGAGCAGGCGGCGCACGACCGCCAGGGTGCGGACTGGAATCAGGAAGTCTTTCCGCCGATCCGCGATTTGCGCGGCCTGCTCGCCGCCAACGGGGTGAGAATCACGGCACCGCCGGCGCCCACCGCATAAGTCCGGCGTTTTCTCTTCATCAAGCGATAACCTGGCATTCCCCGGTTGCCATCGCCCACGTACGGGGCGGCCCCAGGCTGTGGGTAGTTTCCGAAGCTGCTGCGCCGCCGCGCGGTCCGTTATGGTGCGGGCTAGATGCAATCAGCCCGCAACGCAACAGGAGATCATGCTGATGGACAAGAACAGAATTGAAGGCTCGGCCAAACAGGCCAAGGGCGCGATCAAGGAAGCGATTGGCAAAGTAACCGGCGACGCCAAGCTGCAGGCCGACGGCCAAGCGGACAAGCTCGCCGGCAAGGCGCAGAACGCCGCGGGCGGCATCGCCGACGCGGTGCGGAACGTGGCGAAGAAATAGTATTTCGCCTAAGAACGAACAAGAACAAAGGGGACCTAGATCATGGGTACGATTCTACTTATCGTGTTGCTGATCCTTATTTTCGGCGGCGGCGGCGGCTATTACGCACACAGTAATTACGGCTTCGCCGGGCTCGGCAGCGTCCTTGGCCTGATATTGGTGGTCCTGGTGGTGCTCTGGCTGGTCGGCGCGCTTGGCGGCATCGGCCTCCACCGTTACTAGAGCAATATCAGCCTGACAGGAATCGCTCAGGCGATTTTAGGTTGATAAAGTTGCTTGATAAAACAAAGGTCTAGAGCGTTTTGAGGCTGCTTGAAACGATTCTGGATGATACTCGAAACGCTCTAGACGGTTTTGTCCCTGCACCCGCCCAAGCTAGCTATGGACCCAGGCCATGCTCACGATCCCATTGCAAAAACTCGCGTTCCTGATCGAAAAGGCGCGCGAGTTCGATGCCGAAGTTCCCGCAGACGCCGGAGATTCCGATTCCAACGCCGCAGATGACGGCGAGAGCGGGATTTTGCTGGATACCCCGGACAATTCCACCGAAGAAGAGCTGCGCGACGCGATCGACGGGCTCAACACCGACGAACAGGAGGAGCTGCTGGCCTTGATTTGGATCGGCCGCGGCGACTTCGAGGTCAGCGAATGGCGGGAGGCGATGGTGCAAGCCCGGGAAACCCGTACTGCATCCGAGGCGGACTATCTGATCGGCACGCCGTTGCTGGCGGACTTTCTCGAAGAGGCAGCGTCCGCGCTCGGTCTTTCGCTTGACGAATTCGAGATCGGCCGGCTCTGACGGCACCGGTCCCGCATGTCGGTCGGTGTTTACCCAGCTTTCTGCAACAGTAACAACTGTGAGTGAAATCGATCAGATACGGTTTTGTTATCATGGCGGGGAGGAATTCAACTTGATGACGGATGAAATTGACAGCAGGTCCCAGGCCGCAGAAAAAACCAGATCAATGCGCGTTCTGGTGGTCGAAGACGATAATATGATCGGCATGCTGCTGGGCTGGATGCTGGAAGACATGGGCCACGAGGTCTGCTCGATCGAGGCCACCGAAGCCGACGCGGTGACCGCGGCGGAGCAATACCGGCCGGATCTGCTGATTGTCGATGCCTGGCTGGGCGACGGCAGCGGTGTCGTCGCGGTCGACGAAATCCTGCGCCGCCGCTTCGTGCCCCACCTGTTCATCAGCGGCAATGTCGCCCGGGTCAAAGCGGCGAGACCCGACGCGACAATGCTCGAAAAGCCGTTCGGCGAGGCGGCACTGGCGCGCGCGATCCGGCAGGCGCTGGGGACGCAGGCATAGCAACAAAAGTGAAGCCGAAGAGGCTGCTTTTTTGAAAAAAAAGCAGCAAAAAACTTCTATTCGAATGGTTCCGCACCTCTCCTGCGAAAGTTCGCAATTAATTAATTGATAAAGTTTTTTGCTTCTTTTTGTTCACAAAAAGAAGATACTTCTCTCTGTCTAACCTATTGAATTTATTTACCGTCACTTCGTTCAAGTAGCCCGCGCAACGCCAATAGCCGCAAAGTCGATGCCAGACCATGATCCGATCGGCGTTGGCTGTCCGCTTCGGCGATCAAATGAGTGAGCGAAGTGCCCTGCTGGGCGGCCAAATCACCCAATACTTCCCAGAATTCCGGTTCCAGCGCGACCGAAGTCCGGTGACCGGCCAAACTGAAGCTGCGCCGCTCCAATGTTGTCACGCGCTGATCCTCGCCTCGGCCCAGGCCGCTGCTTCCGCCACCACCGGATCGTCGTGCGCCAGGTGCAGGCGCACGCAAGCAAGCCACCGCTGCTCGCCGCTGTTGCCGATCGCAATCAGAACATTTCGTAGAAACCGGCGCCAGCCAATCCGTTTGATCGGCGACCCCGCGAACAGACGGCGGAAACCTTCGTCGCCCAGCCCGGCAAGAAACTCCAGGTCGGGCGCCGCCAGATCCGCGCGGGCGCGCAGCTGCGCGTGGGGCGACGGAGAAACCGCGAAGCGGTTCCACGGACAAACCGCCAGACAATCGTCGCAGCCGTAAATCCGGTTGCCGATCAGCGGACGAAATTCATGCGGAATCGGGCCGGTGTGCTCGATAGTCAGATACGAAATGCAGCGCGTCGCATCCATCCGATAGGGGCCGACAAAGGCATTGGTGGGGCACACATCGAGGCAACGCGAACAAGTGCCGCAGCGATCCGCGTGCGGCGAATCCGGCGCGATCGCGAGACTGGTATAGATTTCCCCCAGGAACAGCCAGGAACCGTGCCGGCGCGAAACCAGATTAGTGTGCTTCCCGATCCAACCCAAACCGGCCTGCTGTGCCAGGGGCTTTTCCATCACCGGCGCAGTGTCGACGAAAACCTTCACCTCCGCGCCGAAGCCGCCGACCACGGCCTGCGCGAGATGCTTGAGCAGGCCCTTGAAATAATCGTGGTAGTCGCGATGGCGGGCATAGACCGAGATATTGCCGATGTCAGGACGATCGAGATTGGCGAGCGGATCGCCGTCGGGCGCATATGATAATCCGAGCGCGATCACGCTCTTTGCCGCGGGCCACAATTCGACCGGCTGGCTGCGCTCGCCGGCGCGCTCGGCGAGCCAATCCATCTCGCCGTGGTAGCCGTGGGCGAGAAAATCCTGCAGCCGCTCGCGGGCCTCGCCGCCGAGTGCCGCGGGCGCAAATCCCACCGCGTCGAAACCGAGCGCCAAAGCCTTGGCCCGGATCGCCGCCCGCGGATCCTTCATCCCCGGCCCCGATAGGTCGGCACGCCCTGGTCCGGCAGCCACAGTCCAGCGGGCGCCGGCCCGGTTTGCCAGAACACGTCGATCGGAATGCCGCCGCGAGGATACCAGTAGCCGCCGATGCGCAACCAGCGCGGTGCCAGAAATTCGACCAGGCGCTTGGCGATTTGCAAGGTGCAGGCTTCGTGAAACGCGCCGTGATTGCGGAACGAACTCATGTAAAGCTTGAGTGACTTGCTTTCGACGATCCAGGCATCCGGCACGTAGTCGATCACGATGTGGGCGAAGTCGGGCTGGCCGGTGATCGGACAGAGCGAGGTGAATTCCGGACAGGTGAAGCGCACCAGATAATTGGCGTCCGGGGCCGGCGCCGGAACCCGTTCGAGCAACGCGTGTTCGGGATCGGCGGGGAGCGGGCTCTGCTGCCCGAGCTGGGTGAGTTCGGTCATTCCTGCTCTCCTTCGGTCCAGCCCGCCTGGATCGCCGCCGCAACTTCCGCGAAATTACCGGCGACGATTGCCGCGCGCAGACACTGCACCAGCTGCTGATAGTAGGTGAGATTATGCCAAGTCAGTAGCATCGGTCCCAGCATTTCGCCGCAGCGAAACAGATGATGCAGATAGGCGCGGCTGTGCTTGCGGCACGCCGGGCAGAGGCAGTTCGGATCGAGCGGCGTGGCGTCGTCGGCAAAGCGGGCGTTGCGCAGGTTGGCGACCCCCCAAGATGCGTAGACCCGGGCGGTGCGGCCGGCGCGGGTGGGGATCACGCAATCGAACAGGTCGACCCCGCGCGCGATCGCGCCCATCAGGTCCTGCGGCGTGCCGACGCCCATCAGGTAGCGCGGGCGGTCCGCGGGCAGGAACGGTGTGGTGGCCTCGATGGTGGCGAACATCGCCGCCTGGCCTTCGCCCACCGCGAGGCCGCCGATGGCGTAGCCTTCGAAACCGATGCCGGTCAGCGCCTTTGCCGATTCCTCGCGAAACGCAGGGTAGATGCCGCCCTGGACGATGCCGAACTGGCCGTAGCCGGAGCGCGAAACAAAGGCGGCGCGCGATCGATCGGCCCATTGCATCGATAGCCGCATCGAACCGGCTGCTTGCGCTTCGGTCGCCGGGAACGGCGTGCATTCGTCGAATGCCATGGTGATGGTAGCGTCGAGGTCGTGCTGGACCCTGGTCGAACGCTCGGGCGTGAGCCGGTGCGTACTGCCGTCGATGTGGGATTGGAAGGTCACGCCGTCGGGGTCGAGCTTGCGCAGCTTGGCGAGCGACATCACCTGGAACCCGCCGCTGTCGGTGAGGATCGGACCCGGCCAATCCATCATGCGATGCAGCCCGCCCAGCCGGGCGACGCGCTCGGCGCCGGGACGCAGCATGAGATGGTAGGTGTTGCCGAGGATTATCTTGGCACCAGTGGCGCGCACCGCGTCGGCGGTCATCGCCTTCACCGTGCCGGCGGTGCCGACCGGCATGAATACCGGGGTCTCGACCTCACCTTGGGCGGTGACGAGCACGCCGGCACGGGCGTTGCCGTCGCGGGCGACGGATTTCCAGGTCAGAGTCATGGCTGCATCGGCTCTAGCAGCGAGGAGTCGCCGTAGGAGTAGAAGCGGTAGCCGTGGCGAATCGCGTGGCGGTAAGCGGCGCGCATGCGTTCCAGCCCCGCGAAGGCGCAGACCAGCATGAACAAGGTCGATTTAGGCAGATGAAAATTGGTCATCAACAGGTCAACCACACGAAATCGGTGACCGGGCAAGATGAAAAGATCGGTGTTGCCGCTGAAAGCCGCGAGCGTGCCGTCGGGTGCGGCGGCTGACTCCAGCAGGCGCAAGCTGGTGGTGCCGACCGCGATCACCCTGCCACCACGGGATCTGGCCCGGTTGATCCGTGCCGCGGTTTCGGCCGAAATCGCGCCGCGTTCGGGATGCATTCGATGGCTTGTGACATCGTCGTTCCGCACCGGCAAAAAGGTGCCGGCGCCGACGTGCAGGGTGACCTCGGCGCGCTCGATGCCGGCGCGGTCGAGTTCGGCCAGCAGATCGGGCGTAAAATGCAGCCCCGCGGTGGGGGCGGCGACCGCGCCTTGGTTGCGCGCGAAGACCGTTTGGTAGTCGGACTGATCCTCGCCGGTGGGGCCGTCGGGACGGTCGATGTAGGGCGGCAGGGCCAAGGCACCGGCGGCTGCCAGCGCGGTCCAGAACGCTTCATCGCACAGGTTGAACCGCAAGGTTACGCCACCGGCGTCATCGCGTTCGGCAACCTGCGCCGTGAGATTTTCGGAGAATACCAGCTCGTCGCCGGGCTTGATCCGGCGCGCGTTGCGGGCGAGGGCATTCCAAGCGCCATCGGCGCGGGGCTGGTCGAGGGTGATGCCGATCGCGGCGTTGCCGCGCCGTGCCGCAAGCTGGGCCGGGATCACCTTGGTGTCGTTCACCACCAGCAGGTCGCCGGGGCGCAGCAGCGAGGGCAGATCGCGGACGTGAAAATCGCGCAGCGCCGGCCCGACCGACAGAAGTCTCGCGCTCGAGCGCGGCCGCACCGGATGCTGGGCGATGGATTCGGGCGGCAGGTGAAAATCGAAATCCGCCAGACTAGGTGCGATCACCACGCCTTCAGTCGTCAAGTTTGGGTTCCGCAAAGCTGGGGCCGGGCAAGTACGAGCTGATCTCGATCAGATTGCCGTCGGGATCGCGGCAATAGACCGACGTCATCGGGCCCAGCGCGCCTTGGCGCGCGACCGGTCCCAGTTCGATCGCGACCCCGCATTGGTGTAGATGATTGACGATGTCGATCCCTCCGACCGCGGTGACGAAACAAAGATCGGCCGAGCCCGGCAGGGCGAACTGGGCGCGGGGCTCGATTTTGCCGTCGGCAGCGTGAAGATTGATCTTTTGGCCGCCGAACTTAAGGGCGGTGCGCCGCTCGACGCCAAAGCTCTCGCGTTCCATGCCGAGGACCCGCTGATACCAGGATGCGCTCTCGTCCAAATCGGTGCAGGTGAGCACCAGGTGATCCAGCCGGTCGATCGTGAAGCGCATCGGACTCTGAAGCTCCGGGATAGACAAGACGGCGAGCATATGCCCCGGCGCTGGGAATACCGCAAGTTTTCAGGGGGGCGGAGGGGTTCGGCTGACCTGCAAAAACTGCCGATCCGCGCCGTGCAGCCGGACCGCGGTGAGGATCCCGGTGGCGAAGGCCCCGGTATCGATGCCGAGCCGGCCGGGGCCGATCCGCACTTCCGGCGCCGGCGTGTGGCCGTGCACGATGAGCTGGTCTTCGGGATGCCATGCGTTCAGGAACTCGTCGCGGATCCACAGCAGATCGTCGGGGCTTTGTGCCGCGATCGGAATTCCGGGACGAATTCCGGCGTGCACGAAGATAATGTCGCCGAGTTGGTAATAGAGCGATAGGTTACGGATGAATGCGAGGTGCTGCGGCGGCATTGCGGTTAGCAGCGCGTCGCGCAGGTCAGCCCACGGCCGCGGGCCGAGGGCCATAGCTGGAGGTCTGAGCCCGTAGGACGCAAGTGTGCTGCGGCCGCCGAACTGCATCCAGTTGGCGCCGTAAGGAGGATCTTCGATAAAATCCAATAGCGCGCGTTCATGGTTGCCCATCAGGGCGACGACTTGTTGGTCAGTGCGGGCGTTTTCCGCGATCAACCGGTCGATCACTCCGTTGGATGCCGGGCCGCGATCGATATAGTCGCCAAGAAGTACCTTGATTACCGTCGCATCGCGAAAGCTGGTGCTGTCATCGTCGATTTTCGCCAGCAGCGCCTCGAGCAGGTCGAGGTGGCCATGAACATCTCCGATCGCGTAGGCCAGGTACGGCGCCGGTATACGCGGCAAGTGTGAACCCTCCATAGGTTGAAATACCGAATGATTCTTCTTTTTGTGAACAAAAAGAAGCAAAAAAACTTTGTCAATTAGGATAGGGCTCTGTCGACTTTGCGCTCCGATCCAATTGAATAAAAGTTTTTTGCTTCTTTTTTTCAAAAAAGAAGATTCTTCCTTAGCCTTAAATCCACTGCCCCATTCTATCACCCAAGTACGGCACCAGATTGCTGACCACGGCGTCGACCACTACGAACAATATGGCGTCGAGCACTGGCACGGCCAGACTCAGGCGCACGATGCGCCAATCGAACCAGATCGCCCAGATCAGAAATAGCAACAGCACCGTCTGGCTGATTTCAACCGGGGCCCCGAGCAGGATCGGCAAATTGGCTGCCAGCGCCAGCGCGCATTGGACCACCTGGCTCCAGTTCCACAACGAAACGAAGTACGGCCACCGCGAGTCACGCCGCATGATCCGGCAAATTTCGTATGAAATTGCGAGAAATCCGAACCAGCTCACCACCGCGGTCACCAGCACCAGCGCCAGGGCGTGAAGCCGCAACTTTAGCGCGATCGGATCGGAGGCCGGCAGCATCGCCCAGTTATCGATCTTCTGTGCCATCTCGGCGGGCAGCGCGATCGCCATCGCGACGAAGCTTACCAGAACGTCGCGCTCACTGGCGCCCAAATGGCGAAGCCCCTTGATGCGGCCGAAGGCGAGCTCGAAGGTGCCGATCAGACTTTCGACTACATTCCCGATCATCCGCCCGCTCGCGTGAGCAGGGAGACCAGCAGCGTCGGGGTCAGCACGAAGACGAAATTCGCCGCGACCACGGCAAGAACCACCAGCGCGGCCCTCGGCCAATCGAGCGCGAGGGCGGAACGGGCAAGGAACAATTGCAGCCAGATCGCATAGATCAGCACCGCCAGAAGCACGATCGGCGCCAGGGCGAAGCCGCCGGTCCACAGCGCCAGCGCGATCAGGATCAGCATCAGGTAGCCCCACTGCGACCAGTTCGCGGCGGTGGCGTAGCGCGCCCAGTTGGCCTCGCGACCGAGCCTGACCGCGACGAAATGCGACGCCAGCGGTCCGGCCAGGACGCTGGCCGGCGCGGACAGCAGCTGCGCTGCCGCCTCATGCTGCTTGCCGCGGGCGAGCAGGATCGCCGCCGCCATGATCGCAAAGGCCAGCATCGGGATCAGCGAGGTAAAAAACGCCCGGGCGGTGCCGCGGAAACAGCCGATGCCCTCGGGACGCCCCTGCGCCACCAGCCAGATCCCGCGTCCCACCGAGGCCGGACGCTCGATCATGCCAGGAATGCGGTCAGAACCGCCTGGTAGACCGACGTGAGCTGGTAGAGATCGGCGAGCGGCACGCATTCGTCCGTCTTGTGCATGCTGGCGCCGACCAGGCCGAACTCGGCGACCGGACACAGGCTGGTGATGAAGCGCGCGTCGGAAGTGCCGCCGCCGGTGTCGAGCCGCGGCCGCAGGCCGGTGACCTTGGCGATCGCGTCGCGCAGCTTGGCGACGTGTTGGTCCGGCGCGGTGAGAAACGCTTCGCCGCTTACGGCCACGTCGAGGTCGAACCGGTCGGCGTGCCCGGCCACGATGCTGCGCATCCAGGCGGTAAGATCGGCGCTGGTGTGGTGATCGTTGAAGCGGATGTTGACGCGCGCGCGCGCCATGGCCGGGATCAGATTGGTCACCGGATTGCCGACGTCGATGGTGGTTATTTGCAGCGCAGAGGGCTCGAACCATTCGTTGCCGGCGTCGAGCGGCGCTTCGGTAAGCGTGGCGAGAATGCGGATCAGCCGGTGCACCGGGTTGTCGGCGCGCTGCGGATAGGCCACATGGCCTTGAACGCCGTGGATTGCGATGGTGGCGTTCAGGCTGCCGCGCCGGCCGATTTTGATGGTTTCACCCAGGCGGACAGCGTTGGTGGGCTCGCCGACCAGGCAGAAATCCGGCACGATGCCATGGCTGCGCATCCACTCGACCACCCGCACGGTGCCGTCGCGGGCGGTGCCTTCCTCGTCACCAGTGATAAGCAGGCTGATCGACCCGGAAAGCGCGTGCGAGCCGAGGAATCGCGCGGTAGCGGCGACGAAGGCGGCGATCGCGCCCTTCATGTCGCAGGCGCCACGACCGAACAAGAGTTCCCCGGCGACTTCGGCCTGGAACGGATCGTGCGCCCAGGCGCCGTCGCCCGCCGGCACCACGTCGGTGTGGCCGGCAAAGCAGAGGTGCGGCGAGCCACTGCCGATCAGGGCGAAGAAGTTGTCGGTCTCGCCGAAGCGCAGCGGCGTGATCGCAAAACCGAGCTCGGCCAGGGCACCGCTTAGAATCCGCTGCGCCCCCGCGTCCGCCGGTGTGACCGACGGACAACGGATCAGGGCTTGGACCAGCGGCAGCGGGTCGGAGAGGGTCAATCTCGGAGCAACTCGTTGATGGAAGTCTTGGCGCGGGTCCGCGCATCGACGCGCTTCACGATCACGGCGCAGGCGAGCGCGGGACCGCCTTCACGCGCCGGCAGCGTTCCCGGCACCACCACCGAGTATTCCGGCACCCGGCCGAGATAGATCTCACCGCTGGCGCGATCGACGATCTTGGTCGAGGCGCCGAGAAACACGCCCATCGACAGCACAGAACCGCGCTCCACGATCACGCCCTCGGCGACTTCGGAACGGGCGCCGATGAAGCAATCGTCTTCGATGATGGTAGGGCTCGCCTGCAACGGCTCGAGCACGCCGCCGATGCCGGCGCCGCCGCTGATGTGGCAGTTGGCGCCGATCTGGGCACAGCTGCCGACGGTCGCCCAGGTGTCGATCATGGTGCCGACGCCGACGTGGGCGCCGATGTTGACGAAGCTCGGCATCAGCACCGCGCCGGGAGCGATGTGCGCGCCATAGCGCACGATCGCGCCCGGCACCACGCGGAAGCCGGCCCTGCCGAAGCGTTCCGCGTCCCAGCCGGCGAATTTCAGCGGCACTTTGTCGAAGAAAGGCGAGCCGGCGTAGCCTTCGATCGGCGCCGAGTCGGCGAGGCGGAACGACAGCAGCACCGCCATCTTGAGCCATTCGTTCACGACCCAGCCATCAGCCGAGGGCGCGGCGACGCGCAGGCTCCCGGAATCCAGGCCCGCCAACGCGGCAGCGACGGCGTCGCGATCAGGGCCGGTGGTGGCGGCGCTCAAGCCGGTG
>Ga0302308_10003549_pt1 | contig 12388 bp, 6 predicted proteins | sample III_Palsa_E3_3_FD_200531 | JGI IMG/M metagenome (GOLD analysis project Ga0302308, IMG submission 200531) | Peat permafrost microbial communities from Stordalen Mire near Abisko, Sweden - III_Palsa_E3_3 | ecosystem: Environmental > Terrestrial > Soil > Palsa > Peat permafrost | place: Sweden... | reverse complement strand
TTCGCCGTGGCGATCGACGCCAGCAACCGGCCTTGGATCGTCGACCAGGGCTCAAATGCCTTGACCGTGCTTAACGCCGGCACGCCCATCTCGGGTAGCCCGTTTAGCGGTGGCGGCTTGTCCACACCAAACTCGATCGTCCTCGATGGTAACGGGACTGCCTGGATCTCCAATGCGAACGGCTCGGTGTCGGCGTTCACCAGTTCTGGCACGGCTGTCACACCATCCACCGGGTTCATCCCCGGCCAGTACCAGTCTGGAACCGTATACGCCAATGGCGTGGCGGTGGACGGCTCAGGCTCCCTCTGGGTCACCGTCTGCGGCAGCTACTGCGGCGGCACGGGCAGCGACGCTGTCTACCAGATGATCGGCGTGGCGACGCCGGTGATCACACCGATTGCCGCGGGCCTCTCCAGCACACTGGCAACCAAGCCTTAAGCCAGGGATGGCCGGGGCGTCACCGCCGATGCCGTAATAGTCACCGTTGCTGCCTCGAGTCCTGCTGAGCGTGCGGTGACTGATATCTGTCCGGCCACCAGTGACGACTGCACGATGGCCATGCACAGACCGTTGAATGCGCTTCGCTCTGCTTTGGTTGGACCCTCAGGTCTGTCCGGCTCATAGCAAGTAGGATCGCCATTGCCCACTCCGAGAACTCGACCGGGCCCCGTCAACTCGAAGTTGACCTTGTTGGAAGCCACGGGCACAGGCTGACCATTTGCATCGACGACCTTTACAGTCACAATCGATACATCCTCGCTATCAGCATTGACGGCAACTCTGTCCGCGGTCAGCACCAGCTTGGCGGCTTCACCTGCTGTCTCATGAGCTGTCGTCAACACGACTTGCCCCTTCGCTGACGCGCGCGCTTCCAGCTTACCCGGAGCATATTTCGCCTTCCACACAAGGTGCCCGTTTTTCTCCACGACCTGCGAGCCAAGGCTCATGCCATTGAGAAACAGCTCTACGCTCTGCTGATTAGAGTAGCCCCAGACTTCGATCTCCTCGCCTTCCCTGCCCGGCCACGTCCAGTGAGGAAACAGATGCAGCGCAGGCTCCGGCGACCACCATGTCTTGTAGTAAAAGTAGTTGTCCTTCGGAAACCCGCATGTATCCATCAGCCCGAAGTGCGAGCTGATGCAAGGCAGATGATAAGGCGTCGGCTCCCCGCGATAGTCAAATCCCGTCCACACAAATCCGCCGGCCAGCCAATCGCGCTCGGCATAAAACTTCCACCACTCTTCCGCGGTGTTACCCCACCTCGGCTTATTGATGTCGTACGCACTCACATATCCCTTCACCACATCGTCGGCATAGATGCCTCGTGTTGAAAGCGTGCTGGCTGTCTCCGTTCCAATCAGCGGCTGATTCGGAAACTTCAACCGATAAGCATCGATGCCGTCGTCCTTATAGTTGAAGCCCTGCACATCGACGACCGTCGACAACCCGTGCCCCCACTCGCCATTCATCGCAGCGGTCACCGGCCGGCTCGGATCGAGCTTCCGCACCAGCCGTTTCATCGTCGCGCCAATCCGCGCACCACGCTCCGAACCCTGCTGCCGCTCCTCATTCGCAATCGACCAGATCACCACGCTGGGATGATTGCGGTCCCTGCGGACCATCCGCTCCAACTCGCTCAAACCCTCAGGCCCCGAAGAAAACATCCGCGTCTCATCCAACACCAGCATCCCCAGCCGGTCGCACGCATCCAGCAACTCCGCCGTAGGCGCATTGTGCGACGTCCGGTAAGCATTCGACCCCATCTGCTTGAGGCATTCGATGCGATAAGACTGAAGACGGTCAGGCAGCGCAACGCCGACTCCCGCATGGTCCTGATGATTGCAAGTCCCCTTGATCTTGACCGGCTTGCCGTTCAGGAAAAATCCTTTGTCCGCATCGAAATAAACCGTGCGGATTCCAAAGCTTGTCTCGTCGCGATCTACTTCATGTCCATCCACCTCAACAGCCGTAATCAACTTATAAAGATTAGGCTTCTCGATCGACCATAAAGCTGGGCCCACGAGACTCGTCTGCAACGCAAACGTTTTCTCCTCGCCCGCCTCAACACGCTGCACCGCGCATACCGCAGACACGACCGTTATTCCTTTGGAATCGACTACCGAGGCATGCACACGGCACATCGCATCCGTCAGGCTCTCGTTCACCACTTCCGTGCTGATCTTCAGCGTTGCACGCCCGTCCTTCACCTCTGACTGAATGAAGCTTCCCCAGCGGGCGATGTGCAGCGGCGCTGTCTTGGTCAACCAAACATGCCGGTAGATGCCCGCACCCTCATAAAACCAGCCTTCGCCGTAGGAAGCATCAACTCTGACAACCAAAATATTCTTGTCGCCGTAGTTTAGAAGATCGCTTACATCGATCGTTGCCGGCGCGTAGCCGCTGAAGTTTGTCTCCAGATAATGTCCATTGATAAAGACCATGGCATCGCGGAAGACGCCATCGAATTCAATCGAAATGCGCTTGCCAAGATCGCCCGCGGGGATGCTAAAGCTGCGCCTGTACCAGCCGACACTGGTAGCGGGAAACTGCCGTCCCAGGGGCTTTCCCCCATGCCATACGACATCGCGTTCGAGCACAAACGGCAGCACCACAGCCCAATCGTGGGGCAGGTCTACAACCTCCCACGCAGCATCGTCGAAGGGAGCATTCGCTCTGACGCCGGCGGGACCGCCTGCCTCACCCGATTTGGCAAAGGTCCCCAGCTCAGCCATTTTCCCGAAGCCGAAGTCCTTCTCCGGATCGCTCGCATGACCCAGCGCAAAGCGCCAGCCGCGGTCCATCAGCAGGCGCTCGCGCGGGGATGCATGGCCTCCATCGCCGCGACGCGCTGCTGGAAAGGCCGCTTGATTTTGTGCGTTTGCAGGCTCGATGCCCCAGCCGCCTGTGATCGCTGATGCAGAAGCCGCAATTCCAGCTTTCGCTAACTCACGTCTTGTCCAATAGCTCATTCATCTCCAGTGGCGCCGCATCCGCCGCGCCGTTAGGGTGTGGCATCGCTGTAGGTATCGGCGAATCTGATCTCATCGAAAAACATCTGTTGTTTTGTAGCTTGTGTATTCCGGTAAGGCCCGTAGAAAACATCGAAGTTTGGGTTTGGGTTCGCAGTCCCGGCGGGCGGATTGTTATACGGAATCGTCGAAGGATCGTAACCGACCTTTCCAGTCCAGGTAATCACCTGCGTCCCATTCTGCCATACCTTGATCTGCCCGTTGCCGCTGTAATCCGGAATGAGCATCACGACAAATGTATTCCAGGTGTCGAACGGAACAGTCCCTCCGTTAACCACGATCGGCGTTGAGGATGGATTTCCCTGGGTGTCATCGTTCAATATCCAAAGCTTCCAGGTGACCACATTGGTCGTGTCATTGGTGATTTCGATGCGCACAGGGGGACCATAGGGGTCGCCTTGCCACCATTGCGCTACCATCAGCCGGTCCGTGGGTATTTGAAAATTTGCACTGGGAAACTCCACCGCGAAGCCCGTATATCGCTTATTCCCAAATGTAAGTGCAAAGCTATCGTCGCCAGAGGAAAGCCGTTGTTGGACTTTGTCAACCTCTCCAGATTCGGTTGGGCTCTGAGCGTCAACTTCCATGCCAATAGAGTGTGAGCCGGCATAGGCCTGCGATGGACTAATCCAGGGCGTCCTTACCCATGATGCCTGCGGGACCGGCTTAAAGATGCAGTCGTACTCGACGCCATCTTCCGTCAGATCGCCATTGCTTGCAATCGTGGCATCGTAGGGAGCGACAGTCTCCGCCGTGATATGGCGAAACAGGGTTGCATGGATTGGCATGCAGCTAAGAAAAAATAGGGCGGCGATTATTTTTGTAAATCCAGGTCGCATAGGTTCCTCCACGTCGAAACAGTCGAAAAGGGCTATCTCGAAACGTGAAGAACATATAGTAGACCCATAAATTTAGACCAGTAGCAATCCGCTCAAAAAAATAGATTTATCGAAATTGCTCCAGCATCACCGGTCGCCTTACGGCCGTTCCGCTCTGCGATAAGCGCGCGGCGTCATGCCGGTCCACGCCTTGAAGACGCGATGAAAGAACGGCGGCTCGCAGAAGCCCGAAGCTTCGGCAATGATGCTGATGCTGTCGGTGCTGGTGTGGAGCAGATTGCAGGCCCGCTCGATGCGCCGCCGTTGCACAAACCGTAGAGGACTTATGCCGGTAATACGCCGGAATATCTTGCGAAACTGTACCTCGCTCAAGTGCGCTTCATGGGCCATCTCCAGCACCGAATACTCCGGCCGGTGCAGGTTCTTCTCTATCTGGCGGAAGACTGGAAGAAAGCGCGGGACCTCCGCGACCGCAGCCAGCGTGAGGTCCGGGTGGAACCGGGCGGCCTCGCTGCGCACCAGCGAAAACAGTACGGAGAGCAGGTCTGCGTTCATCGCAACATGCCACCCCGGCGGCTTCAGCGCGAACTCGCGCGCCAGCCTATGCGACGCAGAGCCAAACGGGGAACGGCTATCTCCTGGCACCACCGGAGGCAGACCCAGGATGCTCAACAGGTTGATCGCACCGTAGACGCGCGCATGAAAATGCACGGCGAAGACATGCGACTCGGAGTTCCTGTCCTGCTCCACCGTATGCTGCACATCCGGCGCAATCAGGATCAGGCTGTTCGGTCCGAACTGGATGCGCTGTTCCGTGGCCGGCAGGCAGTAATAGCCGCTGCCCTCCTGCACATAGAACCACATGGAGTCGTGGATGACCCTGGGTCCCACCTTCCAACCGCGCCGCCACTGCCACTCGGCTGCGGACACGGCCTCCACCGTGGTCGCATTCAAGAGCTCGTTGAGGTCAGCCCCGGCGATCTCGGGCGCCTCTCTGAAAGCATCGAACGAATCGGCGTCGCGGATCAGATCTCCCGAGGCCACAGGCGAAAATCGAGGCATTGTCATACGCGCGAAAAATATATCAATCGCACCATGTTTGTCTAGCAGAATTTGAATTCACAGGAACGAATAGTCCATAAATGCCCCGGCATCGCTGTCGTTGTGATTCAGCGGCCGGGTTCCACGTCGTCCATGATCGACCGGTTGAACTGCACCTCTTCATTCATCAGAAGAAAAGCCCCAAGCCCATGAAAATCGTCGCTATAAACCTTCCTGCTAAGGTACGACGCTTGATCGCCGACGTTGGTCCCTTCGCAGATGTCCGCAATGTGCCAATGGCCGTCTGGGCCCAATGTCACCTTCGACATCACTCCCTGATACCCATGCTGCGCTGCGGGCTTGTAACTGGCATCGATATACCCATGCTTCACCGCGGAGTCGAGAAAGTAAGTGAACATGCTCGAGCTGGAAGTCTCCACAAAATTACCCGCCAGCTTTGGCTTGTCCACAATTTGAAACCACAGGCCGGTAGCCGGGTCTTGGAACTCCACCAGGTCATGCGCCAAGTTCTGCACGATCGTAATCAACTGCTGCCGCTGCATCTTCTGCTCGGCGGTTGCGGGTGTCACCGGCATTGTTTCCAGCACATCCACCAGCGCCATGCAGTACCACCCGATCGCGCGGCCCCACTTCACTGTCGCTCGATGGCTAACCGGATCGGCCCACGTAGACGCGCCCGATTCATCGTACGCATGAAAGTACAACGGCCCATTCGGATCGCGTGTATGCGCGCCATAGACCAGCAACTGCTTCACCGCCTCGGCATCCGCTTCCCGCTGATGCCCTGAAAGCGCACCCTGCCTGACGATAAAGGGCAACGCCATGAATGTTCCATCCAGCCAAAGCTGATGGTCCCGCTGCCCATTCATCGCATGCCAGAAGCCGCCATCACTGGTGCGCGGATAAGTCTTGAACACATCCGCAAGCTTGTCCGCCGCTAGCTTGTACTTCTCCTCGCCTGTGTCCCGGTAGAGGCTGATGGCCATATTTCCCGGCATGATCACATCGAGCGAATTGATCGCACGGTCGATCGTCCCATCCGCGCCGATATGCGAATCGCCCCAGGTCTTCGCATAGCTCAGATATCGCGGGTCGTGCGTCCGTCCGTACACGCTCAGCACACCCAGCATAAACAGCGCCCGCGAGTACTCCCAGTCACCCACTGCGGATGCGGTTGGAAGCCGCGCCATCGTCGCATCGACAACATCTTTCGAGATGTCTGTGGAAGCCACATCCTGCTTGGAAGACGTGGAAGCAGCGGCACCTAATTTCGAGACTGGCACTGATTGTCTTTGGCCGCCGTCATGCATCTGCCCCAGGGGCAGTCCATACGCAAGAGTCGTGCAGCAGATCAGCGCGGCAACCAGAGCCTTCATCTTGTAACTCTCCACATACTTCAATTAGACGCGGAGATTCGAACTAATCTCTTTCTACGCATCGCATGGAGTATGACGGAGCAGAGCAGCGGCTGAAAATGCATCCAATACGCAAAATAGTGCATTTTCCGAGTCTCTATCGCTCTATCCACTACCTCTTTGGCACACATCGAGGTCAAATGGTAGAAGTATCAGTCAATGAGCTTGCGCATTCGACCACACCTCGCTGTATTCTGTCTGCTGCTTCTGGCTACCGCCTCCTTGGCCCAGGGCTTCGGGCCCGCCGCAACGCGTGTATATCCCGCAGCCGGCGCTTTGAATATTTCGATTCACGATTCCATCGATAGCCCCATCTACTCGTGGCCGCGAACACTGCTTACCTATCCGGTCGGCTTCTCCTTACGGAGTTGCACCGCACGGCAGTTGCACCTGCTCGACGATGCAGGGCAGGAGCTTCCCTTTCAGCTCTCCGCCATTGCAACGGCTCCTGACGGCCATCTGCTCTCCGCACAACTCAACCTCTTTGCAGACCTGCCTCCCGGCGCCACGCGGACCTTCCATCTCGTCGTGGGTCTCGCAGGTAAAGATCAAGTCCAAGCCCCTGCCTATCCTCCCGGCGTGATCGAAAAGCGCGTTAACAACACGATTGAAGTCACCTCGGCAATGCTGAGTTTGCGCCTTCCTGCAAGCCAGTCCGCGCCAGAAGCCACACCGTTGCCTGCTCCCATCCTTGCCATTAGCCGGGACCTGGGCCCGCAACAGCATTGGATCGGCCATAACACGATCACGCTTGACCATGCCACCACCTCACCCCATGCTGAAACCCGGATCACAACTCGTCTCCTTGAATCCGGCGATCTCTTCCGCACCTATGAAGTCGCCTATCTCTTCTCCAACGGAGCGTCTTACACCGCGACCCTGCGCATCGTGGCTGGGTACCCCTTCGTCCTCTTCTCCGAGCGCATGGAAGACCTCACCCCTGAAATGGGAATCGCCTTGAACATGGATTGGGATGGCTTCTCTCCCACGCGAAGATTCGCCGCCAACGGCTGGATGCAACCGCACGGCGAGCTTGGCCCCGGAGGTCTGGGTATCGACGAACCCGTCACCACCCCCGGCATCATCGAAGAGCCTCACTGGTTCCCCGCCGACCGCGTCGAAGACCCTCACCAGGAGATGATCTTCCACCTCGCCGCCTTTGAGGGCAACGCCCCGCGCGAGGCCGTACCCGCTATGAGCTTCTGGGAGCCCACCGGCAGCGAGCTCGGCGTCTTCGTGCCCGACACCGCAACCTGGGACGACCGCCAGTACTCCATCTGGCAGCCAACGACACTACTGCAAGTAAGTTTCCGCTACACCAACGGACACTTAATCTGGCACTGGCCCTTAGTCTCTGGCACACGCGAAACCGGCATAGCCTTCACTCCCTCATCGCAAGGCGAGCAAACCATGCAGCAGATGCGAGACACCTATGCAGCAGCCGGCAAAGACTACCCCCACGCGTTCAACGACAACGGGGCCTTCTCGCCCAGTAGTCTGCACGCTCGCTATGCGCAATGGCTGCGCTCCTGGTATGGCTCGCTCGATCTCAACCGCGTTAAGGATTGGGTGCTCACCTATCCCTCAAGCGCGAGGCAGTCGCCGCCGCCTTTATCGCCCGCAGCTCCTAACAAATTGCCCCTCGCCGCCCAGGCGTCGCAGTTTGAAAGCAAAGTCCTCCACTCCATGCTCATGGACTACCCTCTCGGCTCCAACCTCGGCATCATGAATATCAGTCATCGCACGGTCCGTCCCATCGTCGAGCAGTACATGCAGCTCCGCACCGCGCTCACCTCGCAACAAAAATCGCGCATCGACCCTCTTCTGCTGCTCTCCGCCTATATCAACGCAGGTGAAGACCTCGCTCCCTCGCGCGTCTGTCTCAGCGGCACGCCAAACATGTCCGCAGACGGATTCTCCGTACCCACCGAGATCGGCGTCCTCTTTCCCGATCACCCCATGAACCCCGAGTGGCGCGACCAATTCGAGAAGATCATCCAGCTCGATGCCACCTTCTACACTCGACCCGATGTGCCCGCTTATCACTCCCTCGGCGGCCGCTGGACGGAGAGCCTCGCCGTTTACAACTGGGCCTACTTGGTTCCTGTACTCACCTCACAACTCGCCATCACTCACACCGACGGAAGCAACCGCATCGCCAACGATGCCATGGCCCAGCGCGCTCGTTGGATGGTCGATGAACTCTCCGCGCCGGTCTACAATCTCAACCCTTACTGGCGTCAAAACCAGAACATAGCCCAGCCCCCGGCCAGCCCCTGGAAGCCCGGAATTCAACTTACTCCGGCCAACGGCTTCGAGCGTCAATACCCCTCCCACGGCGCGCACGGCACCGGCACCGGCATCGTCGTCCGGTACGACGCCCCCGTCCTCGCAAAGTATCTCCTCAACTACGATCCCCTCGCCGCCGAGCATCTTCTCTGGGCCTATGCGCAGCGCATCTCAACCGAGGAAGGCGAACCCAACGATATGTACTGGCGCAACCCGGTACTCGATGAACTCAAGCACAACACCGGCACCAACCCGCACCTCCGCAGCTCCAAGTACACCGGCCACGGCATCATTCTGCGCGGCGGTGTCGACACCCCAGACGAGGTCTCCATCCATCTCGACCAAACCGACCAGGGTCCCAACTATCGCTGGGGCGACAACGGCGAAGGCTCCTCCGGCGTGCTCTACTTCTTCGCCAACGGACAGTCATGGACGGGCCACGAGCGCGAAAACACAGGCGACCACAGCAACGACGATGCCACTGGCACAACCACCTTCGCCGTTCTCCACGATCACACGTGGCGTTCGATAGGTGAAAACGTCCTCGACCATCCGCTCTACGATCTCGGCTCCGTCCAGTTCGGCGAGATCGCCGCCCGCACCGGTCTCGTTCCTTACTCATGGCCCGCCTACCGCAGCCGCAGCGTCATGCTCGTTGGCACCGACTATGCCATTCTCGGCGATGACGCCGACGGCGAAACACGCTTCAGCTGGTTTACCGCCCCGACCACTGGACAGAAGTCGGCACAGAAACCTCCAAAGGCTTTATCCGCGATGCCAATGGCCCATCCATCGTCCTCTTCACCCACAAGAAGGACTCCGTCGAGCTCGAGCACATGACCGCCACTCCAATCAGGGCACTGCATGATGCGGAGGTAATGCAGTACGGCTGGGAGAAGCATGAAGCTCCGGCCGCCGAAGGCATCTTCTTCGTCAAAACGGCGACCAGCCACGACCGCATCTTCCGCTCCTTCACCCCAATCCACTATGCAGATCACGACGAAGCCTTCGATGGAAACGCCGGTGTCATTCGCACTAGGAACGACGGCGTCACCGAGCTCGACCTCATCCATGGAACGCTCATTGAAGCCAAATCAATCCGCATGGAAATTCCCGAAGCAGCTTCGCAATCCACGGCCATCAGCGCCACCATCGCTCCACACGGCGAGATCAGCGGAGTCTTCTGCAACCTCGGCTCATCTCCCGTCACTCTGACACTCACAGCCAATATCGCTGACGCGAGCATCTTCTACATCGACGGCTCGCCCATCGCCCCCAGCCGCGAAGACTCCGCGCGCCGCATCGAACTTCCGCCCGGTCGCCACACTTGGCAGCTCTCTGCCCACTTGCCCACACCTCTCGCGCCTTCGATCGAGCGAACCGTGAACCACTCCGGTGGAGCGCAGGTTTACTTCAACACTGCCTCCGGCGCCACTGGCTATCGCCTCGAAACCAGCACCGACGGTGGAACCCACTGGCAACCCGGCCCCGTAGGGCCTCAAGGTCCGCTCACCATTAACGGTCTTGCTAACAACACCAAAGTTCATCTCCGCATCATCGCGCGTAACGCCGAACGCGACAGCCCGCCCAGCGGCGAATACCCGCTCTACGTCAGCGCCAACGCGCCCCCCACTCCTGACGGCCTCGCCCTCGAACTAGGCGAAGGCACTGTGCGCCTGCATTGGGGTCAGGTCCTCGGTGCCGAAGGCTACCATCTCTATCGCCGCCGCGAAGGCGACACATCCTGGCAAGCCCCCATCTGCTCCGGCCCCACCACGAGCTACTACGACATCACCGCCGACGGCGTCATCCCATCTGCACCGCGCCCCGGTATCGAAGCCAACCTCAATTCGACCCGCCCCGACGGCACACGCTACGAATACGCCATCGCAGCCTTCAACGACAACGGCGAAAGCCCCCTGAGCCCACTCGCCAACACCGACTCAACCAGCTGGCGAAACTGGTGGCCCGCTGGCCAGTCCCACACCTTCAAACGCCAGACCGGCTTCTGGCTTCCACCCTATGTCCCGGCAACCGCAACGCCTCCACTCCACTACCCATCCAACTGATACAGGGACTATCTTCATGCTGCTGAACAATCGCAACCTTCTCGCCATAACCGTCTTGATCGTGATCTCTACTGTCACGTTGCACTCAGTCTTCGCGCAACAACCACAGCCCGCAATACCCGCGGAACAATCCGGCCCTGCTCCCAACACCTACACCTTGCAGGTCAACGCCCAGGCGGTCGTTCTCGATGTCGTCGTCACCGGCAAGAAGGGACAGATCGTCAACAACCTAAGCAAAGATGACTTCCAGGTCTACGAGGACAAGGTCCCGCAGATCATTCGCACTCTCGACGCACCGCAGTCGCACGCTGCACCCGCTAACATTCCCATCAACTCCACCGTCGAACTCGACAAGCTGGAGCCCACCGCGCCGGTAACAATCATCGTGCTCGACGAGATCAACACCCGCTTCGAGGACGAAGCCTTCGCGCGTTACTCGCTTAAAAAGTTTCTCGACACGCAAGGCGACACCCTTCAGCAACCCACCATGTTCGTAGCCGTCAGCCTGCAACGCTTCATGGTCCTGCGCGATTACACCACCTCCAAGCAGGAGATACTCTCGGCGCTGGACCACCATCTCACCATCTACCCGTGGCACCTCCAGGGTGGAAGCTGGAAGACCGAGCAGTACAACGCCGCCTTCGCCTCTTTGATGGAGGTCGCCGAAGCTACCGCCGGCCATCCCGGACACAAGAGCATGATCTGGATCGGCCGTGGCTTTCCCGCCGTCGATCCTGCAACTCTTTCTCCCGAAGCGGGCGATGCGTTGAAGACCGCGATTGAAACCTGCACCAACTCACTGCGCGACGCCCGTGTCGTGCTCTATACACTCGATCCCGCCGGTGTCCCCTACGTCCCCGCGGAACAGGATGCGGACGGCTTCTATGAAGACGATCCCTTCGGTGGCGAGATCGACTTCAACGAGATGGCGGCTGCTACGGGTGGTCACTCCTTCTATGGCCGTAACGACGTCGATCAACTCATCGCCGCCAGTACCCGCGATGCAGCCGGTTTCTACACCCTCTCCTACACGCCGTCCGTTGCAAGGACCGATGCCAAGGCCTTTCACAACATCCGTGTCGTAATGAAGGATCCAAATCTACGCGCCGCCACCCGCGAGGGCTACTATGCCATCGCGCCGCCGCCCCCGCCTGATACGGCCTCCAACGGCAAGCTCTCCGACCGCCAGGTCTTTGACCTCACAGTCGCCGCGCAAAGCATGATGATCTACGACGCCGTACCCCTCACCATCACGCGCATCGCCGCCAATCCCAACCAGTTCAAGGTCGGCTTCAACTCAGCTGACCTCGTCTGGCAGGAGACGACCCCAGGCAAGCTGACCGCGGACATCACCATACTTGTCGAGACCTTCGACAAGAAGGGCAAGATGCTCAACCGCACGGCCGAAATTTCCACCGCGCAGGTTGCCGAGAGTTCAACCCCCAACGTACCGGTTACTCCCAGGGTAAATCTTCTCAGCACCATCCCCACGCAGCCGCCGGCGGCCCGCATCCGCTTCGTGGTTCGCATCGACCGAAACCAGAAACTAGGCGCGGCCAACTTCTTCCTGGTCGATCAAAAGACCCTCTCCGACCCCACCACGGGCCTGACACCCGGCAAACACTAATAGCTGCACAACGCTAGTAGAAGAACCAAGCCCGCTGTCCCTCTGTTACTCCCCCTCC
>Ga0302308_10003543_pt1 | contig 12394 bp, 10 predicted proteins | sample III_Palsa_E3_3_FD_200531 | JGI IMG/M metagenome (GOLD analysis project Ga0302308, IMG submission 200531) | Peat permafrost microbial communities from Stordalen Mire near Abisko, Sweden - III_Palsa_E3_3 | ecosystem: Environmental > Terrestrial > Soil > Palsa > Peat permafrost | place: Sweden... | reverse complement strand
ACTTACTCCTCTACGCCATGACCCCACCGCCGTTGGTGATCGACCTCGACGGCAGTTTGCTGCGGTCGGACACGCTGCTGGAGAGTTTCTTCGCGCTGCTGGCGGAGCGGCCGCTGGCGGCGCTCGCGGCGCTGGGCTGGCTGGTGAAGGGGCGCGCCGCGTTCAAGCGCCAGATCGCCACGCTGGCCCCGGTCGATCCCGCCAGCCTGCCATATAGCGAGGCGGTGCTCGCCGAAATCGCCGCGGCCCGCGAGGCCGGCCAGGAAGTATGGCTGGTATCGGCATCCGACGCGTTCCTGGTGCGCGCAGTGGCAGAGCATCTCGGGACGTTCGATGGCGTGATGGGCTCGGATGGCACGACCAATCTGCGCGGCGAAACCAAGGCTCAGGCGCTGGTCGAGCGCTTCGGCGTGCGCGGGTTCGACTACCTCGGCAATGATTTCACCGATCTCGCGGTGTGGGAGCAAGCGCGCCGGGTGCTGATTGCCCACCCCGGCGCCGCCTTTCAACGTCTGGTCGAACGCCGCTTCGCGGGCGCCCAAGCGGTCGGCGCGCCGGGCCGCCTCAAGGACCGCCTGATCGCGCTGCGGCCACACCAATGGCTGAAGAATCTGCTGGTGTTCGTGCCGGTGCTGGCGGCGCATCGACTGCAGGCCGCGCCGCTGCTCGGCGCGCTGCTGGGTTTCCTCGCGATGTGCCTGACCGCCTCGGCCTTGTATCTGGTCAACGATCTGATCGATCTCGGCCGCGACCGGGCCCACCATACCAAGCGCCGCCGGCCGCTTGCGTCGGGCCGGGTCCCCTTGCAGGAAGCGCTCATCATGGTGCCGGTGCTGCTGATCGGCGCCATGGTGGCGAGCACCGCGCTGCCGCGACTCTCGCTCGCCGCCCTGGCCGCCTACGCCGCGGCCAGCCTGACCTACTCGCTCGTGCTGAAGCGCCTGCTGATGCTCGACGTCGTGATGCTGGCCTGCCTCTACGGCTCGCGCCTCGTGCTCGGATCGGTCGCCGCAGGGGTGACACTAACCGCTTGGCTCGCGGCGTTCTCGCTGTTCCTGTTCTTCTCGCTCGCGGTAGTGAAACGCATGGCCGAGTTGGCGCAGAAACGCGAAACCGGCACCATCGCCGGCCGTGCCTACCAGTCCGGCGACGAACCCCTGCTGGGCGGCCTCGCCGCCGCCTCGGGAATGACCTCCATCCTGGTGTTCGCGCTCTACATCAATAGCGAGGCGGTGCGAGCGCTCTATCGCTACCCCAGCCACCTCTGGTTCGTCTGCGTCGTGCTGCTCTACTGGATCGGACGTACCCTGATGCTTGCGCACCGGGGTAAGATCCACTCGGATCCGCTGATCTTTGCGGCAACCGATAAGATCAGTGTCGCCAGTATCCTTGTCGCGGTGCTGATTGTGAGCTCGGCGGTATGACGCAGCAACGAAAGGAAGGGTTCTTTTTTGAAAAAAAGAACCAAAAAACTTTTAACAATACACCGCTATGATCGCGGGATGGGGACGATATCCACGAACTGAAGGCACCATCATCGAGGCGGATGACGCCAACACAGCCCGCACCCTGATCGCCAGCCACCCATCGCTGATACCGCGCGGCAATGGACGCGCCTACGGCGACGCGGCTCTAAGCCACTCCGCCATGCTGACACAAACGCGCGCGGACCACATCCTCGCCTTCGACCCCGAAAACGCCGAAATCGAGGTCGAAGCCGGAGCAATCCTCGCCGATCTGCTGCCCTTCCTGCTCGCGCGCGGCTTCTTCGTGCCAGTCACCCCCGGCACCGCCCAAGTCACCATCGGCGGCATGGCAGCCGCCGACGTCCACGGCAAAAACCACCACGGCGCCGGCACCTTCGGCCGCCACATCCGCGCCCTCACCATGCTGCTCGCCGACGGCAGCCAAATTCGCTGCACCCCGGACCACGAACTATTCTGGGCCACCATCGGCGGCATGGGGCTGACCGGCGTCATCCTCACGATCCGCTTCCGCCTCATCCGCGTCGCCGGTGGGATGATCCGCCAGACCGCGATCAAAACCGGCGACCTCGCCGAAACCCTGGCCGCGTCAGAATCCTCCCGCACCGCGACCTATTCGGTCGCGTGGATCGACTGCCTGGCCGGCGGCCGCGGCGTCGTGTTCCAAGGCGAACACGCGCCCGAAACCACAGTCCCCCCAGTGCCGCGAGCGCGCGCCGTCCCCTGCGACGTGCCCCCGTTCACCCTGAACCGGCTTTCGATCGCAGCCTTCAATCAAACCTACTACCACGCCACGCGGGCGGGCTCGGCTCTGGTCGATGTCTGGCGCTTCTTCTACCCGCTCGACGCGCTGCACGGCTGGAACCGGCTCTACGGCAAACGTGGCCTGGTGCAGTATCAATGCGTTTTGCCGCACGAGGCCGGCGAAGCGGGCCTGCGGCTGCTACTGGACGAAATCGCCCGCCAGGGATTGGGTTCGTTTCTGGTGGTCCTGAAACTTTGCGGCGAGGAGGGCAACGGACTGCTGTCGTTTCCTCGTCCCGGCTTCAGCCTCGCGCTAGATTTCCCCGCCACTGCCGCGATCTTCGCCCTGTTCGAACGGCTCGATGCCATCACATTGGATCACGGCGGCAGACTGTACCTCGCGAAAGACGCTTGCGCCGGCCCAGATTCTTTGCGGCATTATCAACGCCTCGACCAATTCCGCGCGCTGCGCGATCGCTATGATCCGCAGCATCGTTTCGCTTCGCTTCTGTCGCAAAGGCTAGGTCTGTGAACAACACCGGTCCGGTTCTCATCCTCGGCGCGCTTTCCGACATCGGTGTCGCGATCGGCCGTGCCTACGCGGGCACCGGCCGCAAGCTGGTCCTGCTCGCCCGCGACGGCGAAAAACTCGAACGCGAGGCCGAGCATCTGCGCCTGCGCTACAGCGCGATCGTCGAAACCCGCGAGTTCGACGTGCTCTATTCGCACCGCGAGCTGCTCGAGGAGCTGATGCCGTTTCCGACCACGGTGATTTCGGTGGTTGGCCTGATGGGCGATCACGAGACCAGCGCCACCGACGAACTCGCTGCCGATCTGGTGTTTCGCAGCAATTTCAACGCGCCGGCACTGTTTTTGCAGGCCTGCGCCAACAAGATGGCGGCCGGAGGCGTGATCGTCGGCATCAGTTCGGTCGCCGGCGAGCGGGGCCGCGCGTCGAATTACTTCTACGGCGCGGCGAAGGCCGGATTTACCGCGTTTCTGTCCGGTTTGCGCGGTCGCATGGAAGTGCGCGGCGTGCAGGTGATTACGGTGAAGCCCGGTTTCGTAAAAACCCGCATGCTGGCGGGAATGAAGACGCCCGCGCCTCTTACGGCGGGGCCTGAAGAGGTGGCGAACGCCATCCTCGCGGCCGAGGGCAAGCACAAGGACGTGATCTACGTCCGGCCGGTCTGGCGACTGGTGATGACGATCATCAAGTCGATCCCGGAGGGGAAGTTCAAAAAGCTGAAATTATAACCCGAGGCGAACGGAGCGCCCTTGTTCCAGAAGCCGGAACATGTCATAGTGATCCATGTTGATCGTCGGTTTCGACATCGTCGCGACACTGATCAAGCGCGAGAACCGGGTGCGGCCTCAACTGGGCAAGACGCTCGATCGCCGCATCGCCGCCTGGAAGCAGGAAGTGGAGCAAGCGCGCATGGTGTTTGATATCTGCGGCAACAGCTATCGGTTGGTGGTCCAGTTCAACTATGCCGCCGGCGTTGCCCGCATCCGCTTCGCCGGCACGCACGAAGAATACGATAAGATTGATGTGAGGAGTGTGTGACCATGCTGCGCCCGATCAAAATCCCCGAAGAGCATCGCGCCGCTTTGGCGCGGATCGACCAACTGATGGATGCGCGCGCTGGGACGACCGAGGCGACCGAGCTTGAAGTGCTGGCCATTCTGGTGGAACGCTACGAGCGGGAGGAGTTTCCGATCGTAGCGCCCTCGCCGATCGACGCGATCCGGTTCCGGATGGAGCAGATGGGCTACAGCCAGGCCGATTTGGCACGGCTGTTGAACAGCCGCAGCCGCGCATCGGAAATCATGACCGGCTCGATCAAGCGTTTGTCGATCGGCATGATCCGCCGGCTGCACGATCAATGGCACATCCCGGCGGAGGTGCTGATCCGCGATGCGGCGTAGGGCACGTTTTGGCGAACTGGAAGATACAAACCACGCCGCGCCTACGCCTGCAGCAATTGCCAATAGGCAGTTGCCCGATCGATTGCATCCTTGAGGCAAATACCTGGACCGTTATTGATGTGCACCAGCAATTGAGGAAGGCCTGAACCATAGGCCATCGGCGCACTTATTCCGTATTTTCCCCAAAGCTAACGGCCCTCTCTGGCGGGCTCACTATACCGAGGTTAACGGTTGCTGTCTTTGATAATAATCGGGGCGCTCGCTATGCCAAATAAGCTGCATAATAAGACCAACGCAATCAAAGTGGCTGCGGTCTCATCGTGCGGGGCTACCATCGTCTTTTACGTGTTTTGCATCGATTTCGTTACGGTTTTCAATGACTTACTGACACCGAAGCACCTCGGCATCACGCAATATAAGATCGATATCAATGTTTTGAAAATATTTGGCCCGCTCTCGCTACTGGCACTTTGCGCGTTTTTTTATCTCTTTTACTTGTATCGCACCGCAATAAATCGGCGTCACAAAAACAACGGAGTCGTTCTTACAAAATCCCAGGAAGTCGTATTTGAAATCCAATTGGGAGTAAAGCTGATTTCAATATTTATTGGACTTCTGATTGTTTTCTTTGTCTTCAATAAGGCAATAAGATACCTGGTTGGCTATTAACCTATTAATATGTCGGGCTTCAGGGATGACAGAGTGGCGCCGAGGGAGCTGCGCTCGAATGTGGCAGGCTGCAGGCCGGGATATTTCCGACCTACGCGCGGTTCATAACCCCAGCTCCATCGCCGCCTCCCGCACCACATCTTCCAGCGCCCCCGCTGCAAACGGCGAAATCAACCCCGCCCCCTTCACCAGCTCCTGAAACGGCGCCGATCCCCCCAGTCCGCACAGTGTCACGTACGCCTTCATGCTCGCCACGGGCTCCCTGCGCGCACGGGCCCAAAATTGCAGCGCGCAGCACTGCGCCAGGGTATAATCGATATAATAGAACGGCATGCCGTAGATGTGCAGTTGCGCCTGCCAGCGCGCGCCTTTGGCCGGGTAGGCCAGATCGCCGTAGTCCCGCCACGGCAGATAGATCCGCTCCAGCCGTTGCCAAATCGCGTGGCGCTCGGCCGGCGTCGCTTCAGGATTGGCATACACCTCGTGCTGAAAATGATCCACCAGCACGCCGTAAGGCAGAAATTCCAACGCCCCGATCAGATGCATGCGGCGGAATCGCGCCGCCTCAGCATCGCCCACCAGTTCGCCGATTTGCGGGTAGGTCAGGAACTCCAGGCTCATCGAGTGAATTTCGGCCGACTCGGAGGTCGGCCACAGATAATCGATCACCGGCAGGTCGCGGCTTTTATAATTCTGGAACGCGTGGCCCATCTCGTGGGTAAACACGTTGATATCGCCGTGGGTGCCGTTGAAGTTGGCGTAGATGAACGGCATCCCGAAGCTCGGAAACGACGTACAAAACCCGCCGCCGGCCTTCGATGGCCGGTTCTTCAGATCCATGAAGCCGCCGACCTTCATCAGCCGGTAAAAGTCCGCGAGTTCCGGGTTGATGCCGTCGAACATGGTTTGCGCGTGATCGACCAGATATTCGTAGCCGCCGGCCGGCTTGACGTTGCCTTGCGGGTCGATCAGCGCCTCGTCCCAGAAATAGAGATGGACGAGCCCGTTCGCTACTCGCCGGGCCTCGACGATGCGCGCCACCAGCGGCACCACGTGGGTTGCCACCTGCTGCCGGTAGCGCGCGACGTCGCCAGCGTCGTAATCGACTCGCCGCATCCGCCGGTAGCCGAGCGGGGTAAAGCTCGGGTCGCCGAGTTTCAGCGCGATGCCGTGCCGTAATTTCACCAGCTCGTCGTAGATCCGGTCGAATTCGCGGGCGTTCTGTTCGAAGAACCCCCTTCGCGCCGCCTGCGCGTCGTGCCGGGTCTCGCGGCGGAGATCCTCGTTGTAGGGGCCGAGCCCGGCCAGGTTGAGGGTTTTGCCGTCGAACTCGATCTTCGCCGAGGCGAGCAATTCGGTGTAGCTGGCGTAGAGTTTGGCCTCTTGTTCCAGATCGCCCGCGATGCTGGGGTGGAAGATCGTGACGTCGGTCTGCCACAGCCGCACCGCGTGGGCGCCGGCAAGGTGTTCCAGTCCAGTCCGGTCGGGATCCGCGAGCAGCTGTTGCTTGATTTCGGTATCGAGTGCCAGCGCCGCCGGTGCCAGGCTGTCCGCGTATTCGCGTTCGGCTTTGGCGTGTTCGTCCGCGGTATCCTGGGCAAAGCGCAGGTAGACCAGTGAGCTCCAGCTTTCATAGCTGCGCCGTGCCTGGTCCCATTTCGCGAGTGCCGCCGTTCGTTCCCCCTGGTCGATCTGCGCCTGGAGTTCAGCGCCGAGGCTCGCCAAGCCGTCACGTGTCGGCCGTGGTGCGCTGACATCAGCGAATTGTACGGTCATCGGCGTTGTCCCAAACAATTGACAAAGTTTTTTTGCTTCTTTTTGTTCACAAAAAGAAGAGTTGTTTTCCTAAACTTTGTCGTATCCTTGTCCTATCCCGGCCCGACCGCTCGGTTGCGTCCCAGTCCCTTGGCCGCGTAGAGCCGGCGGTCCGCCAATTCCAGCAATGAAGTGCTGTTATCCGCTTCGCTGCCGAGCGCTACCCCCAGGCTCACCGTGACCCGCAGTCCGGGCGAAAGTTTCCCCCAATTATGCGCTTGCACGCTCGCCCGCGCGCGTTCGGCCGCGATCATCGCGCCCTCGGCGGATGCGCCGACCAGCAGCAGGGCAAATTCTTCGCCGCCGAAGCGGAGCGCGGTGTCGCCCTCCCGGCAGGTCGCGCGCAGCAGCTTGGCCAGTTCGCACAACACTGCGTCGCCCACCAGGTGCGAATGGTCGTCGTTCACCAGCTTGAAGCGGTCGACGTCGAGCAGCACGACGGTAAAATCCCGCAGGTCCACGGTGAGCAGGTCGTCGAGGCGGCGGCGGTTGGGCAGACCGGTGAGTGGGTCCTCGTAGGCCTGGCGGTGGAGATCCTCGGAGCGGCGGTTGAGTTGTTCGTTGGAATGTTTGAGCGTAGCGGCCTGGGCCTGGAACTGGGCCGCGCGGGCCTCGGCCTGTGCGGTTTCCAGCCGGACCGCGGTGACGCTGGCGGCGCATTTCGCCTTTTCGGATGAAAGTTCGGAGACCAGGGCGAACAGGCGCTTCTGATGCTCGAGCGCGCCTCGCGTGTCGCCGATTTTTTCGAGCAGGCTGGCCAGCGCTCGGCAGGCGGTGATTTCGTGCAGTTTGTTCGGCGCTTCGGCCACGCTTTTGATCAGAAGTTCGGCGGCTTCGTCGTAGCGGCCCAGGCCCACCAGCACGATGCCTTGGGTTTCCCGGTAGTGTGCGATGGTGCTGGGGGAGTCGCGAGCCGGGTCGAGCGGCCGGCTTTCGAGCAACTCGATCGCTTCCTGATGCAAGCCGAGGATCGAAAGCGACTCAGCCAGATTCGACAAGCAGGTGGCTTCGGCGAGGGCGCTGCCGGCTTCGCGCGCCAGCTCCATCGCCGCCCGCGACCGCGCGGCCGCTTCCTCCGCATAGGTGCGGACCGCGGCTGCGTCACCCCGATCCTCCGCCTCGGTACCCATGCCCATATAGATGTAGGCGATGGTGCCGATCGCGGCACTTTCCGCCGCCTTGTCGCCGAGCGCCCGCGCGGTGTCACAGTAACGGGTGCCGAATTCCAGCGCCTTGTCCCATTGCCCCAGCTCGGCGTAGACGTTGGTGAGCGCGCTCATCGCGATCTTGAAGGCGTCCAGGTCTTTGCTGGCCTCCGCCGCCTCCAGCGCTGCCAGCCCCGCCGCCAACGCGGCAGCGGTCTCGCCAACTCGCAGCAGGATTCGCGCGGCTACTTCGTGGGCCCTGGCGAGGGACGGTTTATCATCCGCGGCACGGCAGAGTTCGATCGCCTTGAGCGCGCAGGCCATCGCCTCCGGGGTTTCGTCGCGGCTGGAGAGGATGCGCGCGAACATCGTCGTCGCGCGGGCATAGAGCTGCTGATGGTCCAGTGCCTCGGCCAGGGCGATCGCCTGACTGGCTTGAAGTTTGGCGATGTCGAGGTTCGCGGCGAGCAGGTTGGTTTGCGCCGATGCGAGCAAACCTTCCGGCGTTAATTCAGGCGGCGCGACGGTCATGCTCGGGGCACGTGCCGGCGCCGGGACGATTGTGCCGGCTCTACGGGTGGCAGCGGTTCGGCGAGTAGACGAGAACGCATCTGTATGTTGACGATTCGGCTTTCAGTGATTTTACGTTACTACCCCGCAATCAGTATGAGAAGAATGGTCAAGTCTGCAACTCCAAACGGGTTAATGTACGCGCCCAGGACAATGTTCTTAAAACCACGAAGAAGTATGGTTGAAAGTTTTTTTGCTTCTTTTTGTTCACAAAAAGAAGACTTGCTTCCTCTATTTGTAATGAAGCAAATTCAATTTGGCGTTACTTTTTGAGAAAAGAAGCCAAAAAAGTTTTGTCAAGGGGGTCGGCGGCCTTCCCCCGAATCGACGCGGCACGTACCATGGCTTCATGCTTCTGGTTCTGCTCGCGATCGTGGCGGCGCTAATTGGTGCCGGCGTTGCCGAGGCGCTGCTGCCGCGACACGGCCGGCTGGTGCGGACGGTCGCGGCGGCGATTTGCCTCGCGGGTTTTACCGCGATTGTGCTCGATCTGATCCTGGTGCTGCCGAATGAAACCCTGCTTCTTCCTTTTGGCCCGCTCGGGATCGGAATCACATTGGCGCTCGACGGGTTATCGGCGTTCTTCTTGATCGGCGTCTTCCTCGCCGCCGCCGCGGCCCTGTTCGTAGCGCGGGATGAAACCCTGGCGGCGGCGCCGCTGATCCCGGTGTTCGTCGCCGGAATGGTGATCACGCTGCTCGCCGGCGATGGATTCACCCTGTTTACCGGCTTCGAGACCATGTCGGCGGCATCGTGGCTGCTGATACTGTCGTACGGACCGCCGCTGCCCGCGGCCAAGGCCGGCCGGCTTTACATGACGATGGCGATTGCCGGAGCGCTCACACTGCTGGCGGCGATGGCGGTCGGTTTCGGCGTGGGCGGCGATTTCGCGGCGTGGCGGGCTGCACCGCCAACCGGCGCCCGCGCCGCCGGTTTGCTGCTGCTGGTGCTGATCGGCGCGGGATCGAAAGCCGGGCTGCCGCCGCTGCACGGCTGGCTGCCGATCGCCCACCCGGCGGCGCCCGCGCCGGTGTCGGCGATGATGTCGGGCGCGATGACCAAGGTCGCGCTCTACGTGATCGTGCGCCTGCTGTTCGATCTCGCCGGTCCGAACCCGCCGCTGTGGTGGGGCGTGCCGCTTATCGTGATGGGCGCGCTGGGGGTGCTGCTGGGCGCCGCGCGGGCCAATTTCGAGAGCGACATCAAGGCGGTGCTCGCCTCGAGCACGATCGAGAACATCGGCGTGATCGCAGTGGCGTTGGGGCTCGCGCTCACCGCACGCGCCGCGCATCTGCCGTTGCTTGCTTCGCTTGCGCTGGGGGCGGCGCTACTCCATGTGCTGGGGCACGGCATCAACAAGACGTTGATGTTCCTGATCGCAGGGGCGGTCGATCACCAGGCCGGCAGCCGCAGGCTCGATCGGCTGGGCGGCCTGGTGCATTTCATGCCGGTGACGACGGCGTGCGCGATCGCGGGCGCTGCCTCGCTCGCAGCACTGCCGCCGATGATCGGGTTCGCGGCGATCTGGATGGTGTTCCAAGGGCTGCTCACCGCGCCGCGGCTGGGTTCGTTTGTCCTCCAAATGCTGATCCCGGTGGCAGCAACGTTACTCGCCGGCGGCGGCGCGCTCGCGCTTTCGGCGATGCTGCGGCTGGTCGGGGTGACCTTCCTCGGCCGGCCGCGGGCGGTGCGGACCGCCGGCGCGCATGAGACCAGCCTGCCGATCAGCCTGGTTTTGGTAGCACTCGCCGCAACCTCCACGGTGCTCGGCGTGCTGCCGGGCTTGGCGTTGCGGTTGGCCAGCCCGGCGCTGTTCCTGCTCACCGGCGCCGACCTCTCCGGCCGCGCCGGCTGGTTCGGGGTGGGGACCCAAGTAAGCGGAGGCGCCTATTACGGCGCGGTGCCGACCGTGCTGGTGCTGGCTGGGATCGGCACGGTGATCTGGCTGGCGCTGCGTCGTCACCCCGCGCTGTCTCGCCGTGCGCGGGCGTGGGACTGCGGTTTCGCCGCGCCCCCGCCGTTCCTGCCGTTCGGCGACACCACCACCCAATACGGCGCCACGTCGCTGTCCGAGCCACTCGGCCGGTCCTTGGGCGTGCCACTGTTCGATTGGCAGATGGCGACCTCGATCCCCGAGCCGGGCGAAACCGGCCCCGCCCGCTTCGGCATCGTCTGGTACGATCCGGTGCTGCGCTTTCTGCACGCGCCGGTGCTGCGCGCCCGCGACTGGCTGGCCGATCGTGCCGAGCTGATCCAACGGCTTACCATCCGGCGCACGCTCGGGATGATGGTGGCCGCGTTGGTCGCGCTCCTGGTGATCGTAGCACTCCTGGAGCAGTCATGATCCCGCTCGAAGGCCTGCTCGCGTGGCTGCTGCACGCCGCGCTGGTGGCGTTCGCCGCACCGGTTCTCACGGGCTTCACCCGCAAGCTGCGCGCAAATCTGCAGGGCAGACGCGGTGCCCCGCTGCTGCAGAGCTGGCGCGACCTGGTGCGGCTGTGGCGGAAGGAAACCGTGCTGGCGGAAAACGCCTCGCCGGTCTCCGAATACGCGCCGCTGGTGATCCTTGCCGCCAGCGCCACCGCGGCACTGCTGGTGCCGAGCTTCGCGCTCGGGATGACCACCGCCGCGACCTCCGACCTGCTGCTGATCGCGGGCCTGTTCGCGCTCTGCCGTGGCGCCATGGCACTCGCCGCAATGGACGCCGGAACCTGGTTCGGCGGCATCGGGATCTCGCGCGAGTCGCTGCTGTCGTTCTTCGCCGAACCGGCACTGCTGCTGGTGTTCTTCACCCTGGCCCTGATCGCGGGTTCGACCAACCTCGACCACATCGCCGATACCCTGCGCACCGGCGCACTTGGCCTGCGGGTCTCGCTGGGCCTCGGTCTCGCTGCCGCGATCACGGTGGGGCTCACCAACCTGGGACGGCTGCCGATCGGCAACCCCGCAACCGATCTCGAACTCGCGATGCTGCATGAATCGATGACGCTGGAATTCTCCGGCCGCTCGCTCGCCCTGATCGAGGCCGGTGCGCAGCTACGCTTCTTCACCTGGCTCGCCCTGCTCGCCGCCATCTTCATCCCGTTCGGCATCGCCCCCGCCGGCGACATCCTGGATTGGCCGCGCGGCCTGCTCACCTTCGGTGCCAAGATCCTGCTTCTCGCCGGCACGCTCTGCCTCTTCGAGGCCGGCACCGCCCGTATGCGCATCTTCCGCGTGCCCGAATTGCTTGGCATCGCGCTGATGCTGGCGCTGCTCGCGGTGCTGTTCCTGTTCGTGAGCCAAGGCTACACATGAACCCGAACCCGGCCGGCTTCGGCGTGCTCGACTACGACATGGAGCACCTGCTCGAGGGTGTGGCGCTGCTGTTTTCGTTCGTGCTGCTCTACCAGCGCCGGCTGTCGGCGGTGATCAATACCTATACCGCGCAGGCCCTTACCGTCGCAGCCTCGTGCTTCTGGCAGTCCCACGTGCAGCACTCAGGCGACCTGTTCGCCACCGGCGTGGTGACGCTGCTGGCCAAAGGCATTGGCTTTCCGTGGGCGCTCACCCGGATCGCCAAACAAACCCACGCCGCCGGATCGATCGAAATGAGCTTCGGGGTCTACCCGTCGCTCGCCCTCGGCCTGTTCCTGGCGTGTCTCTCGCTTCTGGTGGTGATGCGCATCCCTGCCGGCGCGGCACTCACGCGCGAGACCCTCGCGATGTCGCTGTCGGTGCTGCTGCTCGGCCTCGCCATGATGGTAACCCGCAGCAGCGCTCTCACCCAAACCATCGGCTTCCTCTCGGTCGAAAACGGCCTGGCGCTTGCCGCGGTCGGTATGCCCGGCATGCCGATCGTGGTCGAACTCTCGGTCGCCTTCCTGGTGATGATCGCCTTCATCGTCTTCGGCATCTTCTTCTTCCGCATCCGCTCCCAGTTCGACAGCCTCGAACTCCACCACCTCGACCGGATCACAGAGGCGCCGGAGTGATGGGGGGGGGACAAGTAAGCGAGGCAAGGCCAGGGGGCTTTGCCCCCTGGACCCCCACCAAGGG
>Ga0302308_10003528_pt1 | contig 12411 bp, 13 predicted proteins | sample III_Palsa_E3_3_FD_200531 | JGI IMG/M metagenome (GOLD analysis project Ga0302308, IMG submission 200531) | Peat permafrost microbial communities from Stordalen Mire near Abisko, Sweden - III_Palsa_E3_3 | ecosystem: Environmental > Terrestrial > Soil > Palsa > Peat permafrost | place: Sweden... | reverse complement strand
TCGTAGAGCAGGGTAACGGCAGCAACCGACAGTGGCATGAGTACCGCGGTGAACGCGATCGCGCCGCCATCAAAAGTGAATTCTTGGGGCTCGGCCGTCATTTCAGACGCCGCATTCAGTCCGCTCACAACTGCCGCGCTGAGATATTCCGGAGCGCCCATCTCCAGCCACGCCCGCTTCGCATTGGCGTGATCGTGGTCAATTCGCCGTGTTCTCACGCTCGCTGGCCTGCGGGCATTGAGCAGTTTCATCCGCACTCGTTCAACTTCGATCGGGTGGCGCGGTAACGCGAAGTTGGTCAGCAATACGGTGATCTCGCTGTCCCCCCGAACCACCCAGACATCGACGGTGGAATGTGCCCCGTCAACCGCAAGCATCTCCGTCCCCAGCGTATGCAACAACTCAAAGGCGCGGTAGGCCGGTTTCGCGATACCGTGAATATTGAGCAGCCCGAACCCGCCATGGAACGGCACCGACGGAAAATAATTCTCCTCGAAAATGTCGGAAAAGGTCCACCAGCTATATCCCTGAACCAGGCCGTTGGCCTCCATGATGGTCTTCACGGCAAAGCTTGCCGCGTAAGGCTCATCATGAAGCGGATCGCGAGGGTTGGAGGAACTGCTCCACTCGGTATAATAAAGCGGCCGCTCGCCCGCTTCGCGCCGCGCATCACGAGCCTGGTCGCGCAACACGCTGCGCCGGCTGTCCGATAACTCCGTCTCGGTGTCGTCGCCCGGCTTGCCAAACGCATCGGTCGGATAGTGATGAGTGCTGATGAAATCGGCGGGGATATTATTCTTGTCGCAGAAACCCACGAAATCGTCGATCCAGGCATTGGTCGCGGTCGCCGGGCCGCCCACGCGCAACCTTGCATCGACGGATTTGATCGCCGCGACGGTGTGCCGGTAGAGTTCGAAATAATCATCCTGCTTGCCGTTGCCGAACGCGGTGAGATTCGGTTCGTTCCACACCTCGAAGAACCATTGTTCGACTTCATCCAGCCCGTAACGATCAACCCAGTGTTGGACCAACCTGGTGATGAAACTGGCCCATTGCGCGTAATCCTTCGGCTGGGTCACGTTCGCCCGATAATGGAACACGATCTGATCGCCCGACGATAGCGCGGTCGGCATAAAACTCAGCTCGACGAAAGGTTTCATCCCGATCGACAGCAGGAAATCAAACACCTGGTCGGCGTTGAAAAATGAATAGAGCAGTTGGCCGTTCTCGCACATCAAAGTGCCCATATCATCGCAAAGCAGCCCGTGAAACCGGACATGCCCGACCCCCAACTCCTTCCGGCAGCGTCGCATCTGCAATTGCCAGTCCGCCCGTAAAGCCAGGGGTGCGTGCCCGCTGCCGATCGTGTGCTCCCAAAAATGGGGCAAATGCGTCGACGGCATCGCGGCATCGCAGCTGAATTGCGGGTTCATTTGCCACCATCGTGTTTTGGAGTCTGTCTTGAAAGATAAGAAGTGAATTCAATAGAGGAAGCGAAGCAGGAAGCATCTTTTTTGAAAAAAAGAAGCAAAAAACTTTTGTTGTGATGGGCCGGGCAAACAACCAGTAGGCCTCTGGAACCCAATTCTTGATGGACAAGGTTTTTTTGCTTCTTTTTGTTCACAAAAAGAAGATTCTTTCTGCATCTCAATCGCTGTCCGCAACCAGATCCATCGGCGCGTTCTCCACCGCCGGATAAAGCTTAACGAGCGTCCACTCGGGTGAGCAGCATCGGAATCTACTCACTGTTCCGGGATTTCCAGAAGCATGATAGCGTGCCCGTCAGGGTCGAGGATCAAGGCGCCAGGCTCTTCCTTCGCTTCCGCCGACACTCCCGACGCTTGGAGCACTCCGGCATCCTCGACCTGAAAGATCAACCTGCTGGCAGCGATATCGCGCCCGCTGCGGTTCGGATCGAACGCGCGTCCGCGCGGCGCCTGGTAGCAAAGCAGCTCCACGTGCGGCGTGATCGAAGTTGCCGGCGATAACCCGATCACATCGAGGGCGACATTGGAAAGCCTGTCCAGACGATCTTGCTCCGGCCCGGAATTAATTTGCCGCGACCTTACCCCCAGGCCCAAACGGCCGTAGAATGCGAGGCTGTGCTCCGCATTGCTGACGCTCAATGCCGAGTGATCGATGCCGATGGTCGGGCCACCGGCAGCACTTTGCCACGCCGGATCCCCGGCGCCGGGCGGGAAATAGATTAGCTCCAGCGGATGCATGTCGGGATCTCGGAACTTGTAGGCCACCACAGCCCCGGCCGCCGGTGGAAGATTTTGCGGACCACCGCGGGTGATTGGCGTCATTCCGTGCTGTTGCAACCGCTGGTACGCGGCCTCGATGTCGTTGGTGACGATCGCGACGTGCTGAAACCACAAATCGGCCGCGGTGCTGTCAGGTGGATATTTCGTCCCCGGCGGGTCCCATGCCACAAGCTCCAGCTCTTGCCTGCCCAGCCGGAGCCTCGCTGTACGGCAACGAGCCTCGGTGCCAGCGATCAGCCGCGCCCAATCGGGATTGGCATCTTGCTCGGCCGCCACGGCAAATCCCAAAGCGTCGCGGTAAAATGCGATAGCACGCCGCAAGTCGCCCACGTTGAGACTAATCCGCAACAGGCGCAGCACCGTCATGGCCGTTCAGCTCCCCCCCGGTTCACGTAGATCGCGTAAAGTGCGCGCCCGGCGCAAATGAACAGCCGGCTTCGGTTGCGTCCGCCGAAGGCGCTGCCGTCGAGTTGGGCGCGTTCGGTGCAACGGTCCTGATGCGAACACCCGATCAATCGTCCCTCACGATCCCGCGTCTGGCCGTTTGCAAACCCCGCCCGCTCCCGGAAAACCGGCATTCCGCCACTGTCGCTCCAGCGGTGCATTGGGCAGCACGAACGCCTGGAGCGCAGGTCGATGATTTCGATACCATCCATGGCGCTACTTGAAATGACAAGGCCGGCGCACCGGCGGTGCGTGCATACGGACGGTCATCAGCACCGCCGGTTGCTCGCCGATCGTCCCCGCGCGATGGCCCTTGCGTCCCGTGGCGTCTGCGATGCAGTTCTGGTCCTCACCGAGCGAAATACCCCCTGGCCCCATCTCCACTCGTGTGCCGTCCATCGCCTCGACCCACCACCGGCCCGAGAGCGGAACTATCCATTGCGGCGCCGGGTTTTCGTGCCATTCGCCAACCCATCCGACCGGCTGCACGGTGAAGACTACGGTCGCCTCGCCCGTGGCTTGTTGATTGTTCCACTGTGCGGCGGCGTCGCCGACGCCTTTCCATTCCCACTGATCCAGTTCGCAGCGCGTCTGATGGCTGACGCCGTCGTCATCGGTCCAGATGTGCCAATAGGGAATGCGCGGTTGTTCTGCCATGGGTTACTCTCTGCCTTGTCTGTCCCGAATGTCAGCCGGTGAAATCGATAGGTAAAAATACAGAAAGTATCTTCTTTTTGTGAACAAAAAGAAGCAAAAAAACTTTGTCAATTAGGGGTGCACCGATCCATGGCTGGTGCGCTCCACTGGAACAAAAGTTTTTTGCTTCTTTTTTTCAAAAAAGATGCTTCTCTCGTTCGCTGGTTACCAATTCCCGGCCGATGCATAAGGATGTGATGATGCGAATGGATGGGTCAGGAAGAGACTCGCGGTCGCCGCGTTGGTGCCGAAGGCCAGCAGCATAAATCCGCCGGCCAGGGAAAAATTCTTGAGGAAATCCCAGAATAAATCGCGGGCCTTGCTCTCACCGGCGAGCCTAAAATCCCCTAGCATCCAGAACCGTTTCCACAGCAATGCCGTTACCATGCAGTACCCGCCGAGCACAAACGCCGCGAAACGATCGGCGATACCGGTTACGACCCCGAGCGACATGAAAACCTCAACCGCGAGCCCAACAAGGATCAAACCAGTCGCCACTGCCGCCGGCGGTATCGCTTGCCTTGCTTGCGCGACCGCATCGCGGAAATTGAGGATTTTATCCATCGCACTGAACGGCAAGAATAACACCACCAACAAGCAGCGCAGGCTCAACTCGATCACGAAACCGGCGATCATGTTCCGAGCCGCTTGCAGATAACCTCAGCGACCCGCAATGCATTGGCGATGATCGTGAGTGTCGGATTTACCGCGCCGATCGACGGAAAGAAACTGGCGTCGGTGACATATAAATTATCCACCTCATGCGCCCGGCAATCGAGATCGAGCACCGAACTCGCCGGATCGGTGCCAAATCGAAGCGTGCCCGCCTGATGCGCGGTACCGGCGATCGGAATGTCCGTGCCGAAATACAGCCTGCGCTCGAGCAACGCCAAGTTTCCGCCGGCCAGCGACACGATCTGCTCAAGCTTCTTTCGCAGGCGGTGATGGCCCTCCATATTGTTTTCGGTCAGTGCCAGGACCACCCGATCGCCGTCGTAGTAAATCCGATTTTCCGGCCGCGGCAGATCCTCGCTCGACAGCCAGAAATCCATCGAGTGCCGCGCCATGACATCGAACGGCATCTCCGGCAGCCACTCGAGCCAACTCGGGAGCGCCTCGGCGCGGATCTGATCGGCATGAGAACTTGCACACATCTGGATCAGACCGAGCGGGAACTCCCAGTCATCCGCACCGAAATAGTAATCGCTGACCGCCAGCGTCTTCTGAAACACGGTATCGTTCGGCTCACGCATCAGCGCCATCAGAACCGACTGATTGTGACGCATATAGTTGCGCCCGACCTGCCCCGAGCCATTGGCAAGCCCCTGGGGATGCCGGTCGTTGCCCGAGCGCAGGAGCAACAAAGCTGACGACAGCGCACCGCAGGCCACTACGACAATGTCGGCCGAATATTGTTCCTGCTGGCCCTCGCGGGTCACGTGCACGCGCGAGACAGTTCGGCCGGCGGGGTCGGTCTCCAGCTTCGAGACATAGGCATTGGTGAGCAGCGTGAGGTTCGAATGCGCGGCCAATGCCGGATCGACGCAGATTACCTGCGCGTCGGCCTTGCCGTTGAGCAGACAAGGAAATCCGTCGAAAGCGTCGCAGCGGATACAAATGCTGGTGGGAGTTGCGCGCCCGTCCCGTTCATCGAGCAGTATGCCAAGCGGGAGATGGAACGGATGCAACCCCGCTCCAGCCAGCGTGTCGCTGAGTTGCCGGATCCGCGGTTCATGGGTTACCGCGGGAAAGGGGAAAGGGCCGCTCGATGGTGGCTCGTTGGGATCTTCCCCGCGTTCGCCGTGGACATGAAACAGCTTCTCCGCTTCGGCATAATAAGGTTCGAACGCGTCGTATTTCAGCGGCCAAGCGGGGGAGACGCCGTCCTTGTGACGAATTTCCTCGAAGTCGCGCGCGCGGAGGCGGAACAGCGCGGCGCCGTAGACTTTAGAATTACCGCCGACGTTATAGTGCAGTCCGGGGTGAAAAGGGCGGCCGTCGGTTGTGTACCAGGTCTCCGGCGCCTGATAGGCACCATCCACGAACACGGTCTTGGAATCCCAATTGGCCGGGGATCGCGGCAGGTAATCTCCGCGTTCCAGCAACAGGATGCGTTTGCCGGTCTTGGCCAGGCGTTGTGCGAGCGAAGCGCCGCCTGGGCCGCTTCCGATCACGATCAGGTCATAACGGTCAGATTCCACTTGGGCCTCTCGCCGGCAGGCTAACGCTTATCCAACCCTAGGTGGCGGCAGATCGTGCTAGTAGACTCGGAAAACACTTATGGACTGACTGGGGGTGGAGAAACCGTCTTTTCACACAGCTCGTGGCACTGCGGAGAACGCAAGGGGCTGGCTACGCGCCATTTCTCGTCAAGACCTTGATTAGCAGTTGCCGCAGGGTTCGACGCTCGGCTAGGGTCAGGACGCCCGCAACCTCTCGCTCCCATTGTGGCGAAAGACGTACCGCCTCCGAGACGATCTTAGACCCCGCGGCGGAAAGCTTGAGCGCGAAGCGGCGCGTGTCGCTCGCTGACCGCTGCCGCTCCACGAGGCCTTCTCCCATGCAGTCGGCCACCTTCGGCCCAATCGTCGCCCGGCGAACGCCCAGATGCCTTGCAAGCTCCGCCTGGCTGATGCCGGGGCGAAAGTGCAGCACCGCAAGCATTGGTAGACGGTGCGGAGCAACCACGAAGCCTTCTCGTCGCTGGAGCACTGAAAGAGTAATTGCGCTGGCGCTGAGGATGTAGGGGATCAGTACGTCCCGCGACGCGCCGCCGAGCAGTGCCGCGATCATTTCCAGAGCGTCGTTGGGGAAAACCACCTCGGGCTCGGTCCGCGCTTTCTTGGCGGACGATCCTCGATCTTCAGATTTGGAATGGCCGGAATTTTCCGCTGACTGGCTTTTGTGGTGCATGGCGACGAGCTTACCCGATCAGCGCAGGCGACGCGACATCGGCGGCTCTGGACTGTAAGGACTACTTACGATATGACGGCCGAAAGCTGATAGGGGAAGCTCCATGTCCGATCGCCGGAACAAACTAGCCTTCGCCATATTTGCCTTGGTCGCGGCTGGTTTTTTCTCCGGGAGCTCTTACGCCGAGACCTCGCTGCCGCTCACGACGCAGACCGGGCCTTACGCGGTGACGATGGAGATGGACCCGACCTTGCCGGACCATACCATCTTCCGGCCACGCGACCTCTCCAAGGTTAGCGCGCCCCTGCCGGTGATTGCGTTCGGCAACGGCGGATGCGCGAACGTAGGCAATACGCATCAGCAGCTACTCGCTGAGATCGCCTCGCACGGCTATATCGTAGTGGCGGGCGGCCCGATCGACCCGGCGCTGGCGAGGGGCGGGGCTGTGACGTTCGGAGGTGGCCAGGACACCACCGCCCAGATGATTAAAACGCTCGACTGGGCAACGAGCGAAGCCGGAAGTCGCGGCAGCCCGTATTTCGGCAAGATCGCAACCGATAAGTTCGCGGTGTCGGGGCAGTCGTGCGGCGGCCTTCAGGCCATCGCGGCCGGCGCCGATCCTCGGGTGAAGACGGTGGTAATCCTGAACAGCGGCATCATTCGCGGCCGGCTCGGTGGTCCCGGACCAGCGCGTCCGCCAGCGGCAGCACCCGCGGGAGGGCCGCCGGGCGGGCCGCCGCGCGTCGTTGGTGGACCGCCCCAAAAGATGATGATGCCGGCGACAGAAGCCGACCTGGCGAAGCTCCATACGCCCCTGATTTATCTGACGGGCGGTCCCACCGACATCGCCTACGCCGGTGCCGAAGGCGACTTCAAGGCGATCAACGGCCTGCCGATTTTCGACGCGAGCACCGACAAGGGGCATGGTGGCACCTGGTTCCAGCTCGATGGCGGCTTCATGGCCAAGCCTGTGGTCGCTTGGCTTGACTGGCAGCTGAAGGGCGACACCGCCGCCAGCAAGCAATTTCTCGGCGCCGATTGCGGTCTTTGCACCGATCCGCGCTGGACCGTAAAAAAGAAGAATTTACCGTGAAAGAGACCGCCGCGATGAGGATCATAATCGTCAGCGCCGCGTCGGCGCTGGCCATGAATTTAACCGCTCAAGCCGCAACCCCCGGGCCGCTTGGCAGCCAGCCGCCGGCAGCGCAGATGCCGACCGTTGAGTTCGTGTTCGAGGAGAACGTCACGCTCGGTTCGGCGGTCGCGGTCGGCCAGACCCCGTATGGCAGCCGTAATCTCGTGCCGATCACCGGCGGAGAAATCGCCGGTCCGAAGCTAAGAGGCACCATCCTTCCCTATGGCTGGGATTGGCAGTTGAAGCCCTCGGACGGCTGCACCCTGCTTTCCGCCGAATATTTTCTGCGCGCCGAGGATGGCACTGTGATCCACGTGCTCAACACGTCGCAGAGCTGTGATCCTATGAAGCCAGGCAGCCTGCGCACCCTCTTCCGGCCGGTATTCGAAGCGCCGAAGGACAGCAAGTATGCCTGGCTGAACAGCGGCACCTTTGTCGCGGAACTGCGCATCAACGGCGCTCCGCCCGCGCCGCCGCCAGCTGGTGCGCCCCCGCCGCGGTCGAGGCCGGGAGCGGTGCGCATCCGCTTCTATCAGATCCATTAGAAGTCCGCATGGAAGATCATAAGTGAAGTCAGAAAGCCAGACACAAGGAATAGTCTTCTTTTTGTGAACAAAAAGAAGCAAAAAAACTTTATCACTTGGTGGAACAAACAACAGTGCGACTGCAATCCGTTATCCGGAGTCCCGGTACCTCAATAAAAGTTTTTTGCTTCTTTTTTTCAAAAAAGATGCTTCTTCCTTCGCTTCGGACGGCTTTACTCGCAGCGACCAGCCTGCTCGCCGCCGGCGGTGCGGCGCGCGCGACGGATGTGGTCATTGGTCCGGGGCAATGCGGCGTGGCGCGGATCGGTGACGCGATCGCGCCGGCGCAAATCGGCGAGCCGGTCTCCGGAGTGACGCTGGACGCGCCGGTGTGGCACGGGGCGAGCGGCGGGGAGCCGGCCTATTGCGAGGTAAAAGGCGCGATCCTGCCCGTCGACCGCAGCGCCACGGCCAGGCCGATCCATTTCGCGGTCGGCTTGCCGGCGCGTTGGGGCCGCGTTGCGATCCAGATGGGTGGCGCCGGCATGGATGGCAGTGTGCCGCAAATCGCCGGTGGCGCTGCCCCGGGGGAGGCCGGCTATCTTCCCCAGGGCATCGCCACGTTCGCCAGCGACTCGGGTCACAGCAGCGGCGACACTGGGTGGGCGCTGAACGACGAAGCGATCAAGAACCTCGCGTACCTGCAAATGAAGAAGACCCACGACGCGGCGTTCGTGGTGATCGAACGCGCTTACGGAATTAAGCCGCGCTACAGCTATTGGGTGGGCAACTCGCAAGGTGGGCGCGAGGGACTTACCGTGGTTCAGCGCTATCCTGCCGATTATGACGGGGTGGTGGTTACGGTGCCGGTGATCAACTTCACCGGATTGATGTTCGCGCCGACCTGGATCCGCGAGCGAGAGAGGACGCTCGCGAACTGGGTGCCGACCGCCAAGAGCAAAGCGATCGCGGCACAGATCATTCGCAAGTGCGACGGGCTTGACGGTATCGTGGATGGCGTCATCAACAATTACGTCGCTTGCCGCGCGCTGTTCGAATCTGGGAACGCTGATGGCAAACCCGATCCCTGGGCCGAGATCCGCTGCCTGAACGATCGCGATCCCAACCCGCGGGACAATTCCGCGAATGCCTGCCTGACCGCCGCCCAGATCGGCACCCTGCGCTTTATCTTCTCGCCTTATCGCTACAGCACGCCGCTCGCGAACGGCAACACCAGCTTTGGCATGTGGCTGCCGACGCCGTCCTTGGCGGGCGGTATGGGACCGCCGCCGGGAATGGCCGGCCCCCCAGGTTCTGCTCCTGGCGGTTCTGGTCCCCCCGGTCCCGGCGCGCCGCCTCCCGCTCAGGGGGGTGCGATGCCGAGAGGCGCGATGCCGGCGGGAATGATGATGGGCGGCTTCTTTACCGACACGCGCTATCGCGGACAGGAGGGTGCCGCTCCGGACGCGCCGGTGTTTGCCTCGACCGGCAGCCTTGGCCTCACCGGGTTTCTGATGGGTGATCCGGCCGCCAATCCGCTCGACTATGTCGAAGGCGAGACCAATATCGTGCGACGGCAGCAGCTCGCCGCGTGGTTCGATTCCGTAAATCCTGATCTCAGCGCTTTCAAGAAGCGTGGCGGCAAGCTGATTGTGGCGATTGGCAGCGCGGACACCCTGGCATCGCCCGGATCCCAGCTCGACTATTATCAATCCGTCCTGGAACTGATGGGGCGGCCGGCGGTGGACAGCTTCGCGCGCTTCTACGTGCTGCCGCAGACCGGCCACGGTCTGACCGGAACGAGCTACGCGATGGACGGCAGCGGAAAGAGCATTGCCCCTGCCGCAATCCCAAGCAGCTTTGACCGCATCGCGCTGCTGCGCGATTGGGTGGAGAAGGGGATCGCGCCGGCCAAGTCCATAACTGTTACGGGCTCAACCGGAACCCGGCCGATGTGCTCCTATCCCGAATATCCGCGCTACATTGGTGGCGATGCTACGCAGGCGAGCGGATACCGCTGCACTGAGCCTGGCACGGGCAGCCCTGGTTAGGCTTCGCCACGGCGAAGCGATACCGCGGTGATAAAGCGCCGGCGGTTAGGCGCTCTCGCGGGCGATCAGCCGGAACCCGATGTCAATGCGTTTGCTGCTGATCTCCTTTCCTTCTGCTCGCAGCTTCAGCAACGCGCTGGCTTCGCGTGCGATCAGCACGCCGTCGACATCGACCGACGTAATCGTGGGGCGCATCTCACTGGCGAGATCGCTGTTGCCGAAACCCATGACGGCGAGATCGTCGGGGACTTTCATTCCCGCCGAGAGGGCTTCGATGATCAGTCTGGGCCAGGCGGTCCGAGCCGCACACCACGACGTCCGGGTGTGTTTTTATGCGGCGAAGCCGGGCAAAGGCGGCCCGCGCGTGACCGAAATGCAGCGGACCATCCATGATATCATCGCTGGGCGCCGCACCTCCGAGCGTGATCCATTCTTCCATCAGCGCATCGTGCCACTGCATCGAGCGGGATGTGTTGGCCGCGACCACGTGCAAATTGTTATAGCCGCGTCCGCGCAGGAAGCGAGCGATGTGCCGGCCGGCCGAGGGGGTGAGAGAAGCCGATCGCCAAATCGATAAGGTGTTCCGGCAGTCCCCAGATTTCGATGACGCTCGTCTTGCTTCGCAGCAGCGCCTGCCGTGTCGCGGCGTTGACTTCGCCGGAAAGAATCACGGCATCGGCCCGGCGGCCGAGCGCGACCTTGACCAATTCTTCGGTGCGATGAGTCGACATGCTTGTCAATCCCAGCATGACGACATTACCGTCGGCCGAAAGTTGCAGGATCATGCCTTCGATAGTCATTTCGAAAAGCGAATTGACAAAGCTCGGGGCGCCACCGATGTAGCCTACGAGAACGGTAGCGACGACTTCAAGCAAATCCGCAATGTGCCGGAGATGCTGATGAGCCGCGAGGACGGCCACATGGGAACTTTTCAGCAACCAAATGGGGGTATCTACGCGCAGGTTGCCACGGCATGGCTGGATTGGCATTTGAAAGGCAATCCCGCCGCCCGGGCGAAATTCCAGGGCGATAGCTGCGGCTTTTGCCAAGACAAGAATTGGACGATCGAGAGAAAAGGCGATTGATCCGCAGGAGTGCCACCCGAACCTCGCTGAGGTGCGGTTGGCATCAACAACGCTCTTCGATGCTTCTGTCGGGCCAAGACCATTGTTATCAAGGCTATATCAGCGTCAACCGATAGGCTTTGCTTGCTGTCCCACTATAAAGGGCCGCCTTCTCCGCTGCGGAATAGTTGGCGGTAACGCGTTTGAACGCATTCCAAACCGTATGATATGTGCCCACTCCGGCTTCCACCGGATAATTGCTTTCAAACGTGCAGCGATCGGCCCCGAACGCCTCTATGCAAGTTTCAAGATACGGCCTCTGTTCAGTGGCGATCTCGAGTGACGAAGACGGCGGATTTGAGCCGACCGAGGGCAGGCCGGTCTCTGCCATGCCAAGTCCGCCGAGCTTCATATAGACATTGGGATACTGCGCCAAACCCCGAACGGCGGTTCTCCACGCTACCAGTGCTTCTTGTTTTTTTGCCGCCCAGGTCGAGCTTCCCAGCGGGCCCCCGCAATGATTCATGATGATTGTGGTGTTTGGAAAATCGCGAGCGAGCCCCGCGATGCCGTCGAGCTGCGTGAAGTAGCACCAAGCGTCAAAGCTCAAGCCAAGCGGTTCTAGTTCGGCATAGCCGCGACGAAAATCGGGATGGAACGCTTCGTCCGGCGCCGCCATCTTGCCCGGCGGATGGAGCTTGGGGTCATCGCTCCAAACCGTCATATGGCGAATGCCACGAAAACGGTCGCCGCCGGCCCGCAGGTGAGCTTCCAGCACCGGTCGCACCGCGGAACCCATGGTGAGGTCTGCTTGCCCCACAATTCCGGCGCCGATCAACTCCGGTCCGTATTTTCCGCTCGCCGCTTGTGCCGACGCGCCGTTGGTGAACTCGGTATCTCCGACCACCCGCAGCGCCTCAGGGCCGCTGGCCCGGGCAAAACCTGCGCCGCCAACGATAACACTACCGAGAAAGCGGTGCCCGGTGTGCATGTCGGCCAGAATTTCCGGAAACAGGTACCGGAGCCCGCGACCGCCGGGCTTTGGACTCATCATGTCGAAAAGATGATGATGGGTATCGATGATCGGCAAATCAGGTTCGAGAGTTTCCTCCTGCACGAAAGGACCGGTCCCCGAACCGGCGGAGACGGGCGCCGGCTCCGCCGCTGACGCGAGCTTGGATTTTATCAAGACCCCCAGTACGCTTGCCGCCGCGAGTAAACCCCTGCGGCTAGATCCTTCGGCTGGGCTTCGGGTTTGATCCATGAGTTCCTCGCTAGATTGTTACTATTTAGGCAGTACAACAGTGACGGTCCCAT
>Ga0302308_10003518_pt1 | contig 12431 bp, 15 predicted proteins | sample III_Palsa_E3_3_FD_200531 | JGI IMG/M metagenome (GOLD analysis project Ga0302308, IMG submission 200531) | Peat permafrost microbial communities from Stordalen Mire near Abisko, Sweden - III_Palsa_E3_3 | ecosystem: Environmental > Terrestrial > Soil > Palsa > Peat permafrost | place: Sweden... | reverse complement strand
TGACGCGTACGGCCCAGGAGCCACCGACGGCTGCCAGTGTCGCCACTCCCGCGAAGGTCAGCGCCATACCCAGCAGCAGCGGCAAGGTGCTGGTCATGAACGAGCGACCCCCGCGTGCGAACACGAAGGGGAGTACCGGCAGGATACAGGGGCTCACGATGGTGAGTGCGCCGCCCAGAAACGCAAGGAGAGCCAAAACCATGCAAGATCGCTATTGCTTGAGTTCCGTGACCGTCACGGCCTTATTCTGATAAAGGACCGGCAACAGCTTCTGGAAATTGCGGATCTTGGGCAGATCGTTGAAAACGATATACGGGTTGGTCGGGTTGAGCAGCAGGTAGTCCTGGTGATAGCCCTCCGCCGGGAAAAACCCCTTCAAAGGCGCGAGCTGCGTGACGATGGGGGCGCCGAAGACGCCCGTCTTGTTCAGCTGGGCGATGTAGCTGTCGGCGACCTTCTTCTGATCATCGTTGGCGTAGAAGATGACCGACCGGTACTGGGTGCCGACATCAGGTCCCTGGCGGTTCAGCTCAGTGGGATTATGCGCCACCGAGAAGTACACCTGCAGGATCTGCCCGTAGCTGACTTTCTGCGGATCGAAGGTGATCTGCACGGACTCGGCGTGCCCGGTGCCGCCATTGCTGACGACTTCGTAGATGGCGGTATTCTTCACGCCGCCCGCATATCCGGACAGTGCCTGGCGCACGCCGATGAGGTGCTCGAAGACTCCCTGGACACCCCAGAAACAGCCTCCAGAGAGCACCGCGGTCTGCAGCGGACCCGCCGCTTTGGGAAGATCCACGGCAGGCGGGGGAAGAGTGAACGCTGGCTCGGCCGCAGCGGCGAGAGTGGGCATCATGACCGCCAGCGGGACACCCACGAGCAGCGCGCGCAGGATGCGGATCAATCGGGTGAACTTGCTGGGCAACATCGTTTGATTCCTCAACGGCCACTGTCGCGGCAGATGACCCCATTATACCCCTCCGGCCGGGTGGACTAGGGCGAGCTGCGCAATACCTCCCGTACCGTCCTGATTTCCCCGGGATGATTGGCGGTGTAGCCCGGCAATCCGGAAATCGCCTCATCAAAGGCAGTCCCCCGCATGACAGTCAGGACCCGTTTGACCGACTCAAGTTCCAGAATCTGACGGTGGCATACGAAAAAGTAATCCTCCGTGACCAGGCGGATGAAGTCGAGATCGAACTGCCGGGCCGCCGCCTCGACGCCGAAACTGACATCCGCCATGCCGCTGGCGACGTAGGCGGCAACGGCGGCGTGCGTGAACTCCATGCGCTCGTAGCCATTGATACGTGTGCCATCCAGTCCCTGCTGGTCCAGCAACTGATCGAACAGCACCCGCGTTCCCGAGTCCGGATCGCGGTTCACGAAGCGCACGGCCGGTTCGAGCAGGGCCGCCATTGAGGTGACGCCCAGCGGATTGCCGCGCTTGACCATCAGGCCCATTTCGCGTGTGACGAAGCCGATCATGCGGTGGATGCTGGGTGACCACTGACCGCGGTATGCAGCGATGGCCTTCTTGCGCAACGAGCCTTGCGGCAGATGCATGCCGGCCAGGTCGCAACTGCCGTTGGCAAGCGAGGTGAGGGAGTTGGGATTGCCCACGTAACGGAAGTCCACGTTCAGCTCCGGCTCACTGGCCAGCAGGTCGCGCAACTTCGACACTGCGAAGCCGTGACTGGCGTGCACGCGCACCGTCGAGCCGTACTGGGGCAACAGCTGATTGATTTCGGTTTCCAGCTCCTGAGCGAGATTCTGCAGCTGCGGGCCCAGACGCGCCTGCAGCCGCTGGCCCGCCCACACCAGCTTTTCACCAAACGGCGTCAGCGTGGTACCGCGCCCCTGGCGGCGCTCCACCAGTGGGGTGGCAAAAAACTGCGACCACTTCTCGATCAGATTCCAGGCGTGGCGATAGGACACCCCGGCCTTCTCCGCCGCGCGCGTGATCTTGCCGGCTGAACGCACGTCGTTCAGGAAATCCAGCATCACCTGCATGGATTTGCCCTTGCCGTCCTGTGTGAAGCGCCAGACGGGTTCGATTTCGATGCGGAGCATATGCACTCCAATGCATATATCGGGTCTGGATAGTAGCGGCCGCCATGCTCGCCGGCCAGGCGGGATCAATGGCGCTCAGAAGCCGCGTTCGGAGAGCCCCCCCCGCCCAGGAACCCAGGTCCTCGAAGGAAACATGGGCGATCGCCATGGCGCGGCGCGTGCTGCGTTCCTGCCGCTGCATCTCAGCGCATCAGCTCCAGCGGCGTTGGCAGCAGCTGCAGCAGCTCGGCGCTGAACTGCGCATCGATGTGGAAGAACGCCATCCGCGCCAGCTTCGAGGAGCGATTCTCCCAGGCGTGATCCGTACCCCGCTGCACCGCCACGTCACCCTGACGCAGCGTGACTTCGCTGTCATCGAGCACCAGCACGATCTCGCCGGTAAGCACCACGACGTAATCCAGAGTACTGGTCCGATGCATCACCGTGCGCTTGCCGCCCTCACTCGGCGGATAGATCTCGATGATCCGCAACAGATGGCCTGAGACCGGCATGATGGTGAAGGCGCGTTCGTTGGGCTCGGTGGGTTCCGTCGGTGTCAGCAGCGGTACCGGCCGCGTGGAATTCCAGATTTCATGGAAATCCGCGCCGACCTCCGGCCCGTGCATCGGATGGTGCTGCGGCGGTGGACCATCGGCCAGCACGACGGACTTGCCATTGCTGTCGTGACCCGTTACGACGCGCCGTGGTGCAGTCATTTTTAAGGCTTGCTCACGGTGTTCGGATTCAAGTGCAGCATCGCCTTGTCCTTCGGCACGCTGTCCCAGTGCTCGGCAATCTTGCCGTTCTCGATGCGGAACAGATCGAAGTGCGTGCCCGCGTACTTCTTGCCGGGGTTCTCCGGATCCGCGTTGTAGGTGACGCTCGCCACCAGCACCTTGTCGCCCTCGGCCATGATGGCGACCACGGGGAACGTGATGGTCGGCTCGATGGGCTTCACCGGCCGGGTGGATTTCATGAACGCCACCATCGCGTCACGGCCGGTCGCGACATTGGGATTGTGCTGGATGTAGTCCTTGGTGAAGTACTTCGGCGCGAGTTCAACGTGGGCGCCTTGGATGATCGCGCGCCACATGTCGAATACCAGCTTCTTGTTGGCCGCAAGCTGCGGGTCATTGCTCTGCAACAAGGCGGCCTGGTCCGGCGATGCGGTCGGCGGGACCTGGGCGGAGCCTGTCCCCACACAGGCCACTGCGAGTGCGCTGCAGGCGACGCGAGTCATAAGTCTCATTGGATTCTCCGGTGTTGTTGTCTCATGGGACACCGAAGTCTACCCCTTGCGCCGGCAACGATGCTCAGCCCTCGACCTCCGGGTCGGGTCGATCATCGCCTGCCGCGCGCTCCTGGTGCCAGTGACCCTGTTTGTCCTCGTACGAGATGACCGTCGCCTCCCCGGGCAGCGCCTGCTCCCGTGCCGCACGCTCCGCCGCCTGGCGGGCACTCTCGTGCGTCGGATAGGTCTCGGAGAAGGTCTCATCGGCCCGATAGGCCCAGCCGCCGTCGTGCTGGACGATGTGATAGACGATTTTGCTCATGTCCGTTCCTCGCTATGAACGAATGAAGGCCAGCAGGTCTGCATTGATGGTGGCAGCCTCGGTGGTGCACATGCCATGTGGGAAACCCTTGTAGACCTTCAACGTTGAATTCTTGACCAGCTTCGCCGTGAGCGGCCCGGAGTCCGCGAACGGCACGATCTGGTCATCATCGCCATGCATGACCAGTGTAGGCACAGTAATCTTCACCAGGTCCGGTGTGAAGTCGGTCTGCGAAAAGGCGACGATACCGTCGTAGTGCGCCTTGGCGCCCCCCAGGTCCAGGTAGAACTGCCCACGATTGCTGGCCACCAGGTCCTGGAAGCCGTCGAACACTTCCTTCGGCAGCCCCCCGGGATTGGCCGCCGTTTTCACCAGAATACGATCGGGTGCCCGCTGCCCCAGTCCTTGTAGAAAATCCGCACGCCGTCCGCAGTGGTGATGCTGTCCTGGTTCTGGGTCATGGTCGAGCGCTCCAATGACTGGTCAGCACCCAGAGTATCCCGTGCGCGGCGCCCGCGGCGCCTGCCATCAGCTTTTCTGCGCTTCAGCGACCGAGCGGCGCATGGCCAGGGTTCCGAGGATGCATATCAGGGAGGGCACTGCGATGAGTCCCAGGATCAGCGGCGGCGCGACGCCCGCGGCAATGATCCAGCCACCCGCCAGTGGACCCAGCACCGCGCCAAGTCGGCTTACGGCGCCCGCCCAGCCAAATCCGGTCACCCGGATAGGGGGCGGATAGAAGATCGCCCCCAGGGCGATGATCGACATCGTTACCCCGGCCACGCCGCTGCCCATGAGTACCAGCAGCACGGGCCACGCCGACGCAGTGCCGGGAACGGCAAACAGCAGCGCGGTCACCAGTGTGATGCTGTATCCGCCCACCAGGGCCGTGATCGCGCGGCGGCGGTCCACCAGCCAGGACTGCACGAGGGCGCCGAGGATGCCGCCGAACTGCAGCAGCGCGATGCCATGCGGAGCCTGCGCCCGTGACCAGCCCGCGCCCGTCAGGAAGACCGGCAGCCAGCTGATCAGGAAATACAGCAGCATGGCCGAGAGGCCATACACGAACCACAGCCGCAGGGTGCGTTCGCGGTACGGCGGGCGCAGCAGGGCCATCAGGGTCGCCCCATCGGAGCGCTTCACACCGATTGCCGGGGACTCCGGCATGCCCAGCGCAGCGGCAATCAGCACCAGCAGCGGCAACGCGGCCCCGACCAGAAACAGGCCACGCCAGCCGGCTGCAGCCAGCACCTGCGGGGCGGTGGCGCCGGCCAGCACCGCGCCCAGCGACACGCACACGCCCATCAGCGTCATGATGGTGGCGCGTCGCGCACGGGGCGCATATTCGGCGGTGAGCGCCGAGGCATTGCTCTGGCACACCCCCAGGCCCAGTCCCACCAGCAGCCGCCACAGCGCCAGTTGCCACGGCGCGCTGGCCGTGGTTGCACCCAATGACGTGAGCAGGATGATGGCCAGGCCGCCAAGCAGCAGCGGCCGGCGACCCAGGCGATCCCCCAAGGGTGCAATGAAGGCGGATCCGAGTCCCAGACCCAGCAACGAAGCGCTCAGCGTGACGCTGAATGCCGCGGGACTCAGATGCCATTGTTCGGCAAGCGTGGGTACCGCCAGTGCCATGGCCTGCAGGTCGTAACCATCAAGCAGAACCACCGCGGCGCACAGCAGGAACACTCGGATCTGCAATGCCGACAGCGGCCGGCCGTCAATGTCAGAGGCAAGCTCGGTTGGCACGGGGGAAGACAGGACGACCATGAGAGCGGATGGTACCTGAAGCGCATAGGGGTGTTGCGAAGTCCCCTGCTATCATTCACGTGAACCGGAGGATTTCCCATGAGCACTGACACCACCGTTCAGGAACTGCTGCGCAGGATCGAGGCGCTGGAGCTCAAGGCGCGCGCCGCCGAGGACTACATGGCCATCTGTAACCTGCAGGCATCCTACGGGTACTACGTGGACAAGACCCTCTACGATGAGGCGGCGGACCTGTTCGCGCGCAACGCCCGCCTGGAGATTGCAGGTCGCGGGCTGTTCGTCGGACAGGACCGGGTACGCCAATACCTGCATGGCTTGCCGAAGCTGGAGTTCGGCTGCGTGTTCAATCATATGCAGCTGCAGCCGGTCATCTCAATCGCGCCCGATGGCGAATCGGCATGCGGTCGCTGGCGCAATTTCATCCAGATCGGCTGGCTGGGCCGCGAAGCGCGCTGGGGCGAAGGCACGTACGAGAACGAGTACGTGCGCGAGGATGGGCTCTGGAAGATCCAGTACCTGCACTTCTATACTACGTACTACGTGGAGTTCGACAAGGGCTGGCACCACGGTGGCGTGCCGCTGGCCGGCCCGCTACCCGGCATGGAACCGGATCAGGCGCGGACCGTGAATTACAAAGCCTTCCCGCACGTGTTCGTGCCGCCCTATCACTATGCCAATCCGGTAACCGGACAGCAGTTCCGCAAGCGCTGAAGGCCTCAGGCAGCCGCGACGCGCATTTTCTGGCGCCGGCCCGAGGGGTCGACGCTACCGGCGGGATGGCCGAGCCGATATGCCGACATGGTCTCCACCAGCAGGTTGGCCTGCTGGGCCATGGCACCGGAGGCTGCCGAAGCCTCCTCGATCAGTGCTGCATTCTGCTGGGTCATGCCGTCCATCTGCATGACGGCCTCGTTGACCTGATCGATACCTGCGGACTGCTCGCGCGAGGCAGCAGCAATCTCCCCGACGATGTCCGCCACCTTCTTGACCGACACCAGGATGTCATTGAGGGTGGTGCCGGACTGCGTGACCAGGCTCGAGCTGTCGCCGACCTTCTGCACGCAATCGTGGATGAGTCCCTTGATCTCCTTGGCCGCGACCGCCGAACGGCTGGCGAGGTTGCGCACTTCGGCCGCAACCACGGCAAAGCCGCGGCCCTGTTCACCCGCACGCGCGGCTTCGACCGCGGCGTTCAACGCCAGGAGGTTGGTCTGGAATGCGATCTCATCGATGGTGCCGATGATGTCGGCGATGCGCTGGGCCGCGACATTCATCTCCGACATGGCATCCACGGCCTTGCCGACAATCACACCGCCCTTCTCGGCCTGCGCCCGCGCGGCGGCGGCCAGCTGATTGGCCTGGCTGGCGTTATCGGCGTTCTGCTTGACGGTGCTGGTCATCTCTTCCATCGACGCCGCCGTGGCTTCCAGAGCCGAGGACTGCTCCTGGGTGCGCTCGGAGAGCCCGAGGTTGCCATCGGAGATCTCGATCGCGGCCCTACCGACTTCGCCTGCGGCTTCCTGGACGTCGCGGATGATCTTCACCATGTTGTCGAGCATCTGGTTCACGCCGTGGGCGAGCACCAGCAGAAATCCGGACTTGCCCTCGCTGGCGACGCGGCGATCCAGCTCGCCCTCCAGCGCGCCCTTGACGATCGCATTCACCTCTTCTTCGGCGCGCACCTCGGGGGTGCGGTCGAACCAGTCCACGGTCGTGCCGATGCGCCGTCCATCGGTGTCCAACACCGGCGTCGTCACCACGCGCAGTGCGCGGCCGCCGATGCGGATGTCACTGGTGTGCGGTTCACGCAGTTCCGCGACCATCTGCCGCTGGTGTTCGGGGCGGCGCAGGATCGCATCCAGGTACGAACCGATGACCTTGCCGGAATCGAAGTCAGGCAGTTCCTTGCGGAAGTCGGCCTCGGCCTGCTGGAACAGGCGCTGCGCGGAGGCGTTGACGTAGACGATGCGCAGGTTCTCATCCGCCAGCGTGACGCTGGCGCTGGCATTGGTCAGTGCCTGACGCAGCAACGAGGCCTTGCGGCGCTCTTCGGCGAGCTGGTAGCCCATCTTGATGCGCAGGGTCATCAAGGCGCGCTGGATCTCTCCCGCCTTGTGCTTGCGGATGGCCTTGAAGGTGGTGGTGAAGCGGCCCTCGGAGAGGTCCTCGATAAAGGAGATGGTGTCGTGGCTCGCCTCCTCGTGGCGGCGGTCGGCCAGCAGCACCCGTCTCACCCACAGCAGGCAACGCAGGCCAAGTAACCCCGCGACCAGCTCACGCAGCGACGCTCCGCCAAAGCCCGGCAGCAGTAGCAGTGCAGCCCCCGCCACCAGCACCGACATGCCGGCAGCCATGTCCAGCCAGCGCTTGCCCTGGTCTGACAGGTTGCGCAGCGGATTGAGCGAGTCGCGCCAGTGGTTGCGGATCACGAGCCCTTCGGAGAACGCCAGGCTCCTGTCCGTGCGGTCGGCGAGTTTGCGGTACAGCTGTTCGGCCTCGCGGATCTGATGCGCGGACGGCTTGGTCCGGACGGTCATGTAGCCGCTGATGGCCCCGCCTTCGCGCAGCGGCGTGGCGTTGGCGATGTCCCAGTAGTAATCGCCGTTCTTGCGGCGATTCTTCATGAGGCCGCTCCACGGTTGCCCCGCGCGCAGCGTTTTCCACAGGTCCTCGTACACCACGCTCGGCGTGTCCGGGTGCCGCAGGATCCCGTGATTGTTGCCCATCAGCTCCTCGGCCGAGTAGCCGCTGACCTGGATGAACTCCGGACTGACCAGGACAATCCGTCCGTCGGCGTCCGTGGCCGAGACGATGAGTGCACCGTCCCGAACGACATACTCGTTTTGCGTAACCGGCGAAGTGGCGCCCATCGTGGCAATATTCCGTGTGCTGGCAGCGAACAGTGTTTCCCTTGACCCTTTATCGTTCAATCCGCACCAACCTGATGCGAATCACATCGCGGTTCCATCGGCGCGACTGGCGCGCCGATGGCGCCATGAACAAAGAGTGACGCAGTTCCTGCTGCGGCGCATCAACCCGGAAGAATCAGCGATGTATGCAGGTTCGCGCCAGTTCCTCATCCCCGGTGACGGCGGCGCACCACCCCTTCGCGCCCTGCTGCACTACCCCTGCGCACAGCCCGCAGCGCCGACCTGGTTCGGGCCGTATGAACTCGACGTGAGCGTGGATGCGCCGCCGGCGCCGGGCCGCTTTCCGCTGGTGCTGCTCTCCCACGGTAGCGGCGGCTCGCCGCTGCTGTATCGCTCGCTGAGCCTGGCTCTGGCGCGCAATGGATACTTCGTGGCGCTGCCGAAGCATCCGGGGAACAGTCTCGGGGATGACGAGCTCGCCAACACGGTTGAGAATCTTCGTAACCGGCCGCGCCAGCTGCTGCGGTTGCTGGATGCGCTGCTGGCCGATCCTACACTCGGGGCTGCGATTGCAGAGGAACCCGTCACCGCGATCGGACATTCGATGGGCGGCTACACGGTGTTGTGTCTTGCAGGCGGTGAACCCTGGACGCGCACACGCGAACGCATCGGGGTGCCTCACGATCCGCGCTTCGGGGCACTGGTGCTGATGGCACCCGCCTGCGATTTCTTTCTCGCGCCGCACGCGCTGCAGGCCGTGACGGCACCCATTTTGGCGCTCACGGCCGAACATGACGAGCTGACCCCGGACACCCACATCCGTGCGGCCCTCGCGGGGGTGCCGGATCGGTCACGGGTCACGATTCAGATGGTGCCCAATGCCGGACATTTTTCGTTCCTGAGCCCGTTCCCGCGGGCCATGCACCACCCACAGTTCGCGCCGGCGCAGGATCCGTCAGGGTTCGACCGGAAGCGATTTCACCAGGGCCTTCCCGCCAAAGTTCTGCAGTGGATTGGCGAGCGCCGCGGCGAGCAGTGTGTTCGCGCCGCTGGCATCGCCGGGCTTTGAAACACCCTCGTGCAAGGGCGAAACGGCATCGTGCAGGACGATGTGAACCGGCAGCCGCAGCGTGAAGGCAGCCGGTCGCGAGGACTGCCGTAATTCCTGGTGGTCGATGTCCCAGGTAAGGCGCCGGTCCAGTTCCAACCGCAGGGCGGAATTCGCGCCCATCTGCAGATCAACCAGCGGCCGACGGTTCAACGGCGAGTCCGGATTGACGATTCGCACATCAGGAGGTGCCGCAGACCGGTCCAGGCGCAAACCAAACGCGTGGCCGTTCGATCCGCCGCCCAGCGGCACGGTCAGATAGATGGTGACTTCAGGGCCGGCATGGGCGGCAACAACTCCTGCACCCGCCAATACGAGCGTTGCGAAGACCTGTCTGGCACTGCGGCTGGTCAAGACATCACCCCTCGAGGCAATGATACTCCCAAACTTTCGGCCGTTTACCCGGATCGCTTCCCTGTAACTGTTGACTTAACAATAGTTATCTGTCGTTACCAGATTCCGACCGTGATTGAACGTTATCAGGCCCAACCCAGAGGCCGACAGCGGCACACAGCTGGGACCGTTAGTAGGACGGCACCGACCGGCGCGCTTTCAAAACCAGTTGAAATTGAAGCTGATGCTCACACGCGGTTGGGAGCGCGTATTTGCCGTGACTTCGTGACGCAACCAGCTTTCAAACAACACCATCGAGCCTGCCGTGGCCGGCAACGTCACCCATTGGCGGTTTTCGATCCTGCAGTTGCCCTTGCGCGGCGGGGCGGCCATGAACCGCTCGAGCCGCGGATCCTCGAACTTGATACCGGGGGCACCTGCGGGTACCTGCACGTAGTAGGTGCCGCTCACTGTCGACAGCGGATGCAGGTGCCCGCTATGCACGACCTGCCGTGGCATGATGTTCACCCAGCAGTCGGTCATCTCCAGGCGACGCCCGCGCAGGTCCCATTCGACACTGCGCGCGAACTTCGCCACGTGGGGCCTGAGCAGTTTGCGCAAGGCATCGAACGTCGGTGAGATCTCGTACAGTCGGTGTTGTGATCCGTACGAGGTGTAGCCGCCGGGATAGTTGGTGCGCGACCAGTTGCGGCCCGCCACATCATCAAGGCGCAGCTGGCGGCATTCGCGCAGCAGGCGCTGATTGAAAGCTTCCGCACCGCGGCTCTGCAAAGCCGCCGTATACACCAGGGTCGGAAACAGCGCCCGGGCAGCCATTGTTCTTTCGATCAGTAGCCGGCGAGATACAGTCCGCCGACCGCCGCGGCGGCCACCAGGCAGTACACGCCGAAGAGGTACCAGCGACCGTGCTCCAGCCACTGACTCAGCCATTTCAATGCGACCATGCCCGCAAGGAAGGCGAATACGGTGCCCACCAGGGCGGGGGCGGCGACACCGGCGAACGCGGCCGTGCCGCTCTCATGTTCCATGTGCAGAACGCGCAGCACTTCGCGCCCCACCACCTCCGGGGTCAGGATCACCGCCAGCGCAAAGCTGAAATCCTCGGCACGGGCCTTGGCGACCCCGCAGAGCATGCCCGTCGAGATGGTCGCGCCGGAGCGCGAGAAGCCACGAAACGGCAGACACAGCCCCTGCACCGCCCCGATGATGCCCGCCTGCCGGGTGGTGAGATCACCCTCGGTGCTGTGCGCCGCCTGGCGTTCGCGCAGGCCCGCCACGAGTATCAAAACGCCGCCCACCGCCAGTGCCGGCGCGATCCACTCCAGGTGGCTGAACAGATCCTCGATCTGTGCATTCGGCAGGCCGCGAAAAACCGTCTTCTCGATCAGCACCTTCAGGGCTTCCCCGATGATGCCGGTCAGGATGGTTGCCAGGATGACCTGCAGCGCGGTGCGTTTGAACTGCGCCAGGTTCGCGAAGTAGGTCTGGCGCCAGCGCTGCCAGAAATACACGATGACCGCGAACATGGTGCCGGTGTGCAGCATCACCAACAGCAGCGTCATGGGCGGGGAGGATGGGTCCAGCCCCATGAGTTTCTCAGCCACGACAACATGTGCAGAGCTTGATACCGGCAACAGCTCAGCCAGGCCCTGCACGATGGCCAGGACGATCACCTTGAGGAATGACATGCCGACAGTCTAATCGGCCTGTCAGAAAATTACTGTGTCAGCTCCAGTCGCCGCCGCCGCCGCCACTGTCGCCACCCCAGCCACCGGAGTCGCCGCCACCGCTGTCGTTGCCCCAGGAACTGCTGTCCTGGGTGCCGAAGTCGTTGCCACCCATGTCCTGGCTCTGCGGCGGATCCCGCAGATCCGCGGTCGGCGCGGGTACCACGTTGCCATTGCCATCGATCACGTGGCGGACGAGTTCCTCGCCGGCGGCAACACCGGCGCCGATCGCAAGACCGCTGGCAAGGTTACCCATGAGGCCCGACCCGCCGCCCGGTGGCGGATAGCCGGGCCCGTAGCCAGGTTGCATGCCGGGATTGCCGGGCGGCAGCGCACCTGGACCATAGTTCTGTGCATACGCACGCTGCGCGCGGCTGCGGAAAATACTCCAGAGCACGAACGCGCCGATCGCCAGAATGATAATCAGACCCCAGGGCACCGAGGAGTGACGGGCCACAGGCGCGAAGGCCTGCGAACCCAAGCCCGGTGCCGGAACCACCGCGCGCATGCCCGTCAGCTCGCGCTCGAGGGCGCTCAAGGACTGGGCACTGGTAAAGGCAAGCGTCGGATCCAGCTGCTTTGCACTCACCAGCTGCTGACGCGCAGCCGGGAGATCGCCGATCCGCGCATCAAGTTCGGAGGCGATGAAATGTGCCTTGGCATTCTGCGGATGATCCCGCAGCACCTGGTCGATCATCTTCTGGGCTTCGGCGAGGTGTCCGGACTGTGCCGCCTCATAGATCTGATGCGGTGTCGCATCGGTGTCGGCGAACGCCGTGCCGGCACTTCCCAAAGCCAGGAGCGCGAGCAGTGAAACGCGAACACATTTGAACATCTTGAATCTCCGAAACCGCGCAACTGACGCAGTCCACTAGGCCGGTATGGGGAGCCGCTGCCGGATCTCAAGGGGCCGTTTGCCGGTGAGAGCCTCTGGGCCATTGGGCCACCGCAGCACGGCAAGGTTCCGTTACATTAATATCGATTCCAGTAATATGCC
>Ga0302308_10003517_pt1 | contig 12433 bp, 7 predicted proteins | sample III_Palsa_E3_3_FD_200531 | JGI IMG/M metagenome (GOLD analysis project Ga0302308, IMG submission 200531) | Peat permafrost microbial communities from Stordalen Mire near Abisko, Sweden - III_Palsa_E3_3 | ecosystem: Environmental > Terrestrial > Soil > Palsa > Peat permafrost | place: Sweden... | reverse complement strand
AGGAGTTCACCAGCACCAAGGCGGCGTGTTTCAGCAGCCCCCTTACCCGGCCCTCGTGCCTGTCGCCCGCGTTCGGGCCACAGAATTCCGGATGGGTCAGGGGAATCAGGTCGTGAACCATCACCACGGGCGCGACGCCCTGGTCCACCAGACCGGCTAAAAGGTCCGGGGATTCCAGGCCTGAGTGTGACACGTTCAGGTAGATGTCCCCCGCACGCGGCTCGAGCTTGCCTCCGAGAAACAGCCAAACTGTCTCCAATCTGTCCGCCATCTTTCGATGGGGTTTGTCGGGCTTAGGCGAAGGCCGCAGGCCCCAATCGGGCGCATTGTCCATCTCCAGCGCGTTGCGCAACGTCAGCCACTTCACATCCTTGATGCCGGCTTCAGTAGACATGGCCTGCGCCCGAGCCACCAGGCCAGGCAGGCAGCCAGGCCGCAACGGCATCAGCTTGCCTCCCCAGGTCGCTACGGGAACCACATCCAGGTCGGGGCGAGAAATCAGCCAGCGGGCGTAAGCCAACACGACCCGGTCGATGCCTGTCGGCGAATTGCTGCGACCGCGCATAGCAAGGCGGGTTGCGTCGAAAAGAACGCGCTTGGCCATCCTAGATGAACCGCCGATAGAGCTCGGCAAGCCGGCCCTGGTACGCTTGAGCACTAAATTTCTCCGCCTGCCCGAGCCCCCGCGCGGCAAACGCTCCACGCATAGCCTCATCCGCGTCGAGTGCTTGAATCCCTCGCTTTATGCCTCTTACATCAAGCGGATCGACCAGCAAGGCTGCATCGCCCGCTATCTCGGCCAGAGCGCCCGAATTGGAGGTCAGCACCGGTGTTCCGAGCGCCATCGACTCCGCGACCGGCAGACCAAAGCCTTCGTAGATCGATGGAAACAAAGTCGCTCGAGCGCCGCGTATGAGACTGACCAAAAGCTGGCGGGGTAGATACTCGAACTGCCGAATCCGATCACCGGCAAGGCTTGGATCGATAAGCCCGGTCTCAGACTCCTCAAGCCAGGCCCGGCCTCCGACGAGAACCAGAGGCGTTTTCACGCCAGACGTCAGGTAGGCCTCGATCAACCGACCGATATTCTTCTTCGGCTCGATCGCGCCGAAATAGAGAAAATAACCCCGCCACGGCAGGCCAAGCGCGCTTTCGACTTCGGCCGCGATCTCATCGTCGGTCGCTGCAGCCAGAGCGCTCGTCACGTCAACGGCCTGATAAGTATTGGTGATTCGCGCTTCATCGACGCCAAACAAGCGGATGATGTCGGACTTCGACTGTTCCGACACCGTCACGACATGATCGGCTTTGCGGCAAATTTCGGCGCAGATGCGGAAGTAGCGTCCCTTGTCATCCAGCGTCGCGTGCGGAAGTCGGAGGGGAACGAGGTCGTGAATGGTATAGAAGTTGGCGCTCCGAACCTCGCGGATCGGCAAGACGCTCGTCCAGTGCGTCACATCGGTCCTGGCAGGCTCGCCCATCGACCCGAGGCGCAGATCGGTGAAGCGGCCGTGCGCGCTATAGTCCCAATTTGCTGTGCGAAAGACGTCCTGGCAGGACCAGATCACATTCGCCCGGTCGATGACTTCGGTGCGAGGTACAGTGACCTCGCCGCTCCGACCGACCACCACCGCTTCGCGAACCGGACGAGAGACGCGGTTGCTCAAAAAGCGCGAGACCGAATTACGGTTAGATTTGACCGGGACACCATCGCTGAGGGCGATTTCATTGAGCAGGGCGTTGCCGCCAGGCCTCCTCGCCGGCCCTAACAAAAGCTGCGTTTCAAACCCGAGCCCCGCGAGGCCATCGTGCAACGTCCGAGAGTAGGTCGCGATCCCCGACCCCTTCTCCAGACTAAGGTTGAACCCATCGACACAAACCCTACCCGTCATACGAGAATCCCGTCGGCACGAAGGGACGAACCCTAGGCGCCGCACGCATGACGGTCAAATCAATGCGACGCCGCAAGTACCTGACCTGAGCCGAAAGGCGCGTGTGGGATGAGATGCAGCTTCGACAAATAGTTGAACTCTGGCGAGCGGGAATTAACCGGGCTCGGGCTATACTCTCGCATCAGGGGTCGCTTAGGCGCCGAGGTCGAAGGGTATGCCGAGTGGTCGATTGGTGAAAAGCGGAATGTTGATTCGAGCGAGGGCGCCGCTAAGGTTAGGTCTTGCGGGTGGCGGCACCGATGTCTCACCCTATTGCGACACCTATGGCGGGTGCGTTCTGAATGCGACCATTGACCGGTACGCCTACGCCATCCTCAGGCCCTTGCAAGAGCCGCAACTTCGTTTCCACGCCGCCGACCAGGCGAAAATGGAAACGTTGCCGATATCCGACCATCTCCCGCTCGACGATGGGCTGGTGTTGCACCGCGCGGTCTACAACGAGATCGTCAGGGTCTATAACGGCGGCCGGCCATTAGCAGTCGAACTCACCACCCATTGCGATGCGCCCGCCGGATCGGGCCTTGGCTCGTCATCCACAGTCGTCGTGGCGATGGTCCGCGCCTTCGCTGAACTGCTCAACCTTCCGTTGGACGAGTACGCGCTGGCCCAGTTGGCCTTTAAGGTAGAACGCATTGACTGTAACCTCCTGGGGGGGCGGCAGGATCAATACGCCGCCACGTTTGGCGGCTTCAACTTCATGGAATTCTCTGGAGCGGACAAGGCGGTCATTAATACGCTGCGGATCAAACCTTGGATTCTGTGCGAACTGGAGGCGTCTCTCCTGCTCTTTTATAGCGGTCGCTCGCGTGAATCCGCCGAGATTATCGCCGACCAAACCAACAACGTCATCCGCGGTGAATCCGGAGCCATCGAGGCGACCCATTCACTTCGACGGGAAGCGATTCGGATGAAAGAATGCATATTACGGGGAGATTTCCCGGGCATCGTGCAGTCGATGCAGGATGGTTGGGCCGATAAGAAGCGACTGGCCGGCAGAATCTCCAACGCTGAGATCGAAGAAGTCTTTGGGGCCGCCCTCGCCGCCGGCGCCCTCGCGGGAAAAGTGTCTGGCGCCGGCGGCGGCGGCTTCATGATCTTCTTCGTGGCCCCGGAGCGGCGCATGGACGTCATCGCTCGTTTGAGCCGGTTTCCCGGCGTTATAAGCAATTGCCACTTCACCGAGACCGGCGTCGAAGCCTGGCGGGTCTGACGCTGGGTTGCAGGCTTCCGTTAGCCGACCAGTGGGATCCAGCCACCCTATGATGACGCACCGCACATGAAGACAATCATTCTGGCCGGCGGGCTGGGAACCCGTCTGCGCCGCGCCGTTCCAGATCGGCCGAAACCGATGGCACTGGTCGCTGGGCGACCGTTCCTGGACTACGTTATTCTACGGCTCATCCAGGCCGGCCTATGCGACATCACGCTGTCCATCGGATATCGAGGCAATACGATTCGCGACCATTTCGGCTCCGATTGGAACGGGGCCAATATCAGCTACGCCGAGGAGAATGAGCCGTTGGGCACGGGAGGAGCCGTTGCGTATGCGGCGGGAAACGCCGGCGCCGAGCCACTTATGATCGTGAATGGCGACACCTTCCTGGATCTGGACTTCGCCGCGCTGCGGCTCTGGCGTCAGAGCAGAGGCCCCACGTCCTCGTTCGCGATGGTCTTGCGACGGGTGGAAGACGTTTCACGCTACGGCGCAGTCTCCTGCGACAGCGAGATAGTAACCGGCTTCGCCGAGAAGGGCCTGGCGGGCCCTGGGCTGATCAACGCCGGCGTCAGCATCATCGATCAAGGCGTTTTCTCACGCTTTGGCCTTAGTGGCCGGTTCTCGCTCGAGACAGACCTTATCCAACCCAATCTCGCCGCCCTAAGACCAACCGCCTACATCACCGACGCCTTCTTCATAGACATCGGCGTCGAAGAAGATTTTCGAAGGGCCCAGACCGAAATTCCAAGACAATTTGACCGCGCGCCGCAAGCATAGCCGCCCCTTCCGGCTCGCCGCTCAAGATACGCTGCGGATTCCGATGATGCCTCCCCATTTCGAGATAATGGCGCTCGGCGTTCCGGGATGATGCCGCCCCGCTGAGAGGATTTCGTTGGCGTGATTGTCAGTCGTTGATTGTGGACCCAGGTCAAGGCGTGGAGTTGGATTTGGTCTTACGCAGGGACTCGCCGGCAAGGTCGAGGCGGTGGACCTGGGGACCGGGCGGTTCAAGTTCCCAGTCGTCCGGGATCAGCGCTCGGCGACCGCAAGGCTCTGAGCTGCCGTCAACGTGGGCGATGGCCAATTCGTCGAACAGCTTCGGCACGCGCACATAGATGACCGACCGGTTGCCCCGACAGGCCATGGCCATCCGCCCCCTACCGCGGCAGCGGTTTAGTTCAATCCGCACGCTGCGCGGTGTTGACACGGCATTTGAGTTGACGCCGCCGCCAGAATAGCGTTTTGAACCCCTGACGCAGCGTGCCGTGGCGCACAATTCTGACAATGATTCATGCACATAGAACTTCCTGCCGTCAGCCACGTGCTACCCTTCCGTCCCGCTAAGCAGGGAGATGAGTGGGGGGTGGACGCCGCCGATCTCGTCCTTTCCAACAGGGACACGCGCAATCCTCGATTGGCGCAGATTTCGGCGCCCTTCGGATACGCCTGCGTCGCCCCCCCGGCGTGAACGAGGTCAACTCGTGAGATTATTCGTCACGGGCGGTGCGGGCTTCATCGGCTCGGCCGTTTGTCGCCATTTCATCGGCGATCTTGGGTTCGAGGTGGTGGTCTTAGACAAGCTCACCTATGCCGCCAACCTTGGTTCACTAGCCACAGTCAGCGCGAACCCCCTCTATCATTTTGAGCAGGTCGACATATGTGACGCCGCCGCCATCAACCGCTTATTTGAAACCTACCAACCAGACGCGGTCATTCATCTCGCCGCCGAGAGCCACGTCGACCGTTCAATTTCCGATCCGCGCCTATTCGTCAGCACCAACGTAGTCGGAACCTTCACCCTATTGGAGGCGGTGCGGGCCTATTTGAACGGCGTGGGTCAGGGCGTCGCCTTAAGCTTCCGCATGGTGCATGTCTCAACCGATGAGGTGTTTGGTTCGCTCGGCGCAGATGGCTTTTTCACCGAAGCCAGCCCTTACGACCCAAGCTCACCATATTCCGCCACAAAAGCGGCGTCCGATCACCTCGTCAAAGCTTGGCGTCGCACGTATGGCCTCCCGCTGATAATCTCAAACTGCTCGAACAACTATGGTCCTTACCAGTTTCCCGAAAAACTGATCCCGTTGATAATCCTTGCCGCTATGGAGGGTAAGGCTCTTCCAGTTTACGGTGACGGGGCTAACGTTCGCGATTGGCTATTCGTTGAGGACCACGCGCGTGCCCTTGCGCTGCTTCTTGAGCACGGCAGACTAGGTGAAACCTACAATATCGGTGGCCGCGATGAGCAGAAGAACATCCAGGTCGTCCATCGAATTTGCGAATCTATGGACCGTGCGCGCCCTGCCGGGGCCCCCCACGACCGGTTGATCACCTTCGTCCCCGACCGGCCAGGGCATGACCTGCGCTATGCGATAGATCCGACCAAGCTGGAAACCGAACTCGGTTGGCGAGCACAAGAAACCTTCGAAACCGGCATCGAAAAAACGATCGAGTGGTATATTAAGCGGCCGGATTGGTGGGAACCGTTGCGAAGCCGAATCTATGGAGGCGAACGGCTCGGGCTATGAATGCTTAGGCCGGCGTGCTTGTTCAGCGCCGCAAAGCCGGGTCGATGCGCGAGCCAGACGCTCGCGGAAACTAGGGCAGGATTCAGCTTCGTTGACGAATACAATCTGATCGGTGCCGTAGTGCGGGAAGAGCGGAGATTAGCTTTGAAGGCGATCATCTTAGCCGGCGGAAGCGGAACTCGCTTGCACCCCATGACCGTTGCGGTTTCGAAACAGCTTCTTCCTGTATACAATAAGCCAATGATATACTATCCACTTACTACTGTAATGCTTGCCGGAATTAGAGACATTCTAATTATTTCAACACCTCATGATCTGCCTAATTTTCAACGACTGCTTGGTGATGGTTCCCAATTCGGAATTTCAATTACCTACGCCGCACAACCGCAACCGGAGGGCTTGGCACAAGCATTCGTGATCGGGGCCGACTTCGTTCGTGGCGGCCCGTCCGCCCTCATTCTGGGCGACAACATTTTCTACGGCCATGGCCTGCAGGGCCTCCTGAGTAATGCCGTGCTACGCACTGAAGGAGCAAGCGTGTTTGCCTATCGTGTCGCCGACCCCGAGCGATACGGGGTTGTGGCTTTTGACACAGACAATCGTCCGGTCTCGATTGAAGAGAAGCCGCGCAATCCCCAATCGCATTGGGCCATAACGGGGCTGTACTTCTACGATGAACAGGTCGTCAACATCACCGCTAACCTAAAGCCGTCCGCTCGCGGTGAGCTTGAGATCACCGATGTGAACAAGGTCTATCTTGAACGGGGACAACTCTCCGTCGAATTCATGAGCCGAGGCTACACTTGGCTGGACACGGGAACCCCCGACAGCCTGCTCGAAGCGTCCGAGTTCGTCAGCACACTTGAAAAACGCCAAGGCTTCCGCATCGCCTGCCCTGAGGAGGTCGCCTACCGATTGGGCTACATCTCGCAAAGCCAACTGGAGGCCCTCGGCGCCGGCATAGGCCACAATGACTACGGCCGGTACATTCTCGAACTCGCTGCGTCCACAGAAGGAACGCCAAGAAGATTCGACGGACCCGCAACCCCACCCGTCCTCTCATAGCCGGAACGATGCGCTTCCTCTGCTTCCACTGGGGCCTCAATCGATCAACTAGGTCACGGCAAATCGCAAATTCGGCTGCCTTGACGCTCGCGATCCAGCGCCGCTACACATCGCGGAAGGTCCGCTTTGGTCAGCAACGGCGCCACGAACTAAACAGCCGACCGAATGCTGAGCGTGCGCGCCCTCGTTATCAGGGCGTCCTGTTGCCGGGGTTCTGGCATGACGCGCGCGCGCACTTTAGAGCGCTCGTTAAAGATCGCGTTTCGCCAACTCGCTCTATCATATCGCAGCGGTTGCTTTGGAGATAGAGAGATGAACGGGTTTATCAGGAAAAGCGAAGTTCTATACTGGAGAAGCGGCGAACCTTCGCGCAATTTTGGTGATTATTTTACTGAATTATTCCTTGAGCGCGCCCTGCTCGGCCCCAGAGTCAAAGCATCTAGATATCGCCTCGTTGGCAGCATTATCGATGACTTGAACATAGAGATCGATTTAAATTCGATTAGTGATGGTGGTAACGTTGCATATTGGGGCTGTGGCGGGCGGGATTCATCGCCGCTACGTCCTGATCTTCTGAGCAGGTGCGAATTTTTCGGGGTTCGAGGGCCGCTCACCCGGGATTTACTCGGCCTGCCACCCAAAACGGTGCTTGGCGACCCTGGGTTGCTCCTGCCGCTAATCCATCCCGCCGTTTCGGCCGAATGCAAGCACGGGCGCACGATCTGTGTGCCGCATTTTCATGAGCCGAAAACCGACGAGGAAATAATATCGCTCTCTGGGGTTGACCTTGTGGTCAGACCGTTAGTCGAACCGTCCCTAGAAGCGCTAGAACAAATCATCGATCAGATTACGGGCGCAACTTTTGTCCTGGCAGGAGCCATGCACGCGGCCATTGTCGCACATGCCTACGGCATACCCTTCGCCTACTTTGATGCGGGGCACCTCGACATTCCCTTTAAGTGGCGCGATTTTTCGGCCTCCATTGGTATTCAATCGAACTTTGCGGACAATCTGGAAGATGGACGAAAATTATATGTAGATTTTATAAAAAATAGATCCAAAAAAATACAACTTCTTCCCATCCTTGAGAACTGCCCATATTACATAAAGCCATCCATCATTGTCGACGCGGTCAATTACGACCAATCAATTGCAACAGATAAGAAACTTATTAAAACACTTAAAAATTCCGCGATAGAATCAAGGAGCTATGTTGCAGAAGCTCAGAAGAGCGAGGAAAATCGAGACAATCGAATTCGCGATTATGTTTCAAAGCTTGAAAACGCGGAGAATGAAGAACACGCCCAAGCCCTTGCGCGTGTAAATGAAGAACACGCCCAAGCCCTTGAACGTGTAAGTGTGGCGTTCGCCTCGACAGCCGCCGCTTTCGCGGCGGCGGAATGCGCCAACCTGGAGGCATTAAATCAACGACTGGCGAGAGAGGCGAAACTCGCAGAAACGGTCAATTTCCTAAACGAGCGCGCCGGTGAGCAAGACGCTAACCTAGCGCGCGTCAGCCAAGAACTCGCGACGACCGCCAACATGGTCGTCGAGTTGGAGAGTCAGCGACAGACGATCCTGAATGAGTTGTCGCAAAAAGAATCTGAGCTGGCGGAAGCGGACCTTACGCTGCGCCGGCGCGACGACGAACGACTTGATGCCGAAGCCCGTTGTGAGCAATTGTCTGGGCACGCCGAACAGCTGTCCGCAAAGTTGGCCGCTGAGAAGGAAAGGCTGGAATCGTTGCTGGCGACTGGAAATGAGCGTGAGGCTGAGCTGTCGCGCGAACTGGTAGCCATCCGCAGGCGTGTCTGGACCGAACAATTTGAAGCGAAAATCTCGGGAACGGAGCGCTTTCCGCTGACTGCGCCGTCGTTGGCAAATGCCGTTGGGCTTGCGGCGAACCTGCGCCGCGCGAGGAGCGCGGCTCGGCGCAGAGATTGGCGAATGGCCGCAAAATGTTATGCGCAAATGCTGCGCATAGATCCGTCGCAGGCTCGCATTCTCGTCCAATACGGCCATGCCTTGAAAGAACAGGGGGAACTCAACCTCGCAGCGGTCGCTTACGAGCGCGCGCTTCGGCTGCCGGGCGCTGACCTCGACACGATCAATCACCTCGTCCATGTCCTTCGGGCGACGGGTCAAAATGCCGAAGCCGAAGCCGTCGAACATGAATTCTCACCCGCGAATATTATTGCGGCGGCCCTTCAATCAAGCCACATGAAAACGACGCCTTTCAAGCTGTCACCGCGATTGTGGGGACAGTTGAAGGCGGCCCGCATTGCCGCGCATGCGGGCGATTGGCCTGCAGCCACCAAGGCATATGAAAACCTCATCAGGGCGGATCCCGGCCATCCCGGGCTCTGGGTTCAGCTTGGCCACACATTAAAAGAGCGGGGCGCCTTGAACGGCGCGCTGTCCGCCTACGCCTTCGCGCTTCGCCTCAATCCAACCCAAGCCGACACCTATCTCCAACTGGGCCATGTGCTGAAACTGTTGAATCTCGCGCCCGAAGCTGAACGCGCTTATGAGCGCGCCTTTCAGCTCGCACCGGCCAATCCGGATGCGCGAAGCGAGTTGGAGTCACTCGGAAAATCAGATGGGTCGCTGATTGCGCTAGCCCTCGCCGCAGCCCCAACCCGTCCGCCGGCAACACGTTTAGGTTGGTTGATGTCACTGAAGCTCGGCTCCGCACGGCGGTTTGCAAGGCAACGCGCTTGGGCCAGCGCCGCCGAGCGATATCGGGAACTGCTGTCCCAAAACCCCGGGCACTGGCGTATCTGGCTGCAGTTGGGGCATGCGCTGAAAGAACAAGGCAATCTAGGCTACGCCCAGGGCGCTTATATCGAGGCCCTCGCGATCAACCCAGAAAACGCGGACACACACCTGCAACTCGGCCATATCCTGAAATTACGCGGCCGCCGCGACGATGCCATCAAGGCCTACCAGCGCGCCGTGCAGTTGGCTCCAGAACTCGCCGACGCGCGGCGGGAACTGGAGGCGATAGGTGACAACAACCATCAATGGTCGCCGCAAGGCCCTGCTACCGACAATTCCTCCAGGCCTTGGGTGTACCAGCATCAACGGGTCGAAAAGCCTGTTGGCACAACCGAGAAACAGCTTGGCCTTTCGCGCCGTGAGGCCAGAGCGCTACAAGAGCTAAAATCTGCCATGGACGGGTTAGTCGAGGGGTAATGTCCATGCGCATAGTTGTAGACCTTCAGGCTTGCCAGAACTCTAGCCGCCTTCAAGGCATCGGCCGCTACGCGATGGCGATGACCCGAGCCTTGCTAAAGGTCGGGGCCCAGCACGAGATCTGGATCGCACTGAACGGCCGATTCCCCGCAACGATCACGCCTATCCGCCGCGAACTCGCGGGGCTAATTGCTCAGGATCGGATCGTTGTTTTTCATCTACCCTCCGGCATAGCCAGCGCCGATCCAACGAGCGCTTGGCGGTCGAGGGCGGCTGAGGCTCTCAGAGAACATTTCCTTGCGTCCCTGAACCCGGACATGGTGTTTGTTCCGAGTTTGTTCGAAGGTTATTGGGACGAGTTTGTGGCTTCGATCGGGCGGCAGCCCATCGCGACGGCCGTCACAGTCCACGATCTGATCCCTCTCATCTGGCCTGACAGCCATGTATTCGAGCGAACCGAACGGGCACACTATAATAGAATGCTCTTATCCATGAAGAGAGCAGATTTATGGCTAGCGGTATCCGAATATTCGCGCTCAGAAGTCTTCGAATTGGTCAATTTACCAGAATACCGGGTAATTAATACCTCAGAGGCCATTGAAGAACGCTTTCGCCCTACCCCTTTACCCACAACGGATGAAAACGAACTCCGAACCCGGCTTGGACTTTCAAAGCCGTTCCTGATGTTCACCGGATCTATCGTATATCATAAGAACGTCGAGGGTTTGGTCCGCGCGTACGGCGGACTGCCGGCAGGCGTGCGCCGCGATCATCAACTTGCTCTCGTTGGTTCGGTGGATGACCGAATGCGCGGTCGAATAGGTGAAATCGCACGCGAAGTCGGCTTGAAGGATAGCGAGGTCGTGCTCACAGGCTATGTGTCTGAAGCTGACCTGATTAAGTTGTATGGCCTTTGCCACCTCTTCGTTTTTCCATCATGGCACGAAGGCTTTGGTCTGCCGTTGCTTGAGGCGATGGCCTGTGGTGCGCCCGTCGTCGGATCTAACGTCACCAGCATCCCCGAGGTGATTGGGCGAGAAGACGCCCTATTCGATCCTTACAGCCTGAGCTCGATGACCGGCCTCCTTAAAAAGGCGCTCACGGACACCAGCTTTCGGACATCGTTGCTCGATCACAGCATCAAGCGCGCGTCCCAGTTTTCGTGGGCAGAGTCGGCGCGACGAGCCATCGCCGGCTTTGAATCGGTCCATGCCGCACGCACTGTGGCTCCTGTATCGCCCACTATAGCCTTTCAGCGGCCGAGACTGGCGTATGTCTCACCGCTTCCTCCACTCGGTTCGGAGGCCGCCGGCCGAACGGCGCTTCTGCTGCCGGAGCTCGCCCGGCACTACGATATTACGCTCGTTTCCGATCAGCCGGATGTGGACGCGCCGTGGTTGACCGCGAACTTTCCGCTTCGATCGACCGGTTGGTTCCACGAACACGCCGAGCGATTTGATCGGATTGTCTACGATGTAGATGGCTCCTCCGGCGTGCTGACCGATCTGATGTCTCGCCACCAGGGCGTGGTGATTCTGGGCAGTCTGTTTATTCCGGACGCAGCGAGCGAATCCGGCGACTGGCTTTATGAAACTCACGGCTACGACGCGGCCGCCCTTGCCGTTGAACAGGGAAGAGACGCCGTCGCGGCCGCGTTTCCTTTGATCCAGGGGGTGATTGCCGCAGCTGCCGGCGTCGTTACAACTTCGGACCAACTCAGTCGCGAAGCCCTGCACTGGTTTGGCCCGATAGCCGTGAGCCGGTGGTGCCGGTTGGCCGCCCCTTCGGCTGGTTGGCGCCTCGTCGCGGACGATCTCGCCGGCGCTATCGAAGCGTTTTCGATCGCTGGTCCCGCGGCTTGCAAGGCGCGTTTGATCGAGCAGATTTCAGCCGAATGCTCCATCGCGCCTTCAGAGGCCGATTTGACATCTGTAGCGCGCGCGATCGCCGCAAATACCCGCCCCTCCGGGCGGGCTCAACTGCTCGTCGATGTTAGTTCAGTCGTGCATTTGTCATCAGGCGACAGCCGCCGCGCGACGGCGCTGGAGCAGGTCGCCGGAATTGTGCGCGATCAAGGGTTCGGACGCCGCGTCGAGCCTGTCTATTTCGACGGCCGCGGCTTCCAATATGCCAGGACGTTCACCTGTGAAGCGCTTGGTCTTACCGATATTGCTTTAGGCGATGAACCGGTACAGGCTTTTGCCGGAGATGTATTTCTTGCTTTGGGTGCCCCGCTTCTATCTTGCTTGGCGCCTCTAGCGACATTGCAAGACCTTGGCGTCAATATTCTGTTCGCTTTGGACGACGCGCCGCGGCTGGGCCGGGGTTCGACTCTGTCGGCCCTTACGCCAATCCTGCGCACTTGGTTCGATCAAGTTATTGAGCCCACCGCAACAGGTGGCGTCTGGCTTTCCAGCTCTTATCGTCAATCGATCAGCCGGCCTTCGCCAGCTGATGAGGTTTCAGCCTCCCCGAACGCG
>Ga0302308_10003512_pt1 | contig 12449 bp, 14 predicted proteins | sample III_Palsa_E3_3_FD_200531 | JGI IMG/M metagenome (GOLD analysis project Ga0302308, IMG submission 200531) | Peat permafrost microbial communities from Stordalen Mire near Abisko, Sweden - III_Palsa_E3_3 | ecosystem: Environmental > Terrestrial > Soil > Palsa > Peat permafrost | place: Sweden... | reverse complement strand
GGCGGTGGCGACGATGCCCACCCCGACGCACGCTGTTAACACGGTTGAAATCGAGAACACGGCCTCACTATAGCGAAACGAGTACCCTGTTGCCGCAGATCCTCGTTTAATCTAGCGCTATCTTTTCCACTAGAATCCTAACGTTACGTACCAAAAGCGCGTCAATGCCATTCAGCATCCTCGGTATCAACCACAAGACCGCGCCGCTCGCATTGCGCGAAAAAGTGGCGTTCGCCGAGGAGCGCCTACGCGCGGCATTAAACGCGCTCAAGCAGGAAAGCGGCATTGCCGAGGTGGTCATTCTGTCCACCTGCAATCGCACCGAGGTGTATTGGGCGGGTTCCGCCAGCGGCCCTGAGCTGACGCAATGGCTGGAGCGGCATCACGGCCACAATCTGGACCTGACCTCGAGCCTGTATATCCATCAAGCGGAGCGCGCGGTCGAACACGCCTTTAATGTGGCCTCGGGACTCGATTCGATGGTCTTGGGCGAGGCGCAGATTCTCGGCCAGTTGAAGAACGCCTATCGCGTCGCGCAGGAGGCGGGCAGCACCGGGCCGTCACTCAACAAGCTGTTCCAAGCGGCGTTTTCCGCCGCGAAACGCGTGCGCACCGAGACCCAGGTGGGCGCCAACGCCGTTTCGGTGGCATCCGCGGCGGTGCGCCTGGCACGGCGCGTTTTTTCGGACTTGAGCGAGCACCCGGCGTTGATGATCGGCGCCGGGGAAATGATCGCGCTAACCGCGCGCCACTTCGCCAGCGCCGGCGTGACCCGCATCGTCATTGCCAATCGCACCCTGGCAAGGGCTGAAGGCCTGGCGGCCGAGCTAGGCGCGCAGGCCGTGGGCTTGGAGGATCTCGGCCGGGAACTGGCCGCGGCGGACATCGTGATCAGCTGCACCGGCAGTCCGATTCCCCTGATCACCCGCGACTCGACAGCGGCTGCGGTGCACTCGCGCCGGCGCCGGCCGATGTTCATGGTCGATCTCGCGGTTCCGCGGGATATCGAGCCCGAGGTGGCCGGCCTGGAAGATGTCTATTTATTCTCCATCGACGATCTACAGCAGGTGATCGAGGCCAATCTGCAGCACCGGGAAGCGGCGGCCGGCGGCGCGCGCCAGCTCATTCAACAGGAAGTGGCGCGTTTTCTGACCGAATCGCGCGCCCACGACGCTGCCCCGGCGATCCGTTCCCTGCGCCAGCAGGCGGATGCCATTCGTCTGCAGACCGTCGAGCAGGCGCGGCGCATGGCGGCGGCCGGCAAGTCCGCGGACGAAATCATCGACTACCTTGCCAACACCCTGACCAACCGGCTGTTGCACGCCCCCACGCAGGCGCTGCGCCAGGCCGCCGAATCGGCCGATTCGGCCCTGGCGGAGGCCATTACCCGCCTGCTGCTGGAAGAACGCGACCGGCACTAGACTCAGGATCGCTATAATCCGCGCCCATGAAAGAATCCATCAGGCGCAAGCTCGAGAAACTCGACGAGCGATTCGAGGAGATCAGCCGCCTGTTGTCGGACCCGGGGGTCATCGGGCGGCAGAATCAGTTTCGCGAGCTGTCGATGGAGTATTCCAAGCTCACGCCGCTGATCGACCGCTACCGGCGCTTCGCGGCGCTCGAGGCGGATGTGGCAATCGGCGCGGAGCTGGCCGCCGAGAAGGATCCGGCGATGCGCGCCATGGGCGAGGAGGAGCTTGCGGATCTCGCGCCGCGCATCGCTGCCGAGGAACTCGAGCTGCAGCGCCTGCTGGTGCCGAAGGACCCGCAGGATGACAGCAATATTTTTCTCGAGGTGCGGGCCGGCACCGGCGGCGATGAGGCGGCGATTTTTGCCGGCGACCTGTTTCGCATGTATGCGCGCTATGCCGAATCGCAGGGCTGGGAGGTCGAGATCCTGAGCGAAAGCCCGGGCGAGCATGGCGGCTACAAGGAAATCATCTGCCGCATCATCGGGCGCGGGGCCTTTTCGCTGATGAAATTCGAATCCGGCACCCACCGCGTGCAGCGGGTTCCGGCCACCGAGGCACAGGGCCGCATCCATACCTCGGCGGTCACCGTCGCCATATTGCCCGAACTGGCGGAGGTCGAGGCGGTGGAGCTCAACCCCGCCGATTTGCGCATCGACACCTTTCGCTCCTCAGGCGCCGGCGGCCAGCACGTGAACAAGACCGACTCGGCGATTCGCATCACGCACCTGCCCTCGGGGATCGTGGTGGAATGCCAGGACGAGCGGTCGCAGCACAAGAACCGCTCGCGCGCGCTGTCACTGCTGAAAGCCAGGCTGCTGGCCGCGGAGCGTGAGAAACAGCAGAGTCAGCAGGCGCAATCGCGCAAGCTGCAGGTGGGCTCGGGCGACCGCTCGGAGAGAATCCGCACCTATAACTTTCCGCAGGGGCGCGTGACCGATCATCGCATCAATCTCACGCTCTACAAGCTCGACGAGGTGATGAACGGCCGCATCGGCGAGCTCGTCGCCGCCCTCAACCAGGAGCACCAGGCCGAAGAGCTGGCGCATCAAGTCGAATGAGCGATGCACGCTCGATGAACACCGTCGCCGCTAGCGTGCGCAATGCCTCGCGCGAGCTTCAGCACTGCAGCGAGTCGCCGCGCCTAGATGCGGAACTGCTGATGGGCAGGGTGCTGGGGCTGTCGCGCGCCGCGCTGATCGCGCGTGGCGACGACATTCTCGCGGCCGAGGCCCACAGCGCCTTTTCGCGGCTGGTGGCCCGGCGATCGGCGGGCCAGCCCGTTGCCTATTTGACCGGGACCCGCGAATTCTGGTCGATGAGCCTCAGCGTAACCCCCGCGGTACTCGTGCCGCGGCCGGAGACCGAGATCCTGGTCGAGCTGGCCCTGCAACTCCTGCCGCCGGATGACCGGCGCTCGATTCTGGACCTGGGCACCGGCAGCGGCGCGATTGCACTCGCGCTTGCGTCCGAGCGCCCGGCCTGCCGCGTGACCGCCGTAGATGTGTCTGCTGAAGCGCTCGCCGTCGCCACCGAAAACGCTCGCACGCTCGGGATCACGCACATCGATTGGCGTCGTGGGTCGTGGTTCGGCCCGGTCCGCGGCGAGCGATTCGACCTCATCGCCGCCAATCCACCCTATGTGGCCGCCGACGACCCCGCCCTTCAGGAACTGGCCTCCGAACCCTTGCAGGCGCTTTCGCCCGGGCCGACCGGCTTGGAGGCGCTGTCCGCGATCGTTACGGGCGCCGCGCAATATCTGCACGACCGGGGTTGGCTGATCCTGGAACACGGCAGCGACCAGGGCGCGCAGGTCAGCGCCCTGCTCGAAACTAACGGCTTCTCCGATATCCGTTCGCATGTCGATGCCTTAGGCTTACCCCGCGTCACGCTGGGAACCATTATTCACCACGAGGAACACTCATGATCCGCTTCGAGACCACGCTGGGAGATTTCACCATCGAGTTCCACGAGAAGGAGGCCCCGCTTACCGTCGCGAATTTTCTGCGCTATATCGACGATGGATTTTTCGACGGCACCATATTTCACCGCATCGTCCCGGGCTTCGTCATCCAGGGCGGCGGCTTCACCGAGGATATGACCCAGAAGCGCACGCACCCCACCGTCAAGAATGAGGCCGACAACGGCCTGAAAAACGCTCGCGGCACTCTGTCGATGGCGCGCACCAGCGATGTCAACAGCGCCACCTCGCAGTTCTTCGTGAATTTGAAGGACAACGAGTTTCTCGATCACAAGAAGGGCAACTTCGGCTACGCCGTGTTTGCGCGAGTCACCGAGGGCATGGACGTGGTGGATAAGATCGCGGCGGTCGAGACCGGCCGCCGGCGCGGCTTCGACGATGTGCCGGTGCAGCCGGTGATCATGAAGAGCGTGCGCCGCATCGCGTAAAGCGCCGAGCATGGCCCAAAGGACATGGCTGGGCCGGCTGGGGCGCTTCCTCGCCTGGCTGATTGCGCTTTGCTTGGTGGTGAGCATCGTGTCCGTGCTGGTGCTGCGCTGGCTTAATCCGCCAATCAGCGCGTTCATGGCCGAGAGCCGGATCGAGGCCTGGCTGGGCCACGATTCGAGCTATGTGTTCCGGCACCAGTGGGTCGATCTCACGCAAATATCCCCCAACCTGGCCTTGGCGGTGGTGGCTTCGGAGGACCAGAAGTTTCCCGAACACCGGGGCTTCGACGTCGAGGCCATCGAGAAGGCCTATGAGCTCAATCAGCACAGCCACCGCATACGCGGCGCCAGCACCATCAGCCAGCAGGTGGCCAAGAACCTGTTTCTCTGGTCGGGGCGCAGTTACTTGCGCAAGGGGCTTGAGGCCTATTTCACCGTGCTGATCGAGAGCTGCTGGCCGAAGCGGCGAATTCTGGAGATCTATCTGAATAGCGCCGAGTTCGGCTCTGGGATCTTCGGAGCGGAGGCGGCCGCGCAGCACTTTTTTCATAAGCCGGCGGCGCGTCTGACTCGCAGCGATGCCGCCGTTCTCGCGGCGGTATTGCCGAACCCCGAGCACTATTCGGCCGCGGCCCCCTCACGCTACGTGCAGCAACGGCGCGATTGGATCCTCGAGCAGATGCAGGCGCTCGGCGGCCCGGAAATGCTCGACGACATCGACGCCTATCCGAGCCGGCATCATTGAGGTACAAACCTTTGTTCGCTCGGGATATGATACCGGCGCCCTCGCTCGCCAGGGAGCTCGCATGCAAACGCAGCCGAATAACAACTACGCTCCGCCCAAGAGCGCCGTCGCCGATCTAGCCGCCGACTCCGGAGACCCTGAAAGGGCCTCGCGCTCGTCTCGATTTTGGGCCTCCTTCGTGGATGGGCTGGTCATAAGCCTACCCTTCGCACCGAGCTACGTCGCGGCGTTTCCGGCCATCACCACACTCATGCACGAGGGACATGCCACCGCCTTCGGGATCTGGGCTGAAATGTCCCACACCGGCGCCTTGTTCTACGGCGGCCTGATCGTGTCTCTCTTATTGTGGGCGGTCGTTGCGGTATTGGTGCAGAAGAACGGACAGTCCATCGGCAAGAAATTCCTCAGGATCAAGGATGTGCGCACCGATGGATCGCGCGCCGGCTTCGGCCGGATATTCGGTCTGCGCTATTTCGTCAACACCTTGCTGACGATGATTCCGCTGCTCGGCAGTTTCTACGCACTGGTGGACGTGCTGATGATCTTCGGCTCCGCCAGGCGCTGCGCGCACGACTATATCGCCGACACCATCGTCGTTCGGGCTTGAGTCTTCCCAACGACACCATCGTCACGGCTGAAACGCCCGAGGGGATAGAAATTGCCATGCGTCCGGCCGGATACGCGGTTCGGGGCACGGCATTCCTGATCGATGCGCTGATACGCGGCGTCATCCTGATGACGCTGGCTACCGTCCTCAACAAAGGTGGCCACATGGGCACGGGCTTGCTGCTCATCGTGCTGTTCATCGTCAACTGGCTTTACCCCGTGATATTCGAAATGCTGCCGGCGGCGGCCACCCCGGGCAAGCAGGCGATGGGGCTCATCGTGCTCATGGCGAATGGACTGCCGCTCACGCCCGAGGGTTGTCTGATTCGCAACCTGCTACGCGCAGTCGATTTCCTGCCCCTGCTGTACGGCTTCGGCATCGTCGCCATATTGCTCAGGCGCGACTCGCGCCGCATAGGAGATTTGGCGGGCGGCACGTTGGTCGCGTATCGAACCGAGTCGAAGGCGGCAGGCGCGTTTGGCCCGGGCGAACCGACGCAACCGCCGCGCGCGCTGTCGCTGCGCCAGCAGGCCGCGATCACGGCCTTCGCCTGGCGCGTCACGCGGTTGACGCCGGAACGCGCCGAGGAGATCGCGGTGCTCGCCGCCGCCGCCGCTCCCCCAAGCGCAGCCGGATCCTCGGTCACCTCCCGATTGGTCGGTATGGCGCGCTGGCTGCACGGGCAGCGGCCGGCCGCGGCGCGCGGTGCAGGCCAAGCCAGGTGACGCCGCTCGAGTTCGAATCGCGCTACGAATCGCGCTGGGCCGAGCTCGAGGCAAGCCTGCGGCTGGCGCCCCGCGAACTCGATCCGGAGCGGTTTTTGGAGCTATATCGCATGTGCTGCGAGCATCTCTCGCTCGCCCAGGCGCGCGGTTTTCCAGCCTATGTGATCGAGCGGCTCGCGAATATCACGGCGCGCGCGCATCAGATTGTCTATCGTCAGAGCGGCTTCGGATTCGCGCGCCTGTCGCGGACATTGCTGGTGCGCTTCCCCGCCATGGTCCGCGCGCACCGCAATTATGTGTGGGCCGCCGCTTTGCTGTTCATGGCGCCGGCCATCGCCATCGGAATCGCGACCTACCTGCGGCCCGAGCTCGTGCTTTCCGTGGTGGATGGTCAGACGGCCTCTCACTTCGAACAGATGTACAGTCCCTCCGCCGAGTCGATCGGCCGGGCTCGCGACGCCGGCAGCGACTGGGTGATGTTCGGGTTTTACATCAAGAACAATATCGGCATCGCCTTCCAGTGCTACGCCACCGGCGTCATTTTCGGGCTGGGAAGCGTGTTCTTCCTCGGATTCAATGGATTTTTCACCGGCGCGGTTGCCGGGTACATTGCCTCCTTGGGGTTGGGTGGAACGTTTTTTCCCTTCATCGCAACACATTCGGCCTTCGAGCTCAGCGCCATCGTGCTGTCCGGAGCGGCGGGCCTTAGGATCGGCCGGGCCCTGCTGTTGCCCGGCCGGCTGCCGCGGCTACTGGCGTTGCAGATTGCGGCCCGCGAGACCAGCCCCATCGTGTTCGGCGCCGCCGTGATGCTGCTGATCGCGGCAGCAGTCGAAGCCTTCTGGTCCTCCGCTGCGTGGGTCACGCCGGCCGCAAAGTTCACCGGCGCCGGCGCCTGCTGGGCGCTGGTCCTGCTGTTTTTCCTGAGGCGCCCGCGTGCAGCTTGAGGCCATCGACTTGGTTCTGCGCCCGCGCAGCACCTGGGAGGGTTGCGACCTGGGGGTGCGGCTGCTTCAGTCCCGCTTAGGCTCGGTGTTTTTTTGCTACCTCAGCGTGGCATTGCCGTTGTTTGCCATTGCCATCGCGACATTCGACATTGCGGCATGGTTGCCGGCGCTGCTCATCTGGCTCTCCAAGCCCTGGCTCGACCGCACGATTCTATTTGCTCTGTCGCGCGCGCTGTTCGGCGAATCGACCCATCCAGCCGAAGTGTGGCAGGCGCAGCGAGAAGTGTGGTGGCGATCGCTGCCGGCGACGTTGACCTTACGCCGCCTGTCGATGTCGCGATCGTTCACCCTGCCCATCGTGCAGCTCGAAGGACTGTCAGGGGCTGCACTGCGCGCGCGATTGCGGCAGGTGGCTCAACGGCATCGCATTGTCGCGCGTGCCGCGACGCTGGTATTTCTAGCGGCGGAACTCGCGCTGGCAGCAAGCCTTCTGTCCCTGCTGTCCTGGCTGTCGCCGCACCATGGCTCCTGGCAAATGACGAATCTGCTGCCCGGCAGCCGAGAGACGCTGACCGAGGCCATGAACGTCGCCTACGCCGCGGCGGTTGCATTCATCGAACCGTTCTACGTCGCCGCCGGATTCGGCATGTACCTGAACAGGCGCGTCGAACTCGAGGCCTGGGACGTTGAGCAGGAGTTCCGCCGTGCTTTCGCCGCATAAGGCCTGGGGCTTGAGCTTGATGATCGCCTGCGCCGCTGCGGCCGCCCAGGACAAGGCGCCGCCGCCACCTCCTGCGCCAATGGCGGCGCCGATGGCGCCGGCGATCACGCGCGCGCAGATTGCAGCGGCATTGGTTAAGCTGCGCGCCGATCCCAATCTTCCGGGTGAACGCAAATCCAAGACCTTGCGCTGGGCCAACAGCAACACGGCGCCCGCAAAGCTCGATCCGCCGCCAGCGTGGATCGTCGGCTTTTTCGACTATCTCGCGCAGACCTCCAGCTTGGTTGTCTGGCTGGCCGGCGGACTGGGCGTTGGCTTCGCAGCCATTTGGATCTACAGGCTTAACGCGCCGCGCTTGCTCAGGCGGAAAATACCCGCGCTGGGTCCCGTATCGCGCGTGCAGGCGCTGGATATCCGCCCGGAGTCCTTGCCCGAGGATATCGGCGCGGCGGCGCTGGCATTGCTCGGCGCAGGACGCGGGCGTGAGGCGTTGTCGCTGCTGTATCGAGGCGCGCTGTCCCGGGCCGTGCACCGCTTCGGCGTCGACATCGGCGAATCCTTTACCGAGGGCGAGGCGCTGCGCGCGGTGAGGATCAGCCTCGATCCCGTGCGCAGCGAATACTTCTCCGAGCTGGTGCAGCTCTGGCAGCGTGCCGTATACGCCGGCGACGCAACATCCCCGGACCTGGTTTCACGTCTATGCTCAGGCTTCTCCCCGGCGCTCGACAGGGCCGCGATATGAATTCCGAGCGCACCAGCAACCTCCTGTGCGGCGCCATCCTGATTGCATTCGTCGCCTGGATTGCCATGCACACCTACTGGGCCGACATCACACTCACCACGCCGCCCCAGGGCGAAGCGCTGCAGAATTCCTACTATGGCCTCGAGCAGCTGGCGCGCGAGCTTGGCGTCAGCGCTCACCAGATCCCTTCGCTGCGCGTTCTGCCGCCGCCGGGCGGGATCTTGTACGTCAATAATTTCCGCGACGATTTCCTGCATCACCGCATCGACGCGCTCGAGCCCTGGGTCAGGTCCGGCGGACGGCTGGTCATTGTCGGAGCCAATCCCTGGTCGAGCGCAGTGCTGCGCTCCTGGAGCGGCATAACCTCGGCAGAAGTGCACCCGGACCGCAGCGCAGTTCAGAAATCGCGTCCTGAGCCGTTCGTCGTCGGCCCGGACGCCGACTGCGCGCCGCTGTCCGAGCGCATCAACGGTGAGCCGAGCGCGGAGACGCTGCTCGCCTGCCCTCGCTACGCAATCGTCGCCTTCGATGCCAGGGGCGTGCCGGCATGGAGCTTGTCGAATGCGCAAGGAGTGGTCCAAGCAGTGCGCATGAACGTCGGCCGCGGCAGTGTCACCGCCGTCGGTCCGGGGGCGCTATTCGACAACTGGGGCATGGCGCGCCACGATCATGCGCGGATCCTGGTCGCCGCAACCCAGATCAAGAAAGGAGATGAAATCTCCATTCTCAACCCCTCGCGCGCCGAGCCCGTGTATAGCCTGGTCTGGCGCCTTGCCTCGCCCGCGCTGCTTTTCCTCGGCGTTGCCGCTGTGCTCTTGATCCTGCGAAATCTGCCGCGCTTCGGGCCGCCGGTGCCGCTGCCGCCGACGGCGCGCCGCTCCCTGGCCGAGCAGATCCAAGGGAACGCCCGCTTCGCTTGGGCTGCGCGCAAGCTCGCGCCGCTGCGCTCGGCGGTGATGCGCGCGCTGGACGAAGCGGCGACCGGGCGGATTGCGGGGTTCGCGACCTTTAGCCCCAGGCGGCGCTCGAACGAATTGGCGCAACGAACCGGGCTCGATGCGCAAGCCCTGCATGCTGCCATGACCGCCCCTACGGACCGGGACGCAAAGATCGAGCGCGACGCCATTGAGTTGCTGGAACGCGCCCGGCGGCTGTTGAAATACTCGAAGGCCAGGTGAGATATGAGCGATGAATCCACTGCCATTGCCAAGGCGGGCGAACTTCTGGCGAAGTTGCGTGCCCAGATCGGCAACGCCCTGGTGGGACAGGACGCCATCGTCGAACAGACCATCATCGCCCTGATCGTCGCGGGGCATGTGTTGATCGAGGGAGTGCCGGGCCTGGGCAAGACCTTGCTGGTTCGCGCGCTGGCTCAAGCCATGTCCTTGAGTGTGGCGAGGATTCAATTCACTCCGGACCTGATGCCCTCGGACATCACCGGCCACGCCATACTGGATCCGGGCTCGCGCGAGCTGCGCATCGTGCGCGGCCCGGTGTTCACGCACGTGCTGCTGGCGGATGAGATCAATCGCGCGCCCGCCAAAACCCAGAGCGCGCTCTTGGAGGTCATGCAGGAGTACCAGGTCACGCTCGAAGGCCAAACCCTGACCCTGCCGCGCCCGTTCATCGTCCTGGCCACCCAGAATCCGCTCGAGACCGAAGGAACCTATCCGCTCCCGGAAGCCCAGCTCGATCGCTTCCTGCTCAAGATCGAGATGACCTACCCCTCGCAAAGTGAGGAGGTCGCAATCGTCACGCGCAGCACCACCGATCAAACCGGCGATCAGCTGCCCCTCTCCGGAGTGAGCGCCGTGCTGAATGAGCGCGCCGTGCTCGCCTTGCAATACCTGGTCGCTCGACAGCGCGTCGACGCGGCGGTGATCGATTACGCCGTGCGCATCGCGCGCGCCACGCGCGACTGGCCGGGAATCGCCATGGGCAGCGGCTCGCGCGGACCGCTCGCACTGGTACGGGCGGCCAAGGCGGCGGCATTGATGGCGGCGCGCTCCTTCGTCGTGCCCGACGACATCAAGTCCGTTGCCCTGGCCGCGCTGCGCCACCGCGTCGCACTGTCGGCCGACGCGCAGCTCGACGGCCGCAAGACCGATGAGTTGCTGCACGCCATTCTCGAAGCCACGCCGGCGCCTCGCGTGTGATCGCCCGGAACGCATCGATGCTGCCCTCGCGAGCCCTGATCGGCGTCCTCGCCGCCCTGAGCGTGAGTCTGGCTGGATTGGCGTTCTCGCCCCTGCCGACCGCGACCGTGGCGCTGCTCGCCGCGCTGGCCGCGGCCGCATTGCTGGCGGCTGTGGCGGCGGATGTATCCTTGAGCATCTCGCGCCGGCGGCGCTGCCCGCTCGCCCTGCGCCGCAGCCTGCCTCGCGCATTCGCCGTCGGCGTGCCGGTCGCGGTGCGCGTGCAGTTGGACAACCCTGGCCATTGCTCCGCTCGCGGCATGCTATTCGAACTCGCGGATCCGAGCCTCGACATGCCTGCCATGCCGCTGCGCTTCGCGATCGAGGGCGGCCAGAGCGAAAACTTGGAATTCATGCTCACGCCGACCCGGCGCGGGCTCAAGCGCTTTGATGCCGCGCAAGTCCGGCTGCGCTCGACCCTGGGGCTGTTCGATTGGAATCTGCGCATCGGCGCCAGCGAGTCGCGGCGCGTGTTCCCCAATTTTGAGCACCAGGCAGGATTTGGCTGGCTCGCGGGGGACCGGCGGCTCGCCAAGATGGGCATCAAATCGGTGCGGCGGCGCGGATCCGGAACCGATTTCGACCAACTGGTCGAGTACCGCGCCGGCGATCCCATCCGCCAGATCGATTGGAAGGCGACGCTCAAGCACTCCCGGCCGATCGCCCGCAAGTTCCAGGATGAGCGCGACCAGTCGGTCATGTTCCTGCTCGATTGCGGCAGGCGCATGCGGGCCGACGACAGCCAGCAGCGCATGGGCGCGGCTCACTTCGACCAGGCACTCAACGCCCTGATGCTGCTGGCCTTCGTCGCACTGAGTCACGGCGATGCAGTGGGCGCGATGACCTTCGGCACTCCGGAGGGCATGGAGAAGCGCTTTGCGCCGCGCAAGGGGCGGCAAACGCTGAATGCGCTCATGGCCGAACTCGGCGATGTCGAGCCGACGCCGACCTACTCGGACTACACGCGCGCCGCGGCCGATCTGATCCGGCGCCAGCGCAAACGCGGACTGCTCATTCTCATCACCAACTTCCGCGACGAGGATGCCGGCGAACTCGCCTCAGCATTGCATCTGCTGCGGTCGCGCCATGTGGTGATTCTCGCCAGCCTGCGCGAGCAGATCGTCGCAAGCATCGCGGAACAGCCTCTGACCGGGCCCAACAGCGCCCTGGAGGCGGCCGCCGCCCTGAAGTACGCGCAATCGCGCGCCGATGTGCTGCGGCGCTTGGGCGTGAGCGGCCTGGTAAGCATCGATTGCGAGCCCCGGCAACTCGGCGTCGAACTCGTCACTCGCTATGAGGCGCTCAAGCGCGCCGGATCGATCTGAAACGCCAATACAACGGGGAGTCGTCATGAATGTGTATCTACTGTGCGCCGCGATCCTGGTGATCCTGTACTTTCTCCTATCGCTCAATGTCTCGCGCAACCGGGTAAGGCTGAGAATAGGAATCGGCAGCGACGACCTGCGCACCGGGCCGCTCAGCAAGAGCATCCGCGCCCAGGGCAACGCCGCCGAGTACATCCCGATCTTCGTGGCGCTGTTCCTGTACTTCAACACCGTGGGCGCGGCCGCCTGGGTCAGCTGGGTGGTGATCGCCGTGACGGCCTGTAGGATCCTGCACCCCATCGGCATGTTCCTCTCGGCCGATTTGAATGGCCCGCAGGTGTTTCGATTCCTCGGAGCCTCGGGCAGCTATGTCGGCGGCATTGCGCTCGGCGTCGCCCTGTTCATGCGCGCCGCATCGAGCTGATGTCTTCATTCGGAGACATTACGCGCATTGTTAAGTTGTTCTAGAATCACACGCCATGAGTCACTGGCTCGACAATACGCTGCAGCACCTGCAAGTCGGTGAGGCCTTGATCCACGGATGGCATGCCCCGGCGGCCGACA
>Ga0302308_10003502_pt1 | contig 12463 bp, 10 predicted proteins | sample III_Palsa_E3_3_FD_200531 | JGI IMG/M metagenome (GOLD analysis project Ga0302308, IMG submission 200531) | Peat permafrost microbial communities from Stordalen Mire near Abisko, Sweden - III_Palsa_E3_3 | ecosystem: Environmental > Terrestrial > Soil > Palsa > Peat permafrost | place: Sweden... | reverse complement strand
AAATCAATATCCGGCAGGTCATTGGCCCGCTCGATGCGACGCCGGATGACATTCGAGTCATCGACAACCAGCAGGCGGTGAGTCATTGCTGCAGCCATGGTGTAGCGGCTTCCTAGGCGGCGCTCGAACTGGGCTCAAGCGTCGGCACCTGGCGCGGCAGCAGCACCTTGAAGCGCGAGAACTGGCCTGGCGCGGTTGAAATACCGATTCGGCCGCCACATTCGCGCACCATCGCGTTGACCACATCGAGCCCGATGCCGCGCCCGGCGTGCTCGGTCACGGTCTCGCTGGTGGAGAAGCCGGGCTGGAAGATCAGGCGGAAGATCGCCGCCTTATCGAGGGCGGCCGCTTGCGCCGGCTCGACCAGGCCCAGTCGCAGAGCCTTATCGATAATCCGCTCATAGGCCAGGCCCTGACCGTCATCCTCGACTGTGAGCGTGTACTGATCACCGGAATTGAGCCGGAAGGCAATTCGGATCGTGCCGATGGCCGCCTTGCCCGCGCTGCTGCGCTCCTCGGGCGATTCGATGCCGTGCACGATGGCATTGCGAATCATCTGGACGACAATATTCTTAATGCGCGTGGCCAGCTGCGGCGGGACAGTTTCGAGGCCCTCGAACTGCAGCTGCACTTCACGGCCCGCCGATGCGCCCACTTCAGCGGCCAGCGAGCGGAACAGACTCTCGAGCGCGATGCCCGGTGCCGGGACGACGGGCATCGCAACGTCAACCACCGCGCTGTTACGTTGCGACTCGCCTTCCAGGTTGACCATCTGGGTGCCGGTGTTGGCACGCAGGCCGGCAAAGCGCTCCATCAGCTGGCCGAGGCCGGCCAGGTGAGTCATGAGTTCATCGAGGCGGATCACGACCGGCACGAACACGTCACCGCTGAGGCTCGGCTGAGTGCGAAGTGCGCCCAGCAGATCCTCGATGGCGTGTAGACGCTGCACGCAGGTGCCAATGCCCAGGGCCGCGGCATCGCCCTTGATGGAGTGAACCTCTCGATAGACACCATCGAGCTTGCTGCGCAATTTGTTCTGATCTGATCCGGGAACCGTGAGCAACGCATTGGCTTTGCGCAGCGAAGCGTCGGTCGAGGAGAGGAACATCTGCAACTGCACCGGATCAGACTTGGCCAATTGCAGCATCACGGCGGCCTGCGACTCGCTGTCGGCGCGGACCTGCTCCAGTTCGCGCGCCAGCAGCACGCGTTCGGTGACATCGGTGACCGCACCCAGCAGGAAGCCCGAGCTGTTATCGGCGCCGCGGACACGACGGAATGAGAAGGAGAGGTGTCGCGTCTCATGGCCACCCATCGGACGGATGATCCTGACCTCAATCTGGCTCAAGGGATTGACCGATTCGATCAGATCCTCATGCACGCGCTCTTTCCACAGCAGCGCGAGGAAGCGGGTCGCCGCCTGCAGCGTTTTATCATCGACCAGCGGCTCAAGCAGTTCCTCGAAGCGCTGACCCGCGGGCGCGGCCACGTGCAGCAGATCGCTTAAGGAGGTCGAGTGCGCATCGCCAATCACGCCGTCACGATCGATTAGAAACAAGCCCTCGCGCACCGTGGCGAGGATATCGCTCACCTGGCGTTCGGCCAGCAACGCGGCTGCCGAGGACTGGCGCGCACGGACCGCGAAATACAGCATCAAGGCGAGCAGCATCAGCGCAAGTCCGGTGCCACCGAGCAGCAGCGAGCGCAGGCTCGAGCCGTTGTGGATCACCGCATTGCGTAAGGCCGCGGCCAGATCAACCAGACTGGTGCGCAGCTGCTGCGAGGACTTGGCCTGGGCAATCAGCAGCTGATCCACCGTGCGTTTCAATTCGCGCCCCGCGGCGTTCAGTTCCGAGCCGCTGGCCGAGTCAGTATAAAGTTCCTGGTGCTGTGCCTTGTCGAGCGCACGCAGTGGCTCATCGTAGGACTGCCAGTTGTTCTGCGCGGCGGCCAGGCGTGCTGCCATATCCGGATTGTCAGTCAGGTCGGCAGCCGCCATGTCTTTCTTCAGCTGCTCGTAGGAGTCCGTAGCGCGGGCGCTCAACGTACCCACGGTCTTGATCGAATCGCCCACATAGGTCTGCGTTTCCAGGCCGCGCTGTATCAGCGTCAGTTCCGAGCGCAGCAGTTGCGGCTCGGAGCTGAGCTCGGAGGCCACCTGCAGTGCGGAGGAAGCTGAACGCAGCTGCGTAGCGCGCTGCATGCCATAGGCGAGCAGCGCCGTGAGCGCGCTGGCAAACACCAGCGTGGCGGCGATCGGCAGCCATTGATTGCGGGAGCGAAGATTAAGTCGGGCCATGCTGTTTGAGTCCGGTTGGCGTGGGCCTAAGTGGGCAGCTTGAAGGAGATGCGAATGCGGGCGCGCATCGGTTTTTGCGCTGTACCCAGTGCCTGGGTGTCATAGCGCCCGTGACTGACGGCAGCGATCGCCGCATCATCAAAGATGTCCGCCGGGGCCGATTCCACCACGCTCAGCTCCGAAGCCGTGCCCTTGGGGCTGAGCATGAATTCCACGATCACGTAGCCGCTGAGCTTGCGATTGAGAGCCTCTTTCGGGTAGTCAACATTGAGCGGCTTGCTGGGCTTCGCGGCCAGGAAGGTTGGTGCGGCCGCGTTGGCCGGCGAGGCGGCGGCAGGCGAGGCGGCGGCCTGAGCAGCCGCTGCGGCGGCGGCCGCGGCCGCGGCGGCACGCTGCGCCGCCTGATCCATCAGGCCCTGCAGCTGGCGTTTGGCCTCGGTCAGCTCCGGTGTCGTACCGTAATCGGCAGCCGCCGTGAGCAAGCGCTGTGCGGCATCCCACTGCTGGCTACGGCCGCTGTCAGCGGCGTGGGCAATCAGCGCGGCTACGACCTCGCGCTGGACTGCCGATACCAGCGGGCTCTTGCCGCCGGCCTGGCGCAGCGCCTGCAGGCGGGTGCGGGCATTGTCATTGGCCGGATCGAGCAGCGCGCCATTGCTCAGGGCGCTGCGCACCTGAGTGGCGAGCTCCGCCAGCTCGGCCTCGCTGTGGTGCGCAGTGAGCGCATCACGCAGCTCCTGGGCGGCGCGATCCTGGCCGATGGCGGTGAGTTGGCTGATCAGCTGTTCGGCAGTCGCAGTGTCACCAGCGCTGATGGCCGCATGAGCCTCACCCACGAGCACTTTCGGGCGCGCGGCCGTCAGGTCAGCCTCCATCGCACGCACCGCGTCCGGTTCAAGGTTCGTTGCTTTGTAGAGGCTCAGCACGTGGATGGCATCATCCAGGTGGGCGGCGCTGATGTCGGCCTGCACGCGCTGGCGTACCGAGGGCAGCAGCCGGCGCAGACCATCCTGGGCCTCGTCATTGGAGGCATCCTGACGCAGCACCTCGGCATACAGTTCCAGCACGCTCTCGCCACGCAGATCACTGTCCTGCCGGGGCAGCAGATTCTTCTGATCGCGAAAGGCCACGCGGGCTGCCGAGAGCAGTTCGAGCGTGGAGCGCGCACGCTCCGGTGCGGCGGCGGCAGTCGTTGCGGTGGCGCTCGCAGCGCCCGCGGCAGCGCCAGCATCGGCTGCATGCGGCCAGAGTTTCCAGGTCAACGCGCCGGCGGTGGCCAGCAGCAACGGAATAGCCAGGAGTGCCGGTGAAAACTTGCGCGGCGGGCGTGCCGCCCTGAGCCTGGCCATGGTCTGATCAGCGAGTCGCGCCTCGGCGCGTTGCAGTGCCTCGCTGAAGGCGCCGCTGGCGAGCTCGGCTCGCGGCACGACCGCGCACACGCCGCCGCGCGCCAGCACGGGGCTCCACTCGGACATGGCATCGGGGCCAATCAGGGCAATCAGGGCCGAACTCGGATACTGCTGCTCAATCTGCGCCACGACCGCCAGTGCATCCGGCCGACGGGTCGAATCGAGGATCAGCAGACAGGCGCGGGCCTCTTCGACCGGTAATTCGCTCGGTTCATCGATGGTGCGTACCCGATAGCGCTCGCCCAGCAGCGGGCCGAGCTCGAGCAGCAGTTCATCGTCGCTTGAGAGCAGGTACAGCTCGGTGCGCCGTGTGCGCGCGGGCCCTGCGGTGGCTGGTGCGGGGCGCTCGGTGACGCTCGATTTCATGACACTCCGGTGTATGGCGGCTAGCCAAGCAATTCACGCTCCGCATCGGAGCATAGCGGGGTAAATTTGTGGCCAAAGGGCTGGGGCAGCCGCGGTGCGGATCACAGTTTCATGCGACAGAATCCCGGGGGGCGTGCCCGGACCGCGACGCTGTGGCCTGCATCACACTTTGGGGGCTCAAGGGATTGGCGGGCGGCCCGTTTGAGCGCGCCTGAGTGGCCTTCAGAGGAGGGCGCGCAACCCGGAGGCGAGCGCCTCGATGTGCTCGCTGGTGTGCGCAGCCGAGAGGAATCCGACCTCGAAAGCGCTCGGCGCCAGATAAATGCCGCGCTCGAGCAGCGGGTGGAAGAGGGCTGCGAAGCGCTTGCCGGCATCGGCCGGGAACGCGGCCGGCGTACGCATCGGCCGCAGCGCAGGCGCTGATCCCGAGCAGCACATCCAGAAAATTGAACCGCGGCGCTGCACGCTTAAGTCCGGCAGGCCGCTCAAGGCCGTTTCGAGCTGGGCGCCGAGCTTTTCGAGCTGCTGGTAGATGCGACCGTCGGCCAGCTGCTGCAGGGCTGCGAGCCCGGCACACATCGCCACGGGATTCGCGCTGAGCGTACCGGCCTGATAGACCGGACCGGCGGGCGCCACCATTTCCATCAGCTCACGGCGTCCACCGTAAGCGCCGACCGGAAAGCCGCCGCCGATGATCTTGCCGTAAGTGACCAGATCCGGGCGCAAGCCACTGGCCCCGGCGTAGCCCTGAAAGCCGATGCGGAAGCCTGAAATCACCTCATCGAAGATCACCAGGGCGCCGCACTGACGCGCCTGATCGCACAGTGCCTGCAAGAATTCTTCTCGCTGCGGCAGCAGCCCGTAGTTGGCTGGCAGCGGCTCGATGATTACGGCAGCCAGTTCGCTGCCGTGGCGCTCGAGCAGTGCAGAGAGTGCGCCGATGTCATCCAGCGGAGCGACGAGGGTTTCCTGGATGATTTCTGGACCGAGGCCAGCGCTGTCAGGCACCGGGGCCTCGGCCAGCCCGGAGCCGGCTCGCAGCAGCATGGCATCGACATGCCCGTGGTAGCAGCCTTCGAACTTGAGGATCTTGGCGCGGCCCGTCGCGGCGCGTGCGAGGCGCAGTGCCGACATGACTGCCTCGGTGCCCGAATTCACGAAGCGAATGCTTTCGACCCAGGGGATGCGTTCGGTGATGAACTCAGCCAGCTCGAGGCTGTAGGGTTCGGCCGTGCCCAGACTCCAGCCTCGATCCATGGCCGCGAGCGCCGCATCGCGCACCGTGCGGTTGCCGTGCCCGAGGATCAGCGGCCCGAAGGCCATGCAGAAGTCGATGTAATCGCGGCCATCGACATCGCGCAGCAGCGCACCGCTGCCGCCACTCATGAAGCGTGGCGTGCCACCCACGCCACGGAAGGCTCGAACCGGGGAGTGCACGCCACCGGGGGAAACCTTGCGCGCACGCGCAAACAACTGTTCTGATCGATCCATCGTGTGTGCCGCCCCGGGTTGGATGAGCGCGCCGCGTGCCCTCAGGCCGCGAGCCACGCGCGCGCCTCGCGCGCGCCGTAAGTGATGATCATCTGTGCGCCGGCGCGCCGGAACGCGGTGTAGATCTCGCGGTGCAGCGCAGCCCGTGGCGCCAGACCCTGCGCGGCCAGGGCCTCGAGCGCGGCAAACTCGCCACTGACCTGGTAAACCGCCCAGGGCTTGGGAATCTCGCGCGAAAGGTCGCGCAGGATGTCGAGATAGGCGAGTCCGGGTTTGACCATCAGGATGTCGGCTCCTTCGGCCGCATCGCGCAGCGCCGACTGGCGCGCGTCGGTCGGCCGCGCCGGATCGATTTGATAGCTCGAGCGATCCTTCAGCACACCGGGGCTCTTGGGCGCTGAATCGGCAGCCACCCGAAATGGGCCATAAAGAGTGGAGTGGAACTTCGCCGCATAGCTCATCAGGATCGTGTCATCGCGGCCTGCCTGGTTAAGGGCGCCGCGGATCGCACCGATGCGCCCGTCCATCATGTCGCTGGGCGCGACGCAGTCGGCGCCGGCTTGGGCGTAGGCCAGCGCGGCCTGGCACAGCTCGTGGACGCTGGCTGAATTCTCGACGTGATCGCCCTCGGCATTGAGCACGCCGCAGTGCCCGTGCGGCGTCGAAGAGCACAGGCACACATCCACGGCCAGCCACAGATCATCGCCAAAGCGTTGCTTGAGCGCGCGGATCTGCCCGGCGGTGAACGACCAGTCGATGTCATGCGTACTGCGCGCGCGCGGCACGCCAAAGAGCAGGAAATTGCGCACCCCGGCCTCCAGATCCTGCTCGGTCTGGCGCAGCAGCGAATCGGGCGTCTCCTGATGGACACCGGTCAGCCCAGGCACGAGCAGGCGCTCGCTTACGGTTTCAGCAACGAAGCAGGGTTGGATCAGCTGCTCGAGCTCGACGTGTACTTCGCGCGTGAGTGCGCGGATCTGGGCGCTTTGGCGCAGACGTCGCAGGCCCAGCGGATAGTTGGCTTTCATGCCCGTCATTGTGCCGTACGCTGCGCTTTCGGGGTCATCGGTGTGTCACCGCATCATACGACAGGTGATCTCCGGGCCCCACTCTTATGCTCCATAGTTATAAGATGCCGCACGAGAATGACGCCATGAAGTCTGGCCACACAACCCCTAGCCCCGACCACCGCAGCTGATGGTCGCGGCTTAGGCGCCCATGGACTACCTGCCCGTTTTCCTGGATCTGCGCGAGCGCACCGTCGTGGTCGCTGGCGGCGGCGAGGTCGCCCTGCGCAAGGTGGAGCTGCTGCGCGCTGCGGGCGCACGCGTGCGCGTCATTGCCCCGACGCTCACCGGCGGCCTTGCCAGTCTGCAACTGGCCGGGCACATCGAACACCGGGCTGCCGAATTCGCGCCGGCAAATCTGGATGGGGCGGCACTCGTGATTGCCGCCACTGACAACCCACAGATCAATGCCGCTGTGCACGCTGCCGCAACGGCCCGGGGCCTGTTCGTAAATGTAGTCGACGACGCCGAGCTCTGTAGCTTCGTAATGCCGGCGATCATCGACCGCTCACCGGTACTGGTTGCCGTGGGGACTGCGGGCAACGCTCCGGTGCTCGCCCGCCACGTCAGGGCGCTGCTTGAGACGGTGCTGCCGCAGCGACTCGGATTGCTTGCGGCATTGGCGGGGCGCTGGCGCGCGCGCGTTCGCAGCGCACTGCCCTCGCTGCCGGCGCGCCGCCGGTTTTGGGACAATTTTCTCGACGGGCCGCTGGCACGTCAGCTGCTGCATGGCTCAGCTGAGGTGGCGGACATCGAGCAGCAGCTGGCAGCGCAGCTGGCGTACACAGGCGGCACGCGCGCAAAACGCGGCGAAGTGTGGCTGATCGGCGCCGGTCCGGGCGATCCGGATCTGCTGACGCTTCGCGCCCAGCAACTGCTGCAGCAGTGCGATGTCGTGCTTTACGATCGGCTGGTTGATGCCTCTGTCCTCGATCGTGTACGGCGCGATGCCGAGCGGGTGTTCGTCGGCAAAGAGCCCGGGCAGCATCGGGTGACGCAGGAGCGCATCCATGCGCTGTTGCTCGAATACGCGGGCCGCGGTTTGCGGGTCGCGCGCCTCAAGGGTGGTGATCCGCTGATCTTTGGCCGCGGCGGTGAGGAGCTGGCGGTGCTGGCGGCCGCGGGCATCCCGGTGACCATTGTTCCGGGAGTGACAGCGGCGCTGGGTGCTGCGGCTGGCGCCGGCATCGCGCTGACGCAGCGCGGCCTGGCGCAGTCGGTGACCTTCGTGACGGCCATGGGGGAGGCGGCCGCGGCGCTCGACTGGCGCTCGCTCGCCGCGCCGCTGCAGACGGTGGTGTTCTATATGGGTGTGGCACAACTGCCGCGCATCGTGGAACGCCTGATCGCGCACGGCGCGCCGCCTGATCGCGCCGCAGCGCTTGTTGAGCGCGCGACGCTGCCCGGTCAGCGGGCCATCAGCGGGAGGCTTTATGATATCGACGCGCGGGCCCGTGAGGCCCGCATCAGCGCGCCGGCGCTGCTGGTGGTTGGAGATACGGTGCCGGGGGCGTTGATGGGCAGCTTGGCCAGCGCTGGCACTGCCGCTGGTTCCAGTAAGAGCGAATAACAGGGGATTGCCGATGCGAGTTGCCCAGGATTTTGTCGATGCTATAGGGAGGACGCCGCTGATCCGGCTGCGCCGGCTCAGCGAGGAAACCGGCTGTGAGATCTATGGCAAAGCCGAATTCATGAATCCTGGCGGCTCGGTCAAGGACCGGGCGGCACGCGCGATCGTGCTCGATGCCGAAGCACGCGGGCAGCTGCATCCGGGCGGCACCGTGGTCGAGGGCACGGCCGGCAATACCGGCATCGGCCTGGCGCATGTGTGTCGGGCGCGCGGCTATCGCTGTGTGATCGTCATGCCGGATAACCAGTCACCGGAGAAATACGCCTTGATCGAGGCGTTGGGCGCCGAAGTGCGGCGGGTCAAGGCCGTGCCCTATGCCGATCCCAATCACTACCAGAAGGTCGCCGGACGCCTCGCCAGCGAGCTGCCCGATGCCATCTGGTCCAACCAGTTCGACAATACCGCCAATCGGGAGGCGCACCTCGCCACCACCGGCCCTGAGATCTGGGAACAGACCGGCGGGCGCATCGATGCCTTCGTGGCCTCGAGCGGCACCGGCGGCACGCTCGCCGGGGTGTCCGAGTTTCTCAAATCGCGCAGCACCTCCGTGCGCACCGTGCTGGTCGACCCGCCGGGCAGTGCGCTCTACGAGTACATCCGGAGCGGTGTCCTGAAGGCCACCGGCAGTGGCTCGATCACCGAAGGCATCGGCATCGGGCGTGTCACGGCCAACATGCAGGATGCACCGATCGATGATGCGCTTCACATCGAGGATGCCGAGACCGTGAGCTACGTGTACCGGCTGCTGCGCGAGGAGGGTCTGTTTGTCAGCAGCACCAGTGGCATCAACGTGGCGGGCACCGTCCGCGTCGCGCGCGAACTGGGCCCGGGGCACACGCTGGTGACGGTGTTATGCGACAGCGGCTCGAAATATCTCTCGCGGCTCTTCAACCGCGACTGGCTTGTCAGCAAAGGGCTGTACGAGCAGGCCTTCCCGCCGGCTTGAACTGCAATGTCTGCGAGCGGTGCGTGAGGCCAGTTTCAGGCCCATTCGCTAAGTGGTAGTGTGCGTGCGCGAACGCGCTGGCAGGAGTGCGCCGCAGGAATCGCGCAGCGATTGTGGGACTGATTCTCCAAATGCAGCAAGGGGGCGAGTAAACACGTGACAGAATCGCGGCGCGAACCATTGCCCGAACAGACTCCGAAGTCCGCAGCCGAGGATGCCGGCGCCCCGCAGCGGATCGCGGCCATCCTGGCCAGTCCAAGCTACGTACCGGCGGATGCTGATGCGGCATTCCTGCAGCGCGATGACATGCGCGCGCTGCGCCTGCAGCTCGATTATCTCAAACCCGAAACTTACCTGAAGCAACTTGGCGTTCAGAACACGATCGTGATCTTCGGCAGCACGCGCATCGCCGAGGCTGGCGAAACCAAGCGGCGACTTGCTGAGGCACAGAGCGCGCTCGCCGCCACACCGGACTCGGCCGAGTGCCAGCGGCGCGTCCGAGTCGCCGAACGGCTCGTGGCGCGCAGTCACTACTATGACACCGCGCGCGAGTTGGCCAGCCTGATCGCGCGCTCCAACGCCGATGTCGGGCGCTGCCGCACGGTGATCGTCACCGGCGGCGGCCCGGGGATCATGGAAGCCGCCAATCGCGGCGCCTTCGATGCCAACGCGCCTTCGGTAGGCCTGAACATTGAGCTGCCGCACGAGCAGTACCCGAACCCCTACATCACGCCGGCGCTGTGTTTCCGCTTCCATTATTTTGCCCTGCGCAAGCTGCATTTTCTCAAGCGGGCGCGCGCGCTGATCGCATTCCCTGGCGGCTATGGCACGATCGATGAGCTGTTCGAGACGCTGACCCTGGTGCAGACACGCAAGATGAAGCCGGTGCCGATCGTGCTGGTCGGAGAGGAGTACTGGCGTCAGGCCATCAACTTTGATTTTCTGCTGAGCGAAGGCGTTATCGAACCCGAAGATCGCGAGCTGTTCCACTTTGCCGAGGACGCGCGCAGCATCTGGCACTACATCCAGCAGTGGTATCGGGATTCGGGCGAGGCGATCTTTGGCGGCGGCGTATCATTCAATGAATGAAGCGGATATATGTTGCGAAAAGTTCAGGATGATTGCCGAGCAGCAGTTGCCCAGGCGCCTCGCGAGGCGTGCCCTGCAACGTGCTGCGCGCGCGGAGCCGGCCCTGTGAGGGGCAGCGCTCGCGTGAGCGGGCTGCTGGCGATGCTTGCCGTTGTCGTTACTGCCACGGCGCATGCCGAGTGGTTGCACCGGGATGAAGACGGGATCATGGGCACGCGCATCACCGTCGAGCTTTGGAGCGAGGATGCGGTGGCCGGGGAGGCCGCGATTGACGCGGTCATGGACGAGATGCGGCACATCGATGCGACGATGAGCGTCTACATCCCGACCAGCGAGGTCTCGAAGGTCAATGCCGAGGCCGGCGCCGGTCCGGTGAAGATCAGCAAGGAGTTGTTTGATCTGCTGCGCACCTCGGTGGACTACTCGGTGCTTACCGAGGGCGCCTTTGACATCACCTACGCAAGCGTCGGCTACCTGTACGATTTTCGGGCGCATCATCGCCCCACTGAAGAGCAGATCAAGAGCGCGCTGCCGTCGGTGGACTATCGCAACCTGAAGTTCGATCCTGCCGCCCTGACGGTGCAGTTCATTGGCGATCGCTTCGGCAAACCCTGGATGGTGGGTATCCGCCACCCCGATCACGCCGATCAGGTGATCATCCGCCTGCCCCTCAGTGACACGGCGATCTCGACCTCGGGCGACTACGAGCGATTCTACGACGAGGGCGGCGTGCGCTATCACCACATCATCGATCCGCGCACCGGGCATTCAGCCAGTCGCGTGCGCAGTGCCACGGTCCTTGCGCCCACGGCCACACGGACCGATGGCCTTTCCAAGACCGCTTTCGTGCTGGGTCCCGAAGAAGCACTGAAGATCTACAGCCGCCTGCCCGACGTCGATGCCGTGCTGGTCACGCCGCAGGGCAAGGTGCTATACACAAAGGGACTGCAACCTCCCGAAACGGCGCACTGAGCGCCGGCGGGTAACGCTCCTCGGCGCTGGTGGCGTGAGGGGCAGCATCTTGGTTTGAGGAAAAGTGCCCATGGCCATTGATCTGGCAGCGGCCCGGCTCCGGCTTATGGAGCGCAAGCAGGAACTGGAGCAGCGCTCAGCGCATGCCAAGTCCGACATGCGGCATGAATCGGATCCGCTGGTGGCGGATTTTGCGGATCAGGCCACGCAGCGCGAAGACGATGAGGTGCTGGCGCAGATCAGCGATTCTGCCGATGCCGAACTGCTGCAGATCCGGCGCGCGCTCGCGCGCCTGAACAATGGCGAGTACGAGATCTGTGCGCGCTGTGGCGAGCCGATAGCGGCCGGACGGCTGCAGGCTGTACCCGCGACCGATCGCTGCAGCCACTGTGCTGGCTAGCCCATGGGTTGCGACCCGCGGGTGCTGCGCATGAAATCTGCGGCCGTACTGGCAATTGGCGCGATCAATGGCCTGTCGATGGCGTACGCGGCAGCGCCCGCGGCGGATGCGGGGCTGACGCGACGCGTATTTGACGATACCGGGACCTTCTGGACGCAGCAATTTACGCAGCTTGGCGGCCACTACCAGCCTCCGGGCCTCACGCTCTACAGCGCGCAGAGCAGCGGCCTGTGCGAGCAGAAGGAGCCGATGAGCGGCGCGTTCTACTGTCCTGCGGATCAGCACCTATATCTTGATCCCAAGGCGCTGGAGGCCATCGGCGCCCGCGCCAGGGCTGACAGCGCGGTCGCGCAGAGCTTTGTGATCGCGCATCTGGTGGCGCACCACGTCCAGTATCTGATCGGCACCACTGCACTGGTCCAGCAGGCGCGCTCGAGCAGCACGGCGGAGAATGCGAATCGCACGCTGGTGACACTGGAGCTGCAGGCGGACTGCTACGCGGGGCTGTGGCTGCACTCGGCGGCTCAGCACAATGTGCTGACTGTGACACCGGAGGCCTTGTCTGCAGCCGTGGCGGCGGTAGCCAACGAATCACTGGCTCGGGCGCACGCGCTGCCGGCGGGCACGCTGGTGCCGGACCCAATGGACACTGGCACCGCAGCGCAGCGTCTGCGCTGGACGCAACGCGGGTTCGAGAGTGGAAACTTTGAGGGCTGCGACACCTTTGGTGCCGCAGCCAAGGGCGAACTGTAGGCTACTGACGAAGCGCGCTGCGAGGCGAGGGCGCCGCAGCA
>Ga0302308_10003501_pt1 | contig 12463 bp, 10 predicted proteins | sample III_Palsa_E3_3_FD_200531 | JGI IMG/M metagenome (GOLD analysis project Ga0302308, IMG submission 200531) | Peat permafrost microbial communities from Stordalen Mire near Abisko, Sweden - III_Palsa_E3_3 | ecosystem: Environmental > Terrestrial > Soil > Palsa > Peat permafrost | place: Sweden... | reverse complement strand
TCGGGCTCCCTGGCAACTACCCGGACCGGACTTACACCGGCAGGCGACGACGAGCTTCTGATCAGGTCATGATCGCTGGACAACCACCTCCTGATGCGCTGGGCGCGCGTAACTTCGGGCTAAAACTCGCGCTGAACCGATCTTCGACCCGGATCGACTACACGGCCGGGCAGATTCCTGGCTCACGCGGCGCGGCGCGCGGGCTGCTGACCGGCTCGCTGCCATTTCCATTCGTTAAGGAAGTGCCGCGTGCCGCACTGAGGGCAAGGGCGGCTGCCGCTCCCGGTACCCGCGTGCCATTCCTCCATGTCGGGCACCATGACCTCGGCGAACCGGATCTATGTCCCGCAGTCGGGCGCTACACGTCGGCACCCGGGTCACTGTAGAGGACCGTGCGCCCGGTCACAATCGCCATTTCGTTCTTTTGAGGTAGCTACGCCGGGGAGCCTGACCTGCGGGATTCTGTGGGGGTGCATACGCAGGTCGAGAAGCGTATACCGACGTCGCCGCCGCAACCGGACGACCGTGCAGGAACGCCATGCCGATCTCACCCGGGAATTCCAGCGTGAACGTGCCGCGGGCCTCCCTCGTGGAGTGGATGCCCTTAATCCGTCAGGATAGGCGCGGCACCGCCGATCGCGCGGCGCGGGCCTTCATGACGAGATAACCGGATTCTGCGGCTGCCCTCCTGTCAGCGCCGAAATCCCGTCGCCTGAACTCGGGGCTGCCGAAGGCCTCCTCCGGTGGCTCGGGCATGCGGGAAGGCAGGACCCGGCCGCTCGCCACTTCCTCAGCGACTTCGAGCAAAAGATCAAACCCGAGGATGAATGACCGGGCCTTGCACTCCCAGATCGAGCTGGCCCCGAACGAGTCCGCAAGCCGCCCGCGGCGGACGATAGGACCGGTGTCGACGCCCTCGTCGACCACGTGCACCGCGGCACCTGCGGCATTCCGGAAATGATCGATGTCGCCTGTCGCGGCAACCTGCCCCTCGGGCCGTATGACGCTAGATAAACGGGTGATCATCGCTAATTTTGGTCACGTATGCGGAGATGATCACCCGTGTATGACTCGATCTGTGCGGCCGCACCCGCGAGTAAGCGCTAGTTCCCCGAACAGGCAGACACCGCCGTCACACATCCGCTCACCGCCATATCAACCATGACCGGTCGTTCGCAGCCGAGCATCCGTCAGGGTGCTGTGTAGGTCCACCGGACCGGGCCCATTGTGCCCCGCGAATGCCATAGGCGATACCGTCCAGGGCTAAGGGCAGTCGGCCTTGGATCAGTCTGCGCGGGTAGAGCCCGGCGGTCGGGTGGTGTTGCTCAATCCGGCCGGAAAATCGACCGGCGCAACGCACGAATCCTGCTGATGGTTAAGAGATCATGCAGAGGCTTGGTGCCAGGGTTCCTGCCCACCTCGTTTAAAACTCGTTTACAAGATGTCTCGCAGGCGCCGCCGAGTGGGCTCGGCGGTCAGCTTTTGCCATAGACAGCTCACGCGATCTTGAATTACAACCCCGCAATCCCGACCGCCTGCAAGCACGCCGCGGCCGAATTCGGCGCGGTGCGGTCTGGCTGGCCGCTTGCGTGAGAAGGTGAACTGATGGTGACTTCGGGACAGCGGGCCGGCGGTCTGCTGTCGGTCAATGTGGGGATGCCGCGGGACGTGACCTGGCGCGGCAGGACGGTGCACACGGCGGTGTGGAAGAAGCCGGTCGCCGGGCCGCAGATGGTGCGGCGGCTCAATATCGAGGGTGACGGGCAGGGGGATCTGGCCGGACACGGCGGCGAGCAGCGGGCGGTGTTCGTCTACCAGATCGAGTCCTACCGGTACTGGCAGGAGGAGCTGGGCCGGGATGATTTCGGGTACGGGCAGTTCGGGGAGAACTTCACCGTGCAGGGACTGGCCGACGATCAGGTGTGCATCGGCGACCGGTACCGGATCGGCGGTGCGATTTTCGAGGTAACCCAGCCGCGGGTCACCTGCTTCCGGGTGGGTATCCGGATGGATGATCCCCGGATGCCCGCGCTGCTAGTTTCCCATCACCGGCCCGGGTTCTACTTCCGTGTGCTGACCGAGGGCGCGGTGGAGGCCGGGCAGGAGATTATCAAGCTTGCCTCCGGCCCGGAGGGCATGACCGTCGCGGAGATGGACGCCCTCCTGTATCTTCCCGGGCATCCCCGGCAGCAGGTGCTGCGCGCGCTGCGCATCCCGGCGCTCAGCGGCGGGTGGAAAGCCTCGTTCCAGGAGATGCTCGACCAGCCCGGGAAGGCCGCTGGCAACGCGGGCCTAACTGAGGCGAGCCCGCCGCCGGCGTGGCCCGGGTTCCGGCCGCTGGCCGTGACCAGAATCAGCCAGGAGAGCGAGACGGTCATCTCGGTGCACCTGGCCGATCCCGGAGGCGGAAGCGTGCCGGCCGCCCTGCCCGGACAGTTCCTGACCTTGCGCCTGCACCCTGACTCCGCGGAGCGGCCGCTACTGCGCAGCTACTCGCTGTCGGGACCCCCGGGCGCCCGCGACTACCGCATCAGTGTCAAGCAGGAGGAACACGGCGCCGGCAGCCAGTTCCTGCACGCCCGGGTACGGACGGGTGACCTGCTGGAGGCAGCCGCGCCGCGCGGCAGCTTCATCCTGCGCCCGGGCCAGGCGCCGGTTCTGCTGATCAGCGCGGGTGTCGGCGCGACGCCGGTGCTGGCCATGCTGCACGCGCTGGCCGCCGCCCGGTCCAGCCGGGACATCTGGTGGCTGCACGGCGCGCGCCGCCGCGCCGATGAGCCGTTCGCGGCCGAATCCCGCGCCCTGCTGGCCGCGCTGCCCAGCGCGCACCGGCACATCTGCTACAGCAGCCCGGGCCCTGGTGACATCCAGGGCCGCGACTACGACACGGCGGGACGCCTGTCGGAGCCGGTCCTTGCCGCCCTGGATCTGCCCCGCGACGCCGATGCCTACCTGTGCGGACCCCCCGCGTTCATGGCAGATGTGTCCGCCGCCCTGGCCGCGGCCGGTATGCAGGCTGCCCACATCCGTACCGAGGTCTTCGGCGCCGGGCCCGCGCAGACACCCGGCATCACACCCGCGGCCGCCCGCCGGCCGCACCCGCCCGCCGGCCAGCCAGGCAGCGGCCCCCTGGTCGCGTTCGCGCGCAGCGACCTGAACGCGCGCTGGGACCCCGGCTACGCCAGCGTGCTTGAGTTCGCCGAAGCCTGCGACGTACCGGTGCGCTGGTCATGCCGCACCGGAGTCTGCCACACCTGCGAGACAACCGTCATGTCCGGAACGGTCCGCTACGCCCCCGCCCCGGTCGATGACCCCGCCGAGGGCAGCGTACTGATCTGCTGCTCGCAGCCACGCGACGACCTAGTCCTCGACCTGTGACCACCCCGCTAACGACAGGCGTGCCCGGCAGGCCAGGCTGGGTCAAATACCAATCTGCGCACGCCTCGCTGGTACGGGCCCAGCCGGGCCAGAGGCCTCTTCCGATCATGGGAGGGGCTTCTTGCGGTGCCTTGGAAACGTGTTTGTCAACGTGGTGGGCTGTGACCTTCCGGCCAAAGGCTGCACGGCCTCTTCGGCGATGACCCGGGGTTGTGGCCTGCCCCGGTCGCCTCTCCGGCGGAGTTGGCGTCATAGCTGGTAGCAGCGGGTGCGGCGGTCGCATATATCCGCGCCGCCGCTGGCCGAGTCGGCGTGCCGGTCCGCCAGGTATGCCAGGAACTGGCCCAGCGCGAGGGCATGCGGCCGGGATAAGCCTTCGCTGATTGCACCACCCGGCCTGGGAGATCGAGGGCGAGGTCACCGAGTACTACCGGCGAGTGAAGCCCTGACTGGGCCATCGGCCTGACGGCTAGGTGGCGGCTGGCGGGCCATCGGCCTGCCAGACTGCCCGGACCGCAGCCGCTGCCGCTCTGGCCTGGGCCCGGCCGGCTGTCGCCGCTGCCGCCCGGCGCGACAGGTCAAGCACGTTGGGCCCGATGGCCCGGATGGCCGCGCGGTCCGGTCTCAGGAGCACGACGCGGGCTCCCGCCGCGGCCAGCGCGGCGGCCTGCCGGCGGGGGCTGGTCATATGGCCGATGCCCTGGGCCACCGGTGCCACGATAACCACCCGCTCATATCCGGCCGCCAGGTCGGCGTTGGCTACCGAGCGCACACCGCCGTCCACCAGACGGCGATCCCCGATCGTGACCGGCGGCCAGACCCCGGGCACCGCGCAGCTGGCGCCAACCGCATCCACCAGCCCAGCCTCACCAGCAGAATCAAACACCACGAGCTCACCAGCCCGCGCATCCACGGCGGTCACCTTCAGCGTTTTAGCCGGCCAGCCGCCGGCCGGCAGCCGGGCCTCGAGCACCTTGCGCCGATCGGCCTCCGGCATGGTACGCGCGGCCAGCGCCCAGCGGCCGATCCGCGCCCGCGCCCGCACCGGGTCCCGGCTGGTGCCCATGACCCACAGCAGCCTGCCGATGACCCCCCAGCCCATCCGGGCGGCCGGCTCGGGAGCAGGCGGCGCGAGCTGCGCCTGGTACAGCGCCTCAAGCTGCTGCCCCGAAGCCAGGTCAGCGCCGACAACCGAGCCGGCCGATGTCCCGATGATCACATCAGCTGCGGCCAGATCGATGCCCAGCCCGGCCAGCCCGGCGATCAGGCCCGTCTCCCAGGCAATGCCGGTGACACCACCGCCACCCAGAACAAGCGCGCTTCTGCCCATGACTTCCTTGTACACCAATCCGCCACATTGACCCGAGCTAACGTGGCACCGGCAGCACGCGACGGCCCAGCCGCAACCTACCGCTGGAGGTGCGGCCGGGTAATCGCAAAGCGTCAGCCAGGCCGTATCAGCCCGCGCGCGTGGCCCCGCACAGGCTGACCCGTAATACGCGAACCGTAACCAATCAGGCGCGCTTGCGCGGGACAGCCACCAGTGTTCGTCAAAGCGGCGCGGAGCACGATGCTGGCTCATCCGGGCGACTCCTGCGCCAGGCCGTTCGGCGCAGCGGGCTGGGTTCGCACGTGCGGCTGGTACCGCGCCGCGAACGGGAGATCGCCAGGCCCGCATCGGCTGGGCCAGGCGCCGATGGCGTCCCGCGCGTGCTCCTACCCTGATGCCCTGGTGTCATGATGTGCTGGCCCGGCGCGCACGTACCGGTTGTGAGGCGAGTTCGACTCCGCGGTGCCACACGCCGCGAATGGAGAGCGTGTCAGCCGGGCCGGTCAGTGGATCGCCGTCGACGAGCAGCAGGTCGGCGAGCGCGCCCGGGACGATGCGGCCGCGGTCCGTGAGCCCGAACCGGCGCGCGGGAGTGGAGGTGGCCGCGCGCAGGGCGTCTTCGGGCCGCAGTCCTGCCGCGGCCAGCAGTTGCAGTTCTTGATGCAGACTGGCGCCGTGCGCGAGTCCCCCGAGGATGGGGATGGGTTCCGACACGTCAGAGCCCGCCAGTATGTCCACGCCCGCGTCGCGCAGGGCCCTGATACTGGCGTACGCGTTGTCCAGGCTCCCCTGCGGATAGACGTTCATGCTGCCCGACAGCGAGTCCAGCCACCTTTTGTCCAGCCTGGAGCGCACCCGCTCATCGGCAGCTAGCGTGGCGGCGTTGTTCCCGAAAGCCGTCGAGAGCGTCACCAGGGTGGGTACGACGAAAACGCCAGCTGTGGCTATGTTGTCGATGAGTTCCCGGGTGGGTGAATCGAGGAACAAGTGCCCGAGGCCGTCAACTCCCGCATCGACGGCTCGCTGGGCACCTTCGGCCGTCGTGATGTGGGCGATGGCGAGCTTGTCGTGGCGATGCGCTTCTTTCACCGCGGCGGCGAGCGTCGCGTCGTCAAGGACGGGAAGTCCTGGGAAGCCGATGCAGCTGCCGTCCTCGATAAAGACCTTGATGTAGTCGGCGCCCCTGGATACCTGCCTGGACACGAATCGTGCCGCCTCGCCGGGAGTCGAGACGGACGGGAACCGATAGAAGAACCGGATGAACAGGTTGCTGCTCGAATTCATGTACTCGGTAGGGTGGCCCCCCTTCGGGGTGACGCCCATTTCCGCGGAACGCAGGTCTGCGACATCGTTCCGTTCAGCTATCTCCCTGCGCCGCCTGGCTGACCAGCGCCCCATCATCTCCAGTTCCGTGGTGACGCCGAATTTCAGCGCGTCGCGCAGGCCAGCCATGTCGGTGTGAACGTGGGAATCGATCAGCCCGGGCATCAGGGTGGCGCCGCGACCATCGACGACCACAGCATCGCGCGGCACCGAGGGACCCACCGCCTCGATACGAGCGCCGCCGATAAGAACGGTCGTGTCGCTGATCGCGCGCTCGCCGTCAAAGATTCGCACATTGGCGATGGCCGTGGCGCGGCTCATGCGACCCACTTCCGTCCGGACGACCTTGGCGCCCCGGGCACCCGCGGCAGCGGATGGCGAGCATCGTCTCGTAACAGTTCCCGGTCAGGGCACATGCGGGGCATGGAACGACCCGCATTGGGGGACTTCGGCCCGGACCAATTCTGGCATCGGGACGATCTGTTGCTCAGCTGCTCATCGGATCACGGAGGGTACGAGCGAGGCTGGAAGCCTTCGCCGCCGGTGATGTCGTCGCTGTCGTTCATGTCGAGTGGACCGCCCCGATGCGGGGAAGGGCGGCGCCCCTGGCTAGTGGAGGCCGGTGACCTGCTCGATGTCGTACCGGGCGCGAAGGTCGGCCACGACATCGGCATTCGGCCGGCCCTTGCTCGCCTAAGGACGACGAACACCGTCAGGATCATGTTCAGCGGGCCGTGTACCCGCCGTCAATCACAAGTTCGCTGCCGGTGACGAACTTCGCCTCGTCGGACGCGAGGTAGAGGATGCCGTAGGCGATATCCTCAGGCTCGCCCAGATGCCCGATCGGATGCAGCTCAGCGAGCTGGCGTCGTGCCGCCTCAACATCTCCCAGCTCGCGGCAGACGTTCTCGACCATCGGCGTCCAGATAAAGCCAGGGTGCACCGAGTTCACGCGAATGCCGTCCGCGGCATAGAACAGGGCGTCAGTCTTGCTCATGAGCCGCACGCCACCCTTCGTGGCGTGGTACGGGGGCGAGTCCGGCGCGCCGACCAGCCCGTAAATGGAGGACAGGTTGATGATGCTGCCGCCGCCCGCCTGCCGCAGGTAGGGGATCGCGTGCTTGGTGCACAGGAACACGCCATTGAGGTTGACCGAGATGACATGGTTCCATTCCTCCAGCGTGACCTCGTGGGTGGGCTTGTTCACTCCGGAGATGCCCGCATTGTTGACCAGGACGTCCAAGTGGCCGAACGCGTCCGCCACCTCCGCGAAGACGCGCTGGATGGCTTGTTCGTCGGTGGTGTCGAGCTGCCAGTACTGCGCCTGGCCGCCGCGCTGCTTGATCTCATCCGCCGCTTCGAGGCCAGCCTCCGACTGGATGTCGGTGACCGCGACCTGTGCCCCTTCTCGTGCGAGCAGACCGGCGGCCGCGCGGCCAATCCCGTACGCAGCTCCGGTGATCACCGCAACCTTGCCGTCTACCCGGCCCATCTCTCCATCCCTTCCGAGCCCAGCCGCTCTGCATTCTGGACCGCCCGCTCCGGATCCTTGGCCAGTACCGTGTGCCCAGCGCGGCCGGCCCCGTGATAGGTGCGAACCTATAGATGCCAGACAGGTGTCCATAGGACGCAAGTCCCCCAGGCTGGCGGGACTTCGGTCACTACTACTAACCACTCGCACGGATTGCCGCAGGAAAACCGGCACAACTCCAGGCCGGTCACCCACGCCAGACCGTCCGCAGCGAGATCGTGCAGGCGGGAGGGGCGGCCCGGACGATATCGCCGCACGCCGCATCGCGGTGCAGCCCCGCGAGCAGGTCTCAGGCACACCCGTAAGCTGCGAGTGGGGCCTAGCCGCGGCACCCGGCCAGACATCCCGTTCGGAGGTTGTCCTGTGATCGATCTTTCCGGCCGCGTCGTCATCGTCACGGGCGGCAACAGCGGCATCGGACTCGGCATCGCCCGCGGCGTCGCCCGGGCCGGCGCGTCCGTCGCCGTCTGGTCGCGTCGCCACGAGCGCAACCTCGCGGCGGTCGCCGAACTGGAAAGGCTCGGCACCACGGCCATCGGCGTGCAGTGCGACGTCAGCGACGAGGACAATGTGGCCGCCGCCATGCGGGAGACGCTGGACCGGCTCGGCCGCCTCGATTGCCTGGTCGCCAACGCCGGGACGACCGGCAAGCAGTCGTTCATCGACATGTCGCTCGGCGAGTGGCACCGCGTGCTGCAGGTCAACCTGGACGGTGCCTTCCTCTGCTTGCGGGAGGCGGCCCGCGTGCTGGTCGGGCAAGGGCAGGGCGGGTCGCTGGTGGGCGTGTCGTCGACCAGCGCGATCGACGGAGCTCCCGGCCAGCAGCACTACGCGGCCAGCAAGACGGCGATGCTCGCGGTGATGCGCGCCCTGGCCGTCGAGCTGGCCCGGCACCAGGTGCGGTGCAACAGCCTCCTCCCCGGTTGGACCGACACCGAACTGCTGGCCGAGGCCAAGACACACGAGAAGTTCGTGACCGCCACGATCGGCCGGACGCCGGTCCGCCGGTGGGGCACGCTGCACGACTTCGAGACCGTCGGGGCGTTCCTCGCCGACCCCTCGCTCATCTTCCATACCGGGGACAGCATGGTCGTCGACGGCGGCTACACGATCTTCTGATTCCCTATGGAGGATCAGTGGCTGGCGGCGGTATCGCCGTGGTGACAGCGAGCCGGGCGGACTGCAGCCTGCGGGTGTGGGAACTGCTACGCGGCAGCGCCACGCTCGCACCGCTCAGCATCCGGCCGCGCTGCCTGCTCAAAGTCAGCGACGCACTGGTGATCGGGCACGACGAGGGAGTCCTCGCCCTTTCCCTCGTCACTGGCCTCAGCGAAGACCCGCAGAGTCGGACCTCAGCCGACCCTGTCAGCCATGCACGGCCGGACACAGAGCAACGCGTTCGGTGCGCCGATGGTCCGGGCACTGCCTGCCACGACGTACCGAAACGGCGGCGCTGGGCGTCTCGGCCACCTGCGTTGTTCGTTTCTGAGGCGTCCTACGCTCAGCGGCGCAGGGTGGTCTCCCGCTGCATGTGCGACAGCTTCTCGGGATTGCGCACGGCGTACAGCCCGCTGATGAGGCCGTCGTCGATGCGGACCGCTATGACGGTGTCGATCTCGCCGTTGAGCTGGAGGATCAGCGCGGGGTACCCGTTGACCTGTGCCGGCTCCAGCGACGCTGCGGCGTCGATCCTGCCCATCCCGGCGGCCAGCAGGCGGGCCACCTTGCCGGCCCCCACGATGGGCCGCGGGACGGCCTGCTTGATTCCGCCACCATCGCCCAGGAAGACGACGTCCGGCGCAAGGATGTCGAGCAGGCTCTGCAGATCGCCCGTTTCGGCCGCCCGCTGGAATGCCTCGAGCGCGTGCCGGGCCTCGGCCGGGGTGACGACCCCGCGCGGCCGGCGGGCCGCGACGTGTGCCCGCGCCCGGTGCGCGATCTGGCGGACCGCGGCTGGGCTCTTGCTGACGGCTTCGGCGATCTCGCCGTACCCGAGGCCGAACACCTCGCGCAGCACGAACACCGCCCGCTCGGCCGGCGTGAGGGTCTCCAGCACCAGCAGCATCGCCATCGAGACGCTGTCGGCCAGCTCGACATCCTCAGCCACATCGGGCGCGGTAAGCAGCGGCTCGGGCAGCCAGGAGCCAACGTAGGACTCCTTGCGGCGGCCGAGCGTGCGCAGCCGTGCGAGCGCCTGGCGGGTGGTGATACGGACCAGATACGCACGCTGATCCCGAACCGTAGCGAGATCGACACCCACCCACCGCAACCAGGTCTCCTGAAGGACGTCTTCAGCGTCGGCGGCCGAGCCAAGCATCTCGTAGGCGACGGTGAACAGCAGGTTGCGGTGGGCGAGGAACGCCTCGGTGGCGGGGTCCGCGCGGCCGTCGCGGCTCATGCTCCCGACGCGATCTTCTGGCGCGGTCCGTGACATGCCAGCCATGGGTGGGCTCCTGTTCACTCTCGACTGCGTTACCCACCAGACGCCGGGCCGCACCGTTTTGTGACACCGACACGGCAGCCGTTCCTTGTTGCCCGCGGCCAAATGACGTGATGCCGCGTCAGGCTCGCGAGCAGCGATGCGGCAGATATCACCGAAGTAGCCACTTGCGTGTGGCGCACGTCACGTAGCCGGCGTTGTCACAGGGACCGGATCGCCGGCATCTCGTGTTCGTTCAGTCCAGCAGCACGCAACACACGAGTGAGGACGAAGTCATGGAACCCCGGTTCAGCATGTTCGACAACGAGATCGGCGCCAAGTTCAGCAAGCGGTTCGCCAGCGCCAGCCTGGTGATCGCGCAGTCGCCGCTGCCGAAGTCCACGCAGGAGCTGGTGGGGCTGCGCGCCAGCCAGATCAACGGCTGCGGTTGGTGCGTCGACCTCCATACCAAGGAGGCCGCGGCCGCCGGTGAAACCGCGGTCCGGCTCAACCTGGTCGCCGCCTGGCGCGAGTCCATCGTGTTCACCGAGGCCGAGCGGGCCGCGCTGGCGCTCACCGAGGAGGGCACCCGGCTCGCCGACGCCTACCACGGCGTGTCCGACGAGACCTGGGCCCAGGTGCGCAAGCACTACAACGACGACCAGATCGCCGCGCTGGTCTCCCTGGTCGCCATGATCAACGCGGCCAACCGGCTCGGCGTGATCGTACGCCAAAAGGGGGGTTCCTACGAGCCCGGCATGTTTGCCGGCATGACGAGCTGACCGGCAGGCGAATGCCGGTCCGGCCCAGGATCATTCGACCCGGCCCGGACCCGCGGCGTCCGGGCATGCCGACCTGATCGGGACGGCGGGCGTTCCCGTCCGCCACGTCCGGTCCTCCGGCAGGTTCCACGGCCTCGATCATCGCATGATGCCGGCGCTCCGGCGCTGGCTGCCGTCCGCCGGTATCAGGGCCGCCAGGTTCGCCGTAACCGTGGTTCCCGATGAGCCTCGGAGGGGCGGCGCTTTAGCAACCCCGTCGGCAACCGCCGTCACTACGACACACCGCGCAGGCGTCAACTGTGAGGATCCTGACAATTCAGGCCTGCGGCCGCCCCCATGGGGTGGACTGGCCGCGTGCGCGGGAGATTTGCGGCTCCCATCGGGCACCCGGCATCGCGCTAGGCGGCGATGGCGGGGGGACGCGGGGCGCGGCGCAGCCATTGCCAGAACGTGCGTCGCGGCCGACGGGGCGGAGGGGGCGGCCCGGCGGTGATGCCTGCGCCGCGAACCGAGCCCGAAATCTCGACGCGCAGCAGGATGGGGTCGCCAGGGCCAGGCGGCTCGGGCAGCGTGACGCTCCCGCCGTGCTGTGATATGTCACCGGCGTCCACCACGATGCCCTGCCTGGTGATCAGCCTGAGCCCCCCGCCTCTCACCTCGGCGGTGATGCGCAGCAGTGGCTGCGTGATCACCGCCTCGGTGAAGTCCAGCGTCACGCCGCCGCCTCTCACCTTGACGTCCAGTTCCTTCGGCACTACCCAGCGGCCATCCCGGCGGGCGCTGCTGCCGTGGACGTGGATCCGAACCAGATCCTTCGGCGTGGCGCTCGCCGCGCCCGCGCCGGGCGGCACGACAGCGGCACCCGGCGTCGCCGGCAGGTCGGCAGTCAGCGCCGCAAGCTCGGCGTAGGTTCTGGCGGTCAGCGCGCGTTCCAGGCGGTCGTCCAGTTCTTCCGCGGAGAGCCGGCCGTCCCCGGCGGCTACCCGCAGCAGTTCCACCACCTGATCCCGGTCCGCGTGTGATGCGCGGAGTTCCTCGCCCGCGACGGTGGCAGGCAGGCCGCTCTGGCCGCCCCTGCTGGATTGTGGGTCCGCCATGCCCAAACCCTAAGACAACGCGCCGGTGCGCGCCACGCCAGGCGACTTCGCGGTTGCGGCCGGCCTCAGGCCCGTGCAAGGCCCTCCAGGCCGTGCAGTGCGGGCTGGCTAAGGCGGTGGCGGGGATCCAAGGGTTGCCGTCGAGGGCCTGGGTGAGTGCTTCGAGCCATCCGGTGCCGTGGCGGGTGGCGGTGGTGAGGCCAAACCTGGTGCCGCGTAGACTGCCGGCCCCGCTGGGAGCGGTGCCGTCCTGGTCAGAATGTCCGGAATGCCGTCCGTCCTGCAGCGGCCCGAAGTAGCCTGGATCGTCCCGCGCTTGCGTGTCCCGGGCACGACCAGGCGGAATCACAGCACGACGGATGGGGTGGGCCATGGCCATCTTTAAACCTGGCCTGCGGCCAGTGGGGGAGCCTAGGGATAAGGGTCTCAAGACAGGCGCTCTCGGCCTGGTATCTAGCGTGGTCATGGGCGTGGCGTCGACCGCCCCGGCCTATAGCCTGGCCGCGACGCTGTTCTTCGTGGTGGCCGCCGTCGGGCTGAAGTCCCCGCTGGTCGCCGTGTTGGCGTTCGTGCCGATGCTGCTGTGCTCGATTGGCTTCAGCG
>Ga0302308_10003495_pt1 | contig 12475 bp, 6 predicted proteins | sample III_Palsa_E3_3_FD_200531 | JGI IMG/M metagenome (GOLD analysis project Ga0302308, IMG submission 200531) | Peat permafrost microbial communities from Stordalen Mire near Abisko, Sweden - III_Palsa_E3_3 | ecosystem: Environmental > Terrestrial > Soil > Palsa > Peat permafrost | place: Sweden... | reverse complement strand
TTTCGAATCCCCGGCAGCCAGAGTTCTCTCCACAAGGCTTCCATGCCCGCCTCTGCTTGCAACGTCGTCTTGATGTTGGTCACTTCACTCAGGGCGTAGGAGCGGCCACCGATCCTGGTAAGAACGTCATAGGCCGAATCGTTACGGCCCTTCGCCAGCAGCCATCGCGGACTTTCGGGGATCAAGAGCGAAGCAACAGTAAATACGACCGCCGGTGCGACTACGGCGCAGAACATCCAACGCCATCCGTATTGAACGTTCCACGTCTGTAGGAACACGGCATGACTGATGTGATCGGGAATTGCACGCGCGATCTGCCAGTTAGCAATCTGTGCCAGAAGAATACCAAGAACAATCGCAAATTGATTCAGACTGACCAGTCGACCGCGTATCGACGCTGGGCTGATCTCAGCGATATACAACGGAGAGATATTGGAACTCATTCCGATCGCAGTACCGCCCATCATCCGCCAAAAGACAAAGGCGGAGAAAGAATAGGACCAACCAGTCAACCCCGACGAGACGGCAAAGAGCACCGCCGAGACGAGAAGGACTCGTTTGCGGCCAAAACGCTCCCCGGCGTAGCCCGCCAGGAAGGAGCCTGCAAAGCAACCAACGAGAGCACAACTATTCGCCCAGCCGATGAGTTGTCCCGAGGTGAGTTGAAAGTAGGCCTCGTAGAATTGGCGAGCCCCTCCGATCACCACCCAGTCATAGCCAAACAGCAGTCCCCCCATCGCCGCCACCAATGCGATCGTCCAGAGATAGACCGTAGTTTGGGCTTTGACCGCCGAAACGTCCCTACTCGGTGACGCCGGAACAATTTGCATCGCTATCTCACGGCCAGTTCGATGGCAGACAACAGATCCGCGGCGCCCGAATGATTCGCATCAAGCTCAAGGACCTCCTCCAGCAGGGCTGTTCCTTCCGCAAGACGGCCTAACCCCAGCAACGCCTGCGCGCGAAGGAACTTCGCGGAGATTCCCTGACGCAGAACGAGATCCTCCTCGAAAAGCAGCATCGCGGGCAAAGAGGTCGCAAAGTAATCGATCTTCGGAGTCTGCCGTTCTAGCTCCAGAGAATAGTCGAATATCCCCTGGAATACCTTCTTTGCCTCGTCGTTCCTGCCGAGACCGACGAGAGCCTGTCCGCTCCAGTACGTTGTATCCGAGATCGAACGAACCTGCATCTGCTGGAAGTCGCCACGATTCTTTGCCGCACGCTCCCAGTGTAAGGTTGCCTGCGCGTTGTCCTGGTTTGCCGCATGGGCCGCTCCCAGCCAGTAGTCAATCATGCTGAGGTTCATCAGCAGATGTTTGGCTTCACCGATGCTCTCGGGCAGGTTCCACGCTGCCTCGAATCGGCGAATCGCAGTGGACGGATCATTCGCCACCAACGCCCTCTCGCCAAGCAGGAGGTTGGCACGGACAAACTGCGTCAATACCAGACCTTCGCCTCCCTCCCACGGCTGAAACTGCCGGGAAAGCAATACTTTCAATGCATCCTGCGGCCGTCCAACCTGGTTATAGAGCGTCGCGAGTTCTACGCTAAGGTCATCGCGCGATGCCACCACCTCCCGTATCTGCTCAAGACCCGCAAGCCGGAGTTCAGGAAGTTCCCCGGTTCGCTTCAACAATTGGTCCTGTTCATACAATATGCGGGCATCAGCCTGAGAGCATCTACGGGCACGGGCAAACGCCTCCCGTGCCTTCTGCTCATTGCTCCGAACGTTGTAATACGCAAAGCCAAGGTTGCGCCAGGTTGTCGGAAACAGACGATCAAGCTCCGCGGCTCGCTCCCATAGATTGATTGCATCTTCGTGACGCCGCTTATCGTACAACAGATTTCCTAAATAATAGGGAGCTCGCGCATCGTCCGGATTCTGATCCATCGCGGCTTCGAGAAGAAGAATTTCCTCGATCCGGCTCGGAAACACGTAGGCCGGATCTGCTGCGGCGGCCAATAGGTATGTCTCACGGCTTTCTCTTTCGCAGCCGAGCAAAACATACACGTGTGCCAGCGCGTAAAGCTGCATGGGGAACGAACCGTCCGTGGTCTCTTCCGAAGCGGACGAGAGCAAACCTAGAGCCTCTCCTAATAGATTGGATCGCAGCAAGTCGAATGCGAGGTCCAGCCGCTGCTGGCCAGCCTGCGGTATCGTTTGGATGGCCAGATACCGGCTCCAGTGATCGAGCGGGTCGAGTTCACGAGTCTCCTCGATGCACATCTCTGACTCGGCTCTTCTGCCCAGCCGTTGCAATACCGTCGCTTTGAGATTGCGCGCATTCAGGTTGTCGGCATCGGCACGCAGAGAGCGCTCGAGATGATCAAGAGCATACGTCCATTGCTGACGGCGACAGTCGATCTCTGCAAGGCGATGATATGCCGGCCCTCGCCATCCGGCGTTCCATGTGGACTTGTAGAAGGCTTCATAGGCTTCGGCGACTTTGCCCTGATAGCTCAGCGTAAGCCCGAGGTTGTAGTGAGGCTCGCCGTCATAAGGATTGGGGTTCCGCTCCGTCAAGCGAGAGATGGCGGCGCGAAGATACTGTTCAGCCAACCCGAACTCGCCGCGTCTCAGATGCCATCGTCCGAGTGCATGGTTCGCCCGGCTGTCACCCGCATCTCGGCGGACGGCCTCAAGCCAATATGGCTCCGGGTTTCGCGTCGCATGCCTGTACTGTTCCAGATGGAGCCCGATCAGATAGAGTTCATCGCTGGACGGGATGCTCTCCGGCAGGCCGGGTTCCGTGGCAATCGCTGGACGCGGCGCGGGTACGATCTGCGTCGGCGCATAGCGAAGAATCACCTTTTCTTCCGCACCAGCGCCAGTCTTCAATACGAGTTCTATCTCCGGTTCATCACTGGCGATTGGCACCTCCGTATGCAGAGGACACTCTGGCCTCAACTCGCCATACCATCTAGAAATCTCCTTGCCGTTTGCTTGCAGAGAGACCGTGGCATCGGGAAAAGCGCGAGTGACAAGAAGATGGATCACCGCTTTGCCGGGTTCCCTCTGTACTCGGGCCGCTGCATCGAGATTGGCCAGATCAGGCACACCTATCTCGCGGATCGGGTACCAGTACTGACTGAAGGCCTTCGTCTCGCCGGGTGCAAGGAACGAGAAGTCCGGCTGGTTATCGGTGTAGACTCCGGCCATCAATTCAACATACGGTCCGTCCGAGTCGGTGAGACTGCGGTCCCACGCGTAGCCAAACTCGTGATTGCCCCAGGTCCACTGTTTTTTTCCGGGAGCGATGTGATGATTAGCTACATGCACCATGCCCGCCTGCGCCGCATGATCGTAGCCGCCAGCGAAGTCCCCTTTCGAATTCGCTATCATGTAGCTCGTCGGGACAGGGATATTCGCGTACCAGCCTAAATCGTTGGATGGGTACGAGCCATCCGGCACGAAATGCGCAGGTTTCTCATCCTCGGGAACCCCATCGACAGCTCGCTCCCTATAGTCGATTCCATAATAACTTCCCTCGCTGAGGGGAAATTCGGTGACCGCGCGCTTGGCATGGTCCGCGACGAACCACACATCCGTTGGAAAGAAGGACTGATATTTCTCGTGGACGTGCGCCGCAACATTCGCCCACCATAGAAAGGTCTGCGTGTCCTGCGTGCGATTGTAGAGACGAACCCGAACTTCGATGCAAGCTTTGCCCGGGCGAAGGCACACGCCGTGCATCCCCTTCATCCGCAGCATAGGATCGTGATCGCTGCACCAGATCGTTGCCGACCCATCGGGGTCGCGCTCAATCGTCAATTCAACTGGCATGAAGGTCGCTGGCCGGTGATGCTGCGGCCAATTGAACTCCACTCCGCCTGAGATCCAGGGACCTGCAAGACCTACTAGGGCGGGCTTAACCACGTTCTGGCGGTAGAAGAAGTCGTAGCCGTTGATCTTATCCAAACCAACTTGAATCCGTCCGCCAATCTCCGGCAAGATCATCAGCCGAATAAACTCATTTTCAATGTGAGCTGCCTTCCACCCGTGAACCTGCGGCTTCGTGTCGACCCGGTCGATGACGGGCAAAGGGTACACTCGACCACTGCTTCCCTGGTACACACGCTTTTCAAGGAAGAGTGGATTCGGGTCCGGTACCGCCGGCATGTAAGACCGGATCAGTACTGGCTCTTCCCAGACCTTCACGGCACCTGTCTCTGTCGGAGGCGCAGGTGGTAGTTGCAGCTTCAACGGTTCTGCACCCTCGGCCGCGATGTCCCTGTTATCGTCAAACGCTTTTTCTTGCGACATGTTCCATTCCTCGGTAACGCGCCGGCCGCGCAACTAACAATAAATCGGAAACCGGAAAATCGTTCTTATATTCATAGAAAATGGTTATCGTTTACGTTACCGCAAATCACACTCTAGGCAGCTTGAGCAGCCTTGTCAAGAAAAGATGGGAATTGCCGAGTTGCATCGCAGTCAATCCAGGATGCCGGACGGGCGGTCCTTATCTTCAATCGGATATTGGATTCAAGCAAATTAGATTTGAACATGCGGCAAGATCGGCTCGCGATGCCCCGAAAACTCTGCCGAAGGACACCTGTCGATCAACTCGCCTCCTTTAGCTTTAATGTTGATTCAATGTGTTCGAACGCATGCGTACTGGGGATCACGATGAGCATCGATCATGCCTTTATGATCATCTTGACTTCGAAGCGAAAAGTCGCGCATTGGCCTGTCGCAAGACTTCTGCCGCGGACTCCGGAGTAATGTCCCGCTGCGGACCTCCCAATAGCTCAAACCCGACCATGAACTTCCGGATCGTAGCCGACCGCAGCAAAGGTGGATAAAAATGGGCGTGAAAATGCCACTCAAGATGCTCTTCCCCATCACACGGCCGGGGATGCAGCCCCATCGAGTATGGGAACGGCGTATCGAAGACCTTATCGTAGGTTTGCGTCACGGCCTGCAATATCGCCGACAGCCCATCGCGCTCCGCCCCAGTCATCGACTCCAGATCGGCCACATGCCGGACCGGCAGAATCATCACCTCGAACGGCCAGACCGCCCAGAAAGGAACCACCGCGACAAAGCTCTCATTCGCCGCCACCACACGCTCACCCAGGGTAACCTCCATCTCCCGATAAGCGCAGAGCAGACAACACCCATGCTCCTTCAGATACGCCGCCTGCCCAATCTGTTCCGCCGCCACCTCATTCGGAACCGACCGGCTGGCCCATATCTGTCCATGCGGATGCGGGTTGCTCGCACCCATCATCGCGCCGTGATTCTCAAACACCTGCACATAGTCGATATCGTCTCGCGCGCCGAGTTCGACATACTGCTCGCTCCACACATCCACGACTGCGCGAATCTCCTTCATCGCCATCTTCGCCAGGCTAAGATCGTGCCGTGGAGAAAAGCAGAGGACCCGGCAGACGCCGCTCTCACCCTCGGCAACCAACAACCGCTTCCCTCCCTCATCGCTTGAAAACTGCGGAGCATCGAGTTTTAGAGCTGAATAATCGTTCTCGAAGACATACGTGGCCTTATAGCTGTCGGTCCGGGCCCCCCTGCCCGCATATTCCCAGGACACAGATAGCAGTCCGGATCATAGGTCAGTGTAACGGGAGTGACCGGCTTCTCCATCTGTCCCTGCCAGGGTCTCTGCGTCCGATTTGGCGACACCAGCACCCAATCCTGCTTCAAAGAATTGAACCTGCGATGGGGATTTTTTTCTGCAAGTGGATTCATCGCAGATCGCCGTGCGTCGCCAGCGCACCATCCATAGGAGCGCTGGCAAAACAGTCCGCAACAATTCCAGTTTTTTCCTTGTACGTCCTCCGCAACGCCTCAACAAATTCCTCTACTGCCTCGGCACGCACAAGATTGACCGTACACCCCCCAAATCCCCCACCGGTAATCCGTGCTCCAAAGCAATCTTCTTGCTGCATCGCAATCTCCACTAGAGCATCGACCTCTTCGCAGCTTGCTGCAAAATCGTCCCGCATACTCGCGTGCGCCTCCAGCATCACGCCTCCAAACCCTTTCACGTCTCCGTGCAACAAAGCCTCCCTTGCCATGAGCACCCGCCCATTCTCGGTAATAATGTGCCGACACCGCAGAAAGCTGGCTGCACTCATCTCACTCCTGTAAGTCTCAAGGTTCGTCAACGTAGCATCCCGCAGCAACTCAAGTCCGAGCCGCTCCCGAAGCACTGCCTGCCCGGCCTCCACCTCGTCGCGCCGGTCGCCATACTGTCCTGTCGCGACTGCGTGCTTCACCATCGAATTGCAGATCACCACGCGCACTTCTACGGGCAGCGGCAGCGACTCGAACTCCAATGATCTGCAATCGAGAAGCATCACCCGATTCGCTACCGCGCCTGCAACGACAAACTGATCCATGATCCCGCTCTTCGCTCCGACATACTCATTCTCGGCTCTCCGGCAGAGCGTCGCTATTTTCTTCAGTGGAAGCGTCACATTTGCATGCCCCAGCAAGGCCATGGTAGTGGCCACTTCTACAGAGGCCGACGAACTCAGTCCAGCACCCAGAGGCACGTCTCCAACGAGGCTTATACTAAAGCCTCCAATCTCAATACTCTCTCGGCGAAGACTCCAGAGCACCCCGGCCGGATAGTCGCTCCACCGGCCTCCGGGCACCAGTCCGATCGAAGTAATCTCGAACGAGACCTCTTCTTCGAAGTTCGTCGAATAAAAGACTGCCCTGTTGTCTGACCTCGGACTAATTACAGCTACAGTCCGAAACCCTATTGCCATAGGCATCACCAATCCACCGGTGTAGTCGGTGTGCTCCCCAATCAGGTTTACCCGGGCTGGAGCTGCAAATACCGTTCCGACTTCTCCGAAGCGCTGCAGATGGAGCTGCAGCGCCTGCTCCTTCTGTCTCATCCAGTGCACCGCGCTGATTGATTTTTCGGAGAATTGAGTTTGGAAGTGACCCTTCAACGTGTCTCCTCACTCCCCACGAAGTTGCCAACCTCCGCGCCGTTGTCGGCAGAGAAGATAAGGCTGACGCTGAACCGCGCGCTTGCCGTGCACCTGGAGAAGTCAATCGGGATATCGACTTCTGCATGACCGCCCGGCGCGATGCTCTTCAGTTCGACCGGCGACCGAGTGAGCGCCTTTGGATGACAGCTTCCGTCTCCGGCCGTTTGCGTTACCGAGATGGTATTGATTTGCGTCCCGAGAGCACGCCCCGAACCCGAGTTGTTCAGCGAAACCTTCCAGATACGCTGGCCTTCGCTACCCGTTTTGCTCACGATCGTTCCCGTCAGTGTTGTCGACTCCACGACTGGCGCGATTGCGATGCGATCCAGTGCGGGTGAATAGCCGGTATTATTGCCGAACTGGATCGTGTTTGATCCAGCCTGCAATTGAACGGGAATCACGGTGCTTGCAGGCAAATTCCAACTGCTTCCGTTGAGATCCAGCTCCGTAGTGGCATTCCCGTTGACGGAAATAAAGAATGAACGGGGCGCAGCAGTCAGGTAGTCGACCTCCATCTGATAGGTTCCGGTCGTGTCGACGTTGACGTTGGTAAAAGTCACGGTGTTCCCGCTGCCGCCGCCTATGTTTCCTGCCTCGCCCGCTCCCGAACAGTACTCGCAATATGGCGGAGTCACAGTTCCTGCCAACGTAGCGTTTTCCGCCTCATACGTTGTTGATTTCGGAAGAGAAGGAGCCCCGCGCCCATCTCCACTGATGACGATGCGGTCCATGTCAGGCGGATAGCTGGTGGGACTACCGAATTGGATGCTGTTGACCCCGGTGTGCAAGCCGACCGAAACCGTAGTGCTCGATGGAAGAAAGAAGCTGCCTCCCCCCACATTGAGCGTCTGAAGAGGACCGCCGTTTACTCGATAGATCAAAGACCTCGGTCCCTGAGTCATCGAATCAATCTGCATCTGATACACGCCATCCCGGTGCACAATGACGCTATTGAAAGTGACGTTGTTGTTGGAGCCCAGACCAAGACCACCGACCTTCTCTCCGCCCGAACAGGCAGGACACTGGGCAATCACGGCGGAACCATTCAGCGTAGCGGACTCTGCTTCATAACTCTGCGATTCAATGGTATGAATATCTCCCGCACCCTCGACCTTCAGCAGCCTCGCTCCATGACCGAGAATGGTCGTACTGAACCCGCGATCGTATCTCCCAAGTTCGATGTGATTCCACAAATCACGCACACGAGTAGCATTTGCGAAACCCAGGCTGCTCCATGGAACGACGACTCGTGAGGGAAACGCGTTCAGGTTGAACAAGGCGACATAGTAGCTTCCACCTCCGAGATCGGAGATCCATACCGGAGTATCCCCGGCAAGAGCCTCTATCGCCGGATGGCCGGATTGAGTGACTGCAAGCACCTCGTCATTGGTCAAGATTTGTTTACCAAAATTATCGAGCGTTGTCAGATCACCGCCCAGATACATCGGCGTATTGGCCATCGCCCACAGCGTCATGATTGATTGCCGCTCTTCGTAGCTCAGGCCCGAGGTTGTGTTGTTCATGACCTCAAGGGAATCGAGATCGTTCCAACCGACCGTAGGGCCTGCGGCATTCTGCCACCCCACGAGGTCGTACAAACGCCACGAAGCCATGGCCCAGTCTGTAATCGTGGAACAGTTGCCCTCGCAGTCGACGTCCCCGTCGATCCTGCGTGCATTTGCGTATTGCTGCCAGGTACTCAGGTAATCCTGATCGAGCGCCCAGGAGATGGTGAACCACATCGGGCGTCCGCTCTGGGCGATCGCCTTCGCCCATGCTGCCACATCCGCCCGGTTATCGATCGACAAATCATCGCTGTAAGAACCGGGAGTTACGCCATCAAGCTTGATCGCATCGAAGCCCCACGAAGCGAACAGGTTCACGACAGAGTTCATGTATTCCTGTGCTCCAGGCTTTGTGAAATCGATCTTGTAGTGGTACGGAGAAGTTCCCGCCCCCCCGAAGGCGTTGCCTGCGGTATACGGAACCACCAGAATGTCCTGGATATGGTAGGGGGTTCCTAGGATCGGCGAGTTCGCAACAACGGCCGGATACTCCACGCCGGGAATCCAGTAGATGCCGGCCTTCTGGCCGTTCGAATGAATATGTGCCACCAACGCGCCAATATCGGGGAACGTTGTGGAATTGGGTATGGGTCGGCCATTGGCATCGAAGCTCCCCTGCCAACCTGAATCGATGTTGATGTAGTTGAAACCATGAGTCTGCAGGCTCGAGGAAAGCAATGCGTCCGACTGAGCGGACATATTTGCTTGCGTCAGAAAGTTGCTCGATATCGTCTGCTGACTGAAACTGGTCCAGCCTTGATAGGGCTTTTCGGCGATTCCGGGCGTTTGGGAGCGTCCCATAACAGAAGTCGCGAACAGCAACCCGCAAAGAGCGACAATCCCTGGAAATCGGAACCGCGGGTCCCGCTTGCGCCGAAGCAAAGTTTGGGAAGTCGATCTCCCTAATTCTGTGGGATGAACTGTTCGTTCTGTCATGGAACTTCTCCTGGTTGCTCGTTGGAGCAGTTTGATTTAACTAGTGCCGATAGACTCAGACCGGAAATTCAAACAGAAAGACCGTGAGTACCCTACAATGTGTAGGTACACGAAGGATAGGCATCACTTTGGTGTTTTAGTCATACATTAAAATACCGTGCACGTTACCGCAAAAGAAGGTTTCACACAAGAATCCCGATTGTCAAGTATTTTTTGACATCGGCGCTTCCATATAAAATTGGACTAAGGAAATACAACTAGAGTGATGAATACCGAAGAAACACTTTCTCTGCAAAATGAGCTTGTGCAGATTCAGATCCTCCCTGCCTTTGGCGGTAAGATTTCGTCCCTCCGCAGCGTCCGAACGGGGGAAGAATTTTTGCTCCCTGCGCTCAATGGTTACCGTCACGTCTCGCGCACTGCCGGCTTCGACGAAGGTGACCTTGGCGGGTTCGATGAGTGCCTGCCTAGCGTCGCGAGTTGCGGCAGCATATCAGGGCAGCCGCCGGTGCCCGATCACGGCGATCTTTGGCGAAGTAGGTGGCACACCGACTCTTATGATCGGTCCATCACCATTCATGCCGATGCTCAATCGCGCCCTTTGCGCCTGACCAGACGTGCCTGGCTCGATGGCCCTTCCCTGGTCTTGGACTATGATCTGCTCAGTCTCTCAGACTCTTCTACGACGTGGCTTTGGTCGGCTCATCCGCTGCTACGGGTCGAAGCAGGAGATCGAATCCTTTTGCCGGACGAGATTAACGGAGCTGCAGTTGAGTACTCCGCGGCTGGACTCTTCGAGAAGGACAGCTCGATTGGCTGGCCGCACGCACAGTCGGCATCGGGCGCCGTGATCGATCTGAGTACAGTGGGGGAGAAGGATGGCGTTACGGCGCACAAGCTATTTGTCCAAGTGGGCAAGTCAGGGTGGGCCGCGCTCTACCGCAAGAGGACAGGCCAGGGGCTGGTCCTCCGTTTTACCCCCGCAGCCCTACCATTCCTCGGGTTGTGGATCTCTCTAGGGGCATGGCCGGAGGTGGGAGGCGAGAAGCAATACACCGTCGCGCTGGAACCAACGACATCAAACGTTGATTCGTTAGCGGCGGCGGAACGAAACGGGACCGCTCGAAGGCTTGGCGCTCGCGAGCGCTGCCAGTGGAGGTTGGAACTCCGGCTTCTCGGAACTTCTTCGCCGCTGAACTGCGATGACTTCCACGCAAGTGCAATTGCTAGCTCATCCAATCGAGAACCTGCAGCATATTCGCAGACGCTGTAGACGTGGTCCCTCTTGGCAAAGAGGGAGAGACCGCGCACGCAATTCGATGACCTTCGAACCAGACCAGGAATCGTGACTGATCCGCGCCTGTGAGCCGGGATTGATTGATCCACGTGTAGTAGGCTCCCATATCCGCATCGATCAGCGAGCCTTCCGGGTCCTGCGACTGTTGGAGCGGATCGCGCGCCAGTAACTGCTCCATGGGAGCACTCGTCTGGCGAGTTGCGAATCGGGCGAACAGAGTAAGCGGCTGGGCACGGTGCAGACATTCACGTGATGCCCACTGCACAAAGGTTGTGCTGTAGATCTGGCATCCGGCTCCCTGAGTCAGCACATTCGTCTCAAAATGCCGCAACACATCATCTGCCGATGTCCCCTTAAGACCGAGATCGTCGGGTTTCAGGCTGGCTACATATGAACTCACCGCCTCTACTCCAGCTTTCCCACCGGGGGATTGGCTCGTGAACTGATTCAGCAAGGCAAACTCGCGTTTTGCGATTGGCGCCAGCTTTGCGTACGACATCACAGTCAATCCTTGCACGCTCTCGGCTCCCCCGTGCGGTTCGCCACCTTCGATGTACCAGTGCCCATACTCCAGAGGATACTTCTGTGTCCTCGACTTCATCTCTGCCAGCAAAACTTCCAGTCCGTCGGTAGGATCGACATTCGTAAACAGTGTTCCTTGCGCCAGCAGACGCCGGAACAATGGCAACTCCGTCTCCTGTATTCCCTTTCCGATAGCGACAATGGTCCAGCGTGGAGTAGCCACAGGCTTCTCTTCCACGGTCTTGTGCAGATATTGTTGATACTCCTGTGCCGCCTCGTGATAGCGATCGATTTGATGTTGAGACCAGAGATAAGCCGTTAGCTGTTCACTGAACTGCTGCGGCTGGTTCACCCAATCCATCGCACGCAGTTCCGACGGAAGTTGGATCACGGAAAAAGGCGACATCAAGGCATCGAACGATGCAGCATCCATCCGTCTTAGCAGTTCGAGTTGTTGGGATAACTGCTCTCGCTCGGCAGGAAAGCACCAGTCGTACTGGATCGCCTGTCGCAGCTCGAGAGAGACCAAAATCAATGGCATTCGTTTGAACACCGGAAGATTGGCCACCGCGAAAGAGCGCGCCTGTGACGGGTACCGCGCGAAACTCTCGACTTGCAACTCGCTCGGTGTAATCAAAGCACCTCCACAATCGGCCTGCCTTTGGCCATCGGAGTTGCAAAGTTCATCATCGCTCCCAGCGTGGGAACAAGGTCAACGGAGTCAAGAGGCCTGTCCACCGTGCGGTTCTGGCGAATGTGTGGCCCGATTGCCATCATCCACGTCGTTCGCGAAAGCGGATCTCCAGTACGATGGTGCTGAAATCCATTTCCCGAAGGGCTGAAGTCCGAATCGCGGCCAAAATCGGGGAGGATCAGCATCGTCGTTCGGCCCTTATACTCTGGATCGCTCTCGATCATCTGCCATATCTCCCCGCACAGGCGGTCGGTTCGACGAATGCCCTCGAGATACAGCGAGTAGGCACCGGTGTGCGCAACATCCATATCGTGCAGAGTGATCCAAAGCAGACTCGGTGCGAACTGCCGCATCAACTGTCGCATCACGTAGACAGAAAGCTCATCCGCGCTGGACAGGGTGGTAGCATGATGCGCGAAGTCATCGGCCGAAAGATGCAGCATCTCGGTAAGCTTCGAAAGCTGCAACTGGTTCTGCACCGACGGCGGAGTA
>Ga0302308_10003494_pt1 | contig 12476 bp, 10 predicted proteins | sample III_Palsa_E3_3_FD_200531 | JGI IMG/M metagenome (GOLD analysis project Ga0302308, IMG submission 200531) | Peat permafrost microbial communities from Stordalen Mire near Abisko, Sweden - III_Palsa_E3_3 | ecosystem: Environmental > Terrestrial > Soil > Palsa > Peat permafrost | place: Sweden... | reverse complement strand
ACGAGGCCCGCCGCGAGCGCAACCGGGACCTTCAGCGCCAGCGCCCTGTCGGTCTCCCCGAACATCGCCCTGCGCTCGCAGTGCCCGAGCACCACGCCGCGCACGTCCAGCTCGCTCAGCATCGGCGCCGAGACCTCACCCGTGTACGCGCCCTCGGGCTCCTGGTGCATGTTCTGCGCGTACACCTCGACGCGCGAGCCGCGCGCGCTGTCGACCATCGCCCGCAGGTCGGTGAACGGGACACACAGCGCCACATCCACGCCGTCCACCGCCGACACGCGCGGGAGCAGCGCCTGGATGTACTCCTCCGCCTGCTCCTCCGTCTTGTACATCTTCCAGTTGCCCGCGATCAGCGGCGTACGGGCTGTTGTCATCAACAGGACACCCCGGCGCCTTCCAGCGCCTGCACGCCCGCCAACGTCGCGCCCTCGACCAGCTCGAGCGTCGCGCCCCCGCCCGTGGAGAGGTGGTCGACCGCGTGCTCGAGGCCGAACTGCGCCAGCGCGGCGGCCGAGTCGCCGCCGCCCACGACCGTCATTCCCGGCGCGCTCGCGACAGCTTCGGCGACCGCGCGCGTGCCCGCCGCGTACGGCTCCAGCTCGAAAGCGCCCATCGGGCCGTTCCAGAAGACCGTGCCCGCGCTCGCGATCACGCTCGCATAGCGCGCCGCCGTCTTGGGGCCGATGTCCAGGCCCATCCAGCCCGGCGGCACCTCCACCCCGTCGAGCACGCGGTGCTCCGCATCCGCCGCCAGGGCCTTGCCGATGACGAGGTCGTTTGGTACCAGCAGGCGCGCGCGGCCGGGCAGCGGCGTGTGCGTGTCGCTGGCCCGCGACAGGGCGCTGCGGGCGTGCTCGACGTCCTCGTCGCCGCACAGCGAAGTCCCAACCGTGTGCCCCTGCGCGCACAGGAACGGGAAGCACATCGCGCCGCCGATCATCACCACGTCAGCGACCGCGAGGAAGCGCTCGATCACCCTGATCTTGTCGGCCACCTTGGCGCCGCCCACGATCGCAACCAGCGGGTGATCGGGATGGTCGAGGATCCCCGTGAGCGTCTTGACCTCCCGTTCGAGCAGCCGTCCGGCGGCGCTCGGCAGCAGGTGCGTAACGCCCTCGTTGCTCGCGTGCGCGCGATGGGCCACGCCGAAGGCGTCGTCCACGTACACGTCCGCGAGCACCGCCAGTTCCTTGGCGAACTCGGGATCGTTGCTCGTCTCCCCCGGCTCGAAGCGGACGTTCTCGAGCACCAGTATCTCCCCTTCTCCGAGCGCTTCCGCCAGCGCCATCACCTCATCGCCCACGACCGCCGGCGCGAGCGTCACCTTCGCGCCTGTGAGCTCGCGCAGGCGATCGGCCACCGGCGCCATCGACAGCTCCGGCACGCGCTTGCCCTTCGGCCTGCCCAGATGCGAGACCAGCACCAACCGCGCCCCCCGCTCGCGGAGCTCTTCGATCGTCGCCAGCGCCGCCGCGATCCGCGTGTCGTCGCTCACCAGCGGCACGCCACCGGCTGCCGCACCTCGCACCGCGTCCAGGTTGGCGTCCAGCGGCACGTTGAAGTCCACGCGCACGAGCACGCGCTTGCCGTGCACGTCCAGGTCGTCGATGCTCCTCATCACAGCACCCTCAGCGTCAGGTCCACCAAACGGTTCGAGTAGCCCCACTCGTTGTCATACCACGCGACCACCTTCAGCATCGTGCCGTCGATCACCACCGTCAACAGCGAGTCGACGATCGAGGAGAACGGCGAGGAGACGATGTCGGTGGACACGATCGGGTCTTCCGTGTAGCTCATGATCCCCGCCAGCGGGCCGCTGTCCGCCGCCGCCTTCAGCGCCGCGTTGACCTCCTCGACGCTCGTCTCGCGCGTGCACTCGACCGTCAGGTCGACGACCGAGCCCGTCGGCACCGGCGCGCGCACGGCGAAGCCGTTCAGCTTGCCCTGCAGCGACGGGATCACCAGCCCGATCGCCTTCGCCGCGCCCGTCGACGCCGGGATCAGGTTGATCGCGGCCGCCCGCGCGCGGCGCAGGTCTTTGTGGGGCATGTCCTGCAGGCGCTGGTCGGCGGTGTACGCGTGGATCGTCGTCATCAGGCCATGCTCGATCCCGACCGTGTCGTTGACCACCTTCGCCACCGGCGCCAGGCAGTTGGTCGTGCACGACGCGTTGGAGATCACGTGGTCGCGCTCGCGGTCGTAGGCCTCCTCGAAGTTCACCCCCAGGACGACCGTCGCGTCCGGGTCGCTCGCCGGCGCCGAGATGATCACCTTCTTGGCGCCCTGCGCCAGGTGCTTGGCCGCGTTCTCGCGGTCGGTGAACAGGCCGGTCGACTCGATCACGACGTCGACGCCCAGCTCACCCCACGGCAGCGCCGCCGGGTCGCGCTCGGCGAGCACCCGCAGCTGCGTCCCATCCACCTCCAGCAGATCCTCGCCACAAACCTCGACGGTACCCGGATAGGGCCCCAGGATCGAGTCGTACTTGAGCAGATGCGCGAGCGTCTTGGCGTCGGTCAGATCATTGACCGCGACCCACTCGATCGCGTCTGCGAGCTCCTCGCTCCTCGCCCTCGCCGCGCGGAACATGTTTCGCCCGATCCGGCCGAATCCGTTGATCCCCACGCGTACCGGCATTCATTGCCTCCTGAAGCGAAAATGAACGATGCCGGGCCTCAGGAGCGTTACTCCGTCGCCCGGCGTGCAGGGCGGAGGCTATCAGCGCGCCGTTTGCCGGGCCAGGTGTGCAAACACCTAGATCCCTCCGCTCATCTCCGCAGGTGTATAGCGATGGTGATACATCACGCACCTCGCGGCTGCTTGTCTATATCCCGGTGGGCGACGGCCACGTCGAGGTCGTCGCTGTCGCGATAGCGCTCGGCCAGGTGCTCGGCGATCGCGACCGAGCGGTGGCGCCCGCCGGTACAGCCGATCCCGATCACCAGATGCGCCTTGCCCTCGGCGACGTACTGCGGAAGCAGGAAGTCAAGCAGCGCGTGCAGCCTGATGTACAGCTGCTCGAGCCGCCCGTCGCGCGCGATGTACTCGACCACCGACTCATCCAGCCCGGTCAGCTCCCGCAGGTCGGGCTCATAGTGGGGGTTGGCGAGGAAGCGCACGTCGAACGCGAGGTCCTCCTCGCGCGGCGGTCCGTGCTTGAAGCCGAAGCTCATGAACGTCACCGACAGCCGGCCGACGGCCTGACGGGGCAGGAACTCCTGGGCGATCCGCTCGCGGAGCATCGCCGCCGACATGCCGGTCGTGTCGATCACCAGGTCGGCGCGGCCGCGCAGCGGCTCGAGCAGGGCGCGCTCGGCCGCGACCCCCGCCGCGATGCTGCCCTCTGGCGCGAGCGGGTGGCGTCGGCGCGTCTCCTTGTAACGGGTCACCAGCGTCTGCTCGGCGGCCTCGAGGAACAGCACATGATGGGACAGCCCGAGCGCGTCGAGGTCGTCGACCACCGCCCGCAGCGCCTCGAAGTACACGCCCCCGCGCACATCCGAGACGACCGCCGCGCGTTCGACCTTCGACCCCTTGTGCACGAACAGCTCCACCAGCGAGCGGATCATCTCCGGCGGCAGGTTGTCCACGCAAAAGTAACCGGCGTCCTCGAACACATTCATGGCCGTCGACTTGCCCGCCCCCGAGAAGCCCGTGATCACCACGAAGTCCTCCAAGCGCGACTCGACCACCGGCTTGTCGGGTTCATCGCCGGCGGCGCGCAAGGGACGCAGGGGCCTGATCACGGCCATCGTCAGTGATTGTGCCGCGTATGGCGGACGCGCGCGGCAGGTAGCACGGTCGGCTCAGCCGGCACGGTGCAGATAAGCGTGGATGTCGCGCCCCACCTTCGACGGTAGCCCCGGCACCGCCTGCAGTTCCTCGCTGGACGCCGCGACAACCGCGTCCGGTGAGCCGAAGTGCGTGAGCAGCGCGCGCTTGCGCGCCGCGCCGATGCCGGGCAGCCCGTCGAGTAGCGAGCTCTTCATCGCCTTGTCGCGGCGGGTGCGATGGTGGGTGATCGCGAAGCGGTGTGCCTCGTCGCGAACCCGTTGCAGCAGCTGCAGCTCGGGCGTGGAGTGATCGAGCACGATCGGCGCGCTGCGCCCGGGGACGAAGATCTCCTCGATCCGCTTGGCCAACGACACGACCGCGACACCGCGCTCGCGAAAGCCGCCCAGTGGCCCCAGACCGGCCGCCAGCTGGCCCTTGCCGCCGTCGATCACCACGAGGTTCGGCAGCGCCGCGAAGCTGCGGTCGTAGGCGGGGTCGTGCGGCGAGATGTCCGCCTGGCGCTCCCACTGGGCGAAGCGCCGGCTCAACACCTCGGCCATCGACGCGAAGTCGTCGGGTGCGCCCTCGGTGCTGCGGATCGTAAAGCGCCGGTAGTCGGCTTTCTTGGGCGCCCCGCCCTCGAACACGACCATCGACGCGACCGTGTGCGTGCCGCCGAGGTTGGAGATGTCGAAGCACTCGATTCTGATCGGCGGCGCGTCGAGGCCGAGCGTCCGCTGCAGACCCTCCAGCGCCTCCACCCGGCTCTCGCGACGGCGCTCCGCGCGCAGCCGCTCCTGGTCGAGCGCCAGCAGCGCGTTGCGTTCGGCCAGCTCGAGGATGCGCCGCTTCTCGCCGCGCTCTGCCGCGCGCAGCTCGACGGGCCCGCCGCGACGGCTGGAGAGCGCGTCGGCGAGCGCCGCGCGACTGCCCAAGCTGCCCTGGACGACGAGCAGCGCCGGGATCGACGTGTAGCCGCCGTAGTACTGCAGCATGAACTCCTCACTCACCTCCGCCTCCTCGCGCTCGGCCTCGTTGGCGAGGTAGAAGGACTGGCGGTCGGAGAGCACGCCGTCACGCACCTGGAATACCTGCGCGTTGGCGTCGCGCCCGTCGAGCGCCACGGCGATCGCGTCGAACGTGCCCACCGACTCGCTCGTCACGCGCCGGCGCTCCAGCAGCGAGCGGACGGCATGCAGCCGGTTGCGCTCGAGCGTCGCCTGCTCGAACTCCTCCGCCGCCGCCGCCGCGCGCATGCGCGCCTCCAGATCGCGCTCGATCGCCGCGAAGCGCCCGTTGAGGAAATCGATCACCCCATCGACGCTCGCGCGATAGTCCTCGCGAGAGACGTAGCCCACGCACGGCGCCTCGCAGCGCTTTATGTAGTAGTCCAGGCAGGGGCTGCCGCTGCGACGTCCCGGCTCCGGCCCGGTGCACGAGCGGAACATGAACACCTTCGTGAGCACCTCGAGCGTCGCGCGCACGCGCTTGGCGTTCGAGTACGGGCCGAAGTACGCGCGTCCCGCACGGTGGCGCTCGCGCGTGAAGTAAACGCGCGGGTAGTCCTCGTCGAGGGAGATCGCGATGAACGGATAGGACTTGTCGTCGCGCAGGCGGATGTTGAAGCGCGGCCGGTACTGCTTGATGAAGCTCTGCTCCGCCAGCAGTGCCTCCGCCTCGGAGGCCACCACGACGCACTCGATGTGCTCGACCGCCGCCACCATCTCCGCATGGCCGGGTGAATTCGATCCCCGCCCGCCCACCTGCGCTTTGGAGAAGTGCGACGCGACGCGCTTGCGTACCGACTTGGCCTTACCGACGTAGATCACGCGCCCGCGCGCGTCCCTGAACAGGTACACGCCCGGCTGGTCCGGCAGCGCGCGCCGCTGCTCGGCGAGGCTCGCGCGCGCGGCGGTGGTGTCGGTCAGCTCCTCGGTCGCAGCCATCGCTCCGAGGATAGGCGCCGCACCGATGCCGCCACGGCGAGCGCGCTCAGTAGGCGCGCCACTGGCGATACACCGCCACCAGCGAGTACACGGCCAGCCCCGCGAGCGCGAACCACAGGACCTCGCCCAGGCCGCCCCAACGGTGCACCTGCACGATCTCCGTGCCGCCGCGCACTTCGAACGCGTACCACAGGCGCGAGCGCACCGCCCACAGGAAGAACCCGAGCGCGACCGCCCCGTACAGCAGCCCACGATGGCGATCGCCCAGCCCGTACAGCGCGACATGGTGTTCGCGGTATATGCGCAGGCCGAGGTAGCCGATGCCGATCGCGAACACCACCCACAGCGCCGCCGTGAACGTTTCCGCCGCGCGCCCGCCGCCCGGGATGAAGTACACGGCGGCTGCGATCGCGAGGATGATCGCCACGTACAGCGACATCTTCAGGCGTTCGCTCATACGCGCAGGTTAGCTCCGTGCGCGGCTCGCTCAGTCGACCAGCGCCTCGAGCTGCGCATACGCCTCCTCGACAGCGCGTGTGGCGGCGGTGTGGCGCGCTTCGGACTTGGCGGCCTCGTAGCGCGTCGCCCACGCGGCCGGGTCGGCTAGCTCCTTTTCGAGCGCGCTCAGCGTCGCCTCGGCGGCTTCGATCGTGCGCTCGGCCTTCTGCTGCGCGCTCAGACGGTTCTTGGACGGGCCCTTGCGGCTCGACTTGGAGCGACCCTTCGCCGGCAATGAGTCGTCGTCGAGGGTCGCGCGTCCGTTGATGGCGTCCGCCCGCGAGCCGGACCCGTTGACGACTCCCGATGCGCCGTTGACCGCGCCCAAGCGCGGGAGAGCTTGCGAGCGCGCCGACCCTGTCACTCCGACCCGCGCCCGGGCCCGTGCCCGCGGCGCGGCGCTCGTCGCGCACGCGCACGTACTCGGGCCAGCCGCCGACGTAGCTGTGCAGCGAGCGATCCTCGACGGCGACCGTGCGCGTGCCGACCGCATCCAGCAGCGCGCGGTCGTGGGACACCAGCAGGATCGCGCCGGTGAACCCGCGCAGCGCGTCCTCCAGCGCCTCGCGGCTCTCGATGTCGAGGTGGTTGGTGGGCTCGTCGAGGATCAGCACGTTGGCGCCGGATTGGACGAGCACCGCGAGCGATAGGCGCCGGCGCTCGCCTCCGGAGAGCCCGCTGAGCGGCTTTTCGGCCTCCTCGCCGGAGAACAGGAAGCGGCCGAGCAGCGCGCGCGCCTTGCCCGGGCTGAGACCGGTGGCGCGCTGCGCGGCGTCGAGCACACTCTGCTCGGGCGGGCCGCCCGCGCCGAGCTCGTCCGCGTGCTGGGAGAGGTAGCCGACCTTGACGTTGTGGCCGGTGCTCAGCCTGCCCGCCGCCAGCGGCCTGCGGCCCGCCAGCGTCTCGATCAGCGTCGTCTTGCCGGTCCCGTTGGGGCCGACCAGCGAGACGTGCTCGCCGCGTTCGAGCCACAGCTCGACGTGCTCGAGCAGCACGATGGGAGCCTCGCCCACCTCGATGCGACCGTCGAGCAGCTCGAAGATCACCCTGCCCGAGCGCTCGGGCGCCGAGAACGCGAACTCCAGCCCCTTGCCGTCCCTCGGGTCGCGCTCGATGCGCTCGATCTTCGAGAGTTTCTTCACCCGCGACTGCGCCTGTTTGGCCTTGCTCGCCTTGTAGCGGAAGCGCTCGATGAAGCGCTCCATGCGCTCGATCTCCGCCTGCTGCTTGTCGATCGCCTTGCCGAGCGCCATCTCGCGCGCGGCCTGCTCGCGGCGCCACTGATGCCAGGTGCCGGCGAAGAAGCGGGAGCGGCCGGCCTCGAGCTCGAGCACGGCGGTGCCGACGGCCTCCAGGAACCAGCGGTCGTGCGCCACCAGCACGACCGCCGCGTCGAGGTCGACGAGCGTCTGCTCGAGCCACTCCAGCGACTCGATGTCCAGGTGGTTGGTGGGCTCGTCGAGCAGCAGCACGTCCGCGCCGGTGGCCAATGCGCGCGCGAGCGAGGCGCGCGTGAGCTGCCCGCCGGAGAACGTGTCCAGGCTGCGCTCGAGGTCGGCGTCGCGGAAGCCGAGGCCGTGGGCCATCGCCGTCGCGCGGCTGCGCCACAGGTAGCCGCCGCGAGCCTCCAGCCGCGCCTGCGCGCTCGCGTAGCGCGCGAACGTCTGCTCGTCGCTCGCGCCGGCGGCCATCTTCGCCTCCAGGTCAGCCAGCTGTGCCTCGATCGCGAGCTCCTCCGCGCACCCCGACAACAGGTACTCGTTCAGCGCCATCCCGCGCTCGCGCGGCGGGCGCTGGTCGTGCAGCGCGATGCGCACGCCCTTGGCGACGCTCAGCTCGCCGCGGTCGATCGAGGTCTCGCCGGCGAGCATCCGCAGCAGCGTCGTCTTGCCCGCGCCGTTGCGCCCGGCGATCGTCATCCGTTCGCGGCGCTCGAGCTTGAACGACACGCCGCGCAGCAGCGGCTGCCCGGCGATGTCCTTATGCAGATCCGATGCGATCAGAAGAGCCATCGGTTGCTGATGGTAGGGGCTGGGTTTGTGTCCTCTCTGTGACCGAACAGGCGGGTTCGTCCTTTCGCGAACTCCGTATAACTATCGCTATACGCTAGGTGCGCGGGAGCACACACGGCCGAACACCCCGCCGGCGTGCTCGGGTAAGATCGCGCTCACCGATGCGCAACCGCCTGATCGCAACGCTGATACCGCTCGTGCTGCTCGCGTCGCTCGCGCTCGCTCCCGCGGCGAGCGCATACAACGACGGCCGCGGCTTCTATGGAGCGACCAACGACCGGGTCGTCACCAACGCGGGTTTCATCCTGGTCATCTTCTTCCCGACGTTCATCTTCCTGGCGAGCATGATCCAGCGCCGCCTGGAAAAGCGCAAGGACGCGCGCAAAGCCGCGCAGAAGGCGCTGAGCGCGAACGGCCACCTGCGCGGCGGCTGGTAGCGCACCGCCGCCGATGAGCGCGCCCGAGCAGAGCGGGCACGAAGCGCCGGGCGCCGATCCGCAGCCGACGGGCCAGGCGGCGGTCCACTACGAACGTCGTGGCGCTGCGGCGCTGATCACGATCGACCGCCCGCACCGACGCAACGCCGTCGACGGGCACACCGCGGCGGCGCTGCACGAGGCATACCTGCGCTTCGAGGCCGACGAGGACGCGAGCGTGCTCGTCCTCACGGGCGCCGGCGGTGTCTCCTTCTGTGCCGGAGCCGACCTGAAGTCCACCGAGACGATGGCCGGACGGCTGCTGAGCGCGGAGGGGCCGATGGGCTTCACCCGCCTGACGCCGTCGAAGCCGACGATCGCCGCGATCTCGGGCTTCTGCCTGGCGGGCGGGCTGGAGATCGCGCTGTGGTGCGACCTGCGGATCGCCACGGAGGGCTCCAAGCTCGGCTATCCCGAGCGCCGTTGGGGCGTGCCGCTGATCGACGGCGGCACACAGCGCCTGCCGCGCATCGTCGGCCTCGGCCGCGCGCTCGACCTGATCCTCACGGGGCGCATCATCGACGCGCGGGAGGCGCTGACGATGGGGCTGCTGACCGAGATCGTGGCGCCCGGAGCGCACCTCGAGCGCGCGCTCGCGCTCGCCGAGGGGCTCGCGCGCTTCCCGCAGCGGACGATGCTGGCCGATCGCCGCGCCGCGATCGAGGGCTTCGGGATGCCGCTCGCCGACGCGCTCGCGCTGGAGGCCAAGGCTGGGCCCGAGGTGTTCGAGGACGGCGCGCGCGGAGCTGAGCGCTTCGCCGCCGGCGAGGGCCGCGGCGGCGCCGGGGCGGGCGCGTAGCGCGGTCTCGCCGAGCGGGCGCGAGGGACCCCACGCGGACGCCTCATCACCCGGCAAAGACGGCTTCGACCTACAGGCTTCCGCGCGGCACGATCCAGCGCGTGGGCTGGCCGGTGACCGCGGCGATGCGATCGAAGTCCTCGTCGTAGTGCAGCAGCTCGACGCCAGCCGACTCAGCGGCCGCGGCGATCAGCAGGTCGGCGTGCCCGACGCTGCGCTGGTGGGCGCCACCCTGGTGGGCCAGCTCGCGGTAGACGTCGATCGCGCGTGCCCACTCGAGCGCGGCGATCGGAAACTGCGGGAGCTCGCCCATCTCGACTCTGCGCTCGTCGAACTCGCGACCGTTGCGAGCGCTCTGCAGCAGCTCCAGCGTGACTATCGGACAGGTGCCGATCTCCCCGCTGAACGTCTTCAGATCAAACGGCCCGCGCAGCTCGGGCACGCGACGCGACAAGTGCCATGCGGTCGTGTCAGCCAGCTGACGCATCGTCTTGTGCGAACCGTCCCCATGGCTTGGTTTCAACGCGCGAGCGGCGCATCTCCTTGATGCCCTCCAACGTGAGTCCCTCCAGCTCCCATTCGCCAAGCCGTTTCAAGCGCTCACGTCGAACCACGTCGCGCAGCGCGTCGTGCACCGTGTCGGTGGTGTTCCTCGTCTTCAGCACCTCGCGCGCCTGAGCCACGAGCTCCGCGTCCAGGTTGATGGTCGTTCTTCTCACCATTGGCACCCTCCCGTACATACGCTCAAAGGTCAATAGCCATACCGCAATTGTATCAGTGTGTGCACAAAGCTGCCACACTTCAGGCACATTTGTGAAGGTGAGGGCACGTTCAGTCCGGAGGCGCTTGCGCCAAGGTATGCTCGCGTAGGCAATGGCCTACTTCGTCACAGGAGCGACTGGCTTCATCGGACGCCGTCTGGTGGAGCGGATCCTGGAAAAGCGCGAGGGCACCGTGTACGTGCTCGTGCGCGAGAGCTCGGCTGGCCGCCTGGACGAGCTGATCGAGCGCTGGAGCGTGCTCGACGGCGCGTCGGTCGCCGAGCGCGTGCAGCCGGTGATCGGCGACCTGCGCCGGCCGCTGCTGGGGGTCGAGAAGGAACAGGTGGCGGATCTGCGCGGCAAGGTCGAGCACTTCTTCCACCTCGCCGCGGTCTACGACATGATCGCGCCCGCGCAGCGCAACACGGCCGTCAACGTCGGCGGCACCACTCACGCGGTGGAACTGGCGCGGGCGCTCGACGCCAAGCACCTGCACCACGTCTCCTCGATCGCCGTCGCCGGCACCTACAAGGGCGTCTTCACCGAGGACATGTTCGACGAGGGCCAGCGCCTGCCCTCGCCGTATCACCGCACCAAGTACGAGTCCGAGCGGATCGTGCGCGAGCAGCCTTACATCCCCTGGCGCGTGTACCGGCCGGGGATCGTCGTCGGCGACTCCCAGACGGGCGAGATGGACAAGATCGACGGCCCGTACTACTTCTTCAAGGCGATCCAGCGGATGCGCCAGCTGCTGCCCGAGTGGGTGCCGCTGGTGGGGCTCGACCTCGGCTACACGAACATCGTCCCCGTCGACTGGGTGGCCGGGGCGCTCGAGCAGATCGCGCACGAGCCCGACCTCGACTGCCGCGCGTTCCACCTCACGGATCCGCGTCCGCAGCGGGTCGATGACCTGATCAACGAGCTCGCGACGGTCGCGCACGCGCCGCGCTTCGCGGTGAGCATCGACAAACGGATCACCGACCCGATCCCCAGGTGGCCGCTGAAGCTCGCCCTCGCGCTGCCGCCGCTGCGCCAGGCAAGCACGCTGGCGCTACGCAACCTGAGCATCCCCCCGGAGGTGCTCGCGCACATGGAGCTGGTGCCGCGCTTCGACACGCGCGAGGCGGGGCGCGCGCTCGCCGGCTCGCCGCTGGAGCAGCCGCCGCCGCTGCAGGACTACGTCGCGCGCCTGTGGGACTACTGGGACCGCGAGATGGACAACCAGCTGCGCCGCGGCGCGACGCTCAAGCAGGCGCTTGACGGCAAGCACGTGCTGATCACAGGCGCGTCCTCGGGCATCGGGCGATCGACCGCGCTGAAGGTCGCCGCCGCGGGCGGCGTGCCGCTGCTGGTCGCGCGCAACGTCGACAAGCTCGAGGAGGTGCGGGCGGAGATCGTCGCCGCGGGCGGCACCGCGTACGTGTACGCGGCGGACATCTCCGAGATCGACTCGATCGAACGGCTGCTCGAGCGCGTGCTCGCCGACCACCGCAACGTCGACATGCTCGTCAACAACGCCGGGCGCTCGATCCGGCGCTCGATCGCGCTCAGCTACGACCGCTTCCACGACTTCGAACGCACGATGCAGCTCAACTACTTCGGCGCGGTGAAGCTGATCATCGGCCTGCTGCCGCACATGCGCAAGCGCGGTTCCGGGCACGTCGTCAACGTCTCCTCGATCGGCGTGCAGACCAACCCGCCGCGCTTCTCGGCGTACGTCGCCTCCAAGGCGGCGCTCGACGCGTTTACGCGCGTGGTCGCCTCCGAGGTGATCGGCGACGGCGTCACCTTCACGACGATCCACATGCCGCTCGTGCGCACGCCGATGATCGCGCCCACGAAGATGTACGACGCCTTCCCCGCGATCAGCCCGGAGGAGGCCGCCGACATGATCTGCGAGGCGCTGCGCGCCCGCCCCAAGGAGATGGGCACGTGGATGGGCAAGTTCGGCGAAGTCGCCTACTCGCTGTCGCCGAGCGCCGTCGACCGGCTGCTGCACCTCGCCTACCGCGTGTTCCCCGACTCGGCCGCCTCCAAGGGCCACGCCGACGTCGAGGAGCGCGCCTCCTTCGAGCAGATCGCGATGGCGACGCTGACCAGAGGTGTGCACTGGTAGAGACGCCGGCGATCGAGGTGCGCGACCTGCACAAGCGCTACGGCGACTACGAGGCGGTGCGCGGCATCGACATCAGCGTGCAACGGGGCGAGGT
>Ga0302308_10003485_pt1 | contig 12491 bp, 13 predicted proteins | sample III_Palsa_E3_3_FD_200531 | JGI IMG/M metagenome (GOLD analysis project Ga0302308, IMG submission 200531) | Peat permafrost microbial communities from Stordalen Mire near Abisko, Sweden - III_Palsa_E3_3 | ecosystem: Environmental > Terrestrial > Soil > Palsa > Peat permafrost | place: Sweden... | reverse complement strand
TGATCGGCGGTCTGGACCTCTCTTCAGCGGATGTCGCGACGAAAGCCATGGACAATGTCAAAGCGAAATTCGGCCGGCTCGATGCGCTGCTCAACATCGCCGGCGGCTTTCAATGGGAGACGGTCGAGGGCGGCAAGGACGATGCCTGGGAGCGGATGTATGCGCTGAACCTGATGACGGCGCTGAACGCCTGCCGGGCCGCGCTGCCCTATCTCATTGAAAGCGGGGCCGGCCGCATCGTCAATGTTGGGGCGCAGTCCGCCTTGCATGCGGCGTCGGGCATGGGCCCTTACGCGGCCAGCAAGTCGGCGGTCCACCGGCTGACCGAGAGCCTGGCGAACGAACTGAAAGAGAAGGGCGTGACCGTCAATGCGGTGCTGCCGTCGATCATCGACACGCCTGGAAACCGCCGCGAGATGCCGAAGGCGGACTTCGACCGCTGGGTCGCGCCGGCTGATCTTGCCGCGGTCATGCTGTTCCTGGCGTCGGACGAAGGGAAGGCCATCACCGGCGCGCTGATTCCGGTTACCGGGCGCGTCTAGCCTCATGGTGCTGTGGGTGGCCGAACTGCCGCCGCGCCTCAATGTCAACCGGATCGAGCTGACGCCGGTCAGCCAATCCTTCGCCGGCTTCCAGGTGGTCCGCACGAGCTAACTGGTCCTGCGACCCGGCGGCGGCCGGCTTGGCTTTGAGCAAGATTCGGCTCATATTGCAGGCAAGGCCGCACCGTGACTGAAGTCCCCGAGAACGTTGATCTGAACTGGATCGCCCGCACGCTCGTCGCCATGCGGCGCGATACGCAATCTCTTCGCGACGACGTCAGCGTTCTCGCCGCGATCTTGCGGCGCGTGGACAACAACCAGGCCGCCTTTCGCGAGGAACTCCGCGCCCTTTATGAGCTGCATCGTGACTTGCGCGCACGCATCGAGACCATCGAAGGCGATCAATAGGCGCGGGTAAAGAGGCGGTCTCGCCTCACAAGGTTGTCCTCGACTGATTTCACCATGCGGCACAGCTCGCGGCCAGAGAAGGACGAGACATGGGCGAATTCCTGAAGGGAACATGGCGGGCGGAGAGCGACTTTCCGCACGACAGGACCGGCCATTTCGTCCGGCCCGATGCGCCGTTCCGCAACTGGGTGACGGCGAGCGGCGAAGCGGGGCCGAGCGGCGCGGGCGGGTTCAAGGCCGAGGCGGGCCGCTATCACCTCATTGTATCGCTTGCCTGCCCGTGGGCGCACCGCACCCTCATCTTCCGCCGGCTCAAGGGACTCGAGAGCATGATCTCGCTCTCGGTCGTCCACTGGCTCCTGGCCGAGCGCGGGTGGACCTTCGACAAAGGCCGCGGCGTCATTCCTGACCCGATCTTCGGCGCGAGCGAGCTTCGCGAGTTCTATGTCAAGGCGCGCTCCGACTACAGCGGCCGCGTCACGGTTCCGGTGCTATGGGACAAGAAGACGGGCACGATCGTCAACAATGAATCGTCCGAGATCATCCGCATGTTCAATCATGCCTTCGATGCGGCCGGCGCGGCGAAGGGCGACTATTATCCGAGCGAGCTGAGAACCGAGATCGACGCGCTCAACGCCCGCATCTACGCGACTGTCAACAACGGCGTCTATCGCGCCGGTTTCGCCACCACGCAAGAGGCTTATGAGGAGGCGTTCCGGGCGCTGTTCGAGACCCTCGACATGCTGGAGGCGCGGCTCGAGCGCCAGCGGTTTCTGTGTGGGGAAACGCTGACCGAAGCGGACTGGCGGCTGTTCACCACCTTGATCCGCTTCGATCCGGTCTATTTCGGCCACTTCAAGTGCAATTTGAGGGAGATCAGGGACTATCCGGCGCTCAGCCGCTATCTCGGCGAACTCTACCACTGGCCGGGCGTCGCCGAGACGGTCGACTTCTTCCACATCAAGCATCACTATTACGCGAGCCACTTGCGCATCAATCCGACCGGCATCGTGCCGCTGGGGCCGGAAATGAAGCTGTAGCGGCGCCCGCCCTTCTCCCGCCTGCGGGAGAAGGTGGACGCGCTGAAAGCGCGGCCGGATGAGGGTTGGCGACAAGCCCTCACCCCAACCCTCTCCCGCGAGCGGGAGAGGGGGATTGCCCTCGCTGCGCCGCCGTGGCAATCGACGCCGGTGACCGACATCGCCGACGCCGAGCGCCGTTCCGCGCCGCGCATTTCCTTCGTCTCGCTCGGCTGCCCGAAGGCGCTCGTCGACAGCGAGCGGATCCTCACGCGGCTGCGCGCCGAGGGTTACGAGCTTTCGCGCACTCACGCGGGCGCCGATGCGGTGATCGTCAACACCTGCGGCTTTCTCGACAGCGCGAAGGCGGAATCGCTCGCCGCGATCGGCCAGGCGATGAACGAGAACGGACGGGTGATCGTCACCGGCTGCATGGGGGCCAAGCCCGAGGCGATCCGCGACGCGTTTCCCAATGTGTCGGCCATCACCGGCCCGCAGGCGTTCGAAAGCGTGATGGCGGCGGTGCGCGAAGCGGCGCCGGCGCCGCGCGACCCGTTCGTCGATCTCATCCCCGGCGAGGGCGTGCGGCTGACGCCGCGCCACTACGCCTATCTCAAGATCGCCGAAGGCTGCGACAACCGCTGCACCTTCTGCATCATCCCGTCCTTGCGCGGGAACCTTGCCTCGCGCGCGGCCGGCGACGTTTTGCGCGAGGCCGAGCGGCTGGTGAAAGCAGGCGTCAAGGAGCTCATCGTCATCGCCCAGGACACCAGCGCCTACGGCCGCGACCTCAAATACGCGGCGAGCGAATGGCGCGGTCGGGAGACGCCGGCGCGGTTTCTCGACATCACCCGCGAATTGGGAACCCTCGGCGCCTGGGTCAGGCTGCAATATGTCTACCCCTATCCGCATGTCGACGAGGCGATCGCGCTCATGAACGGCGGCAATGTGCTGCCCTATATCGACGTGCCGTTCCAGCACGCTTCGCCGAAAGTCCTGAAGGCGATGCGCCGCCCGGCGAGCCAGGAAAAGACCCTCGAGCGCATCCGCGCCTGGCGCGCGATCTGCCCGGAGCTGGTCATCCGCTCGACCTTCATCGTCGGCTTTCCCGGCGAGACCGAGGAGGATTTCAGGTTCCTGCTCGATTGGCTCGGCGAGGCGAAACTCGACCGCGTCGGGGCTTTCCCATACGAGCCGGTCAAGGGCGCCGTCGCCAACGATCTCGGCCTTGAGCCCGTGCCGGACGCGATAAAGACGAGCCGGCACAAGCGCTTCATGCAGCGCGCCCAGGCGATAAGCATGAAGAAGCTCGCCGCCAAGGTCGGCAAGCGGCTCGAAGTCATCGTCGACGAAGGCGGCGCGACTCAGGCGAAGGGGCGCACCAAGGGCGATGCGCCGCAGATCGATGGCGCCGTGCACATCGCGACCCGCCGGCCGTTGCGAGCCGGCGACATCGTGACGGTCAGGATCGAACGCTCCGACGCCTATGATTTGTGGGGGACGGACGCCTGGGCCGCAGTGGCCCGCGACGCCGGATAGACGCGCTGATATTGTTCTGAAGCTAGACGTCATTTTGGAGAGGTTCAGAAAGGCGGCGCACCGTGGCATATCCAGCCTATCTGTCAGTCAAGGGCGCGAAGCAGGGGCAGTTCAAAGGAGAGAGCACTCTGGCGAGCCGCAAGAATTGGATCCCCATCCTCGCCTTCGAAATGGCTCTGGAATCGCCGCACGACGCTGCGACCGGGCAGGCCTCGGGGATTCGCCGGTACAAGCCGATCGTGATCGCCAAGGAATGGGGCGCAGCCTCGCCGCAGGCAATGACCGCGTGTGCAACGAACGAGACGCTGACCTCGGTCACGCTCGACTTCGCCAAAGCGGATAGCGATGGCAAACCCACCACATACCAGACCATTATTCTGACCAACGCAATAATTGTTCAAGTCTACCGAACGAAGGGCAAGCTGGCCCGTCCGGGCCACCCGCTGTCCGCCGAGCTTCACGCCGAGCATAGCGGCTCGGTCGATGTGCACGAACTCGAGGAATGGGAGTTCGTCTTCCAACAAATAGAGTTCAGCGACGTCGACGGCTTGACCACATTCACCGACGACTGGGAAGCGCAATAGCCGAGCGGGACCAAGAGAGCGGCCCAGGCGATCACCGCGGTTTGATCAAGGCTTTCGCGTGAGGCGCGCGCGAGCCCGCAAGGACGTTGTATGCGCAGGGATGACCATTAAACCGCCCGAACCAATGTCCGCTCCTCGTGCTGCCGAAGCTCACGACGGCCTTGCCAGTCGGCAGCGCCTCATGGCGTTCTCGACCTTGGCGATGGCGATCACCATGGCGGTGCTCGACGGCAACATCGTCACGGTGGCGCTGCCGACGATGGCGCGCCAGTTCGCCGTCGCGCCGGAGAGCGCCACATGGATCATCAACGCCTTCCAGCTCGCGGTCACCGTTTCGCTGTTGCCGCTGGCCGCGCTCGGCGACATGGTCGGCTACCGGCGCGTCTATTGGTGGGGGCTCGCCGTCTTCACCGTAGCCTCGTTCGCCTGCGCGCTCGCGCCGACCTTCGCCGTGCTGACGGTCGCGCGCCTCATCCAGGGCCTGGGCGCGGCCGGGATCATGAGCGTCAACATCGCCCTCATCCGCTTCATCTATCCGCACTCGCGGCTCGGCCAGGGGGTCGGCAACATGGCGGTCGTGGTCGCGGTGGCCAGCGCCGCCAGCCCGAGCGTCGCGGCGGCGATCCTTTCGGTCGCCTCCTGGCATTGGCTGTTTCTCGTCAACGTCCCGATCGGCGTGCTGGCGCTGGCGATGGCCGCGCGGACGCTGCCGGCGACGCCGCGCGCCGCCGGCCGCCTCGATCTGATCAGCGTCGTTCTCAACGCGCTCGCCTTCGGCCTCTTCATCGCCGGGGTCAATCGGATCGGCCAGGGGGGAAGCCCGACGCTGGCGCTGATCGAGATCGGCCTGGGCGCGGCGATCGGCGTGGTCCTGGTCAAGCGGCAGCTCAAGCTCTCGGCGCCGCTGCTGCCGGTCGACCTCTTGCGCCGGCCGGTGTTCGCGCTGTCGCTGGCGACGTCGATCACGTCGTTCGGAGCGCAGAGCCTGGCCATGGTGGCGCTGCCGTTCTACTTCGAGGACACGCTCGGCCGCTCCGCCGCCGCCACCGGCCTTCTCTTGACGCCATGGCCGGTCGGAACCGCCCTGATCGCGCCAATCGCCGGGCGCCTGGCCGATCGATTCATCCCCGGCATCCTCAGCAGCATCGGCCTTCTCGTGATGGGAGCGGGCCTCGCCCTGGTTGCGCTTCATGTCGGCGATCCGGACCCCGGCTCGCTCGTCTGGCGGCTCGCCATCTGCGGCCTCGGCTTCGGCTTTTTCCAGTCGCCCAACAACCGGCTCATCATCGGCAGCGCGCCACGCGAGCGCAGCGGCGGGGCGGCCGGCCTGCAATCGACCGGACGGCTGATCGGCCAGTCCTTGGGAACGGCGCTGATGGCGGTCGCGTTCGGACGTGCGCCCCAGCATGCGACGTCGATCGCGCTTTGGGGCGCCGCGGCCCTCACGCTGGCCGGGGCGTGCGCGAGCGGCCTGCGGCGAGCGGACTGAGGGCGAAAAAGCTATGAGCCGCCCGGACTGCAGAACGAATCATAGAGCGCGCTAATGATCGACCGCGCCTTGTCGCTGGCGATGCTGTAGTAGATCGTCTTGCCGTCCCGGCGCGCCGAGACGAGCCCCTCGAGCCTCAGCCTCGCCAATTGCTGCGACACCGTCGACTGGCGCCTCGCGAGCAGCGCCTCCAGTTCGCCGACCGACTTTTCGCCGTGCAGGAGATCGCAGAGAATCATCAGCCGCGACTCGTGCGCCAGCGCCTTGAGAAACTCGCTCGCCTCGCGCGCGCGCCGCGCCATGCGGCCGACGTCCACATTCGGTTGGGGCTGGAAGGCGTCCATGAGCGCCATGGCCGCCTCAGGGATCCCTATAGTCCTCCAGCCGGCCGATCGCCGGCGGCCGGCTCTGACGCAGGGACTTGCCGACCGTCTCGACCCGCCGCAGCACTCGCAGCATGTTTCGCGACGACATCTTCTCGAGGTCGCGCTCGGAGAAGCCGCGCCGGACCAGTTCGGCGAACAGGTGGGGAAAGCGGCTGACGTCCTCGAGCCCGACCGGCGAAGCGCCGCCGAAATAGTCGGATCCGACGCCGACATGGTCGAGTCCTGCGGTCTCGACCAGTCGCACGATGTGGTCGGCGACCTGCTCGAGACTCGCCTTCGGCGCCGGGCCTTGCTTGGCCTCGATCTCGGCAAACTGCGCCTTGGGATCGGCCGCCAGCGGCGCCTTGCCAAAAGGATCGCGCGAACGGCGCAGCCAGTCGCGCAGCGGCTGCGAGACGAACCCGGGCACGAAAGTCGCCATCACCAGGCCGCCGTTGGCCTTGAGCCGCTTGAGAACGTCGTCGGGCGCGTTGCGCGGATGATCGCAGAGCGAATAGGCGTTGGAATGCGACAAAGCCACCGGCGCTTCGGTCACGTCGAGCACCCGGCGCATCGCCTCATGCGACGTATGGGCGAGGTCGATGACGATGCCGAGGCGGTTGAGCTCGCCGACGACCGCGCGCCCGAACGCGTTGAGGCCGCCGTTGCGCGGCGCGTCGGTCGCGGAATCCACCCAGTCCAGGCTTTCGTTGTGGCACAGCGTCATCAGCCGCACGCCGGCGGCGCGCCAGATGCGCAGCGGGCTCAGCGAATTCTCGAGCCCCACGCCGCCTTCGACCGCGATGAAGGAGGCGATCCTGCCCAGGGACTTCGCCCTCGCGTAGTCCGCCGCCCGCCGCGCCGGCAGGAACACGTCGGGATGAGCCTCCTCGATGCGGCGGATGAGGTCGATCTGCTCGAGCGCGGTGCGCGCCGGATGAGGCGCGTTGGTCGGCTGGAAGGCGGCCCAGAACTGGGCCCCGACCATGCCCTCGCGCAGACGCGGAATGTCGGTGTCGGCGCGCTCATGGACGCGGGTCAAATCGTAGGCGATGACGTCGCCGCGCGCCGCGCGGTCGACGCGGATCACCCACGGGAGATCATTGTGTCCGTCGATCAGCGGCGCGCGCTTGAGGACATCCCGCGCCACCGCGAGCGCATTGTCCGCCGTCACGGATCCATCGGCCATCGCGCCGCTCCTTTTCGTTCAATTGACCGGGACAGCGACAAACCGCACCTCGCCGTCGCCGTTCGACACCAAGAGCAGCGCCGGCTTCTTCGAATCCGTCTTCGCGCTGTCGATCGCCTTCGCAACGTCGCCCGGGTGTTCGACCGCCTGATGATTGACCTCCTCGATCACGTCGCCCGCCCGCAAGCCCCTGTCCGCCGCGGCGGAACCGGGATCGACCGACGTCACGACCACGCCTTTGACGCTGTCCTTGATCTTGAAAGTCTTGCGCGCCTCGGCGCTGAGGGCGGAAAATTCCATGCCGAGCGCCTTGGCGACTGCATCCGGCTGCAGCGCGTCGTTGCCCTCGGTGGCGAGCGCGGTCTTCTGCTCTCCGTCCTCGAGCCGCCCGAGCGTCACCGTCTTGGTCAGTTCCTGGCCGTTGCGGACCACCACGACCTCGACCTCCCTGCCGACCGGCATCGACGCCACAAGACGCGGTAGGTCGCGCGACTCCTTGACCTCCTGGCCGTCGAACTTGACGATCACGTCGCCCGCCATCAGACCGGCGGGTTTTGCCGGGCCCTTTGCGTCAATGCCGGCGATGAGAGCGCCGCGCGCCGAGCCCAGATTCAGGCTGTCGGCGATGGTGTCGTCGACCGGCTGGATGCGAACGCCGAGCCAGCCGCGCCGGGTCTCATGGAATTCGCGCAACTGCGCGATCACCGGAACGACGGTCGCCGACGGGGTCGCGAAGCCGATGCCGATCGAACCCCCCGAAGGCGAAAGGATGGCGGTGTTGATGCCGATCACCTCGCCCTGCAGATTGAACAGCGGTCCACCCGAATTGCCCTTGTTGATCGAGGCGTCGGTCTGCAGAAAGTCGTCGTAGGGGCCGCTGTCGATGTTGCGGTTGCGGGCCGAAATGATGCCGGCCGTCACCGTCTCGCCGAGGCCGAACGGATTGCCGACCGCCATGACGCCGTCGCCGACGCGCATCTTGCCGCTGTCGCCGAAGTTGACGGTCTTCAACGGCTTGTCGCTCTCCACCTTCAACACCGCGACGTCCACCTTGGAGTCTTTGCCGACGACGGTGGCTTTGAGTTTGCGACCGTCGGTGAAGATGACGACGATGTCGTTGGCGTCCCCGATCACATGATTGTTGGTGATGACGATGCCGCTCGGATCGATGACGAAGCCGGAACCCAAGGACTGAGCCCTGCGCGCGCGCGGTTGCGGATTGATGCCGTGATTCTTGAAGAACTCCTCGAACATCTCGTCGAACGGCGTGCCCTTGGGCAAATCCGGAGCAGCGCTGTCCTTATCGTCGACCGTCTGGGTGGCCGAGATGTTGACCACGGCTTCGGCAACCGCATCGACAAGATCGGCGAGATTGGTCGGCCGCGCCTGGGCGAAGGCGGGATTGGCCGGCGCCAGCGCCAGGGGAGCGCCGAGGAGCGTCGAAGCGACCGCGAGCGCGACCACCGACCGGGCATTGCGGCGATGCGTCGCCGACTTTCGCAGCGCGTCGTGCAGCATGAGTTTCTCCTCACATTCGTCCATCGGTCCGGCGGGACATTGCTTCGCCGGAAAAGCGGTTAGAGCAGCGAGCGGGACGCCCAGACGATCCCGACGCCGAGAAACGCGGCGCCGAGACCGATCCCGCGCAATTTCGACGGATCCTCGCGGGCGGCGATTGCCATGCGCGTGCGCATCGAATTGGTGAAGCCGGCCATCAGCATCCCTTCGATCGCCAACACCAGCCCGATGGCGACGCTGAAATCGCGCATATCTCAGTCCGCCTTGGCCGACGGCGCAGGCACAGGAGCCGTCGCGGCTTCGGGGGCCGGCGTCGGCGTCGAGAAGTAGCGGAAGAAGTCCGACTTCGGACTCATGAGCGCCCGCGTCTGCCCGTTGGCGAAACTGTTCTGATAGGCCTGCATCGAGCGGTAGAAAGCGAAAAATTCCGGATCCGCGCCATAGGCCTCGGCGAAGATGCGATTGCGCTCGCCGTCGCCCTCGCCCCGGATCTGCTCGGACTGCTGCTGAGCCTGCGCGGTGATGACGGTGACCTTGCGATCGGCCTCGGCCTTGATCTGCTGGCTCTGCTGCGACCCTTGCGCGCGATAGGAAGCGGCGCGCTGCTGCCGCTCGGTCTGCATGCGCCGGAACACCGCCTCCGAGTTCTCCGCCGGCAGATCGGCGCGCTTGATGCGCACGTCGACGACCTGAAGGCCGAAACGCTTGGCGCCAGTGATCATCTGGTCGCGGATGTCGGCCATCAGCGCGTCGCGCTTGTCGCGCACGATGTCGGTAATCGAGGCCCCCGATAGGCTGCGGCGAAGCGCCGAATTCAGCATGCCGCCGAGTTGCGCGTCGGCGCCGCGGGTGTTGGTGACGGATTGATAAAAGAGCAGCGGATCATCGATCTTGTAGCGCACGAAGGCGTCGACCTCCAGGCGCTGATTGTCGGACACCAGCACTTCCTGGCGCTCGTTGTCGAGGGCGAGAATGCGCTTGTCGATATAGACGACCGTGTCGACGAACGGCCACTTGAAATAGAGGCCCGGGGCGTCAATCAAGTCGCGCACCGGTTGGCCGAAACGCAGAATCAGCGCCTGTTCGGTTGGATCGACGACGAACGTCGCCATCGACGCGACAATGATGGCGACGATTGCGATCGCGGCCAGAACGACGCCGTTCATCGACCACCTCATTTGCCGCTCGCTCCGGGCTTGGACTGCAACGGTTCGAGCGCGATATAGGGCACCGGCGGGCTGGCGGAGTTCGAATCGACGATTGTCTTGTCCATCGGGCCAAGCACGCGCTCCATCGTCTCGAGGTACATGCGCTCGCGGGTCACGCCGGGCGCCTTCTTGTACTGCTCGTAAATCTGGTTGTAGCGGGAGGTCTGGCCTTTCGCCTCGAGGATCGTCTGCTCGCGATAGGCGTTGGCTTCGGCGACGATGCGGGCTGCGCCGCCCTCGGCCTCGGGCACGACCTTGTTGGCGTAGGTCTCGGCCTCGTTGACTGCACGCTGCTGGTCCTGTTGCGCTGCGGTCACGTCGCGATAGGCGGAAAGGACCTGGCTCGGGGCGTCGACGGACTGCAGTTGCACCTGCTTCACGAGAACGCCGGCCCGGTACGTATTAAGCAGGTCCTGCATCCGCTTTTGCACATCGGCCTCGACCGACGCCCGGTCGGTGGTGAGGATGCCGTCGATGGTCTTCAAGCCAACGACCTCGCGCATGATGCTCTCGGCCACCGCCTTGACCGTCTCGCGCGGATTGAGGATGTTGAACACGTAGTCTTCAGGCTTGGCGGGATCGATCTGCCAATTCACCCTGAAGTGAACGTCGACGATATTCTTGTCCCCGGTCAGCATCTGGCTCTCTTCGGGAATATCTGCGCTTGCGCCAAGGCTGCGATAGCCGACCTCGGTGATCTGCTGATCCCAGACCGGAACCTTGATCACCGAGCCGATCGGCCAGGGCCAGTTGGTGTTGAGGCCGGCGGCGGTCTTGCCGGTGTAGCGGCCGAACACGAGATTGATGCCGACTTCGCTCGGCTGGACCGTATAGAACGTTCCCCAGGCGAACCACAGCAGCAGCGCGGCGAGCACGAGGAACAACGCCCCGCGGCCGCCGAACCCCTTCCCTATGCCGCCTCCCGATCCGCCCGGGGTCAATTTGGCAAGGGCCTCCTGCACGCGGCGGATGATCTCTTCGAGGTCGCCGGTCGGAGGCGGACCGAACGGCCCCTGGCCCCATGGGCCGCGCCCCGGCGACTTCCAGGGTCCGCCGCCTTGATTATTCCAGGACATCCAAACCTCTTCCCAGCCGCCGGCCGGTGCGCTGGCCGCTTATATAGGCATGTCCGGGGAACCGGCAACGGACGCCCGCGGCGCCTGCCGTCCGCGGGAGCCCTGGATCATCGGACCTTGCCTCAATCATGGGGCGTCGTTTCGCCTTCCTGGCCTATCGTCCGGGGCTCCGCCGCGCGCGGAGCGAGCGGGGTGATCCTCAGCGCGGCGATCCGATTGCGCTGCTTGCGCAGCACCTCGAAGCGGAAGCCGTGAAAGCTGAAGGTCTGGCGCGGCTCCGGAATCGAGCGCGCCTCATGAATGACGAGGCCCGCCACCGTCGCGGCTTCGTCGTCGGGCAGGTTCCAGCCCATCGCCCGATTGAGCTCGCGGATGGTCGCCGAGCCGTCGACCACGACCGAACCGTCCCGCTGCTTGCGCACGCCCTGCACGGCCACGTCGTGCTCGTCGCGAATATCGCCGACGATCTCCTCGATGATGTCCTCAAGCGTTATCAGCCCCTGCACGACGCCGTACTCGTCGACGACCAGCGCCGAATGCATCTTGCGGCCCAGGAACGCCTGCAGCTGGTCGCGAAGGGTCGTCGACTCGGGAATGAACCACGGCTTAAGGGTCAGATCCGCGATATTGAGCTTGCTTGCGTCTCCGCCGGCCGCGACATAGGCCCTGAGCAGATCCTTGGCGTGGAGTACGCCAATGATATTGTCCGGCTCGCCGCGCCAGAGCGGCATGCGGGTGTAGGGCGACGCGATGACTTCGCGCACCAGCTCCTCGGGCGGCAGATCAGCGTCGATCAGCCGCATCTTGGTGCGATGAATCATCACGTCCGAGACCGGGATCTCGGACAATTCCAAGAGGCCGCCGAACATGTCGCGCTCGTCGCGCTCGACTTCCCCATCGCGATGCAGGATATCGACGGCCCCCATCAACTCATCATGGCCGGAAACGCCCGCATCCTGGTCGACGAGCGAGACGCCGGCCACCCTCAGGACGCCGCGCACCAGCGCCTCGACCGCGCTGACGACCGGACCGAAAATACGCACGAAGAACAGGACCAGCGGCGCGATCAGGAGCGAAACGCGGTCCGGATCGGCGATGGCGATCGTCTTCGGCAGCACCTCGCCGAAAACGACGATCAGCGCTGTCATGATGATGGTCGCGGCCCATACGCCGTGATCGCCAAACAGGCTGAGCAGGACGCTGGTGGCGATCGCCGACGAGCCGATGGTGACAAATTGGCCCCCGAGCAGCATCGCGCTGATGAGGCGCCCACGCATGCCGATCAGGCGGGTGACGAGTTTCGCCCGGTTGTCGCCGGCCATCTCCAGCGCATGCATGCGCGCCCGCGACGCCGCGGTCAGCGCGGTCTCGGCGCCGGCGAAGAACGCCGCGGCGACGATGCTCAAGGCGATGACGACAATGTCGAGGCTGTACGCCATGGATCGGTTTTAGCACGGGCGCATGCGCGAGTAATGCAGGCGAAGGCCGACTTTCAGGTCCAAACGGCCATCTCGCGGGTCAGGAAAGCCGAGACGGCCTCCTCGTCGACGTCGC
>Ga0302308_10003484_pt1 | contig 12496 bp, 5 predicted proteins | sample III_Palsa_E3_3_FD_200531 | JGI IMG/M metagenome (GOLD analysis project Ga0302308, IMG submission 200531) | Peat permafrost microbial communities from Stordalen Mire near Abisko, Sweden - III_Palsa_E3_3 | ecosystem: Environmental > Terrestrial > Soil > Palsa > Peat permafrost | place: Sweden... | reverse complement strand
GCTTATGTCTGGGGACGATCGAAACGTCTGTGGTTGATGACGGCCAGTTCTGCGGAACAAAAGGACAGTCGAAGCTGGTGGAAAGTGTCTGGATCAACTACGCGGGAGCTAGCAGAACTAGCTCCCGCGTTCGATTAGAAGTAATACTTCGCTGAGAGCTGGATCGAACGTGCTCCGAGTTTTTGTGCGGCAGTTCCTGCGCTTCCGTTTGTCGGCAGACCGCCATAGCTATCGTATTGCAGGTATAGGCCGGGATCATACTGAATAAATGAGTAGAGTGGGTGGTTGAAGTAGTTGAACCCTTGTGCACGAACTTCTAGTTTCTGACTCGACTTTATGTTGAATGTCTTGAAAATACCGAGTTCGTCATTCTGGAAGTGCGGACCGTGGATGTACGGAAGGTGATAGGTGCCGAATGCGGGGCTGGTCGAACTGGCACCTGGAGTCGGGGCACGGAAGCAGGACGGATTGAAGTATTGACCATGCTTTAGTCCATTGCGTGGATCACAAACCACTGTAGGGACGGCAGCTTCGTCCGGTGTGCCGAGAATGACACGCGGATCGAAGTTAGGACCACCGTTGTAGCCATTCACGGCGTCGGAGATGCCATAGAAGTTGATAGTGCGGTTATGAATGCCATCGTATTCGTTTCCATTGGGCGCGGCGGAGACACTGATAGGTGAACCAGAGGCGATTTGTTCAATACCGGAGATTTCCCAGCCATCGAGAATGCCGTTCACAACTTTGTGATTGCCGAGATGGTTCTTGCTGACCGAAGGCAGATGAATCAGATACGAGATGCTGAGGTTGTGACTCTGATCGAAGGGCGCGGGGTTATAGCAGCGGCGTTCGTCGAAGGGGTTCTCGCAGTTGTAGGCCATCGTCTTTCCGTAGGTGTACGAGGCCCAGAAGTTGATAAATCCCGCCTGACGGGAGGCGGTAAGCTGTAGCGAGTTGAAGTTAGAGCTGAGGTTGTGAGTCTCGGTGCTGAGAGCTTCGAGATTCGCGAATGGCCGGCAGAGTTGATCATTGTATGTCCCCGGAGCGTAGCTGCCCTGATAGGGGTAACCTGCGCCACCCTCGAGTTCACAGCCTTCGGGGACGACGTTTTGGGATGTATATCCAGCGAGGTTGTGCGATGTGTTGCCTGTGTATGCAAGCTCAAACTTGATTGTTCCCGGCATTGCCTGTGCCACAGCGAAGTTGTAGGAATACGTGAGAGGCGTATGCGTGTCATGCTGGTCTGCGATGCCGTACACAGTGGGGTACAAACCCGAGGTCGATAGAGCCGGTATCTGCGAAAGAGTGTAATCACCATAGAGTGTTGTGAACTGCTCGTTGGGGGGAGCCTGCACGGCAGAGTATGCGTTCTGGCCGGGATCGGAGTAATAGTTTGTGCCGAAACCTCCGCGGACGATTGTCTTTCCGTTTCCAAGTGCGTCATAGGCGAAGCCACCGGAGAACGCGAGTTGGAAGCCCAATCCCGGTGCTCCACTCATCGTCACCGATGAATCTGTCGCGTGGTTGACGAGGCCGCTGGTATTTCCGACGGCGCCGGATGCGTTGTACTGCGAGGGGTCGAAGATAACGACGCGGCCGTTCTGGTCGTACCAACGCTGAATATGATCGACGCGAACACCGTAGTTCAAAGTGAGACGAGAACGTGCCTGATACAGGTCTTCAACGAAGAAGTCGAAACGCGGTAGAAGCATATTTGCCATAAAGTTGGAGCTGGATTGTGAGTAAGAGTTGACCCGTCCGACTAGCAAGTCACCAAATGGATTGCCCGTTGCGTCAAAGTTGTAATAGGAAGTCGTTACACTTCCGTTGTCCTGTCCGGTAGTGCGCTTGTTGAACGAGTCACGCTCAAAATAAATGCCCGCTTTGAAGAGATGGTTGCGAAGCACCTTCGATAGCTGATCGCCGAAGACGAGGGTCTGTTCATTTGTGTTGTAGGCCGGATAATCGCCGCCACGTATATAAAGCGATCCAGCCTGGGCGCTTTGCGAGAATGAAACATTCGGAATAATATCGCTACCCGTTGAATAGAGATTGGCGTAAGGATACTTCAGCGCAGTGCGCGAGACAGCCTGCTCATTGTCAATTACAGTACCGAGGACGAGGCGCGTGAGAGTAAACGTGGCTTCGTTCGTCAGCGTGGATGTGAAATTGGTCGAGAGACGCGTGGTGATCGAGTTCGAGTGGTTCGTGCTGAACTCTTCCGCGGGATAGGGTGTCAGCGTGAAGTTGTTATAGAGACCGTACGGGAACGGAACATTTTCCCCCTCGTAGTTGTACCGGCCGCTCAGGTGGTTCTTCTCGTTGATGTTGTAGTCCATTCGCAGAATTTCCTGATGCCGCGGTTGGGATAGCAAGTAGCTGCTGATGTAGTTATATCCACCATGGGTTCCGGGGTCTACGTTGGGCAACGGAAGCAGATTCAACAGAATGCTGCCTCCTGGATCGATAGAAGATTTATTGATAACCCCGGGCGTTGAGCAGTACGTGGTGCTGTAACCATTGGTGCATGGTTGAACGCCCTGATAGTAATTCAATGCACCGAGCTCGCTGAGATATGCCGTATCTGTGAAATCGCCCGTGCGTTCGGCGGCTGTTGGAACAATGGCTTCGCGTACATCGAGAAGTGGGTCCTGAACGTTCTGGATTGCCTTTTCAAAGCCAAAGAAGAAGAACAGTTTGTCACGATTGCGATTGAAACCGGTGTGCGGAATGAACACAGGGCCACCGATGTTTCCGCCGAAGTAATAGAAGCTATCGTCAGGCTTGGATAGGCCGAGGTCCTTCACACGCCAGTCTGTGTCGTCAAGCGCGTGGTTGCGGGCGATCATATAACCTTCGCCGTGAAAATTATGGCCGCCGGATTTCGTTTCGGTCTGCACGACGATCGGGCCGTTCGGCTGATCGGAAGAGTAGGCAGCAGTTTGGATCTTTGACTCCTCAACCATGTCTACGTTTGGAGTAACAGCTGAGGCGCCGGCTGTCTGCACATCGGTGACGGGTGCACCGTCGGAGACGATCTGTACCTGGTCGAAGCGGTTGCCATTGACGCTGTAGGCGCTGGTGTTCTGGTTGAATCCTTCAACCGGCGCTTGATAGCTGTTGCTGTTGAAGTTTCCGGTGTTCGCCGCGCCGGGAACAAGACCGAGCAACTCGATAGCACTGCGGCCTTCGATATTGAGCTTCTCAATCTGTGTGCTGGTCAGCGTGTAGGATTGTTCTCCCGAAGAGGTGGGTGCGATGGATGTGTCAGCCGTGACTGTGACGGATGCGACATCGGAGGCAACCTTCAGCGTGAGGCCGTTGAGATGGATTTGGTCGCCAATATGCAACGCAATTCCCTTTTGCGTGACAGGCGAGAATCCGGGCGCCGTCGCGGTGGCCTGATAGGTGCTGGCAGCAAGATTCACGAACGAAAAGAAGCCTTCCTTCGTGGTCGACTCTGTACGCTTGGTCTGATTAGCCACATCGGTCAACGTGATCTGGGCGTTGGGCACAGCAGCGCCGCTGGAATCCTGTACGGATCCTGTGATCGTGGCAGAACCGACCTGTGCCGCTGCCGCTCTGCTCAAAGCGAGTGCGAGAACTAAAAAAGCGAGGATGAAGATGTTCTTGAAGCCTGTTGGTTGATTCTGCTTCTGTTCAATATTTCTGCTAGACATGGGGCTCTCCAAAGTCGTATTCCTGGTGCTGGTGACTTCAATGCTGCATTTTCGTGCATTGCAGGAAGCCTTCCAATGGACCACACGGACTGTATTCGCCTGCGATAACGATGCGAATCCGTCGAAAGTAGTAGTGGGCGAAAAAAATCCTTGTTTGTGCCAGAATCCGCTACGGTTTGGCTTCTTTCAGCTCTATTTGGTACTGCGGGACGATGGAAACACCGGTCAACCCACCTGCAAGGCCGTTACTGAACCGCAGTCGATTGGCGTTCTCGATGTACATTGGAAACTCTTTGGGGAGCGGAAGGATTTTCAGGTCCAACGTCTCGCCAGCGCTATACCCAAGTTCACGGAGTCCGATAATCCAAGGAATTCCGTTCCAGAAGTTATCGTCAACCAGCGCTCCATCGCGATATATTCGTGCGGCATCTCCCTGATAATGAATCGTTAGGAAGGCATCGGAGATACCGGACGGTAGCGGTGGAAGTGCCAGCTTCCATGTAGCCGCGTGAGCGAAGTCGGTGTCATCAGGCGCCAACGGAATCGTGTTGCTGCGCCAGGATACCGGCGGCCCCGGCTTCCATGGTGCGCGGGGCTCGAATTTTGTGACCGGCGTGACGACTGGCTCAAGCGTGACCGTGGGAAGCGTTATCGAATAGGAGCGGAATAACCCATCGCTACTGCCGGGGTTGAGCCTCGCCGCATCTGGTGCTTCAGGTATCGCGGAGCCGAAGATGCCGAGATCAAAGGTCGGGATGCCATTGGACTGCAATGTCCAGATGCGGCCATCCGAGAACGCAAACGAGGCTGTCTTGAGCAACACCGCCGTGTTATCCACCTTCCACACATTCTCAGCCTCTGACTCGGGGAGCAGCACAAGATGAATACCGTCGGATAGTTCGATCTGGGCCGTAGACGATGCAACTCGGAGCCTGTGGCCTTCGGACAGAACGGCCTCCTTCACGTCGCCGGTGATCTTGACAACAGGTACGGCTGCATCCAGAACAAACTCAGGCGTAACACCAGGGAGTCCGAAGAAAAAATAGTAACTTTGACCGTTTGATTCAACGCGCTTGAAGAGCTGCGCGGTGCTGTAGCGCAAGGTCGCCGTGCCCATCTGCAGGTTCACCGGCCAGATACCGTAACATCCGGCAGGCAGGTCGATGGGCGTCTGAGGAACATTCAGCGTACCCGACGGAAGGGCAAGCTGCACCTGGAACCCACGTCGTGCAGGCATCGTGAGACCGCGTACGTAGTTGTTGACGAAGAGGAAGCCTCTGTCCCCCGAGGTGCGCGCCGAAATTCTCGGTAGGCTCGCGTCCGACGGACTTGCCGGCAAGCGGTCCGGTGCACGCGGAGTCATTGGTGCAAGCTGTGACCCGAAATCCTGTAAGAAGTAATGCACGAGTTTAAGCTTGCGCAACGAAGGCTCTTCTTGCCCATACTCCCCAAGTGGGGCCTGAAAGTCGTAAGACCTTTCCGGTACGTCTGTCGGATAACCCGTGAGCTGCGACTCCTGTAGTGTGATCGCTGCGCCTTCAGGGTTGCGGCCGCCGTGGAACATATAGTAGCCGAGCATGTTTGCGCCGCTGCCGAGCATTACCGGCACAATCGCCGCCACATCATCGGCAGTGACTGTAGGACGACGAAAGTAAGTGTCCTCAATGCCGTCGCCAACCTCGGCTGTGAGGAACGGGGTACCTCGATAACTCGACGAAGCGTTCTGGCCGCGGCCACCAATCGCCCCCATGTTTCCTGCGGCACGGTTGTGAAAGCGAAAGGCATATATCTCGTTTGGTAGCAGCGCTTTGGACGAACCATCCCATGGCGCATCTGGATAGCCACCAAAGACGGGAAGCACCGAGTCGAGCGGAATCGCCGCACCATCCCAACCCGTCACGGTGTAGAGCGGCACGTCCAATCCATCGGTGACTGCCATTGCCTTTAGCTTGCGAATGTGTTCGCCCCCTTTACCGGGACCAGTCATGCGATACTCATTCTCAATCTGAATGCCAATGACAGGGCCGCCGTCTTTCCAAAGCTGGCCCCTAAGCTGCTTCGAAATCTCCGCATAAAATGTTTGTACTTCTGCGAGATACACAGGATCGTTCTCGCGCACGTGTCCCGCCTTCACAACCCAGTCGGGAAATCCACCATTGCGAACTTCCGCATGAGCCCATGGGCCGATGCGGGGATACACATACATTCCATGTTTGCCGCAAAGCTCCACAAAGCGGCGCAGATTGCGCTGTCCACTCCAGTCGAACGTACCTTCGGTTTGTTCATGGTGGATCCAGATGACATAAGTCGCAATAATCTGCACTCCAGCAGATTTCATTTTGAGGATCTCTTGTTCCCACTGCGCTTCGGGGTAACGCGAGAAATGGAACTCGCCCATCACAGGAACCCACGGTTTCCCATCCATAGTCAGGTATTGCGAATTCACCCCGATTGTGTGACCTTCTGGGTTTTTGGAGGTGCCCATTGCTGCAGCCACAGGTTCGAGTCCAGGGGCCGGTGCTGTCGCGTCAATACGAAGAACATTGCCTTCGGCGCTCTGTGCCTCAACGTGCAAACAAAGAGAAAGTAATACGGCCGCCAGGGCAGTTAGTTGGCGAAGCTTGAACGTCATGGATTGGGATCCTTGGTTGTGGGAAGCGTGCAGGAGTCGAAAACATTCAGGGCGGGAAGTGCGTTGCCGTCGTCGTCAAACAGGCCCCGGCGTGCCAGGGCACCACGCACCGCGGGTTCCCACCAAAACAAGCCGCGACCGAGATGATCTGGCGTCTCTGCAACGGTCGCTGCAAGCGCCTGCAGAAAATCGCGCTGCCCTGCAGGTGTTTCAGGATAAGGGCCGGCTTTTTTGGTGTAGTTGTCAGCGCGCCAGCTATATGCCGTTTCCACGACAATGATTGGCTTGTGGTACTCGTGTGCCATAAAGGCCAGATTACTTTTAAGATCGGCGAGACTTCCCTGCCACCAGGGATAATACGACTGTCCAATCACGTCGAACGGAATGTGCGATGCAATGATGTGCGAGAAGAACCAGCGGGTCGTCTCCTCGTTGCCTCCCTGATCGATGTGGAGCATGATGAGTGGTCGTCTGTCTGGCAAACTACCCGCGGCAACGCCATGCGCACCTGCATCGAGCAGTTCAATGAAGTTGCTCCAGTTGTCCGGTAGCTTTCCATCAGGCCAGAGAATGCCGGAGGTAATCTCGTTGCCGACCTGCACCATGTTCGGTAGAACACCTGCCTGTCGAAATGCCATTAGCGTGTCCCGCGTGAATGCAAATACGGCGTCAGTCACCTGTTTGTGCTTTAGCGCCTGCCATGCGACAGGGGTCACCTGGTGAGAGGGATCGGCCCAGTCGTCCGAGTAGTGAAGATCAAGAAGCAGAGCAAAGCCCATAGCCTTGGCTCTTCGAGCCTCATCGATCGTGTACTTCAGGTCGTTTGGCAGAGTCTTTGGATCATTGAACAAACGCAGGCGTACCCACCCATAGCCGTGATGCCGCAGAATCTCGAGACCCGGATGTGGAACACCTCCATCGCGAAACACAGTCCCTTGCTGTTCCGCCTGTGCAAGGAACGAGACATCGACGCCCAAGGCCAGGTGTGGACAGGTTGAGACCTCCGGCTGCTGCGCGCAAAGCAAAACGCTTCCGCTAAACAGACAAAAAGCCGCGATTTTTATAAGAGAAGATGCCATAAATACGGGGTGCGATCGTTCTCCTTGATCTGGATATCGAACGCAACCGGAACTATAGGCTTTTTCCGCAACGGCGCGAATCCATCTAAAGTCGGAGTGGCCACAGGTTTTCTTCTTACAAGTGAACAAGGCCACGCTTTAGGCTCTCCACCACTGCCTGTGTCCGATCATTCACATTGAGGCGCATCAGAATTACACTGACGTGCGACTTCACCGTAGCTTCTTTGATATCCAACTCTTCAGCAATCTCACGATTGCTCTTGCCCGCAAACATTAACTGCAGCACCTGCTGTTCGCGCTGGCTCAGGTGCGAACCTGGCAGGCGTGATGAGAGCGCTTCGGAAACCGGCTGTGGAATAAATCGCTGTCCTGCATGCACGCGATACAAGGCTTTCACCAGCGCATCGTGTGGCATGCCTTTGATCAGGTATCCGCGCGCGCCGGCCTCAAGCGCTTGATGTATATCCTCATCGCCCTCGTATGTCGTCAACACAATCACCCGTGCCCTGGGCGATCGAGCACGAATCATCCGTATAGCTTCAACACCGCTACGATCCGGCAGGCGAAGATCCATCAGGGTAAGGTCCGGCTGCTGTGCTTCATACATCCTCAACGCTTCCGCAACGTTGCCAGCCTGCCCTACAACTTTCATATCCGCCTGTGCATTCACAATGGCAGCGATACCAACCCGCATAATAGGGTGGTCATCGACGATGAGAACGCGAATTACAGCGGCCGTCTCTTCCATCTCAACTCCTTGAAACACTCTTACTGAGCCTGACAAATCCAATTATCAGTTCGATGCGCGTTCCCTGCCCCGGCTTACTGCTCAACTGAAAATGGGCGCCAATGCGCTCGGCCCGCTCGCGCATTCCAAGGATGCCATAGTGGCCCTCCTCTTCGACTAAAGAAGTCGCCGGAGCGAAACCTCGCCCATGATCGCTCACAGTGAGCAAGATCTCAGGGCCGAGAGATTGTAGCTGCATCATAATTACACTTGAGCCACTATGTTGGATCGCGTTCAGCATCGCCTCCCGCAACGTCATAAGCACTTCGTGGGCAACTGATGCTTTGACTTTCAGCTGCTCTGAATCAGAGGTGAACTCGACGACAATGCCGGATTCCGGAGGTGTTTGCGCCACAAGCGAGTGCAGTGCAAGGATGAGATCGACCTCGCCCTCCTGCTCGTGCCGCATGTCCCACACCACCTGGCGGGCTTCGCTCACGGTCGAACGTGCCTGTTGCCGTGCAAGCCCGAGTAGCTCATCGCGCGTTGTCACGTCTTCGGCGGGCGTAATAGCAACAGCCTCCAACAGGGCGGAGATTCCCGTACAGCCTTGAATCACCGTGTCGTGCATCTCACGAGCCAGTCGACCGCGCTCCTGTAGCACCGCAGCGAAACGTGTGCGTATCTGCCGCAGGCGGAGTTGGTAGAACGTCCAGCCGAGCCCAGCGAGCAGTAGAAAACACACCATATAAAACCACCAGGTCTGGTAGAAGAATGGCAGCTTCTCCACAACAAGTGTCACCTGGCTGATCCCATCAGGACGCGATTCGTCGAAGGACTGAACTTGAAAGCGATAGTGGCCAGCCGGCAAGTTCGTGTATGTTGCCTCATGACTGCTGCTTGAAATGTTCCACTCCTTATCGAAGTCCTCTAACCGGTAACGGAAGCGAATTCCCTTTTGAGAGCGTAAAAACGCCGCTGAAAAAAGAAAGCTGATACGGCTCACCCGTGAAGGAACAGTGATGGTGCCGTTCGTCACATTGACGCTTCTGCCATCTTCAAGAACCTCGTCCAAAAATGCACGCGGCGCCCGACCGAGAGATGTATCCTCGGCACGGATATGAGCTACTCCGCGATTTGTGGGGAACCACACGGTGTCATCCGGAGCGAGATAACCCGCTGGTTGTCGCCCCCCATAGAGCTGTGCGTCCTCCGCGCCAAATGGCATTGTGTAGACTGTGACACTTACCGGCTGAAGCGGAGTCGGGGACGTTGTTTCCAGATCAGCCTCGTGAATCGATGCGATCGTGTTCGGCCCCGTCAACCAGAAGTTTCCACGGCGGTCCTGCAATAGTTGGTAGATACTGTTGGCCGGCAATCCGTCTGCAGTCGTAAAACGCTGGACCATGCCGTCACGATAGCGAAACAAACCATGATCTCTCGTGCCAAACCATAAGGAACCACGACGGTCCTGTAGAATCGACCAGACCTTTTCCTGCACCAGAGCATGCGTCGCGGTGTCCTGTTCAAATCTGCCACGAACCCAGTGACTCAACCCACGATCAGTTCCAACCCAAACACTGCCGTCCCGGTCCTCCAGCAAACTTCGCGTGCTGAAATGCGCGAGACCATCAGCCTCGTTCAGTTTGCTTATCCCTGCGGCTCCCACCAGAGTGACCCCTTCGTCACATGCGATCCAGAGCGTTCCGTCTCTCGTCTCTAGAAACGCACGAACAAAATTATTCGTTAGTTGGCTAGGCGCAGTGAGATGTGTTGTTATCCCACCTTCCCGGACTTGATAGGCTCCCCCGCCATCGGTCCCAATCCACAGCGCCCCATCACGTGCGCGGAAGATGTTGCGCACACCGAACTGAGAATGAATGCCATCCTGAAACGGCCGGGCAACCTCATTCCGAATCAGATAAAGCCGTTGTGCTGCGACCCAAATTGTTCCACGTGAATCCCCCGAAATCGTCTCGAAGTCAGGGTCTCCACCTTCCGGCAGTGGAATAAGTCTTACTGGTGTCTGGGTCAGCCGCACCAGTCCTGCCTGCGTCCCTACCCAAATCTGTTTCTGATCATCCTCGAAGATTGAGAGCACTGTGTCGCTCGGAAGCAAGGAGGGCCGACTTACTCGGTTGAGTGCCACATTCCTGTCCACGCCGATATTCGCTGTCCACAAGCCTCCACCGATGGTGCCAATCCAAAGCGTTCCATCGCCGGTCTGTAGCAGCGTACGAACCGTGTAGGGAATTCCGCGCACGACCTCAAATCGTCCATTTCTCAAGCGCTGCAAGCCGCCGACCGTTCCCACCCAGACTGTGCCGTCAGAGGTCTGCAGGATGCGCTTGACGCGATTCGCGCTGTAGGCACCTGGCAGCGCGTAGTCCTGTTCGCGACCTGCGGCATCGATCGTCAACAGCCTCGAACCACCAACCCACAAACGATGTTCGCGGTCTTCTGTGATCGAATGAACGGCGATCGGTTGATCGTTCGACTGAGCGCGCCATCGCTCAAATCTGTCGCCATCCTTATAAAACAACCCCCCGTCGGTACCAACCCAGAGTCGCCCACGGTCATCCTCAAATACGCTACGCACAAATCCGTCGCTCAATCCCTCCCGGCCTGCGTAGATACGGACATTCCTGCCCTGGATTCGAAGAATCCCTCCGCCTTCTGTGCCTGCCCAAAGGCTTCCGTCTCGCGACACGGTAACGCAGAAGATGCTGTTAACGGACGAGAGCTGTCCATGGACGTTTTCGAAGAGCTGAATGTGTGAGCCGTCAAATTGCGCCAGCCCGCCGGTGGTCCCAATCCAAAGCAGCCCCTGCGAAGATTCCGCGAGCGCTTGAACGGTATCTTCCGGAAGGCCATCCGAAATCCGCCATACCGTTCTCGCGTAGTTAAATGCAGCCTGCGATGCAGAGACCGGCTGCCCGGCGGTCGCATGCGCGGAGATGGCAAACAATATTGACGCTAGAGCCGGGAACAATCTCATTAGCATCATCTATGCGTTCTCAGGCTACAAGCTCGGGATGGGGTGCGCATCCCACTAATATTGCACAGTCGAGCTCTCTAGCGGATAGTGCCTGCATTAGGCTTATTGCACGGAAGCGGCAGGCTGGTGCGATGGCAAATTATTTTGCGCACGTGCCCGAAGCAGATTGCATATCTCGATTTCCTTCTGTGCCTCGGCTGGCCGCAAGGCTGCGGTATACGCATCAGCCAGCGCCTGATGGAACTTCACGCTGTCCGGCAATAGCCGCGACGCTGTCTCAAGTTCCGAAATCGCAGCCAGCTTGTCGCCATCTTCAAGCTCCATCTCCCCGAGATCGTAGTGTGAGTCAGCATCACTCGGACTAAGCCCAATAGCGGTGCGTAATTCTATAAGCGACGCTTCCCTCTCGCCCCGCAGCTCCAATGCTTCTCCGAGCGCGCGATGCACATCAGGGATCTCCGGATGCGCCTTCTCAATTACTCGCAAGCGTTCTATTCCAGAGTCGACTTGGTCTGTTCTGACCAGGGATTCCGCATAGACATACTCCGCTTGTGGAGCAATGCCAGGCTTTCCGATCACAGCCCCCAGTGCTTCAATGCAGCCGCGATAGTTCCCTGCCATAAATTGACTGATGCCCAGCACAGCGCGTCCCCCGAGATCATCCGGATGCGCTCCTACATAGCGAGACAGCGGCATAATCGCTTCGGCAAATTGCGAGCCTGCGAACGCCGCTCTTCCCCAGTTATAGTCGAGCCCTTCAAGCGTCGGATTCCACTCCGCCGCGCGCTCAAAAAACTTGATCGCGCTCGAATAGTCGTTATTCGTTGCCGCGATGGCTCCCAGGTTGTTATAGCTATCGGCCACCGGGAGCCTGATATGCTCTCTCATGGATTCGAGCCTCCGCAGCGTCGCGGGGTCTGCCGTCACAGCAATCACGGGGGGAATCATTCCGGTTTCGGGCGACGGAGCGTCACCCGGTCCCGAAGTATCCGTCAGCGCCGCCAGCCTGCTCTTATCCTGCGAAAGCGTCTTGTTCGCCAACTCGCGAGAGAGGCTCATCTCCGCGCGGGCCGCATCCGACTCACCTTTTTGCATCAGAATCCTGCCCAGAAGAAAGTGCGCCTTCTGCACCTGGTATCGATTCCGTGAAACATCCGTGGTGAGATGAATACATTGACGAAGCGCTGCTTCCGCATCTGCCTGACGGTTTGTAGCGAAGTAAATCTGCCCCAGATACAGATACGCATCGGGGTTTTCTGACCCCAGCAGAACCGCCTTTTTGAGATAGGTTTCCGCCTCTGCGTAGTTATGGCTCGTCGCCCCAAGCTCCCCAAGCGCCGCGTAAGTCTTCGCATCGTTCGGCGAATTGACGAGCTCTTT
>Ga0302308_10003477_pt1 | contig 12505 bp, 8 predicted proteins | sample III_Palsa_E3_3_FD_200531 | JGI IMG/M metagenome (GOLD analysis project Ga0302308, IMG submission 200531) | Peat permafrost microbial communities from Stordalen Mire near Abisko, Sweden - III_Palsa_E3_3 | ecosystem: Environmental > Terrestrial > Soil > Palsa > Peat permafrost | place: Sweden... | reverse complement strand
AAGACCATGTCGAAGCTGTTGTCCTCGAACGGCAGGTCGAGCACGCTGCCCTGCTTCAGGTCATCGAAGGGCAGGTCCCGCAGCGTCAGCCGGGTCCGGACGCGCTCGACGGACTCGCCCGTCAGGTCGACGCCGGACCAGCGGGCGCCGCGCCGGATCAGGCTCTCGGAGTCCGCTCCCTGGCCGAGCCCGATCTCCAGGACCCGCTTGCCGGAGACGCCCAGGGCGTCCAGGCAGGCCGGAATGTGGCTCTCCATGTCGTAGCGGAACTTGTCATAGTCGGAGAAGAACTTCTCGTAGTCACCGCCGAAGCGGTCCCGCAGGCCACCCACCAGGGCGTCGCCGCAGGCGTGGTTCTGCCAGAAGTCCTGAACTGTCGTCTCGTCCATCAGCTCCACATACCGCCCATATTGGCGCCTACGTCTTTGTTATAGGAGCGTCGCGAAGGGGCTGCTGATACCCCGCCGCGCCTTGGGGACTCGACGGTGCCGTGCCCAGGGACCAGAAACGCCCGGGAGAACATAGCCCGGGAGAACGTAGCCAGGGAAAATGTAGCCAGGGAGAACTCCGAGGGGAACATAACCGTATGATCTCGGTCATCTTCTGATTTCGGTGGCTATGCGGGTCACGCGTGTCGGCATGGCCCGTTGTCCCCGTGGTACCGCGTGCTGTACCGGCTGCGGCAGGCGGCCCGCCGTCGCGTCATCGGAGTCTGGATCGGCCACGAGTATGCCGGTGATTTCGCGGCCGCCGGCGACGGCGCTTATCGCGACCCGGGCCAGTTCGTCCGCGGTGGCCGCCCCGGCCGAGACGCCTAGCAGCGTCGCGCTGGTGCGCATCGTGGCGGGCACGTGCGGGTTCCGGCCATCGACGACCGCGACGACCACGGCCAGCGTGACGTCCGGCGGCACTTCGGTGCCGGAGTCGGAGTCGGAGTCGGAGACGACCAGCCGCAGGGGTCCCGGCCGTTCCGGCGACGCGGGCGGCGCGGCGCAGGCGGCGCGCAGCGTGGCCGTGACCTTCGCATCTTGCTGGGGGCCGATGACCAGGGCGGTGGGGATCCCCTGAGAGGCGGCGAAGACCGCCAGCTGGGGACCCAGCCCGAGGGCCCGGGGGTCGGAGGACAAAGACAGGACCGTGCAGGACCACCTGCCGTTCCCGCTGCCCGGGCTGGCATCGGCGGCCGCCATTTCCAGGTGCTTTATGGCGTTCCGCAGCTGCAGGGCGTACAGGGCTCCCGGCTTGTAATCCTCCAGGAGGCTGGTCCACTTCCCTGCGCTGGACGGGTGGCCGACGGGGAACGCGGCCAGGACCGGTACCCCGATGCAATTCGCTATCTCATCACGTCTTCTGAGCCGCCGGTCACGGCGGCCGACGGCCGCCGCGACCACGATGCCCAGGAACGCGCCGAAGAGCGCACCCAGCAGAGCGTAGATACCGTAATTTACGAGCTCGGCCACCCGGCCCTTCTCGGCGTTATTCGCGGCCCGCTGGAGCAACTGGGCCTGGACCCGCCCACCTGGGGTGCTTTCGGAACCGGTGTAGCTGATGTAACTGCCGGCCACGGCATTAGCTGTGGCCGCGGCATCGGCCGCGCTCTTTTCCTTTGCGCTCACCGAGATGATGTCGTCGCTTTCGCTGCCGATCTCAACCGCGAGCCTGAGCTTATTGAGCGAGGTGGCCGGACGGACATGGGGCAGCGCTGCCACGAACACCGGAATACTTTTCGCAATCACCTCCTGGGTTTCCAGGTAGGGATTGACGCCGGCTACGTTCAGGGCAGATTGCCCAGCTTGCGGCAGCAGGACCAGCGCGGTGCTCGTGACCAGGGCCGGGTTGAACGAGGCGTAGCCGCCGCCGGCCAGGAGCCCCAGGGCCACCATGATTCCCACCGGGAGCTTGTGCCGCCGGACGATCTGGATGAGCCTGCGCAGCCCCAGCCGTTGCTGGCTCATCTGGCCTCCCGGGCGTCGCGTGCGCACCATGATAGGGCAGGTTTGCGCGGGGCATCGATCTCGAGGAACTCCAGCCGCGTCGCGAGCGGCGCACCGGGCACGCAGCGTCCGCAGCCGAGGAGGGTGAAGGCGGGCACGCGGCGTCCGAGGCCGGGGGAGTACCAGCCGAGAATGGGGCTGGTCTGGCCGCGGTGCAGGCTCCACCGCAGCCCGGCCGGCAGTTCCAGCCGGGCCGCTCCCGGCCCGTCTGCCTCGGGCCAGGTCAGGATGGCACATGAACCCTCGAGGACCGCCTGCACCTGCGGACCGAGATGGAAGGCCAGCCGGACGCCGTGCCCGCTAACCCCGCCAACCCCGTTATCCCCGGTGTCCGCAGAATCCCTGGCGTCGCCGCTGTCCCCGCTAGCCCCGATCTCGTCGATGATGTCGATGCTGCGCGAGGCCCGGTCGAGCAGGACCGAGCGACGATGCGAGGCCGGCGGGTCGAGTGAGGCGTACCCGTCGTGTTCCGCGGTCCAGCGAGCGATGTCGCCGTCGTCGATGACCTCGATCTCGCGAGCTTGCGCGTGCCGCGCCCACATGAACGGACCACGTTCGCTGGACTGGTTCCGCCCGCCGAGCTCGACGGTGTTGTGCGCGATCGTGGACCGGAAATACGACCGCCACTCGCGCTCACCGTGGTAGCAGTACGTGCCCGGATCGGCCAGGATGTCAACGCCCGCGTAACGCACCTCCACCGACAGGGCGTCCGCGTGCGCGTGCGCGGCGATGCCGAGGTATCCGTGCGGCCCCCCGTCGCACCGGCACCAGATCTCGTTCTCCCCGCTGGTGCGCAGCAGCGTCAGGCCGGCGTCGGCGAACCGTGACGGTCGCTGGCCGGGCCTGCCCAGGGCGCCAGGGCGCCTGGCGCCCGCCAGGGCGCCGACCATGACGCTGCCCGCGCCGGCCGGCGTCCGCGGCCACCAGCTGAGCCGGTCGACCAGCGCGTCGGCCGTGGCCAGCAGCGGGGGCCAGGTGTTCGCCGCGGGCGGGTCGAGCAGCAGCGCCCGGCCCTCGTCCGAATCACCCTGCCGGGGCGGCCGCATCCGCTCGTCCAGCAGGGCCGCGGCGCTGTCGGCCATCGCGGTGAGCCGCTGCCACACCAGCGGGCTCAGCGGGTGCCCGCTCGCCTCGGCCTCGACCGCGGCCAGGAAGCCGAGCTCGGCCACGAACGGGTGGTAGTCCGAGGCCAGCTCGCGATTGACGCCGGACGGGAAGGTGTTGCGCAGCAGCTCGCGCTCCAGCAGCTGCGCGGACGCGCGCCGCCAGCGGTCGCTGCGGGGATACCAGGGGAAGGCGCAGCTGGCGACCAGCTGACCGGCTGCTTCCGCGATCACGTGATTGTTGGCCGAGGATCCACGGCTGCGGAAGCGCGCCAGGTACTGCTGGTGCCATTCAATCTGCCGAACGGCCAGGCCGTTCTGCTCGAACAAAGCCGTCACGCCGGGCCAGTCGTTCAGCAGGCGCCGGATCCAGGCCACGCTGATCAGGCGCAGGCCCAGCTCGATGCCGCTGGTCCAGTGGATTCCGGACAGGAACGGGTTCTCCTGCCAGAACGAGCGGAGCTGCTCGTCGACCCGCTGCGCGTACCGGTCGTCGTGGCTCAGCGCCCAGGCGGCGGCCAGCAGCGTGAGGTGCTGCAGCCGGGCGATCTCCCAGACCTGCTTGACGTTGCCGGTCTGCTCCTGCGAGCGGTGGTCGACGCGGAACGCGTAGCGGTCCGGGTGGGACCGGCGCCCGGTCACCGGGTCGCGGAACCAGTCGGGCCGTTCCAGGTCGGTGCGGAGCACCCCGAGGGTCTCCCACTCTCCCTTGAGCAGCCGGTCCGCGGCCTCGAGCACCGCCTCCCTGGCCTCGGCCGGTACCCGGGCGGCGATGTCCGGCGGCAGCACCGCGGTGAACGTCAGCCCGCCGGGGGGCGGCGGCGGCATGGCCCGGGCCAGCTGATGGCGGGTCACCTGCCGCGGCGACCAGGCGGCGCGGATCACCTGGTCCTGTATCCGCCACGCCACCTCGGCCGGGGACATCCGGGCCGCCCGGCGGGCGTACCAGGCGAGCCGTTCAATGGTCGTGCTCACACCTGTTCCGGCTTGCCGCTCAGCAGGCTGTCCCGCACCGCGATGGTCGCGCGGGTGGTAGCGGCCAGCGACTCGAACGGGATCGGCATGGCCGCGCCGGCCGCGCAGGCCTCGACGAAACGAGCCAGCTCGGCCCGCTGTCCCTTGTCCTGGCCCCGGGCCCGGATGGTGTCGTGGCCGCGCCCGGCCCAGACCGTGGCCTTGCGGAAGTTGTCAAGCCGCGCGCTGCGGCCGCCGCCGGTGGCGTCCAGCGTCTCCTTGCCGAAGCGCGGGTTGCCGCCGGCCAGGTAGCTGATCACCCCGCTGGCGCCGTTGCCGAACCGCACCGTGACCTGGAGGTCGTCGGCGTCCGGGCCGCCGGCCGCGTACACCTCTTCGGGCAGGCTGTCGGCCCACCAGCTCAGCGTGTCCAGGAAATGACCGCCCTCGCCGGTGAAGCGGGACCCCTCGCCGTCGTTGCGGTACCAGCTGTCGGCGGCCAGCGGACCGGCGTTGACCAGGTAGCGGGTCACCGCGCGCGAGCTGGCCGGGCCGAAGTCGGCCTTCATCTTGGCCAGCATCGGGGCGAAGCGCCGGTTGAAGCCGACCATCAGCCGGTCGTTGCCGGTCGTGGCGATCACCTCGGTGATCCGGTCCAGCTCCTCGCCGGTCAGCGCGAGCGGCTTCTCCACGAACACGGCCTTGCCGGTTTCCAGCGCCCGGCAGACCAGGTCCGCGTGGCTGGCGTGGCGGGTCACGACGAAGATCACGTCCAGCGACTCATCCTCCAGCACGGCCGACGCGCTGGTCGACGCGGTGGTGAAGCCGAACCGCCGCTGGGCGTTCACCGCCGACAGCGACTTGGTGGTCGCGACGTGGGCCAGCGCCACGTTCGGCAGCTGAGCCAGGTGGGGGAGCAGCATCGAGGAGGCGTAGTTGCCCGCGCCGATGAAGCCGATGGCCAGGGGCTTGGAGCCAGGTCCGTTCGGCCCGTTGGAGATCTTGGCCGGAGCGGACGGGACGGTGCGGACCAGGCTGCCGGCCCGCCGGGGTCTCGGGGTCGAGGCCGCCGGGTCCGGCGCCGGGTAGGAGAGCAGGACCCCGACCGCCTTCAGCGCGCCGGAGGACAGGTCGGCGTAGACCGAGCTGGCGTCGTGCATCGGGAACGTGCCGGAGACCAGCGTCTCGACCTCGAGGTCCTTGCCGGCCAGCAGGTCCAGGAAGCACTCGATGTTGCGGCGCTCGGTCCAGCGGACGTAGCCGGCCGGGTAGTCGATGCCTTCGAGCTCGTACCGGTCGTCGTAGCGGCCCGGGCCGTAGGACCGGGAGAACCGGACGTCGAGTTCCTTGTCGTAGTAGGCGTTCCAGGGCAGGTCCAGGCTGGTCTTGCCGATGTCGACGACCCGGGCCCGGTCCCGGGCCAGCTTGGCCGCGACCTCGACCGGCGCGTTGGAGGAGCCGCCCGCGGCCAGGAACACGTGGTCGGCGCCGCGGCCGCTGGTGATCTCCGCCAGCGCGGCCGTGACGGCCGCCAGGCCCTCGTCGTCCGGCGGCGCGCAGGCCACCGCGCCCGCCTGCTCGGCCAGCCGGCAGCGGGCCTCGATCGTGTCCAGCCCGACGACCCGGACGCCGGCCGCGACCAGCAGCCGGACCACCAGCTGGCCGACCAGGCCGAGCCCGATGACCAGGGAGGTCTCGCCGAGCTGCGGCTCGGCGCGGCGCACGCCCTGCATGGCGATGGCGCCCACGGTGGCGAACGCGGCGTGCTCGGGGGCCACGCCCCGCGGCACCGCGGCGCACAGGTTGACCGGGATCCAGTTGTACTCGGCGTGCAGCGCGAACTCGTTGCCTGCCGCCGCGACCAGCTGGCCGACCTTGAACTCCTCGGCGCCCGCGCCCACCTCGATGACCACGCCGCACAGCGAGTAGCCCAGCGGGGTGTAGGAGTCGAGCTTGTTCATCACCTTCTTGTAGGTGGCCATCGCGCCCTGCTGCGCCACCGTGTCCAGCACCTTGCGCACCTGGTCCGGCCGGGCCCGCGCCTTGCCGACCATGGACAGGCCGGCCTCGTGCACCTTCATCAGCTCGGTGCCGGTGGAGATGAGCGAGAACAGCGACTGGACCAGGACGCCGCCCGGCCGGCAGGCGGGGACCGGGGCGTCCAGGACGATGAGCTCCCCGGACTTGTAGTTCTGTGCGATCTGCTTCATGGTGTCCTTATCGGTCATGCCGCCACGCCCATCGACTGGGCGTTGCGATACCACAGTTCCATCGTCAGCAGCTGCCATATCTGCTTGGCGTTGTCGGCCCGGCCGGCCCGTTCGTCGGCGATCAGCCGGTCCAGCGGGCCGGACCGGATCATCCCGGAGCCGACCAGCTCGCCGCGGACGAGCACCTCGTTGATGACCTCTTGCAGGTCGTTACGGACCCAGGCGCGCAGCGGGGCGCTGAAGGAGGCCTTGGGCCGGTAGATGATCTCCTTGGGCAGCCAGGCCTCGGCGGCCCGCTTGAGGGCCAGCTTGCCCTGCCGCCCGCGGATCTTGTCCCGGCCCGGGATGGCGAACGCCGCCTGGGCCACCACCGGGTCCACGAACGGCACCCGGACCTCGACCGAGGCGGCCATGCTGGACCGGTCGGAGTAGGCCAGGTTGAGCCCGGGCAGGAACAGCCGCGAGTCGGCCAGGCACATCCGGTTGACCTCGTCGTCCAGGTCGTTGTCGGTGTAGATCTCGCGGTGGCCGTCGACCACCCGGTCCACCTGTCCGCGCAGGTCCGGGTTCAGCAGGCCGGCCAGGTCGTCCGGGTCGTACATGGTGTAGCTGCGCCGGAACCGGGGCTCCTCGGGCAGTTCGGCGAAGGTGAGGAAGCGCTTGGCCCAGCGGGCGTAGCGCAGCCCGCGGTCGCCGACGCTGACCGGGGCCCGGTCGACCGCGAACCGCGCGGCGGCCCGGGCCGGTCCGGGCAGGCGGTGGTAGCGGCTGGCCATCAGGCAGGCCATCTGCTTGCGGTACCCGCCGAACAGCTCGTCCGCGCCCATCCCGGACAAGATCACCTTGACCCCGCGCTCGCGGGCGGCCTGGCACATCAGCAGCGTGTTGATGGCGGCCGGGTCGCCGATCGGCTCGTCCAGCGCGTCCACCATGCGCGGCAGCAGGTCCACGATGTCCGGTGAGATCTCGATCTCGTGCAGCTTCACGCCGTACCGCGCCGCGACCTTGCGGGCGTAGACCGCGTCGTCGGGCATGGCCTCCAGCCGCTGGTCCTCGGGCCGGAACGTGATCGTGTAGGCGTCGATCTCGGCGGCGGCGCGGTGCGCCAGCACGGTGATGATGCTGGAGTCCAGGCCGCCGGACAGGAAGCTGGACACCGGCACGTCCGCGACCAGGTGCGCGGTGACGGACTCCTCGATGACCCGGCGCAGGTCCGGCGCGGGCCCCGCGGCCGCGTCGCGGGCCACGTCGGCGACGTTCCAGTACTGCTCCACCTGGATCTGGCCGTCCGGGCTCAGCCGGGCCCAGGAGCCGGCCGGCAGCTTGCGGACGCCCTCGATCGCGCAGAACTGCTCGGGCACCCAGTAGTACAGCATCGAGGCGACCAGCGCGCCCGGCTCGACCCGCAGCTCAGGCCCGACCGCGGCGGTCAGCGCCTTGAGCTCGGAGGCGAACAGCGCGCCGCGGCCCCGCGGCAGGTAGAACAGCGGCTTGATGCCGAGCGGGTCGCGGGCCAGGAACAGCTCGCCGGTCTTGGTGTCGGCCAGCGCGAACGCGAACATGCCGCGGAACTTCTTCAGGGCCGCCGGCCCCCACTGGCGCCAGGCCTCGACCACGACCTCGGTGTCGGAGTTCGTGCGGAAGCGCACGCCGCGCCCGGCCAGCTCGGCGCGGAGCTCCCGGTAGTTGTACAGCTCGCCGTTGTAGACCATGACCAGGTTGTCCTTGACCATCGGCTGGTCGGCGGCGGCGGACAGGTCGATGATCGAAAGCCGCCGGTGGCCGAGGTGGACGCTGACCCGGTCGTCCTCGTGGGTCCAGACGCCGCCGGCGTCCGGGCCGCGGTGGGCGATCCGCTCGGTCATGACGTCGGCGAGCTTGTGGCCGTCCGGCTGCTGGTAGCAGCCCGCGATGCCGCACATGTCAGGTCCTCGCCCGGTTGCGGGCGTTGCCTTCGCCCAGCACCCGCTTGTAGACGCCGAGGTAGGCGCTTTCCTGGTGGGACCAGGCCAGTTCCTGCTCGACGCGGTCGGCGGCCAGTTTCCCCATCAGCGCGCGTCTGGGCTCGTCATCGAGCAGGGCCACGATGGCCTCGGCGTACTGCCGCTCGTCGTTGGGCTGGACGTACACCGCGGCGTCGCCCGCGGACACCCGGGTTTCGCGCAGGTCGAAGGCGACCACCGGCAGCCCGAAGACCATGTACTCCATCGTCTTGTTCATGGTCGACACGTCATTGAGCGGGTTCTTGGGGTCCGGGGACAGGCCGGCGTCCGCGGTGGACATGACGCGCATGACGAGTTCGTCCGGCGCCCGCCCGGTGAACTCCACGTGCCCGGCCAGGCCGAGCTCATCGCGCAGTGCGACCAGCTCGTCGTAGCAGTCCCCGGAGCCGATCAGCGTGAAGGCGATGTCGTCCCGGCCGAGCTCGTTGACCACGATGCCGGCCGCCCGGACCACGATGTCCACGCCGTCCTGCGGGCCCATCACCCCGATGTAGGCGACGAGGTACCGCCTGTCCCGGCGCAGCTCGGGGTCGGCGTCGACAGGCCGCATCCGGCGCAGGTCGGGCCCGGTCCGGACGACGGTGACGTCGTCGGGCCGCCTGCCGCTGCGCGTGATCGCGATCTCGCGGTAGGAGTCGTTGGTGGAGATCACGTGGTCCGCGGCCCGGTGGGTCCTGCGCTCCAGGCCCAGCAGCCCTCGGTACGGCAGCTTCGGACCCTGGGGGAAACGAGACTGGAAAAGCTCGGGGCAAAGGTCGTGATGGTCGAAGACGAAGCGGGTGCCCTCGAGGGCGCGGAAGGCCAGGGCCAGCGGCCAGAAGATATCGGGCGGGTTGCAGGCCTGGATGACGGCGAAGCGCCCGGACCGCCTGGCCTTGAGCGCGGCCCACGCGGTGGCGGTAAACGAGTACGCGTACTCGGCGATGAAGCTGACCTTGCTGCCGCCGGGTGCGTAGGGCCGGTACTTGTACAGCTCCACGCCGTCGATGACCTGGTAAGCCGGGTCCCCCTTGCCCTTCGGGCAAACGACGGCGACCCGGTAGCCCGCCGAGGTGAGGGCCTGGCACTCCAGCCAGACCCGCCGGTCGAACGGGACCGGGAGGTTCTGGACAATGATGAGGATTCGGGGGATTCGGGGCCGCATGCCCCACAGGAGCGCTGAACCGACGGCGGTGATACATCAAGCCCGGTGATACATCAGGCCGGGAGCATCCTGCTCCCGGGCCGGCCGGACCGCCCAGCTCAGGCCGGCGTGGCCGTGAAGGTGAAGTTGTTGAGCTCGAAAGTCTGATCCCGGCTGGCGGTAGAGCAGATCTCGAAACCGAAACTGATGGCCGTCAGGGTGGGCTTGGCCGGCAGGTACTTGCCGCCGCCGTGTGTTTCCAGCCAGGTGAGCATGGCCATGACGTTCACCTTGCCGGACGGGTAATTGGTTCCGGTCGGCGGCTGCCAGATCAGCTCCGAGCCGAACTGGCACAGGTTCCAGCGCTGAGCGGGAACGCCGTCAGTTCCGCCGAAGGTCTGGGTGGTGACGACGTCGTGCAGAACGTCACATCGTGGCCGCAGATTATCGCCCGCGAAATCGGTCTGGATCATGACCTCGTTGTGCCAGTCATCGAGCCACAGGTCGTAGGCGGCTTCGCCTACGGTCCCGCTATGCGGGTTCAGGGTCACCGAATACGTCGAGAACATCGAAGACCAGGTGGACAGCGCGGCGGGGAGGCTGGTTCCGCTGATCCAGTTCTGGGTCTGACCTGTGTTGGGGTAGGAGCGGACCGACGTGCCGACCGGGAAATTCGCGGTCACGGTCCAGTTACCGGGGCTGGCGACGTGCAGCGTCTGCGAGTAGCTCTTCGACGCGGGGCCGAACACGTTGTTTCCGACGGTGATCTCACCCGACGTCCCGACGATGCCCTGATAGGGCTCACCCTGGACCTGCGAGCCGTACGGGGGGCATTCGCCCTGCGGGTCACTGGTCGAGCAGGTGGCCGCTATCGCGGCGGTCGAGGAGCCCGCGTTCGCGCCCGACGTCGCCGAGCCGGCGGGCGAAGAAGTCGAGGTGCCGGCGGATGAGGACGCCGTATGGCCGGCGGGCGAAGCCGCCGGGGTGGGCGTCGCGGAGCATCCTACGACGGCGAAGATAACTGCGCCGGTGATCGCCGCGGCGACAGTCAGGCCAGGCCGGGACCGGTTGGTCATGGGCGAATGCCTTTCTCTAACTCCTCGGACCCTCACGATACGGTACGACCGGAAGAAACCCTTACATCCAAGCCAGCGCGCCGGGACCTGCGGGTGGCCTCCCGGGCCAGTTCGTGGCGCATCGCGTGTATCATTCCGGCGACCTGCCGGCTCTCATATCGTGACGGCTACGTGGCGGCAGCCTGCGGGTTCGGCTGAGGGACGATGACATTCGAAACGGCACGAGGATCGGGCTGATGGCCGAACCTTCTCGGAGGAACCTGGCGGCCCTGCCCCTGCGGCAGGCCCGGCGGATAGGCGGCCGCCTGAGCTGGGGCCTCGCCGATCAGGCCATGTGCAGCCTGACGAACTTCGCGCTCAGCGGGTACGTCGCCCACGAACTGGGGGCGACGCAGTTCGGCGCCTTCAGCCTGGCCTACCTGACCTACGGCTTCGCGAACAACGCGTCGCGGGGCCTGTCCATCGAGCCGCTGCTGGTCCGGTTCAGCGGGCCGGAGCAGACCAGGTGGCGGCGGGCCACCGGCGGGTGCACGGGCACCGCGCTGCTCGTGGGCCTGGCCGCCGGTGCCCTCGCGCTGCTGGCGGGGGCGCTGATCGGCGGCACCACCGGACTGGCGTTCGTCGCGCTCGGCCTGACCCTGCCGGGCTTGCTCCTGCAAGACAGCTGGCGCTACTGCTTCTTCGCGGTCGGCCGCGGCCAGCTGGCCTTCGTCAACGACACGATCTGGGCGGTCGTTCAGATTCCCCTGCTCGTGGGCCTGAAGCTGACCGGCCACGCCAACGTGTTCTGGTTCATCGTGGCGTGGGGCGCGGGCGCCTATGTCGGGGCGATCCTCGGCATGTTCCAGGCCCGGGTGGTGCCTCGCCTGGTGGGCGCGACCCGCTGGATGATTTCGCACCGTGACCTGGGGCCCCGGTACATGCTGGAGAACGCGGGGTCCAACGTCTCCAACATGGTGGTCAACTACAGCAACTCCTCGATTCTCGGCCTCGCCGCCGTTGGCGACATCCAGGCCGCCAACGTGCTCATGGGCCCGTTCAAGATCATTATCTTCGGCCTGGGCATGATCACGATCCCAGAGGCCTCCCACGTCCTGCGCAAATCCCCGAAGCGGCTGCCGCTGTTCTGCCTGGCCCTGACCGTCGGCCTCTCGCTGACGGCGCTGGCCTGGGGCGCGGTGCTGCTGGTGGTGCTGCCCCTGGGCGTCGGGCATCTGGTGCTCGGCTCGGTATCGGGGCCCGCCTACCCGCTGGTCCTGCCGACCGTGGTGGCCATCACGGGCACCTGCGCTGGCGTCGGCCCGATGGTCGGCATGCACGCGCTGGGCGCGGCCCGCCGCAGCCTGCGGGCCGCGATGTGGAACGCGGCCATCGTCATTCCGGCCGGCATCGCGGGCTCCCTGGTGGCGGGCGTGCTGGGCACGCTCTACTTCATCGCCGCCGCGGCCTGGCTCACCACGCTGATGTCCTGGTGGTATTTCCGGAAGGCGATGCGCGAGTCGTCCACCGTCCCGGTGCCCCGGTGGATGTGGCCGCCGCGATCCGGTGGCGGCAATTCCACCGCAGGCCCCCAGGAGCACCGGGTCCCGGCCGGCGCGCGAGGCGGGCACTGAGCTCCTAGGGACCTGCGGCGGTAACTCAGCGCGATGGGGACTTCATCAGCTCGCGGAGTTGCCGGATCACGGGGTCGTGCTCGCCGGTAGCGAAGAGCAGGCGCACCATGCCGTAGCCGTCGTTATGGAGGAGCTCGTCGCGGACGGACGGGTCGGCGCCACGCTCCAGGAGCAAGCGGACCACCTCGAGCTGCAGGTGCAGGATCGCCAGGTGCAGGCCGGTCTGCCCGGGGTAGGGCGCGCGAGAGCCCGGCGTCGGGCCGCAGCCTGCCGCCGGTATCGAAGCAGGCCTGGACAAGATCCAGCCGGCCGCACGCGGCATAGGTCCAGAGCGCCTCCGGGACGATGCCGTGCCCGGCGAGCAGGTCGACCATCGGCGCGGTACCACCGCCGATGGCGTTCTCCAGCGGCGTGATGCCGTCCGTCCGG
>Ga0302308_10003476_pt1 | contig 12505 bp, 14 predicted proteins | sample III_Palsa_E3_3_FD_200531 | JGI IMG/M metagenome (GOLD analysis project Ga0302308, IMG submission 200531) | Peat permafrost microbial communities from Stordalen Mire near Abisko, Sweden - III_Palsa_E3_3 | ecosystem: Environmental > Terrestrial > Soil > Palsa > Peat permafrost | place: Sweden... | reverse complement strand
CGTGACCGTCGTGGTCAGGGATTCGGGGTCCTTCTCGACGCTGGTGACGCTCATCGCTTGCCTCCATTGGTTCGTTTTTCGGTTGCCAAGAGCTCGTCGATCCGGTCCACCCGCGCCCGCCACAGCTCCTCGATGCCGTCCAGGAGCACTCGGGCCCGCTGGACGGTGTCGACGTCGGTGTGCACGAGCCGCTCGCGCCCCCGCCGCTCCTTCGTGATGAGCCCAGCACCTTCGAGCACGGCAACGTGCTTTTGTACGGCGGCAAAGCTCATCGGGTAGCGATTCGCCAACGCCGACACGCTGTACCTGCCCTCGACGGCGAGGGTGAGGATGTCGCGCCGAGTGCCGTCGGCAAGGGCGTGAAAGATGCGGTCGATGTCGGCGTCGGATGCCTGATCTACAACCATCTGGTTGCATGTTAGCGCACAAGGATGACGCTGACAAGATCTCGGTACGGATCGAGAGCAGGGCAGCAGGCCGACCACGGGCACGCTCGCCGCGGGCCGCGGCCGGCGAAAGACAGCGAGTTGCGCTGGACCACGCGATGACCCCGGATCACCCCGGATCACCCCGGCCGACGGGGTGGTGCAGGCTGGCGTTTGTGGATGCCAGCAAGGAACGCGACCGTCGGGCAGCGCGACCTCTGGCCCAGGAACGTTCAAGGTTGTTCGACCAGCAAACAGAGGCCGATGACCTGTTCCGGCCGACCTATCCCGATGCGGTTATCGATGTGCTGCTCGGTCCGGTGCCTGCGGGCGTGGACGTGCTCGACGTGGGTTGTGGCACCGGGATCGCTTCACGACAGATGGCCGAGCGCGGTGCGAAAGTGCTGGGGGTGGAACTGGCTCCACGAATGGCCGAGATCGCCCGCGGCCATGGGGTCGAAGTAGAGATTGCTGCATTCGAAGGCTGGGACGATGCTGGTCGCACCTTCGACCGGGTGACTTCGGCGCAGGCCTGGCACTGGCTCGACCTGCCTGTCGCCACCGCGAAGGCGGCCTCTGTGCTGCGACCGGGCGGCAGCCTTTGTCTGATCTGGAACGCCGGGTGTCAGCCTGATGATCTGGCCGATGCTCTCGACGAGGTGTACGCGAGTGTCGTGCCGCTCGGCGGGCACCGTTTGTTCAGAGGGTACGCGGCCGATCGGCAATCCGACTTTAAGACCGGCCTCGGTTCGGAGATCGACGCCGTCTCAGCGGAGCCTGACTTCGGTGCGCCGACAGAGAAGTGGTTCCCGTGGACGCGGGTCTACCAGCGGGATGAGTGGCTGGACCAACTTGTCTCACGGAGCGACCACGCCGCCCTCGAACCAGCGGTCCGCGACCGCCTGTTCGAAGCCATCGGCTCGGCCATCGACGATCAGGGCGGATCGTTCGTCATGAAGTTCGAGACCGTCCTAATCACCGCGATTCGGCTGGGGTAGACCTGGGAGCTGCGGTCAGCGGCGCCTGACACCGGTCCCGGCAATGAACTGGGGCACCAACAGCTCGGCCCTTCAAAGCCGAAATTGCGAAGAAGCACCCCAGGGAGGGTTCACTGCTTATTGCAGGGCCGGCAGGCAGCCCTCTTATAGCCAGACGGATTGGATGGACCCATAGGGTTCACGTGGCAGGCGGTGCGAACGGCAATCAGGAGTGATCTCAATGACGGAACAGGGACAGCCAATATCGAGCCGAGCACTGGTATTGGGTGGCGGTGGCGTGACGGGGATTGCCTGGGAGATCGGTGTGCTCGCCGGCTTGACAGCGTCAGGCATCGATCTCACAAAGGCGAATGTCGTGATTGGCACATCGGCGGGAGCGTTCGTCGGAGTGGCGGTCGCAAGCGCATACGACCTCGAGATTTTGGCGGCAGCCCAATCCGAGCCCCAATCCGACGAGATCGCCGTCGCTGCGTCGCAAGAGACGATTGCCGCCTGGTTCAATGCTTTTGGAGCCGGCGACGCCACGAGGGTCGGCGCTGCATTTGGCGAGATTGCCAAAGCGAACCCTGAACCCGTCTCGATCCAAGCTCGACGTCGCGTCGTCGAAGGCCGGCTGGTGACGACCGAGTGGCCAGCCACCTTGAGAGTGACTGCAGTCGATGCCGACACCGGGGTGCTTCACATTTTCGACCACACTTCGGGAGTCTCACTAGTCGATGCGGTGGCCGCGAGCGGGGCGGTTCCTGGCGTTTGGCCCCTCGTCCGCATCGATGGCCGATCTTGGATCGACGGCGGGATGGTCTCATCAACCAATGCTCGGCTTGCGGACGGTTACCAGCGGGTGATCGTCCTCGCTCCGATGCCTACCGGCTACGGCTCAATCCCTGGGGTCGAGGAGGATGTGGCAGTGATGCAAGAAGATGCCAGCGTGTGCCTCTTGTCACCGGATGAAGAAAGTGTTCGGGCCATTGGGCCAAATCCGTACGATCCAGACCGACGAGATCCAGCGGCCGTGGCGGGCAGGCTGCAGGGAATCCGGATTGCATCGACAATTGAAGTCATGTGGTGAGCATCTAGACCCCCATTAGTCAAGGTCCCGGGGTACTGGGACATCTGCGTCCATGGATACGATTTCCGAGTATGCCGACGGTGTACGAGGACATGGGTGGAGAAGAGACTGTCCTGAATTTGGCGAGGGCATGGCACACCAGAGTGATGGCCGACGAGATCGTGAGCCATGCATTCAGCCACGGATTTCATTCAGAGCACACCGAGCGACTGGCTGCATATTGGGCGGAGGCGCTCGGAGGTCCGACGCGGTATTCGGATTGCTTCGGGAACGAAAGCACCGTTGTGCGTATGCACAGCGGAAACGGTCCACACGAGGAAATGGATCGACGAGCGGTCGCCTGCTTCGACGAGGCTTTGGTGGACGCCGGGCTCGACGGTCACGATCGGCTGAGGCAGGTCCTTCACAACTACTTCGAGTGGGCAACCACGACCACGATGTCGCGCTACCACCGATCCGAAGAAGAAGTGCCGGAGGGGCTCCGCATCCCAAAGTGGTCGTGGGACGGACTTGTTCGTGATCTCAGTCCGGACGAGGTCTGACAGCTATCCCCGCAGGATGAGGCGGAGGTCCGGCGTGCTGGAATACTCTGCCGCAGAGTTTTCGCTCTAGTGAGGAGGCGTGGACGTGTCCTTATCTGTGTTCGCCATCATCGTGGATTGCCAGGAACCGCGTCGACAAGCCGAATGGTGGGCGAAAGTACTTTCCTTTCAGCTCTCAGAGCGGAATACCGACGAGTTCCAGGTGGGCGAAGGCATCGCTGGCACACCATCGCTGTACTTCATGAAAGTGCCTGAGCCAAAAGTGGTGAAGAACAGACTTCACCTCGACCTGCTTACCGAGGGTCCGATGGAGCCCGAGGTCGAGCGATTGGTCGAAGCCGGGGCCCGAGTCGTCGAGGTTCGCGATGACCCCGACTCACTCCAAAACCCGGACAGATGGACCGTACTGGCTGACCCCGAAGGTAATGAGTTCTGCGTGACGAGCACGCAGACGCTCACCGGATGGTCTTGATAATCCGCGCCTCCGGCAATGATGTTCGTACCTTCAAAAGGAGGCTTTCGTGCCCGAGCTGCCGACCATTGCACACGTGACTCTGACAGTCAGTGATCTCGACCGAAGCGTCCACTGGTACGAGGGACTCTTCGAAGTGGAGTTTCACCGAGACGAAGGCCCCGGTCCGTTTCGACGCGCCGTCTGGCTCGTCGAAAATCAGACGCTCATCGGGCTTCATGAATTCCCTGACCGGCCCGACACCCTCCCGTTCGACGAGCGTCGAATTGGCCTGGACCATCTGGCATTCGCCTGTAGGGACCGGGATGAGCTTGGGGCGTGGGAATTCCGGCTCTCAGAGCTGGATATCGGCCATGGTGGGATCGTCGATGCGGGCTACGGCTCCGCGCTCTCTTGCCGTGATCCGGACAACATTGCTTTGGAGTTCTTTACGCCCGCCCTTTAGAGGCGGCTCGCGGTGTCCTCGGAACTCGCGATCCTTCATAGTCAAGCGTGACGTTGTCCCAGCGTGCTGGGTACGCCTGCTCCTCGTTAGGAGTTCCCCGAATACGTCTGTTCCCGGTTGGCGTCGTTGTACATCTCGGAGGCGATGAGCCAGGACCCGTCGGTCTGACGGTGCAAAACCCGGAGTGAGTGGTTGTCCCGCACCTCGATCTCGCCACCGCCTACCAACTTCTGTCCTTCCACCTGCAAGTGCGCCGACACCAGGACGACCTCTGGTGTGAGCACTTTCATTGAGGTTTCGGGCGGAGCCTTCACGGTTCCTGCGTTGAAGTTGTCGTCGGAGAACAGCCCGCGGAGGTACTCGACAATCTGATCCCCACCCTTCTTTACTGACCCGAATGCATTGACCCAGTCGGCGTCGGATGTGTAGATGCCGACGAGCTTCTCGGCGTCCCTCTCTCGGAACCCGGTCAGGAGCGAGATCAGCGTGGCGCCAATAGCGTCCTGATCCGCCTGCGAAAGCGAAGAAAGGTCGTTGGGATCAGCCACGATTGTCCTCCCGTGAGCGCACTGCCGATTGCATTTCCGCCAATCATGTCATTTCCGGTTGACCGGACGGATGCTCGCGGCAGAGGAGGAGCCGGGCGTGGCGGGACTCGTGGGTCTGATCGGCTACGACCCCGGCCCGGCGGACGGGTGCAGGTCGAACGATCCGAGCCCTTTCGTTCCTTGGATGAGAGATGCTGAAGTCCCCGTTCCTGAACAGTCGGAGCCTGGCTTCATCGTGCGGTACTCCATTACGCGAATTGGTGGCATCGGCCCATCGGAGATAAGCCCTGCGCTCTGACATATGCAGCCGGTCGGCAGCGCCAAGCCCGGCGGATGCGGATAGTGCAGTGATTAGTGTCACGTACCAGTCGGTGTAGGATTGGGCACCTCAATTCGGGTCAAAGCGCCGCCGCTTACGGTGGCAAGGCCGGCAGCACTGTGGCAACCAGATCCACTGGCGGGACCGTCGAGCCGTGGCACATGCTTCGATTGCATCCGACATCCAACCCCGACGGGCAACAAGGTTCAGTGCTTCTGATGCCTCCGCCTCGCAGGGCTCTCCGCCACGCACTTCCTGTCGTGCTCGAGGGAGTCCTCGGCCCTCTGATCGTGTTCTACCTGCTGCTCGTTCTCGCGGGTTTCCGGGGAGCATTGATCGCAGCTCTTACCTGGTCATATGTTGCATTGGGTCGGCGACTGCTGAGGCGTGAACGGGTCTCGATGTTGTTGCTGTTCGGAACGGTCCTCCTTACCTTGAGGACGGTCGTTGCCTTCGTCACCGGAAGCGCATTCCTCTACTTTGCGCAACCGACGGCGGGTACCGTCGCAATCTCCGTTGCCCTTCTTGTTTCCGCCCTGGTCGGCCGGCCGTTCACGCAACGTTTCGCCCACGATTTTTGCCCAATGGACCCAGCGATCATGAAGCGTCCCCTCGTTCGTCGATTCTTCATCCGGATTTCCGTCCTCTGGGCGACGGTCCTGATGCTGAACGCAGGGCTCGTCTTCTGGTTGCTCGTGTCCTCATCACTGCGCTCGTTCGTGCTCGAGCGTTCGGTGGTCACCTATGGGCTCACCGCGATCGCGATCTTCATCTCAATATCGGGGTTCATGGCGATGATGCGTCGAGACGGCATCACCGTCCAATGGGCGAACAACCGGACTCCTCGCTTCGATCCGGAACCCTGACGCCCTGACCCGGCGCTCGGGGTCACTTTCAGTCGCAGTCGCCGAGCATTGTCCGTGGGTCGCGTCCCATGAAGGCAGCGAGGCGTTCCCAGTCGTCAGCACCGGGAGCCGGGTAGACCTCCGCCCCGAAGGGTGATCCAGGCTCGACCAGGTTGCGGTACTGAGGTTTGATCGTGGTCCGTGCCCCCTCGAGCGCCGGCAAGGCGAGGAAAGGATCCAACTTGTCGATCTGTCCGGTGGCCCTGGCCAAGTCCCAGGCGTGTGCGGCCAGCTCTGCCAGATACATGTCCACCAGGTAGGCCCCCGTGCACTCCTCGCCCCATGGCATTGTGTACATCGAGGACAAGCCGGAATTGTCGCTCCATGCTTGTGCCGCCTGTTCTGCGGCGCTACGTAGCTGACCGGGCGCGTCGGAGAGCTCCACGTGGGCGGACTCGTCTCCGGGCGGGGGTGCCTGTCCGCGGCCGAGAGCGGCCGCCCGGTAGCCCGCTTCGACGAGGTGGTCGATCAGTCCGGCCACGTCGTACTTGGGACACGGTGTTGGGTGGCCGAGCTCGTCAGCAACTATTCCTGACACGATCACCGCAGCGTTCTCGTAAGAATCCAACAACGCGCTTCGGTGGTCAGAATCGGCCATGCGGTTCCTCCTCGGTGTGATCGGTGTGAAACGCTAGCGACGCCGGTCGCCGGTTCGCGAGCGCACCGAGAGGCAACTCTCTCACTGCCCGGCAGGGACTCACGAATCGGCGTTCGGCGCAGGTCAGAGTGTCCCAATACCCCGTTCGGCACTTTCGCGCGGAGCGTCCTCGAAGTGCGGGGCGGGGGCAACCTCCTTTCGCCTCGTTGCTGCTCTGATGTCTGAAACATGTCGGGCATCGGGACCTGATGGACGCGACCGTTCACCGCTGTGCAACACGCCGTTATCGCGTCTGCGACCCTCACCGGCGCCACCGCACGCGCGGTCTCGGTCGAGGTCCACGTGTCCAGCGGCCTGCCCGGGTTCACCATCGTGGGGCTGCCCGACGCCGCGGTGCGCGAGTCGCGGGACAGGGTGCGTGCCGCCATCCTTTCGAGCGGGCTGCCGTGGCCGCTGCGTCGTCTCACGGTCAACCTCGCGCCTTCGGGAGTGCGCAAGGGTGGCGCCGGCCTCGACCTGCCGATCGCGGTCGGGCTGCTTCTTGCTGCAGGCGAGCTGAGTCCGGGCTGCACCGAAGGCCTCTCCTTTTGCGGGGAGCTCGGGCTGAACGGTTCGCTGCGTCATGTCCCTGGCATGATCGCTCTGGCCGACACCGCTGCGCCGCGCGGCCTGGTCGTGCCCCTCTGTGACGTTCGCGAGGCGGCACTGGTGCGCGGGACCGAGGTGCGAGGTGCGGCCACTTTGGGCGATCTCGTGGCCGTCCTCCGGGGCCGGGCCGACTGGCCCGCGGTCCCCGCGCTGGCGCAGAAAGCGCCCGCCCCGCTCCCACCGGATCTGGCGGATGTGCAGGGCCAGGCGCTCGGCCGCCGCGCCGTCGAAGTCGCTGCGGCCGGGCCTCACCACCTCTTGATGATCGGGCCGCCCGGCTCGGGCAAGACGATGCTGGCCGAGCGCCTGGTGGGCCTGCTTCCGACGCTGACGCACGCCGAGGCGCTGACGGTGGCCCGCATCCACTCGGCCGCGGGCTGCTCCGTGCCCGACGGCGAGTTGCTGGAGCGCCCGCCCTTTCGCGCCCCGCACCACCAGTCCTCCATCGTGTCCCTGGTGGGGGGCGGTAGTTGGTCGCTCCGGCCGGGTGAGGTGAGCCTGGCCACCAACGGTGTCCTGTTCCTCGACGAGCTCGGCGAATTCCCGGTGGCCGCATTGGAGGCGCTGCGCCAGCCGCTCGAGGAGGGGCTCATCCGGGTGAGCCGCGCCGGCGGGACCGTGACCTTTCCCGCGGCATTCCTCCTTGTCGCCGCTATGAACCCGTGCCCTTGTGGGGAAGGCGTCTACCAGGGTGCGTGCACGTGCAGTACATCCGCCCGCGCCCGGTACAGGCGCCGCATCTCGGCCCCGCTGCTGGACCGCTTCGATCTGGTTGTCCCGCTCAGTCGCCCGAACCCTGACGAGCTACTCGCCGCAACGCTGGGGGAAAACTCCGCGACCGTGGCCCGCCGCGTCGCTGACGCCCGGCTGGCCGGATGCCAACGCGCCAGCGAGCTGCCACTGGCCCCGGACGCCGGTGCGCTGCTCGCGTCCAAACTGCGTGCTGGCGGTTTGAGCGCTCGCGGGCTGCACAAGGTCACGCGTGTGGCACAAACGGTGGCGACGCTTGCCGGCGCCGATGTCGTGTCCTTCGCCCATACCTCCGAAGCCCTGTCGTTGCGGGCCGGCCGCGCCGTGGTGGTGGCGTGAGCACGGGCGCCCTACCGGACCTCCCCCCGGAGGCGTTCGCCGTGGCCCTGGCGTCGATGCCGGCCATGGGCCCGGCACGCCTCCGCACCCTGTTGTCGGCGGAACCGCCGGCTCTGGCGTGGGCGCGGGCGAATGAGGGGAGTGACGCGTCCGTGCGCGACGTGGCCCGCACCTGGCAGCGCCACACCGCCCTCGGGATTCGCGTGCTCCTGGACGGGCATCCGCCCTACCCCGAGCGATTGGCCGACGAACCGCAGGCTCCCGCCGTCCTGTTCTGTCTCGGAGACCCCGCCGCGCTCGATGAACGCGTCGCAACCGTCGCGCTGGTGGGGACGCGGGCGCCGACCCGCTACGGCATCGGCGTCGCCGCGCAGTTCGGCGCCGACCTGGCGGCGGCGGGTGTGAGCGTGGTGTCCGGCCTGGCCTTGGGGATCGACGGTGCTGCACACGAGGGTGCGTGTGGCGCCGGCGCGCCGCCGATCGGGGTCGTGGCCGGCGGGCTCGACCACCCCTACCCGCGACGGCACGAGCGGCTATGGGAACGGGTAGCGTCCTCGGGCGTCATCGTCTCGGAGTCCCCGGCCGGGGTGCCGACCGAGAAGTGGCGCTTTCCGGTCCGCAATCGGCTGCTGGCCGCACTGAGCGACGTTGTCGTCGTCGTCGAGAGCCGTCATCACGGGGGGTCGCGGCACACAGTCGATGCGGCGATAGAGCGTGGGCTCCCGGTCGGCGCCGTGCCCGGGTCCATCCGGAGCGCCACCTCGGAGGGCACCAACGCGCTCCTCGCCGATGGCGCGTTCCCCGTGTGCTCGACCGGCGACATCCTCGTGGCGCTCGCCCTGACCGGTGCGTCCGTGGCCGTCGCGCCGAAGGCCACGGGCCGGCCGACGCCGGAGCCTCAGCAGCCGGCAGGAGTGGATCGGCTCGTCTTCGACCTCCTGACCGCTGATCCGGCCCCCCTGGACGACCTGGTCCGGGTGAGCGGGATGGACCTGGCTGAGCTGTGCGGGAGTCTGGAGCGGCTGGCCCAGGCCGGCCTGGCCCGCGATGTCGGAGGCTGGTGGGAACGGGCATGACGCCGTCGGTGACCTCCCGGCGCCCTAACCTGCCTCGCCGTGGAAGGACGGTTCCTCCAGGCCGCTGATGCGGCCGGGCTGCGTGCGGAGGCGGCCGGGGCCGGTGCCGAGGGTGCCGCTGCCGTGTTCGTCAGCGCGAGCGCTCTGGGCGATCCGATCGTCCTGGCGGCGGGGCTCGCTCCCGTGGTCCCGCAGCTGCTCCTCGGCGCCCGGGTCCAGTTGGACCGCGACGGCCGTCATCCCGCCGTGCTGGCGCGCGAGCTCACCAGCCTCGACCTCGTCTGCGGCGGCCGGAGCGTCCTCTGCTTCGCCCCGCCGTTCGCCGAACCACTGGCAGAGGCCATCTCTCTCTGCCGGGCCCTGTGGCATTCGGGGCAAGTGGTCCACGACGGCCCGTGCTTCCCGGTGCAGGCGCCGGCGAACCGCGCCCGGCCGGCGGGGGAGGGGAGCCCGCTGATCGCGCTCGACCTCTCCGCCGGCGATGAGCTGCCGTCCTTCTTGGCCGGCGCCGCCGATCTCCTTCTGCGGCCCGATGTCGAGAACCCCCTCGCCTGCAGCCTGGAGCGTGTGTGACCGACGCCACTCTCGTGCACGAGCGGCCCGAGACGGCCACGGCCACGACCGCCGTCACCGGCCGTCACCTCCCGGCGCTCAACGGCCTGCGCGGTCTGGCCGTGATGGGGGTGGTGGCGTACCACCTCCAAATCGGATGGGCTCAAGGCGGCTACCTCGGGGTCGACCTGTTCTTCGTCCTGTCCGGATTCCTCATCACCACGCTCCTGTTGGAGGAGTGGGTCGGCACCGGTCGGGTCAACCTGGTCGCCTTCTGGGGGCGCCGGGCCCGGCGCCTGCTCCCCGCACTGTTCCTCGTCGTGGCGGCGCTGGCGCTGTACCTCGTCGTCAACGCCCACTTCGGTGGTCCCGGTGCCAACGGCCTCATCGACCTCGACGGGCTGCGGGGAGATGCCATCGCCACCCTGCTCTACGTGAACAACTGGCACCTGATTTTCGCCCACCAGTCCTACTTCGCCCAGTTCTCCACGCCTTCGCCGCTCCAGCACACGTGGTCGCTGGCGATCGAGGAGCAGTTCTACCTCGTCTGGCCCCTGGTGCTCCTCGTGCTGCTGCGGTACGGGCGGCGCGGCTGGCGTCGGGTCGGCGTGACGGTCACCGTCGTCCTCGGCGTGGGCTCCTCGGTGTTGATGGCGCTGTTGTTCCACCCCGGGGTGGACCCTTCCCGGATCTACTACGGCACCGACACGCGCCTGTTCGACCTCATGGCGGGAGCCACCGTCGCGTTCTTGGCGGCGGCACGCCCCCAGCCGAACTCCTCGGCGCGACGCACCCTCCACTGGGTGGGCCCCGCGGCGGCAGTCGTCCTCGGCGTGTTCTGGGTCCGCGCCGGCACCCCCGGGGGTCTGCCGACCAACTTCATGTTCGAGGGCGGGTTCTTGCTCTGTGCCGCGCTCGCCGCGCTGGTCGTCGCCGACGCCCGCCTGCTGCAGTCCGGATGGTTCGCCCGCGGCCTGGCCTGGCGGCCGCTGCACTTCCTCGGCACCATCTCCTACGGGATCTACCTGTGGCACTGGCCGGTGATCGTCTATCTCAACGGGGCCCGGACCGGCCTGTCGACGTGGTCGCTGGACCTCCTCCGCATCGTTGTCACGCTGGTCGTGTCGACGGCGAGCTACTACCTGGTCGAGCGGCCGATCCGGCTGGCCAAGTTCCGGGTCGGCGTCCGGGTATGGGCGCCCCTGGCCGGCGTCGTCACGGCGGTGGTGATCGTCGTGGCCACGTTCCCCGCCGTGGCTGATCCCTCCACAGTCGTCGGTACGTCGCACCTCGCCGTCACCGGCTCCCTGCGGTCGGTGCCCGGTGCAGGTGGGTATGAGGGTCAGCGGCCGATTCGATTGACTCCGGCGCCGACGGCCGCCGACCCCCTGCGGGTGTTGATCCTCGGTGACTCGGTCATGCACGATGCCTCGTACGGCATCGCCGCGTCGCTCCAGGCCACCGGGGAGGCAACCGTCGCCACGAGGACCATCGACGGGTTCGGGCTCACCACGGCGACCAACTGGCCGACCTCCATCCCCAACCTCATCCGCCAGACCCGGGCCCAGCTGATCGTCGCTTCATGGAGTTGGGATCAATTCGGGCCGATCACACCCAACGCGCTGCACGAACCCGTGCAGTACACGAGCCTGCTGCGCCGGGCCGTCGTCACGATGCTGACGCCGGGCAATGGGGTCGAAGGCGTGATCTTCACCCAGTTCCCCCAATCGGGCAACCTCGCCGCATCCAATCCGGCCGACACGGCCAGCTACAACAAGGAACGCCACGCCGGCGTCATCGCGTGGAACGACATCGCAGAGAAGATGACGTCGGACTTCCCGGGCCGGGTGATGTACTTTCCGCTGGCCGACTCCATCATGTTGCACGGCAAGTACTCCGCCTGGCTCCCTCCCGAGGGCGATCAGCACGCGCCGAGCGACCAGTGGATACGGGTGCGCAAGCTCGACAACGTGCATCTGTGTCCCGAAGGCAGCGCTCGTTATGCCGCCGCCTTGCTCGCCGACATGACTGCGGTCTTCCGACTCCCGCCCGCGGCCGGGGACTGGTCGCAGGGCAGCTGGACGTCGGATCCGGACTTCAACAACCCGCCCGGAGCCTGCCCGGACGATCATCCGTCCGGCTAAGAACAGCTCGAGCTGCTGATGATGCGCTCCGCGCTGGCCGCCGACTTCGTGCTGGCCCAGCTGGAGCCGACGTCGGTCACCACCTCGTACCAGTAGTCGCCCGCGGTGAGTGCCTCCGTTGTCCACGAGGTGGTCGTCACGCCGCTGGTCTGGAGGGTGTACGTCCCGGTGGCCGTGGTGTTCGACTGGTAGACGGCGTAGGTCGTGGCATGTGCCACGGCCGTCCAGCTGACCTTGACCGTCTTGGCGCTGGCCGGGCTGGTACAGGCGGAAGTCGGAGTGGGCGCCGCCGGCAGGGCCTGCGCCTGCGCTTCCCCCTTGTTCACCGTGGCCACATGGACGGTCCAGTTCGCTGTCGCCCAGGCCGGCCCGGACGCGAAGAGAAGTCCGAGGGCGCTCGCCAGCGCGACAACGACGAGGAGAGCGCCGCGCCGCCTACACGGGCTCCCCTCGCCGCTGTCGTGACCTTGTCTCCCCACCGACAACGACACCGACACCGACACCGACGAGGGGGACTAGCTGGTCCAGGCGTCGGTCGCCGGGGTCGTCGTCGAGGTGGCGGCGCCACCGGTTGCCGTCACGGCCGTCAGTGACGGCATGGAGAAGTAGGTATTGGCACACGCCGCAGGCGAGGTCGTCGCCATGAGGGCGTCATTGGTCAGCGTCACCACCAAG
>Ga0302308_10003474_pt1 | contig 12506 bp, 15 predicted proteins | sample III_Palsa_E3_3_FD_200531 | JGI IMG/M metagenome (GOLD analysis project Ga0302308, IMG submission 200531) | Peat permafrost microbial communities from Stordalen Mire near Abisko, Sweden - III_Palsa_E3_3 | ecosystem: Environmental > Terrestrial > Soil > Palsa > Peat permafrost | place: Sweden... | reverse complement strand
AACCGCAGCGCTCATCAAGGCCTCCCTCACGGCGAATCGCCGCACGGGAGGAGCGAATCAGACTTCGCAGTCGCTGGGAATCCCCCCAGAGTCACAGACCAAGGCGGTTGGTATAAGTGCAGGAAGAATCTTCTTTTTGTGAACAAAAAGAAGCAAAAAAACTTTGTCAATTTAGTCAAATGCGAACCTTTCCAGGACAGGCAAGGAACTAATTGAATAAAAGTTTTTTGCTTCTTTTTTTCAAAAAAGAAGACTCTTCCACTTCACTTAACTAACGCATTGATATTCTTACATAATAACTCAAACTCACACTAATCGGCTGCCAGCTCCATCATCCGCCGGGACATTTTCTTGCTGACATGGTCTTCGACCGCTGCCCCCACGCGTTCCGCGTGATTGGCGAAGATGTGATCGGCGCCTTCAAAGATACGATAATCGACCGTCACGCCCTTTTGGGTGTTCAGCTTATCGACCAGTTTGCGCACTGCCGGTTCCGGAACGAGCTCGTCGGAGTCACCATGAAGTAGCAGGCCGCCGGTCGGACACGGGGCAAGAAACCCGAAATCATAGTGATTTGCCGGGGGGGCCACGCTGATCCAGCCCGATATTTCCGGGCGGCGCATCAGCAACTGCATTCCGACGAAGGCACCGAAGGAATAGCCGGCGATCCACAATCCACCCGAGCTGGGGTTCACCATCTGCATCCAATCGAGCGCCGCCGCCGCATCGCCAATTTCTCCGGTTCCGCCGTCGTAGCGCCCCTGGCTACGCCCGACCCCACGAAAATTGAAGCGCATCACCGAGAAGCCCATCTTCTGGAAACTCTGGTAGATGGTGAAAGTGATGCGATTGTTCATGGTACCGCCATGCATTGGGTGCGGATGAAGCACCAGAGCAAGCGGAGCGCGAGGTGTTTTGGAATGGTGGTAACGACCCTCTAGGCGGCCATCTGGGCCGGCGAACATCACTTCAGGCATGGTTTCCGAAATCTTCCCTTCCCGGCTTGGGTGTGGAGGCCGGGCTCGCAAATGTTGAACTCTCGCTCGTCCGCAGGTAGCGGACAGGCGGCGCATACTCATATTCCGGGCTGCAACCGGCGAGGAAATTCGACGCACCCAGCCGGGATCAGGGGGCGCTCTTCGTTTCTCGACCGTTTCGTCACCCGAAAATTCGCTGGTGGATCCTTTCGTCCTCGCCGGCACGCGCCATTCTGAGGGCGCTCGATTCCGGTGGACTGCACTATATGGGAACCGGTGTGCGGGTTTCTATCATAATCAGCGCATAGGCTTTATGAATCTTTCGCCTATCTGCCTAGCAGGACGGATTATGATCTATCTCGACGCCAATGCGAGCGAATTGCTCCGCCCCGAGGCCCGGGCCGCGATGCAAGCTGCTGATTTGCTGCCGGGAAATCCTTCCTCAGTGCATCGGGCGGGCCGTGCCGCGCGTGCGCTGCTGGAGGACTCACGCTCGCAAATCGCGGCGCGACTCGGTGGATCGGCGCGGCATCTGATCTTCACGTCGGGAGGAACCGAGGCGGACGCGCTGGGGCTGCACTCGCTGGGACTGGAGCGAAGGTTACTCTACGGGGCGACTGAGCATGATGCGGTGAGAAGTATCGCTCTGGCCGCCGGCGCGGAACTGATACCGGTGGATAAGGATGGCGTTATTCGGCTCGATGCGCTGGAGGAAAGGCTAAGGGCAAGCGGTCCCGCATTACTCGCGCTGATGTTGGCAAATAACGAAACCGGAGTGATCAATCCGATACCCGAGGTTGCGGCGCTTTGTCGTGCTTATGGGGCGCTGCTATTCATCGACGCGGTGCAAGCGCTGGGTCGTATCACTTTTGATATCAGAGAGTTAGGAGCCGACGGCTTGGCGGTCTCCGGACATAAGATCGGTGGTCCGAAGGGCGTTGGGGCACTATTGCTCGCACAGGATTTCCCGGTTCGGCCGCTGATAACGGGAGGTGGGCAGGAATGGGGTTGGCGCGGAGGAACGCAAAACCTGCCGGCGATAGCCGGATTTGCTGCCGCATGCGCGGCAACATTGCCTGACCATCTAAGCCTAAGGGAGAAAGTCGCGGCGGCCGCACGCGAGGCCGGCGCGTGGGTCGTGGGTGAGGGAGTGCAGCGATTGCCAAACACGCTGTGCCTGATTCTCCCGGGAGTGCGGGCGGATGCGCAATTGATCAGTCTCGATCTCGCCGGGTTCGCAGTTTCCGCCGGCGCGGCTTGCAGCTCAGGAAAGGTCGCGAGGAGCCACGTGCTGGAAGCGATGGGTCTCGCGGAGCACGCGGGTTCAGCGATCCGAATGTCGATGTCCTGGCAGACCAATGCTGCGCAGGTGGACGCGTTTGTCGGCGCCTATCGTGCGATGGCGGCGCGCCTGTCCAGAAAGGCTGGGTAAGCTGTTATGATCTACCTCGACAATCACGCGACCACGCCCTGCGATCCTGCAGTCGTGCAAGCGATGCTGCCCTACTTCATCACCGATTATGGCAACCCTCACAGCACCGAGCATGCGATGGGCTGTTCCGCGGATTTGGCGGTGGAAAGGGCGCGCGCCCAAGTTGCAGCCTTGATTGGGGCAGAGGCCCGCGAAATCATCTTCACCTCGGGGGCAACGGAAGCAAACAACCTTGCGCTCTACGGTGTCGCGCGCGCCGCGCGGGATGCCAGCCGGCGCCGCCTCGTCACCCTCGCGACCGAGCATGCAAGCGTATTGGAGCCACTCGCCGAGCTTGTGCACGGAGGCTTCGATTTGGTGTCGCTCCCGGTTCGCCGCGACGGTTTGGTCGATCTCGTTCGATTGCGCGATGCGCTCACGGCGCCGACCTTACTTGTATCGGTCATGGCCGCCAACAATGAGATCGGCGTGATCCAGGACATCACATCGATCGCAACATTAGCCCACCAAAGTGGGGCGCTGTTTCACTGTGACGCAGCCCAGGCGGCGGGACGCATCCCGATTGACGTGCGAGCGCTAGGCGTCGATTTGATGTCGCTTTCCGCCCACAAAATTTATGGGCCCAAAGGTGTCGGCGCGCTGTTTGTGCGTCATCGACCGCGGACCAGACTGCACCCTTTGATGGCGGGCGGAGGGCAGGAGCGCGGTTTGCGGCCGGGGACCATCGCGGTCCCCCTGGTCGTGGGCTTCGGTGTGGCCTGCACCATCGCCTGCGAAGAAATCGAACGCGAGGCACCAAAGCTGGAACAATTGCGCGACCGGATGTTGTGCGCGCTGCGAGAGCACTTTCCTGACCTGATCCTGAACGGCGCGGGGGCGCCACGGCTCCCAGGAAATCTGAACGTGACGCTGCCTGGCTTTCCGGCGCGCGAGTTGATGCAGAGAGCTCCCGGCTTGTGCATTTCCACTGGTTCGGCTTGCAGCTCGGGTGCGGTCCAGATCAGCCATGTGCAACGCGCGATCGGGCTTTGTGACGCCGAGGCGCAGTGTACCTTGCGTCTCGGGCTCGGACGTTTTACCTCGCTTGGCGAGTGTGACGACGCGGTGAGGGCTTTAGCTCGGGCCGCGCATGAGATCGAGGCCTTGCCATGCCCCAGATGATATTCGTCGAACGCGACGGCACCGAGCGTTCGGTCGACGCACCGCTGGGACTTTCGGTGCTTGAGATCGCCCATAAGCATGGGATCGATCTTGAGGGTGCTTGCGAGGGCTCGCTCGCCTGCGCGACCTGCCATGTCGTGATCGACCCGACGTGGTTCGGCAAGCTTGCAGCTCCGACCGAAGACGAAGAGGATATGCTGGACTTGGCCTTCGCACTCGAAAGTACGTCGCGGCTGGGGTGTCAGATCGTGATCACCGAAAAGCTCGATGGACTGCGCGTGCGGCTGCCCGCAGTTGGTCGGAAGACCTGAATCGTGCGCATTCTGGTCGCCATGTCAGGCGGTGTGGACAGCAGCACGGTCGCCGGGTTGCTGGCAGAGGCCGGGCACGAGGTGATCGGCGCGACTCTGCTGCTGTATGATCATGGCCAGGCAGTTGGGCGCAAGGGCGCCTGTTGCGCGGGCGAGGACATCTTTGATGCCAGGAACGTGGCGGCTCACCTTGGGATTCCGCACTATGTGATCGACGCCGAGGAGCGGTTCCGCAAGAGCGTAATCGAGCAGTTCGCGGATAGCTACGCTGCCGGAGAAACACCGGTCCCATGCGTTCGCTGCAATCAGAGCGTCAAGTTCGGTGATCTGCTTGATCTCGCTGCTGATCTAGGTGCCGAGGCGATGGCGACCGGTCATTACGTGAGGCGGAAAGATGGGCCGGAAGGAGCCGAAATGCATCGCGCACTGGACACGGCGCGCGATCAGAGCTGGTTCTTGTTTGCTACCACTCGAGCCCAGCTGGAGCGGTCACTCTTCCCGTTGGGTGAACTCGCGAACAAGCATGAAGTGCGTGCGCATGCGGCGCGATTAGGTATCGCGGTCGCCCAGAAGCCCGACAGTCAGGATATTTGTTTCGTCTCGCAGGGATCGTACTCCGATCTGGTGGCGAAGCTACGTCCTGAAGCTGCCGAACCTGGCGAGATCGTAAGTCTCGATGGCACGGTCTTGGATCATCACCGGGGCCTGGGTAGCTATACTGTAGGTCAAGCCAAACGATTAGGCCGCGCAACTGGCGACAATGTGGTGGTGGGGCTTGATCCATCGACGCGGCGCGTAATTGTCGGTCCGCGCCAGACCGGCAATACCGAAGTCCGTTTGCGCGAGACCAATTGGCTGATCAAGCCGCCCAGCGAGCCCCGCGCGATCGAGGTTAAGCTCCGCTCGCGCGAGCCGCCGCGCAAGGCAACAGTGATCGCCTCTGAAGACGGTGCAATAGTGAGTTTGACGGTCGCAGCTTTGGCTGCGCCCGGTCAAGCGTGCGCGTTCTATGACGGTGACCGGATCCTAGGCGGCGGGTTCATTTGCCGAAGCCGGAGTGACTGCTCGCCAGGCAAGACAAGAGGTGGCCGAGGGAATCCGGACACAGGATAAGTGGCGTTTCTGTCTGAGAGCGGCGAAGATTGCCGCGTTACAGGAGCGCAGATGACGAGACGAGCACGACGGAACCACACGCCGGCCTTCAAGGCGAAGGTGGCATTGGCCGGCGATCAAGGGGGAGAGGACGCTGGCGGAGTTGGCGCACCTGTTTGATGTGCATCCGAACCAGATTGCGACCTGGAAGGCCCAGTTTCTGGAAGGCGCGGCCGGGGTGTCCGGCGGCGATGCGTGGGGCGCCGAGAGTGCTCCCGCAGTCGGTTTGAAAGCGCTGCATGCCAAGATCGAGAAGCTGAGGCTGAAGAAGGATTTTTTGTCCGGCGCGCTCAGCAGGGCCGGTCTGTTTAACGCAAAACGATGATCGACCGCGGCCACGAACTTCCGCTGACCCGGCAGGCATCGTTGCTGAAGCTGAGCCGCAGCAGCCTCTATTATCAATCTCGGCCGGTGACACCCGCCGATCTGGCGGTGATGCGGCGGAACGACGAGTTGCATCTGGATTATCCGTTCGCAGGCACCCGGATGCTGCGAGACTGCTGCGGGCAGAAGGGATCAAAATCGCCCGCCAGCGCGTTGCCACTATGATGAAACACATGGGTATCAGAGCGATCTATCGCCGGCCGAACACGTCGACGCCGGCACCGGGCCAAAAAATCTACCCGTATTTGTTACGGAATCTCGCGGTCACGCGGCCCGACCAGGTGTGGGCGACGGACATCAGCTGCATTCCGATGGCGCGTGGCTTTGTCTATCTTGCCGCGGTGATCGATTGGTTCACCCGGTGGGTGCTGTCTTGGCGGGTGTCGATCACGATGCAAGTCGATTTCTGCCTGGGGACGGCTGAGGAAGCGCTTGGCAAACACGGCAGGCCGAAGATTTTCAACACCGATCAAGGCAGCCAATTCACCAGTGCCGCCTTCACCGGCTTGCTGGCCGACAATGCGATCGCGGTCAGCATGGATGGTCGCGGATCATGGTACGACATGTTTTTGTCGAGCGGCTGTGGTGCTCAGTGAAATATGAAGAAGTCGTGTGCTGTGACCGCTTCGTCTCGGCTTGAGATATAAGCGGATCTTTACCGGAGATGGGGGAGGATCCCCCGAAGTCGGCCTACAGGGGCAGGCTTCAAACCGCCACAAGCTGCGGGGGTAAAGAGCACTCGTGGTGAGCGTTGCTGGAAAAGACGGAAGCTATTCCGCCAGGTGGGTCTTGAGGAGACGAACACGAGTGAACCGCTGATGACGTGTCGTAACGTATTCAAGCGACGTCGAAACCGGGATCCGGATTTCTATCCCGCGAGCAAGGGTTGGGCGATGTCTGCTTAAGGCCCAACTGGCGTAAGGTATGAAGGCGGCGTGATCTCAAGACAGGGTTCGATATGGAACACAGGAACCTGTCGTCCCGATGCGAAGTGAGCTGCTGCCGGTTTGGTGGACAGCATCCTTAAGCCGTCTCGGCCAACCTCTCGAACTCCATAGGGCTGATACCAATCGCCCTAAACATTGACCCATTTGGCCCATTCCCTTTTGGCGATTGATTGGATGACTTCTGGTGCACGGACGAGTTTTCTCCATGCCTCGCAGCACGCTTGGAGAATCTCTTCGTATGTCTCCCAGACGAGGGCGCTGAAGTAATTACCGCGTAAATATTCCCAGATATTTTCGACCGGGTTGAGTTCTGGCGTGTAGGGCGGGATTTTTAGCAGCGTGATGTTGTCGGGCACGATCAGTGTTTCCGAAGGCCCGTGCCAACCAGCACCATCGACCTGCAACAGGCAATGGGAGCCTGGCGCGACGTGATAGCTGATTTCCTTCAGATGCTCGTTGATGGCGTCGATGTTGACCGTAGGCATGACGATGGCAGCCCCTACGCCGCGATCCGGGCACACCGCACCGAATAGATAAGCCCAGGTGAAACGTCGATCACGCAGGATCACCGGGCGGCTGCCTCGCCTGGCCCAGACGCGGGTCAACGTGCCCTGTTGACCAGCCCTGGCTTCGTCCTGCCACCAAATTTCCAGAGGTTTGCCGCGTGCATGCAATGGCAGAATGTCTGCGATCAGGGCGGCGAAGTTTTTTTATATGCCTCTTCGGCTTCAGCATCTTTTTGCGGGTGTGCCGGGCGGGGGCGAGACGGCGCATCCCGATCCGAGCCAGCAATTTACCAACGCTCCGCTCGTGATATTCAACCCCAAATTCGGCTGCAAGGCGCGCTTTCAGATCAGAACAACGCCAACGAACCACGCCGTCTTTCTCCGGGTCGGGACCGCGCAATACTATCGCCTCAAATGCCTGAAACTGCTCATCTGACAGCCTGCCAGGGCGCCCTGGAGGGGGCAGGTCCGCCAGCCCGGAAACCCCCACCCGATTGTAGCGATGGACCCAATCGCGCAGGGTTTGCCGGTCCATCCCGCACTGACGCGCCGCCGTCTCGCGAGATACCCCTTCCACCACCAGCGCTAGTACCAGAAGTCTTCGCGCAACGTCTGCATCTCGCGTCCGAGACGCTTCGCGTCGAAGATCCGGCGCAGATAAATCCAACCGCGTGATCGCCACCGCCATCTCACCCCTCCCGAATCGAAGAATGAACGTAGCGAATCACAAATCAGGATCCTTGGGTACCCCCTATGAGTCTGTTTTTCAGGCGGTTGGTATGAGATATCCGATCGTCGAGTGGCGCCGACGCAGATTGTAGAATCTCTCAATGTGTTCTAACACGTCTGCCCGAGCCAGGTCCCTGGTGCGGTAAACCTTGCGAACCGCCCGTTCGGTTTTCAGCGATGAGAAGAAGCTCTCCATCGCTGCGTTATCCCAAACCTTGCCAGACCTGCTCATCGAGCAAGTGACCCCGTGATCTGCCATGAGCCGTTGGAATTGCTCGGAAGTGTATTGGCTACCGCGATCAGAATGATGCATCAAAGCATCAGGTTTGCCGCGCCGCCAGATCGCTATCAGCAATGCGTCCGTGACCAGCTGCGCCGTCATCGCGGCACTCATCGACCAGCCCACCACGCGGCGCGAGAACAGATCGATCACCGCCGCCACATATAGCCAGCCCTCAGCGGTCCAGATGTAGGTAAAGTCGGCGATCCATTTGCGGTTGGGGGCGTCCGTCACGAACTGACGGTCCAGCACGTTTTCCGACGGCACCGTGCCGCGTAGGCTTTTGTCGGATGGCAATCCTCTGCGCCTCGGACGGGCACGCAAGACCTGGGCACGCATCAGACGCTCAATGCGATGCAGGCCACAGGACATCCCCTCGGCCAGCACATCGTGCCATACGCGCCGTGCCCCATAGGTCCGATCGCTGCTGACAAAGCTGGCTTTGACCGTCGCGGCCAACGTCTCATCACGGCGAGCACGGGCGCTGGGGGGCCGGGCAAGCCATGCATAAAAGCCACTGCGCGAGACTTCGAGCGTCTCGCAAATCAACCGCACCGGCCATATTCCTCGATGTTTTGCCACAAAGCCGAACTTCATATCGACTCCGTGGCGAAATAGGCCGCGGCTTTTAAGATGTCACGCTCGGCTTTCAGCTTATTCACTTCGCGCCGAAGCCGCTCGATCTCCTGCTGCTCGGGCTTCAATTGACCCTGACCAGGGAAGGCTTGCTGGGGATCGCCAGTAGCCTCTTTGACCCAGCGGCGCAGCATCCCCTCGCCAACCTCCAGATCGCGGGCAACCTGGACTACCGACACCCCGCGATCTTTAATCAGACGGACCGCCTCAAGCTTGTATTCGCGCGTAAATTGTCTTCTGGGCATTGGCACCCTCCTGTTCGGCTAAACACCTAATCTCGGTGTCCACCAAACCGGCAGCAGCTCAAAGAGAGAAACCCAAGCGGTCAGTCGCCCTGAGGGGCCGAGTACCGATGCGGGACAGAGGGGCGGAGGCGTCCGTGGTAGGGTTGATGCTGCTGTAATGGGACCGGACCGAAGCGGCGTGGTCCTTCGGCACTATCCCGGCGGCAACCCGCGAGGGGATGACTGCCATGGATAGAGCAAAGCCGTTTTGCATTGCTAAACGCGAAGTGTGGGGCGCTCACAAGCAAGTGAAGGCCAACCGAGGGGCGGCAGGTGTGGACGGACATTGTATCGAGGCAGGTCACCACCCATCAAACCCGAAACGCTGTCTCGGCAAAGCCGGCCAGCTCTCCTGTCCAGCAGCCAGGTTCGTTAGACGGTCCGTAGTTGGGAGTTATCCAGACACAGTTCGGAAGTGTTTCATCAACCTTCGCACTTGGCCAGCCAGCCATCGGCAAGGGTTTCACCGGTCTTGGGATATGCAGGCGCCACCCGGCTTGCAACCGAAATCGCTGTATCGCCGCGTTCAGCCGCAGAATCACGGATCATGTAGCCTCGGCCCCATACCGTTCCAATCAAGTTGTTCGCACCGGCGGATGCCAGCTTCTTCCGCAATTTGCAGATGAATACGTCGATGATCTTCATTTCCGGTTCGTCCATCCCGCCGTAAAGATGGTTTAGAAATGCCTCCTTGGTCAGAATCATGCCCTTTCGAAGTACCAACAATTCAAGAATCGCGTATTCCTTTGCCGTTAGGTAGACCGGCCTATCCCCGATTATGACCTCTCGACTATCGAGGTTCAGTGTTAATGGTCCAATGTGAAGATTTGGTTGACTATACCCCTTACTACGACGTACTATGGCTTGGATTCGTGCAAGAAGTTCTGATTTGTCGTAAGGCTTGGTGATAAAATCGTCAGCGCCCAATCCGAGACCTTTGACTTTGGCCTGTGGTCGAGCCAGCCCGGATAGGATTAAGACCGGAGTATCAATTCGTGCGGCCCTCATGCGCCTAATAACGTCGTATCCTTCTATATCAGGAAGAATAAGATCAAGCACCACGATGTCATAGTCATAATGTCTTATTAGATCGAGAGCCTCTTCCCCAGTGTCTACCTGATCAACGACTGCATCGCCGGATTTTAGCATAAGCGAAATCCCGCGGGCCGCGGTAAGATCGTCTTCCACCAATAAAACACGCATTTTTTCCTCAAAATGGCCATCACTGCGTGCTGACTACCACCTATGGATGTATTTTGCTACCATTTTTTCACTATATTGGTGTAATTTTTAGGGAGCGAAGGCAACGACGTCTCCTAAGGCCGTGACCTCGCTGCCAGATAATTGTTTAGAGGCAGTAAGTTATGGGACTTTGCTTACTCACCGCTCGCCTCGAACAGGCGGCAGCCATTATGAGTGAATGCTCCCCAACCAAGGCATTTGGTCAATTGGTGGGCGTGTCAGGGATTTCGACAGAGGTAACCGGCTTGTCGAACTGGATATCTGTAGGTGACCGCTTATTACTTACAGTACGGCTTGGCAACGACATGGCCGGAGAAGTGACAGGCTTCCGAGGTGAACGCGCCTCAGTGATGGCTTATGCACCCCTCGTCGGCCTAGGACTTGGTAGCCCAGCGTCCATGGAACCGCGTTGGAACGATTGGTCATTTGCGTTGAAACCAACACGTCTTGCGGTCTCGGACAGCTGGCTTGGCCGCATAATAGATTCGAATGCGGCTGCTTTGGACGGTAAGGGGGGCCTACCCAAGGGTACCACGTACCGTGAAGTTCACGCGCGTGCCCCGGAGGCGACACTGCGTGCTCGGCTTGGCCGTCGCCTGGATTTAGGCGTAAAAGTTCTCAATATCTTTACGCCCGTTCGCCATGGGCAGCGGCTCGGTCTATTCGCTGGCTCAGGTGTCGGTAAGTCTACGCTTCTGGCGATGCTCGCTCGCTATGCTGAATGCGATGTTGCCGTGGTTGCCTTGGTTGGGGAACGAGGGCGCGAGGTAAGGGAATTCGTTGAGGATGAACTGGGTGCTGACGCTTTGGCTCGGTCCGTCGTGATAGTCGCGACATCAGACAGTCCTGCTCTGATGCGGCGACAAGCTGCGTACACCGCCCTGACCGTCGCCGAGCACTTCCGCGATAACGGCAAGAATGTGCTCTTTCTGATGGACAGCGTCACTCGCTTCTGTTCGGCGCTGAGGGAAATTGCCCTGTCGACTGGGGAACCCCCCGCCAGCCGCGGCTTCCCTCCCAGCGTGTTTGCCGAATTGCCTCGTATGCTAGAGCGAGCAGGTCCGGGGCTGGACCGCTCATCTGGGCAGATGACGGCCGTATTTACCATATTGGTCGAGGGAGATGACCACAACGAGCCGGTTGCCGACTCCGTCAGGGGAATTTTGGATGGGCATATCAAGTTAGACCGGCGCATTGCAGAGTCCGGGCGTTATCCCGCAGTCGATATATTGGGTTCCGTCTCTCGCGTCACCTCCAGCATTCTAAACGACGAGGAACGCTCTCTAGCGAACCGAGCTCGCGCGATCTTGTCCCTATGGACAGAGGTGGGAGAGATGGTCCGGCTTGGAGCCTACCGGACCGGCACAGATGCTGCAATCGACGAGGCAGCCATATTAATTCCGTTGATAACCAAATTTCTTAGCCAATCAAAAAATATGTGTAGTGACGCCGGTGACGGATTCCGTGGACTGAAAGCCATTCTGGAGAACCCCAGTGGAACTCAGCACCATAGTTAAGATAGTGAAATTTAGACGGCAGGTAGTAGCCTCAGCGCAGGCCGCGACAGTTAGGTGCCTTGCTGAAGAAGGGAACAGGCTATCTCTAAGCCAATCCGCGCAGAGCGAAATTGGGAATGAGAGCAAGGCATCCGATGCGCTTCAGAAAGACAATCCTGGTATTGTACATATTGCAAATTGGTCGTTAGCTGCCACGGCGTTGATGACGTCGCTTCGGAGTCAGCAGGAGGTTGCGACTAACGAAGCTGTGAAGTCTCTACTACGCCTGGCGGTGGTACGGGGCGATTTGAAAGCCTCCGAAGAACTGCTTGTTACGGCAATACGCGCGAAGCGCGTTGAAGCTCAAAATCGGTCACAGGTGGAACTGAATGAGGTCTTCGCTTGGCGCCTCAGTACTACGCATGAAAATGACACCAATCAATATTGAGGGCGCCTGCTGAGAGCAAAACTTGCACTTCACTGGGCAGTACATTGCAATCTTCGGTAGGACTTCTTCCGGATTGACCTGAGCCCCAACTCTCCTCCACTCAGAAGTAGAGGCCGCGGTTGCCGCCAAGCCTATCTTGGCGGTCGCGATGGTGTTGGACGGCAGCAGCCGCGAGGATGCCGCCCGCCAGGCCGGGATGGATCGGCAAATCTTGTGCGACTGGATGCATCGTTACAATGTAGAGGGCGCGGACGGCCGTAACCGATGCGAAGACCCCACCTCGCGGTTCGGGGACGATTAGGACCACATTGCCACTCGGTTTTGGTGAAGGGTGATGCGGTGGAAAGCGACGGTTCTAAGTAAGCGTCATCTGATGATCACCTTCCCCGGCTCGGTAGCATTCGAGAGATTGTGATGGGGTGGCGGAGTGGCGGTGGGCAAGAACAAGACGTCTTACGAGGCTCTTGAGGCGCACCTTGAGAGCGATCTCCCGGAGCAGATTGAGGTCCGGGTTCGGCGTG